>ERZ772878.734-NODE-734-length-24542-cov-9.59162_pt1 | contig 24542 bp, 19 predicted proteins | sample MGYA00580578_ERZ772878 | MGnify/ENA primary metagenome ERZ772878 (study PRJEB29015, sample SAMEA2737686) | human gut metagenome | biome: human gut; feature: human-associated habitat; material: faeces | place: China | collected 2012 ...
AGAATATTTTTGTTTTTTTCTTTTTCCAAAAGAAGTTTCAATCGTAGATTTTCTACTTCCAGCTCCAGCATCATAAGGCGCTGCTTTTTAATGTAAAGTTCTCTTTTGAGCCATCTTTCTTTACGTTGGTAATAAATTTTATTGTTCATTTTCATTTTCTCCTTCCTTAGGGTATAAGTGATAAGTGGTATCTTTATTCAGTACATAAAGCACTCTGTTTCGGAATCGTTTCCAATTGGTATATCCATTGGAATTGTGCTTGATACATTTGATCGTCCTGTTTCTGTTTTCTATGATCCCGCTGTTTATCTTTCTTCCATGTTCATTCGTGACGATAAAAGAATTTATTATTTCAGTCTTCCATCTGGTCATCGTATTCGCAAAGGATGATATTTCAGGTACTTTACAATCCCTGAAAGCACTGATCAGTTCATTGATATCTTTTCTTGCATTATCAAGATCACTGTTCTTATAGAAATATATCATCCTGTCTTTCAGATTCATGGCTTCTTCAAGTTCAGGGTTATACAAACACATATAATGCAGGATATCGTTATAGTTATAGTATCCCTGAAGTACTTTATTATATTTCTTTTCTCTATTTGGATCTGTATATGCAGGATCGTTTGTGAAGAGAAGCCAGTTGAATTTTTTATAAAGGTAATACTGTTTACGCATTCTTTCAGCTTTTTCTATCGAAGCTGCATCTGCATTTTTCAGATCCATGAGCTTATAGTTCTTTAACTGATTCATCGTACGCAGACGCACCTTGTCTACTCTTCTGTTCAGTTCCTGGATGAGATGGAATTTATCCGCAGCTATGGCGGCATTGGGGAACATCATCTTTGCGACGATCCTGTAGGTTTCCCATAAATCAATAGATACGGCCTTTACAGCACATCTTTCTTCTCGGGGAATGAAAGAAAAGTAATTGATGAGTTCGGACTTTTTCCTGCCTGGAAGAAGATCGATGACATTTTGGGAGTTGAAATCCAGAAGGACACATACATAGGAACTGTTTTCAGATTTGAAACTGTAGACTTCGTCGATATTCAGATATTCAGGAAGTTTTCTTCTGGATATCTGGACATGCCTGTCAAAGATGGACATGGCAGAAGTAGAGGATATATGATTTCTCTGTGCAACGCTTTTAAATGTATCGGCAGGGTTTTTCAGATCTCGAAGGACATTATATACGGTCAATAAAGAGATCTTCATTCCCTTGAAAGTAAAAGGATTGTCCTCATAGAAAGTCTTATTACATGCAGGGCAGATATAGCGTCTGGCCTGGTAATCGATATAGCAGGCTTCCGTATTCAGCATGGAATGTGTTATGCGTTTATGTACATAGCTTTTTACCTTGGAAGTGGGAAAGCCGCAGACAGGACATGAAGTAGTCTTTGGGGTAAGCTTGATCCTTACATGAACACCATCATCCTGATGATTTACCTGGAAAGAATCTATCTGTTCTTTCTGGAGATGAAAGAGATGAAGGATATAGTCGTCACTGATGGACGCAGAAGTAGTATCGTTTTTCATAAAAATCAAAAGAAAACATCAAGAACTGAAAATACAATGGATGTTTTCATCAACCTCCAGTCTATAATGATCATTACAGTGTCATTATGAAGGCAAAATGGAAGGCAGGAAAGGAATCCTATGTGGGAATGAAAAGAAAGCCGCGCAACTGAGCAAAATTTCTATGAAATCTATGAATATGAAAGACGAAAAAATCAGTAATTGAAGGGAAATAGGAAATATTCAGTAAAAAGGAATGATATCGATGAAAGATGGAGTAAAAGTAAACTGGATCAAGAAAAAGGTTAGAATGATCTTTATCAGTATCGTGATCGAGAATGATTTCTATTACATCAGAAGCCAGGAGTCTGGTGTAAGGAATTAAAGAAACAGGAAGGATGGCGTGAGTCTTGTGACAGTGAGGACAAATAATCCTGCATATCTTTAAGGTAATAATACCATTATGTGTAAGTAAAGATCTTTTATAATAAGCATGAAAATGAAATCCAAGATGAGAACAGCATGGACATGTGATGGAAGAAAGTTCGATCTTAGAAATATAGTCGTCATAAGATTTTTGAGATATGTACTTGAGAGAAAAGTTATTAAATGTTATCATAAAGATGCCTACTTTGGGTAAGTAAGAACCTAGGTCGCTAAACTTTGTGGTTCTTACTTTTTTTATATATTGATTTAAAGATATGATAACATAAATGATGATCGAAATAATGAGGAAATATCAGAAAAGGTACCCCAAAGATGATGAGAGCATGAAAAAAGCTGCAGTCACTAAGACCACAGCATAAAGTGTTGTCCTTTCAAACACCACGTAATTTTAGATTACCCTATTTTCATGAATTCCTGCACGAACCATTTGTTTATGGTTCGTTTTTTTTACAGTGCAAAAAACGTGATGAACATTATCATTCACCACGTTTTTTATCATTTCAGATGTGCTTTCATTACTTCCTGCAATACGTTAAAATCAATTGGTTTTGCGATATGTGCATTCATACCAGAACGTAAAACTCTTGCGACATCTTCACTAAAAGCATTTGCGGTAACTGCAATGATTGGAATACTTCTAGCATCATCACGATCCAGACTACGTATCTTTTCACTTGCTTCACATCCATCCATGATTGGCATCTGCATATCCATCAATATTAAATCAAAGCTGTATGGAGAAGATGACTGAAAGATATCCAGCGCTTCTTTCCCATTTTCTGCACAAATAACTTTCAAATCATGCATTTGTAATATTTCCGTTGCAATCTCTCTATTTAATTCATTATCTTCCGCAAGAAGTACTTTTTTCCCTTGTAAAACATTTTCTGTTTGCTTCTCATCTTTCTTTTCTTCACTGACCTGGGCATTTGCAACTTCAAAAGGAAGTGTAACAACAAAAGTCGTTCCTTCTTTCAATTTGCTTTCTACTTCAATTTCCCCACTCATCTGTTCTACCAAACTTTTTACAATCGGCATTCCTAGTCCAGTTCCAATCGTAGATTTTGTGGAAAAGTGTGTTTCTCTTGCGTAAGGTTCAAATAAATGATTTAAGAAAGATGCAGACATGCCAATACCGCTGTCTTTGATCGTAAAGCGAATTTTATGATACTGGCGATATTCCAGTTCTTTTACTTCTAATAAGACTTTATCCCCTGCATCACTGTATTTAAAGGCATTTGACAATAAGTTGTTTAAAATTTGAACTACCTTTAGTTCATCTCCTTTTATATATTTGTTTTTAATATCAATGTTTACTTTAAAATCTTTTTTATCTTCCATTGCTTTTGCTTCAAAGCTGCCGCTGATATTATGGATACATTCCTCAAGATTAAAGTCTCTATAATCTAAACGGGAATGCCCTGCCTCTAATCTTGATAGTTCCAATATATCATTGATCAAAGACAGCATATTTTGTCCGGAAAAAGAAATCTTTTTTATATACTCTTTGTTCTTATCTGACATATCTCCGCTTTCAAGTGCCAGTTTTGAAAATCCAATAATCGCATTTAAAGGAGTTCTCATTTCATGTGACATATTGCTAAAGAAGGTTTCTTTAGCTTCTGCTGACTTTTTATTTGTTTCCAAGGTTTCCTGCAGCAGCAAAGTATATTGCAGCTCTTGTCGCTTTTCTACATCCACATCACGGAAACATAGAATAACTTCTTCACTGGATATTTTTTCGTTATATAAAGTTCGTATATTTACCCATTTATAACGATCATTAAATCTTCGCTTATAATCTCCCCCATAATCCGCAATATGTTCCTTCACTCGCTGTTTTATGCTGTCTAAAGAAAAACAAAATGCAAATTCCTGATACGTTCCTTTTTCTACGACTGTCTCAATCATTTGCAGTAAATGATCATACGTCCCATTCATTCCAACTTTTTCATCCATATCTGCAGCATTTTTTAATGTTGTATACATTCCTGTTTTCAAATTTACTCGATAAATCGCATAAAAAGAATCAGAAAGTATAGATACCGTTCTATCTGCTTCTTTTATTTTTCTGCTATGCAGGATATCTCGTACAAACATAAACAAAAGAATCAGTATTAAAATGCCTCCAACAGCAAGAAGTCCATACATTAATACATTGCTTTCCCCCAGCAGCAACGTATCAAAAGGAATCGTCATAATGATCATCCAGCCATTTTCCATCTGTGAATAATAGACTCCTCTTCTTTCATTATTAAAATCTTTAAAACTGTCATCATAAGAGGAGAAATACCCCTTCTGTACATTATCAAATAAGGTATGTGCATATTCATCAAGTTTTTCTGATGGTTTATTCCAAGGGGTTTTGGCATAAATCAAATGTCCTTTTGAATCACACAAATATAAAGCATTCCCTTCAATCTCTTCTGTAAGAACATTTCTTAACCCCTGTAGCTTTGAAGGATAAATATCCATCGCAAGAACAGCTCCCTCATCTTCCAGTGCTACACTGGAAGTGATGATAGATTCCTTTGTTATCGCATCTTCATAAGTATCTGTAAAAACGACCTTTCCTTTATCAGCCATAGCCATCTGATACCACTCTGTATCTTCATACTCATAAGAATTATCCCCTTCCCAAGGGGTAACAGCGATAATTTTCCCACCAATAACAGCATAAGGATCAATAACTTTATCCCCATATAGTTTCGTTATCTTTTTAAAATAATCAACCATCCAATTTTGAATTTCCTTATCATCTGCACCTGATCGTATCAGTTCATTTACATATTGAGAACCAATATCAAGATAATCTTCAAACATCCTCATTTGTGCCTGCTGCTCTGTCGCATAGCTTTGTGTCAAAGCAGTTCCAAGACTTTGTGCATTTTTCAACATCTTATCCCGCACAAAATAAAGACTGCTTATAATGATCAATAAGGTAATAACGATTGTCATCGCATTTAAAACAATCGAACCGGCTGCTTTTCTTTTTCCCAATTTAAATCCCATCTTTCTTTATAAAGTCTTTTGAAATTCCGTTAAAACAGAAATCATGTTGCTGTAGATTCCTTCTATTTCTGGAAATATAGCTTCTGCCTGTTCTATCTTATTTTCTTTTAAAGCATCTGCTAAATTTGCACTCATGCTTCCAAGTTTTGAAAATCCAAGATTAGAACAGATTCCTTTCAATGTATGACTTGCTCTATAAGCAGCTTCATAATCTTTTTCTTTCCATGCTTCCACAAGCATTCCATAATTTGGATCATCTAAAAATTTCAAAGCATATTTTACAATCAGTTTTTCCAGCTGCAAACGTGCCAATACTTCATTATAATTCTCTCCCATAGCTTCATAGCACTCTTTTATTATCATCTTCTTCATCTCCTTCAAACCAGACACTTACCCGATTTCTTGTTTTTTTAGCCTCATACAGCATCTTATCCGCTTCCTGCAGCAAATATTCTACTGAACAAGATCCAAAAGCACACCCAATACTGCAAGTCCGTTCTATGCCAGTATTTTTAAGCAACGTATTTTGTATGTTCAAGCGAATCTGATTTAAACGCATTTCTACGATGCTTCTTGAAATCTCGCTAAACATAATAATAAATTCGTCTCCGCCATAGCGAATAACCATATCTTTACTACGTACACTTTCTAACATTACTTTAGAAGTCTCACTTAATATAACATCTCCTACAAAATGTCCATATTTATCATTTACATTTTTAAAATAATCTAAATCGACCATCGCAACAGCACAAATATTTTTATCTCTATACATTCGATCTTCTAAATATCGGCGATTGTATACACCGGTTAACTCATCTGTATATAATTTTTTCTGCAGATCTTCAATAGACTGCGACATATTGGTTTTTCCATACAAGGCTACTTCAAAATTTTCTTTGATTTTAGATACCAGCTCCAATACATACGGATTTCCATCCACTTCCATATATTCTGATATCACATAATAAAATTCATTGTTAACATACTCAAATTTTGTTGTACTGGATTTTGATGCCTTTGCTTTATGGGAAGTACAGTTTTGACATTTTCCCGTTCGTTCCCAAAGGGAATAACAAGAATAAGGGGAAGTATGAATATTATTTTTTTCATCAATACTAATAATTTTATTTGTTTCTACATCTACAAAACGAACTACATCAAAAACTTTTTTTAGTTCCTCCACCATTGTTCTTGCCTGTGCAAAGCTCATTTTATAATACTCTTCTTTCGTATTTACACCATTAATAGAAAATACCTGCTGCTTATCTTCTACGTTTCTTTCCTGATTAATGATTCCTACAACTCCTGCAAATTCTGCTTTTGTTTTCATCAACCACATCGTTCGGCAGATACAATGACAGATTTTTTCTTCTCCATCAATTGTTAAATTGCATTCAAATTCAAAGTCTGGCTTTTCACATGTTGTGTTTTTCGCAAGTTCAATAAACTCTTCCAAGGCTTTCTTATGTTCCTCTGATATAATTCCTTTATTAGATAATGGATTCAATACTACTTCAGGTGCATTTAGGCGTAAGGCATCTTTTTTAGAAAAGAAAATCATATCCAGATTTGCATTATAAACAAAGGTAATGTTTGATAATTTATCCGTAAAGAAACTGATTTTCTTTTGTTCTATCTCCAGCTGTTCCATCATTTGATTCGTTACAGATAACTCATCATAATTTTGTAATACCTTAACAGCATCATCAACTTCACTTGCTGCATCTGAAGGTACATACTTATACGTTTCTTCTTTCAAATCATCTTCAATATCAATAAGGGCAGCCAGCAGTTTCGGATTAAATGCTCCACATTTTCCATCTAAAATCATCTGCATTGCCTCTTCATGTGGAATCGCCTTTTTATAACATCTTTCACTTGTCAAGGCATCATATACATCCGCAAGAGAAACAACTTGTGCTGATAAAGGAATTTCATCTCCCTTTAATCCATCCGGATAACCTCTTCCATCCCATCGTTCATGATGCCAGCGACAAATTTCATAAGACACTTGAATCAGTGGATCCTTTTTTCCCAGCTTTAAGCTTGAAAGCATATCAGAACCAATTTGAGAATGTGTTTTCATAATCTCAAATTCTTCCTGTGTTAATCGTCCCGGTTTATTTAATATTTCGGTAGGTATCGAAATTTTACCAATATCATGCAAGGAAGAAGCCGTTCGAATCAAAGCAATTTCAGAAGAGGAAAGACGAATATCTTCATGGTTTCTTACTAAGCTATGCAGAAGTTTTTCTGTAATATTATTAATATGAAGAACATGCAATCCACTTTCTCCATTACGAAATTCTACAATATGACTTAAGATAGAAATCATTAAATTGCTGCGCTTTTCTTTTTCATAAATCTGCTGCGTAACGATATTTTTTAATTTTTTCTGTTTTGCATATAAAGTTATTAAATTGGATACACGTCGTTTTACAATACTAACGTTAAATGGACGGTTAATAAAATCTTCTGCCCCTAATTCATAAGCTTTTTCAATATTCTCTGCGGAAAAATCAGATGAAATAATAACAACAGGAATGTCCTGAATCCAATTGTATTTTTTCATATAAGATAATACTTTAAAACCATCCATTTCCGGCATTACCAAATCCAGCAAAACAAGCGCTATATCATTTAAATTGTTTTTCATTTGTATTAACGCATCAAACCCATTTTCAGAAAGCAGAAGCTCATAATCATCCTCTAAAATATCACTTAAAAACTCACGATTCAATTCTGAGTCATCTACTATTAGAACTTTATCTTTCATAATTCTCTTTCCTTTCCCCACATCTACGTTTATCTAGCTGCACTTTATACAATTTACGCATTGTTCTTTCTCTACACACTTTTATTAAATGAATTTTATTTTATGCTTTCCATCTTTATACGTCATATAAATTATAGCACAAATAGTAAGATTGCTATGGTTTTCTAAAATTCTCTTTAAAAAAATGCCATCCACATAGTAGATGGCATTTTATCTTAATGAAAATACGTAACAAATAAAAATATAAACAATGCTAATACTGCAATAGCAGCTAATAATATAGGGAAAAATACAGATACTGCAGCAATTAACAATGCTAGAAAATCACCCTTTTCTAAAGTATCTTCTTTGGCAGGGTCTACCTCTTTTTTTGAAAGCAGTTCTTTTAAATGAGGTCTACTCATTAAAATTCTCCTCCAAAGTGACATTTTACCATATGTCCAGGTTTGATTTCTCTTGCTTCCGGTTCTTTTGTTTTACAAATATCTTTCGCAAATGGGCAACGAGGATGGAATTTACATCCACTTGGTGTATTTACGTTACTTGGAATTTCTCCTTCAATTGCATGCATCTGCGTTTTCTTTTTAGGATCTGGAATAGGAATTGCAGACATCAATGCTTTTGTATAAGGATGCTGTGGATTTGCATAAATTTCATCTTTATCAGCTAATTCCACCATGCTTCCAAGATACATAACACCTACACGATCAGAAATGTGTTTTACAACACTTAAATCGTGAGAAATAAAGATATAGGAAATATTATTTTCTTCCTGCAAGTCTTTCATCAAGTTGATGATCTGTGACTGGATAGAAACATCAAGTGCACTTACCGGTTCATCACAGATGATAAATTTTGGACTTAATGCCAAAGATCTGGCAATACCAATACGCTGTCTTTGTCCACCTGAAAACTGGTGAGGATAACGATAACAGTAATAGCTTGGAAGTCCACATTTTTCCATTAGATTTTTAATGTATTCTTCAAGCTCTGGTCCTCTTTTATAAATACCGTGTGCAATTAATGGTTCACTTAAAATATTAAACACATTCATACGAGGATTTAAAGAACTGTAAGGGTCCTGGAAAATAAACTGCATTTTTTCACGAAGCTTACGCATTTCTTTACGATTTTTATGAAGAATATCTTCTCCTTCAAAAATAACTTCCCCACTTGTTGGTTCATGAAGACGAAGAATCGTTCTACCTAAAGTAGATTTCCCACATCCAGATTCACCTACAAGACCTAATGTTTCTCCTTCATACAAATCAAAGCTAACACCGTCAACTGCTTTTACACAAGGTTTTCCTTCCGCTAATTTCCCTTTCCCAAGAGGAAAGTGCTTTTTCAAATCGCGGACTTCAAGAATTTTCTTTTTTTCCATACCTTAATCCTCCTGTGCAGCTGTACTCTCTGCATTATCATTTTCATATAAGAAACAAGAAACATGGTGTCTTGATTTAATTTTTACACTGCCTGGCTGAGCTTCTCTACATTTATCCATAGCCTTTGGACAGCGATCTGCAAAATAACATCCTTTTGGCAAATAAAGTGGATTTGGAACACTTCCTTCAATAACATTTAGACGTTCTCCATCATTTGCTAAAGAAGGCATGCTCTTCATCAAACCAATTGTATATGGATGTTTTGGATTTTCAAACAATTCATTAACAGCAGCACGTTCTACTACTTTACCTGCATACATTACGTTAACATAATCTGCAACCTGCGCTACAACACCTAAATCGTGTGTAATCAACATGATAGATGTACCAGTTTTTTCTTTCAGTTCATTCATCAATGAAAGAATCTGCGCCTGAATCGTAACATCTAGAGCTGTAGTTGGTTCATCCGCAATCAACAGTTTTGGATTACATGATAATGCCATGGCAATCATAACACGCTGACACATTCCCCCTGATAATTGATGAGGATAGTTTCCAAATACTTTTTCAGGACGAGAAATACCAACCATTTTCAACAATTCTGTTGCACGTTTGTCTGCTTCTTCTTTTGAAACATCTTCGTGTAATAAAATATTTTCAGTAATCTGCTTACCAACAGTAAATACAGGATTTAAGGATGTCATTGGTTCCTGGAAGATCATTGAGATACCATTTCCACGTACATCGCGAATCTGTGCATCTGTTGCAGTGGCAAGATTGACACCGTCTTCTCCACGTTCAACATCTCCCATGTAAACAATTTTAGAACCTTCCATAATTTCTCCAGGTTTAGAAACTAAACCTAGAATAGACATAGCGGTAACACTTTTACCGCATCCTGATTCACCAACGATTGCAAGTGTTTCATTTTCATACATTGTGAAGTTATTTCCATCAACGGCTTTGGAAACACCTTTTTTCGTATTGAAATATACCCGAAGGTCTTTCACTTCTAATATTTTCTTATTTACTGACATATTTTTTCACCTCTAGTTCAATTCCTTCGGATCAAAAGCATCTCGTAGCCCTTCACCAATAAGATTTATAGAAACAACAGTTAATAAACACATAATACCTGCAGGCATCCATTGCCATGGATAACTTTGGAATACAACGGCTTTACGAGCCAATTCCATAGTATTTCCCCAAGTTGGAGTAGGAGGGTTAACACCCATACCAAGGAAAGAAAGACCTGCTTCTGTTAAGATAGCACTAGCCATTGTTAAAGTCGCATTAACAATTACAAGGTTTAAAACATTTGGCATCAAATGTTTAAAGATCTTAGAAAAATCACTAATACCTAATGCTTCACAAGCCTGCATAAATTCCTGCTCACGAAGCGTTAAAATCTGTCCACGAACCAGACGTGCAAGACCTGGCCAAGACAATAAACCAATCAAAGCAGAAATAGTATACATTTTCTGATCCTGCGGTACCCAAAGCATAACACTGGAAAGCGCAACGATCATTGGAGTAAATGGAAGAGAATAAACAATTTCAGCAAAACGCATCAATAAGTTATCAACAATTCCACCATAATATCCTGCAATACCACCAATTACACATCCAAGAATAACGGTAAATAAAGCAGCAATCAAACCTACCATAATAGAAATACGTCCACCAAGGAATAAACGGAACAATACATCACGTCCCTGCTCATCTGTACCTAAAAGATGTGCAGAACTTGGTGCCTGATTTTTCGCCGCAAAATCAAAATCATTTACATCAATACCTAAAATCATAGGTACAAAAATTACAGAAAGTACGATTAAAATAAAGATAATTAAACCAGCCATCGCTACTTTGTTAGCACGAAATTTTCTCCAAGCGATTCGCCATGGCCCAATTGATTCTATTTTTTCTCCAGTATTTAAAACAACTTCGTTTTCTTTTGCCATAACTATCACCTCTAACCTTCTACTTTAATTCTTGGATCTACCAAGGAATAGAATATATCTGCCAGCAAGTTTCCTAACAGCATTAATAATGCACTAAACATCAAACACGCAGAAACAAGGCTGTTATCACGTGCATTGATAGCATCAATTAAAATCTTACCAAGACCAGGCCAGATAAATACACTTTCCAAGATAACCGCACCACTGAATAATGTAGGAATATACATTCCTAGAAGTGTTACAAGTGGAATCAAAGCATTACGGAAAGCATGTTTATAAATAACAACTTTTTCCTTCATCCCTTTTGATCTTGCAGTACGAATATAATCCATATTAATGACTTCGATCATAGAGTTACGCACATATCTAGAGAAAGTCGCAAAACTGCTAAATGCCAATACAGTTACAGGCAAGATTGAGTGTTTTGCGATATCGGCAATCATTGCGAATGTACTTGGATATCCAAATGCATCCATCATTGGATCTTTCATACCATTTAATGGGAAGTTTGGAATATTCATTCCTATAAAGAATAAAAGCACCAAGGCAAAGAAGAACGTTGGAACACTTATTCCCAGCAAAGAGAATACAGTCCAGAAATTATCAAATGCACTGCCTTTTTTAACAGCCTGACGAATTCCAATAGGAATTGCAAATAATAATGCAACAATTAAAGAAACAACATTTAAATAAAATGTATTCCAAACATAATCACCGATAACTTCGGCTACAGGTTCTTTCAATTTTGCACTTTCACCAAGATCTCCAGTAACCATTCTTCCTGCCCAGCGGACATATTGTACTGGCATAGGTTGGTCAAAGCCAAGTTCATGACGTAATTGTTCACGCTGTTCTTCTGTAACTTTCATACTGGAACCAAGATAAGCATTAACCGGATCTCCTGGCATTGCCTGTACAGTGGCAAAAATAAGCATAGAAATTATCACAAGAACAGGAATCAAATTCAGTATTCTTTTTAGGATGTATTTTAACATCGTTTTCACCTCATTTATTTTTACTTTTATCACGACATAAGAGCAAGTCGATTGGCTTGCTCTTAGTCATTTTAACTTGTTACAAACTTCTTTAGAATTATTCTAGAGTAACATCTGCCATTGCATCAGCCCAAGTATAAACTGGACCAGTTTTTAAACCTTTAACACGTTTGTTATATAGGTCAAAGTAAGTGTTTCCATATACTGGTACATATGCACAGTATTCATTAGCAGCAATGATTGCTTTTTTGTAGTTGTCTTCTGCAACTTTTTCATCAGCTGTATTTAATCCAGCATTCAAATATTTATCGATAGATGGATCGTTAACACGTGCATAGTTTCCATCTCTTCCACTTGCTGTAGACAAGAATGTATTGTTAATTTCTGTTAAGCTTGCTCCAGTGAATCCAACAGCCATGAAGAATACATTCCATTCACCTAATGCTTCATCATCTGTAACTTTTTCAGTCAATGTATTGAAATCAACTGTTGTCTGTTTTAAATCAACACCTAACTGTTTAGCCCAACCATCTTGCCAAACAGGTACAAGACTGTTCATCAAATCTGCAACTTCAGTAGCTGACATTAATTTGATTGTAAGTTTCTGTCCGTCTTTTTCACGAATTCCATCTGCACCTACAGTCCATCCAGCTTCATCTAAGATTGATTTCGCTTTTTCAATGTCATATTTGTATGTTTCTAATCCATTTAATTTTGTTTCTCCACGAACAATATTACCTAATGGACTTGCTGGGTTTAAGAATGCAGTAGGAACATATCCTAATTTAGCTTTTTTAACTTCATCACTAGCTTTTTCAAAACTATAGTAAGAATCTACAAATGACTGACGATCAAATGCATAAGTCAATGCCTGACGTACTGCTTTATCAGCTGTAGGACCCTGTGTAGTGTTGTAAGAAATATAACCCATACCAGCACGTGGATAAGAATTATATGTCAAGTTTTCATTTAAACTAGCAGGTCCGATTTTTGAAGATTCGATTGCTGTAGGAAGTAAATCTACAGTTCCTTTTTCTAATTCATTATATTCAGTTGATGTTTCAACTGGTTTAATGATGATGTTTTTAACCTGATATTTTCCTTCTTCTGCAGGATAATTTTCATTAAATACAAAACTTGCTCCTGATGCTTTATCCCATTTATTTAATTTATAAGGCCCAGATCCAATTGGATTTTCTAGGTTATCTTTGAACATTTTTGTGTCGCCACGTTTGTAATCTTTGAACTGTTCATCAGAAATAATACCAAATGTAGTACCGATATCAGCAAGTGCATCTACACGTGCAGTTTTTAAATTAAACTCAACAGTTAATGGATCGATTACTTTAATACCAGTTAATTCTGTTGCGCTTGTATTCTCTTTATTATGATATTCATCATATCCAACAATATTTTCTGATGTTGAACCAAAACGACTGTCATAACTTGGGTCAGCAACAACTGTAAATGTAAATTTTACATCGTTTGCATCCAATGTTGAACCATCAGAGAATTTTAAACCATCTTTTAATTTGAAAGTAATTTTCTTACCGTCTTTACTTACTGTTGGCATTTCAGCAGCAATCTGTGGAACTAAGTTAGACTCAACGTCATAGTTCAATAAAGACTGATAAATCAAATCAATTGCATACCCATCATATGCAGTTTCATAATAAATTGGAGAAAACTGACCTTTTAAATCAGTAGCACCAACTGTTAGTGTATTCTGTGCAGTAGAACCACCCTTTGAGCTGCCATCGTTGCTTCCACAACCTGTAGCTGTCAGTGCCATTGCTCCAACCATAAGCATTGCAAATAGCTTTTTCATATTTTTCCCTCCTATTTCATTCCTTAAGAATGACTCCATTATACCCCCCTATTTCAAAAATTTCAACAAGTTTTTTATTTTTCTTACATCATTCTTTGACATTTTGTTTCAATGTTGTGAAAATATATTGAAAATATTTTCACAAAAAGTTTAATTATTTGAAATTCGTAATTCAATTTACAAACACTCTTATTTATTTGTTCATAAACCAAAAACATTTTTCTCTATTTTTCCAAATGAGGACGCATTGCTCATGGTAAAAATTTCTTTTTCATTTTCATTAAATTTTTTATTATTTTTTACTGAAAACAGAAAAAAATCGAAGTTTTTACACCTCGATTTTTTCGTTTACATTTCTTATTCCTGTTCCAAAGCAAGTGTTTTTGTTGTGATATCACACACTTCTGCTGGACCATAGTACTGAATAGCACCTGGATATACATAGCAAGTTTCTACTGCCCATTCTTCTCTGTGAGCTTCAAAGAACTTGAATGGTTTTCCTTCTAGTTCAACAAGTGCTTTTTTGATAACTGGTTTGTCTTCTCCATGTCTTCTTTCAATGTTCATCATTTTTGTGATTGGCATACCACCAGCAACCCATTCGCTAGCTGGATTTGAAAGGTTAGAGATTTTTGACAAGTAACCATTATATCCATACTGAATCAACATGAATGCATTGTATCCTAATGAATAACAGTAGTCAGAATCAAAGTTAGATGGGAATGCACATCTTCCTTCATATCCTAAGAAGTGGTGAAGAGGATTAAATTTACCAGTATATGTACCAGCTTTCTTTCTCTCTTCCAATTTGTCTTTAACAAGAGCAGAGAATAGTTTTTCTGATTCAATCAAAGATACCTGCACGTTTCCATGAGGATCTCTTTCCAGGAATAACTGCTGCTGAATTGCTTCTGGAAGAATAGCGAATACATCCATAGATTCTTTTGTTAATCCATTTTCGATGAATTCATATTTTTCTTTCCATGTTCCCAATGCATTGAAAGCATCTGCTTTGCTTCCAGCAAGAAGTTCGTTAATTTCAGAAATCAATACAGAGAATTCAGGAACGAATTCTACAACACCTTCTGGAATAATTGCAACCCCAAAGTTCATACCTTTAGCTGCACGTTTTTCTACAGAATCAGCGATATAATCTGCAATAGAAGAAAGTGACATTTTCTTAGCTGAAACTTCTTCAGAAATCAAGCAGATGTTTGGCTGTGTTTCAAGAGCACATTCCAAAGCAACATGAGATGCTGAACGTCCCATAACTTTGATGAAGTGCCAGTATTTTTTCGCAGAATTTGCATCACGTTCGATGTTTCCGATAATTTCGCTATATGTTTTTGTAGCTGTATCAAATCCAAATGAACATTCGATGTCTTCGTTTTTCAAGTCCCCATCGATTGTTTTAGGGCATCCGATTACCTGAACACCAGTGTTGTGAGCAGCAAAGTATTCTGCAAGAACTGCTGCATTTGTATTTGAATCATCTCCACCGATGATAACGATAGCAGTAATACCATGTTTTTTACATACTTCCGCAACGATAGCAAACTGTTCTTCTGTTTCCAGTTTTGTTCTACCAGAACCAATGATATCAAATCCACCAGTATTTCTGTATTCGTTGATATAAGCATCATCAAAAATCAAATAATCATCTTCGATAAGTCCGATTGGACCATTTTTAAATCCATAAAGAACATTTTCTTTATTTGTTGCCTTTAATGCATCATAAAGCCCGCAAATAACATTGTGTCCCCCTGGAGCCTGTCCACCGGAAAGAATAACACCAACAACCTGTTTTTTAGTTTCAGAAGTGTTTTCTCCCTGCTGGAAAGTGATTTCTTTTTTCCCATAAGTATTTGGGAATAGCGCTTTGATTTTTTCCTGATCTGCTACACTCTGAGTTTCTTCGCCTTCCTTAACACAAATGTTAGAAATTCCATTTCTAAGCATTCCTGGAAGTTTTGGAGAATACTCATATCTAGCTTTTTGTAGTGATGAAATTTTCATATTTAATTCTCCTTTTTGTATTTCCATACACATAAATTTTAAGATATTTCCTTTAAAAAGTAAACTACTATTGCCATCGAATTATAAGATTTCCAGTGAAATTGTAGATAAAAAAGTTTTCTTTATTTCCCAGGCAATAAGAATACTCTTTTTACTGTTTCTTTTTTAGATATAAATACACAGCCAGAAAACTAATTACAATATCATTTACCAGCAAATATCCTGCAAGCTCCAAGTTTTTAAAAGCCATTACCCCCAGACAAGCGATATAAGATATTTCCAGAAACTGAAGAAGTCTTCCTTTCTTCATTTCTTCCTTGCTTGTCATCATAGGAAGCAATCCTTCAACATCCAGTTTTTTTAAGGCAAAACTATCAAACGAAATAATTAAAATCCAGAAGATAAGCTTATTAGGAGTATAAGTATATAAAAACACAGGCAATAAAGCAATTTCTAACATGGATACGATTTCTGCATCACGCAAGCTTTTTTTCATTTTTCCACATCCTCGTATCCAGTATATCACATTTTATTTTTGACTTCTTATCTTTTCACGAACAAAAAGTTTTTTCAAAGCCTTTGGATGAAAAGGAAACAAAGGATAAAAATAGGAGGTTTTTGTAATTGTCTTGCAATTTGCCATAACAAGCAATACAAATACGATACCGATCAGTATACCTATTTTAGGAATAAGGGCTATAAACAGCAATAACATAATACGTAAAAATTTTAGTGCATACCCTAGTTCATAACTGGCCTGTGTAAAATTTGCCATTGCAGCAAAAGCCATATATAAGATGACCTGTGCATTAAGCCATCCTGCCTGCACCGCAAAATCCCCTAATACCAATGCCCCAATCAAACTAAACGAATTATTCAAAGCATTTGGTGTATTTAAACTTGCTGTTTTCAAGATATCGATTCCTATCTCCATTAATAACAGCTGTAACAAAATAGGTACATGCGGGGTTTCTTTTAATAAGATAAAGTTTAAAAAGGAGGGGGTAAGCTGTGGATTGGTAATAAAGTGAAACCAAAGCGGTGTAATACATAAAGAGGCAAAGAATACAAGAATTCTTAAAAAGCGCAAATAGTTTCCTGTAACAGGTGGCAAGTAATAATCTTGTGGTTCTTGTACAAAATCAAAAAAACTGGTAGGCAGTATCATCGCCGATGGAGAAGTATCCACAAGCAACAAAATTTTTCCTTCTAAGATATTGCTGGCTGCAGTATCTGGGCGTTCTGTATAGCGAACTTTAGGAAAAGGATTCCACCATGTATGAGGTACAAGTGCTTCCACTATACTTTCCTGTGTCATTGTTAGTGCCTGTACTTTTAAGGTATCAAGCTGCATCTGCATATTCTTTAAAATGTTCTTATCTGCCTTATTTTCCATATAACATAATACAACATCCGTTTTGCTTGTTTCTCCTACACTATGATATTCCATTCTTAGATGAGAATCTCGTATTCTTCTTCGAATAAGTGCAGTATTAAAGATAAGGGTTTCTACAAAGCCATCTCTACTTCCTCTTAGAACTCTTTCATCTTCCGGCTCCTGCATACTTCTTACAGGATAGGTTCTTACATCCAGCAAGACAGCATCTTCACACCCTTCTACCACCAAAAGACAAGCTCCGCTTAAAACACCGGTTACCATATTTCCTATATCATGTTCTACGCTTACTTCTACATAGGCAAGATTTTCATCCGCAAACATCTGTATGTCTTTGCTTATCTTCCCTTTTAAAAGAAGATGTTCCATGATTCTTTCCATAACATCATCTTTAATCATTCCATCTACAAAAAGAAAAGAAAGTTCTGTGTTTTGTACAAGCAATTTTCGTTTGACGATATCAAAACTTTTCTCTATCTGCAAGATTTGTTCTACTTCTTTTAAACATTGTTTGTATTGCATAAAATCACCATTAGTTAGAATACCTTTTTCAAGCCATCTTATACAAAAAAGGACACAATTATATGTCCTTTATGATTCCATGATTTCACTGTATTCTTCCCATTTCTGCATGTAGTGTTCAATTTCATTATGAACATCATCAATTTTATCATCCAGCTCTTTCATTTTCTGATAATCATGATAATACTCTGGTTCAAAACGAAGGGCTCGAAGTTCTTCCAGCTGTGTTTCTTTTTCTTCGATCTTCTTTTCCAGTTTTTTAATTTCTCTGGAATAATTGATTGCTTTTTCTACTGTTTTTACCGGTTTTTTTATTTTCGTATTTTCCTGTACAGCACTCTGATTATTATCTTTTTGCATATAGTCTTTATAACTCATCGGATAATACGTTGCTGTGCCATTATCAATCACAAGAATAGCTGTTGCCAGTTTCGAGATAAAATAGCGGTCATGGCTTACAAACAGCATGGTTCCTTCATATCCGCTCAGCGAATCTTCCAATGCTTCTTTTCCTATTAAATCCAAGTGGTTGGTCGGCTCATCCATCAACAGGAAATTTGGATGTGACAACATCAGCTTCACAAAAGACAAGCGTACTTTTTCTCCTCCGGATAAACAATCCACTGTCTTAAATACATCTTCTCCACTAAATAGAAAACATCCAAGTGCCGTACGTATCTGGGTACGATCCAATTCACTGAAATCATTCCATACTTCTTCCAAAACTGTATTGGTTGAACAAAACTGTGCCAGTTCCTGATCAAAATATCCTGTTTCTATCTGGTGCCCTAATAAAAACTCTCCTGATAAAGGGGGTACCTGATGCATTAACGTTTTTAAAAAAGTCGATTTCCCCTTTCCATTTGGTCCAATCACTGCAATTTTCTGTCCCTGCAATACATCTAAGTTGATCGTACACAAAGGATTTTCCTGTTCATACCCAATACATAGATCTTTTACTTCCAGTACTCGTTTTCCTCCACGAACTCTTGGTTCAAACCGTGCATGAAAAGTTTTCGTATCCACATTGGGATCTTCAATTTTATCCATACGCTCCAGGTATTTGATCTTGCTTTGCGCAAAAGCCGCTTTACTTTTCTTATATCGAAATTTTTCAATCAGCTCTTCCATTCGCTGGATTTCTTTTTGTTGTCGAGCATAAGCACTTTTCTGCTGTTCCACATCACTTTTTTTCGTTTCCACATAATGGGTATAATTTCCAGGATAACGTCGCATTACCCCATACTCGATTTCATACACAACATCAACAACGTCATCCAAAAACATACGGTCATGACTTACGATAACAACAGCTTTTGGATAACGTTTTACATAGGTTTCCAGCCATTCAATCGTATCAATATCCAAGTGGTTGGTCGGCTCATCCAAAAGCAGCACATCCGGCTTGCTTAACAACAGTTTTACAAAAGCCAAACGTGTTTTCTGTCCTCCGCTAAAAGAGGAAATCCTGCGAGTTAAATCTTCTTCCTTAAATCCAAATTTTGTAAAAATTGTCATCATATCACTATGATATGTATATCCTCCTGCTTCTTCAAAAGCCTGCTGCATACGTGCATAGCGATTTAAGATATCCTCGCTGTAGTTTTCACTCATTTCTTCACTTAATTTCTGTAAATCCTGTTCCATCTTTTTTAATGGTCCAAATGCTTTCTGCAACTCTTCCTGAACAATGGCGTTATCATCAGAAAAAGTTGTCTGTGCTAAATATCCAATGGTTAATCCATTTTCCATATGGATATCCCCTTTATCCAAAGGTTCTTCTTTTGCGATTGCCTTTAACAGCGTAGTTTTCCCACATCCATTTCTTCCAACAATCGCAATCTTTTCTGTATTTCTTATTTCAAACTGGATGTTTTCAAATACGGTAGTTGCCCCAAAGTATTTACATCCTTTGTTGATTTGATATTTCATGTATCTCACCTAACCTATTTACTAACATTAATTCCTTCTGCGAAGGCTTCTGCCAGCGTATGTATTATTTTTTCTTTGTTATCTTTCCAGTACTGTGCATCTTTCTTGTTGGAAATATAACCAAAATCAATTTCTAATCCCTGCATTCCATTCGCATTTACAAAAGATTTATTCTGCTCTATGCTTGTTTCAGAATAACGTCCAGCTAGTGTTGCACGTCCTCCACTTTCTCTTAAATATAGATTGCTGTCATAAAGCTGTTTCTGATCAACATCACTTTTCATTAGATAGCTTGTCACAATGCCAGGATCATTGGTGGAGGTATACATTGGACTCATTTCCATATGTAAATCTTTCTGCATGCGATATACGATATTTCTTGCCAGGGTCTTACTGCTGTAATAGCTGTTATGTACTTCAAAGCCACGAATATCCGTATCTAACGGATTGCTGTTGAAGCGAAGAAGCAGATAGTATCGAGCATTTTGTTTATACCCTTTTGCCAATCTTCCATTTTCTCCATACGCTTTTCCTTCTTCATTTACATTTTCTTTTGTTATTCCAACACGAAGTCCATAGCTTTCTAATTCTTTTTTCAACAGTAAAGCTGCTTCATACATTTCTTTATTTTCTACAAGCCCATTTTCACTGTATCCTTCATCTGGTAGCCATGTTAGATCCATATTCATCCCATAAGGATCAAGTAAAACATCAACATCTTTAGAAGAAGGCTTTTCTGTTGTTACATCTACAAACAAATAATTCTGATTTAACGTTTTCCCATATTCCTTTAATAAATTTTTATCTGCCACTAAAGATATGCGTGAAACCTGATTGTTTCGTTTAATGCCTGTATATGTATTCTCTTCCAGAGCTTTATCGAAAACGACACGTTTCTCTACTAAATCTTCTATTATATATACTTCATAAAATCCTTCTTTTAGTTCATCCAGATGAATCTTTTGATCAACATAATTTTCCATTGTCATAGATACTTTATCACCTGTACATACATTTCTTAATTCTACGGTATTTCCAGATAAGGTATCTTTGTTCTCTGGAGAATATGAATCCTGATACAAAGCTAAAGATTCCCCATAATATAAGTAATCTTTTACCTCAATGGTATCTTTATATGTTTTGTTTAATTTATTTAATGTTTCTTCTTCACTAAATCCGCAAATCGTCGTTTTTCTTTGCTGCTGTGTATCATTTGTTAAAAATGCATTTACCATCCAAGATCCAACGACCACAAGAAAAACAAGCAGTGCAGCTGCTGCTTTCCAGTTCATACGACGTTGTCTTGGTTCATAATGCATATTTACTTCCTCCTAATAATACTCATCTTTTTATATTTTCATGCACAACAATACATGCCTTTTGATTTTAGAATATCTTCTTCCATCGAATCATCGCTACTATTATAGAAGATAATTGTATTGTTCACAATCTTTTTTTAAAAACATCACAAAATTGAAAGATTTCTTATTCTTTACATAATTCCTCCTCTAACACAGAAGAAAATACTTCCTTTACAGATAAAATTTCTTTTGGTTCTTCCATATATTGTAAAGATTTTTCCATCCATACAACATCCAGCCATCGATGAAACTTATAACCGCTGTTTTTAAATAATGCAGCTTGTTCAAATCCAAGTTTTTCATGCATTTTGATACTTCCTGTATTTTCTTTTGTAATGCAGGCGTAAATGTTGCATATATTTTGTTTTTTTAAAATCGCAAACAAATAGGTATATAACTTTGCTCCTATTCCTTTTCCTAAGCTGTCTTTTCGTACATATACAGAAACTTCCACATCCCAGTCATATGCTTTTCTTTCTTTATAGCGACTGGCATATGCATAGCCTAGAATTTCATTATTTTCTTCATATACAAGATAAGGATAAAATTGCTGAATTGTTTGTATCCTCTGTTTAAATATTTCTATAGAAGGCACTTCATATTCAAATGTTGCACTGTCATGCAGCACATAGGGTGCATATATCGATAAAATTTCTTTTGTATCTTGTAATCTTGCGAAACGAATATGTGTATTCATAAATATCACCTTAGCTATTATATATGGTTTTTTTGTGAGGATAAAGAAAAACTTTCGAAAATCAAATTTCGAAAGCTTTTAAAATTAGAATACTAAATTTTTAGGTGTACGTGGGAATGGTTCTACATCACGAATATTCTGCATACCACTTAAATACATCAGCATACGGTCAAATCCTAAACCAAATCCTGCATGTTTACATCCACCAAAACGGCGAAGATCCATATACCATTGCAGGCTTTCACTTTCCATACCCATTTCTTTCATGCGTGCTTCTAATACATCATAGCGCTCTTCACGCTGGCTTCCACCAACAAGCTCACCAACACCAGGCACTAACAAGTCACAAGCTGCAACGGTTTTGTTATCATCATTTAAACGCATGTAGAACGCCTTGATATCTTTTGGATAATCCGTAAGGAATACTGGACCATTTACAACTTTTTCACACAAGTAGCGTTCATGTTCGCTTTGCAAATCCATACCCCATTCAATGTTGTTGTTTTCAAATTTCACATCTGCTTTTTTCAACAATTCGATAGCTTCTGAATATGTCATACGTTTAAATTCACTGTCACGTACTGCCGTAATTCGTTTGATACATTCTTTATCAATCATCTTTTCAAAGAATTTCATTTCTTCCGGAGCATTTTCCAGACAGTAGTTAATACAGTATTTGATCATATCTTCAATCAGATTCATATCATCTTCTAAATCTGCGAAAGCAATTTCCGGTTCAATCATCCAAAATTCACTTGCATGACGTGTCGTATTTGAATTTTCTGCTCGAAATGTTGGACCAAACGTATAAACATCACGAAATGCCATCGCAAATGCTTCTACATGCAGCTGCCCGGATACTGTTAAAGATGCATGTTTTCCAAAGAAATCTTTTTCGTATTCTGCATCATCTCTTGTTGTAACAGTAAATGTTTCTCCTGCCCCTTCTGCATCATTTCCTGTAATTACAGGTGTGTGCACATAAACAAATCCCTGATCCTGGAAAAATTCATGAATAGCCATAGATAAAACTGAACGCAAACGGAAAATTGCATAGAAAGAGTTTGCACGAGGACGAAGATGTGGAATCTCTCTCATGTATTCAAAACTGTGACGTTTTTTCTGTAAAGGATAATCACGATCACAATCTCCTTCTAAGACTGCTTCTGTAACCTGAAGTTCAAAAGGCTGTTTTCCATCTGGTGTCAATACAAGTTTTCCAGTAACTGTGATTGCTGCACCTGTTGGATATTTTTCCACTTCTGCAAAGTTTTTTAAATCCTGTGTATAAACCAGCTGTGCATTACGGAAATAAGTACCATCATTTAATTCAATAAAACCTAATTTCCCACTGCAGCGATTGGTACGAATCCATCCTTGCAGCTGTACATATTCAATACTGTCAATTTCCATTCTAGATGCATGCATCAATTCATATAACTCACGAATCGTCATAAATTCAAACATATAATTTCCTCCTTTTTCATATAAAAAAAACGTTCCTTTTCAGGAACGTATCATTACGCGGTGCCATCCTGTTTCCCATAAAAAATCTATGGGCAGCTCACTTTACGGATATAACGCCATCCTTTTGCGAAATCGTCTACTTAATTTCTCCGATTCAGCTCCACAGGTGTTCTCCATGCATTTGTATGTGCTGTCTTTCACCCTCACAGCTCGCTTCTTCATCTTCTTTGCATTTCGTCCTGCTTCATCGCTCTGCATTCAAACTATTGGTTTCAAAAACCAATTCCTGTATAGATGATACCACATCTACACTCTTTAATACAACCCCTTTTGGAATCTGGATATGCTCATGTGTAAAATCTACCAGTCCTGTTATACCACAGGCAATCAAACGATCCACCGTCTGCTGAATATTTTCACTGATTGCTAGAATCGCAATACGACATCCTTCTGGAACACGCTGTTCCAATTCACTAATGTCATATACCGGAATACCAAAGCGTACCCCCTGACGATCTGGATTAATATCAAAGGCACATTCAATTTCACCTACGACATAATCCCATTTATTATACTTCATCAAGGCACGTCCCATATTACCAGCTCCAACCAGAATGATTTTTTCATCGAAATCCATTCCCAGCTGCTGATTAAAGATTTCAATCAAACGATTTACATCGTAGCCATACCCCTGTTTTCCAAGATTTCCTAAAAAGGAAAAATCTCTTCGAATCGTTGTTGGTTCAATATTTACAACATTCGCAAGTTCTTTCGACATGATTCTTTCCACACCGGAATTTTTTAGTTTTCTCAAAGCTTTTAAATACACTGGATAACGCTGCAATGTTGCTTTTGGTACATTTTTTTCTGCCATTTTTATCACCTGCCTTGATTATAGCACATAACGAAACATTTGTGAATAATTTATCAATTTTAACTTATACAATTTATTCACATCCATCACATAACCACTTGCATGCTCGAAGACGTTCACTAACCACATCTTCCTGTAAGGATAATGGAACATATAACATAGCACTTTGCATATAGAAGTGCTCTGCATAAAATACACGTACATATTGTGTATAAATATCTTTTTCATCTTTTATCGCACAATGATTTAAGAAATCTTCAAAAGATGCATACTGCATGATCCATTCTTTCATTTTTTCCACATCACACACATACATCTCAATTACACACACAATCAGTAATAACCAACGCAT
>ERZ772878.735-NODE-735-length-24457-cov-5.79936_pt1 | contig 24457 bp, 26 predicted proteins | sample MGYA00580578_ERZ772878 | MGnify/ENA primary metagenome ERZ772878 (study PRJEB29015, sample SAMEA2737686) | human gut metagenome | biome: human gut; feature: human-associated habitat; material: faeces | place: China | collected 2012 ...
GACACTTTTGTACATACTGTTTACATCAGGGATGGATTCAACAAGGAAAAAGGAACTGCTTATAAAAAACTATGGAATACCAATGACAAAAGAACTGGGAAAGGAGCTGGAAGAAATGTGCAATTTAAGTCAGTATATTAAAGAAGAAGGAATCCTACAGGGACGTAAGGAAGGACGCAAAGAAGGAATTGTGGAAGGAGTTAAAAAAGGGAAGGCTGATGAAAAACTGGATATCGCAAAGAAAATGAAGGAAAAAGGATATTCTACGAAAGAAATAGAAGAATTAACAGGAATCCTTCTACATTAGAATTACATACAGAAAACCTCTTTGTATGCCTATATACGAAGAGGTTTCAATGACAAAAGAAGGAGCTGGAAGAAATGTGCAATTTAAGTCAGTATATCAAAGAAGAAGGAATCCTACAGGGACGTAAGGAAGGACGCAAAGAAGGAAGGGAAGAAGAAAAAATGGATATCGCAAAGAAAATGAAAGTAGAAGGTTTTAGTAAAGAAATGATTAAAAAACTTACTGGAATTGCTTTGAACTGATGTTTTTGAATACATATCTAAGTCATCGCTATTTTTTCTAAAGTAAAACGCCCCAAAAGAATGGGGCGTCTTTGTATGTTTGTCTTCTGCAGATTTGTTAATAGATAGTACTTTATCAATATTGTTTAAGATAAAGCTTGTTTAGATTTTTTAAATGTTGCTTACTTTTTCATGTTGGAAAGTATTTTCTTGAAATCCTCCAGGTTTTTCGCAAGTTTATCTGGGTCTTTTTCTTCTGTGTAAGTTATATAAGCTTTCTGATAGCTTGTTTCAAAGGCTTTCCATATAAGAAATGGATAGGCATCTTTTTTGAAATGGCTTGCCTGAATTAAGTATTCTTTCAATTCTTCACGATTTTTAAAGTATGCATGTTCTTCAATGATTTCACTAAGCAAGTCTTTTAAAGACCATTTCTGGTTATGAATGGTAAGCATAGCTTTTCGCTCCATCACAATCCCATTTTCTTTGATTGCGTTATTTAATTTAAGAATATCTTCATCTTCTACCTCTTTGAAAATCATAAGATCCTGTGACATATGATAGCTTTCTTTTGAACTTTTTTTATGATAGCCATTGATTTGAAATAAATATCCAATACTTTGGTTAAGTGCTTCATCATCTAAAAAAGTATGTGGAAGGTTTAGCTCACTGCAGATTTTTTCTAAAATTTCTTTTTTGTGTGTTTCATCACCTAAATATATTAGTACATGTTTCATATCGTATTCTCCTATAGTTTTTTAAAGAAATGGTTAGCAATCTTATCCATTTTTATATAGAATACGATAGTTCCTGTACATAACGCAAGCAATATGATTATAGATACAGGAAGAAGAAAGGTATTTGGCAGATAGTAAAATAAGAATCCTAGAGGTGCTAATATCAGCATTCCGCCAAACATAGGAATCATTGCGGTAAAGTTTTGTTTAACCGCAGCTGCTTCCTGTTCCCAGACAAGTTTTGGGTGTGCCATATCTAAAAGAATTCCTAGATAGTTTCCAAACAATAAAGAAGGAAGACTGCATACGATCACAATGAGCATATCCATAGCATGAAGTGGGAAAATGAAAAATAAAGGAAGAATAGAACATAAAGCAGTTAGAAAAGATATAAGAATTCCACTGTTTACTTTTCCTTGGATTTGTTCCTTTAAAGAAACAGGAATATATTTCATAAAGGCAACATTTTGACCTTCTCTTGAAATTGAAGTAGAGCTTATGCAGTTAATATTACTAAACAAAAATCCAATTCCTATACCAATCACAGGCAGGTAAGGTTTTATAAAGGACATATCCAGCTGTTGTAAAATGGAGAGGCTGATTTGTGAAGAGGAAGAAAAGTAAAAAATAATATAAAGAATTGGAAACAAAATAACAGGAGAAATACAGTTTATAAAATATACAGGTGTTCGAAACAACAGTTTTAACTCTTTTTTTGTGTATGCGAATGTTTTTCCCTGTTGTTTGTTTAACTTTTCCATTTCACTTGAAGTAAATCTCTTTCTTGTGCTTGTAGTTTCGCTGAAGCCAATCGCTCCTTTAAAATATAGAAATTTTCCAAGAAGCAGGAAGATGAGAAAAGAAAGGATACTGATTGCGATAAATACGAGCAAATGCAAGATGTTTGTATTGGAAAGTGCATGACTGGCGAAAGAAATAGCGGGAAACAGCCAGGTACCCAGTTTTAATACAAGAGAATCTGGATCGGTTAAAATTGTAGTAAACAGATTACTTTGCTCATCCATCATCATAGGAGAATTCATAAAGTAACTAAATGCCATTGCCAGCACGATAACGAAGAAACCGCCAATAATATTAAAACGATCACGATTTTTAAAAAAAGGAACAAAACGCATCATTAGCATCGTTAATATACTGGATAATACCAAAGGATAGATTGGCAGCAGTAGCAGTACAACAAGTGCCATCAGGTAAAAGAAGATACCAGGATGCAGGTTGGAAACATAGGCAGATAATAGTGGAATACTGACGATAATGGTAAATGCATATTCATATAAAATACAGGTTGTGAATTTTCCTGCCAGAATGGTTTGGGGAGGCAAAGGGAGAACGAGTAAGGTATCTAAATCTTTACTGAAATAGAAAATACTTGGAATTAGAAAAATAGAAAACAGGAATATAAGGATACTGATGATAAAAAATCCAAGATATAATACGGTACTTTCTAAATGTAAAATGGATAGAGCCTGTATGCTTGTATCAAACATCATATAAAATAAAAACAAGGTAGGAAGAAAACAAAGAGCGATAAGTCCATATAAACCCATCATTTTTATTTTGTTTGATTTGCCATCACTGAATAAGGAAACATTTTTTAATAATGCATGCGTTAATGCGAGGTATTTACGCATGAGAAATAACCTCCATAAATACTGCTTCCAAAGAATCACAGCTTGGATGTTGTGCCTTTAATTCTTCTAATGTTCCAAAAAAGAGAATACTTCCTTTGTTTATGATGGCAACTTTATCGCATAATTTTTCTGCGACTTCTAATACATGGGTAGAGAAGAAAACGGTATTTCCTTTTGCGGCATGATCTTTCATTCTCTGTTTTAGACTGTAACTGGACTGAGGGTCTAATCCTGTCATTGGCTCATCTAAAATCCATACGTTTGGATCACTGATCAAGACACCCATAATTACAATTTTCTGACGCATTCCATGAGAATAGGATAAGATTTTGTCATTTAAGGCATTTTGCATCTCAAAGGTTTCAGAGAGTTCCTGAATACGCTGTTGTCTTGTGGCGTTATCCACCTCATACATATCTGCCATAAAATTTAAATACTCAATGCCTTTTAAACGCAGGAAGATATCAGCATTATCTGGTACGATACCAAATTCTTTTTTCGCTTCTAAAGGCTGGGTTACAATGTTTTTACCATTAATTAAGATTTCTCCTTCATCTGGAGACAAAATACCGCTGATCATTTTGATCGTCGTAGTTTTTCCTGCCCCATTTGGACCAATAAATCCAATGATTTCTCCAGTAGGAATTGTCAAGTTGATATTGTCTACGGCTTTATGGCTGCCGCTGTAAATTTTTGTTACGTGTCTAAGTTCAATCATAATTTTTTATTTCCTTTCTTTTGTGTGGCATTTTGAAAACTTAAATAAGAGTAGATAAAGGGAAGAAGTGCAGAAGTTAAAATAACTCCAAGAAGAAAGGATAGAATCCATTTTGAAGGAAGAAACATTCCTGCAAGAACGACAAAGCCACAGATGACCCATACCTTTCCAGAAAAACGATGTGTTTTATACCATACGGTTTCGTTTGCTAAAGTCCATGGTGTTTTTACGCCGAATGTATAATTGAATTTAATTTTTGGCATACTGTTTCCAATGACGATAAACAAAAGAGCCAGCAGGGGGAACATAATGAAATTCGCATTGATGGCTTTTGGATGATAGCTTGCAATTAAAGTCATCGCAAGGATAACAACAGAAAAGAAGCATAATATCGTTTGTGTTAGCGTTTGTACGCTGTAAAATCGCTTATAGTTTTCTTTTTTAGGATCAATTTTGGCCGTAAAAGGAATTAATCCCCATCCTAAAAGATAAATAGCTAATGGCATAAATACAAAGGACTTGGCAGAATAGCTGTCTATTTTCCCCTGTGCATTCCAGTGTGTTGGTATTTGCTGAGGAAGCTTTGGATAAAACCATAAACAAATTAGAAGCATCATAATAAATCCAATCAAGAAGATAATGTTTTTCTTTTTCATTTTTTTTCACCTCTCAATGATGTGAACCAGCCAATCATATCGTCCAGTACACTTGTGTTTAATTCATAATAAATATATTTACCTATTTTTTCATCACTAATAAGATCTGCCTGTTTGAGAATCGATAGATGATGAGATATGGTAGCATTTGTTGTTTGAAAATGAGCAACAATATCTCCGGCACTTCGCTTGCCATCTTTTAAAAGTGCAATAATTTCTCTTCGGGTAGGATCACTTAGTGCTTTAAAAGTATCCTGCATGTGCATGGCATCACCTCTTTCATTTAGATGGTTATCTAAATGAAGTATAAAACCTTTATAGTATAATGTCAATATATAGCAAAAGAAATATAAATATGATAAAATGAACACAAATTTAAAGAAACAGAAAGAAGGATATTATGAGCAGGCAAGTAAGCAAGAAAAAGAAAAAAATTCCGATGTGGAAACGTATGCTATACAATTTTTTATTGATCATTGCATTAGGAGTCTTTGTGTATTCTGCTTATCAGTTGGTAACAATTTATTATGGTGCATATAAAGAAGATAAAGCAAATACAGAGCTGGCAAAAGTTGCGAATGTGGATGAAAAAGATGATGGACTTTTAGATATCAACTGGAACGATTTGAAGAAAAAGAATGAAGAAATTGTTGCGTGGATTCAAATTCCTGGCACCAAAATTAATTATCCAGTGGTACATGGAAGTGATAATTCTTTTTATTTGACACATGGTGCTGATAAACAGCCATATTCTTCTGGTGCAATCTTTATAGATGCGAATGCACAGAAAGATTTTAAAGATGAGAATACGATCATTTATGGGCATAATATGTGGCATGATACGATGTTTACTCATATTGAAAAATTCAAAGATAAGGAATTTTTTGATACACATCCATATTTATATATCTATACGCCTGATAAAATATACAAATGTGATATTTTCAGTATTCATACAACAACAAGTACTTCTTCTTCCTATGATACCCAATATGCCAGTGAAGAAGAGTATGCAAAATATTTGGATATGATACAGAAGCAGTCAGATTTTAAGCGAGATGTAAAAATCAGCAGCAAGGATCATATTGTCAGCTTAAGTACCTGTTCTTATGAAAGAAATGGAGAGTCTAGTGAACTTCGCTATTTGCTGCATGCACGTTTAAATGAAATCAAAAACAAATAAATGTTTAAATTAGGAACAAAGGAATATTCAAAAGAGTATTTCTTTGTTTTTTTGTTATGGGAAAGAAAATGAAGAATAGTGCAGGAGATATTGGTGTTTTTAAACAGAAAGTTTTATTTATGTTATGAAGTATCAGTGATATGCATACAGTAAAGAAAGAGGTGTAGAATATGTTTTCTAAGAAATGCAGAACCTTATGTATAGAGCTTGTTATTTTACTTTGTATAGGGATTGCGATGGTGGGAAGCAGTTCTCGTTTATGGGCACAGGCAAAGTTTGGAGATGCTCATTATTTCATGAATCGACAAATAATTTTTGCATTGCTTGGTTTTGTAGTGATGTATGTAGCAAGTCGTATTTCTTTATGTAAGCTTCGAAAATATATAAAAGTTATTTTCTGGATTTGTACAGCATCTTTAATCCTTGTTTTGATACCGGGAATTGGTGTACTTCGAAATGGAAGCAGAAGCTGGTTTGGTGTAGGATCATTTCTAATTCAGCCTTCTGAATTTTTTAAGATTGCGATCATTTTATATGTAGCAGATTTTCTTTCTAATCGTTATCGCATTAAAACTTTTAAAAAAGATTTGCTTGTTCCTTTTTTACTTGTAGGACTTGGATTTGGACTCATTCTTTTACAGCCGGATTTTGGAAGTGGCATGGTTATGGTTTGTTCCGTTGTTGTCATGGTGCTTGCAGCTGATGCGCCTCTTTCTTATTTTGTTCGTATTGGCCTTCTAGGAGTAGCTGGTCTTAGTGGTCTTATTTTAAGTGCACCCTATCGTTTAGCAAGAATTACTTCTTTTTTAGATCCATGGAAAGATCCATTAGGCACAGGATTTCAAATTATTCAATCTCTTTTTGCGATTGCACCAGGAGGTCTTTTAGGTGCTGGATTTGATAATAGCATGCAGAAACATTTTTATCTTCCAGAACCGCAGACAGATTTTATTTTTGCCATTTTTGCAGAAGAGTTTGGATTTATAGGCTGTGTATTGCTTTTGGGATTGTTTGTTGCCATTATATATCAGGGAGTAAAGATAGCTAAAAATACGTTTGATCCATATTTATGCTATGTAGCTATTGGCTTGGTTTCCTTGTTTGCGATACAGGTTATGATCAACTTAGGTGTAGTTGTAGGTTTGTTTCCTGTGACGGGAATTACCTTGCCTTTAGTATCTTATGGAGGAAGTTCTTTAATGGTTATGATGGGTTCTATGGGTTTATTGATGAGTATTGCAAATGAAGAGTAAAAAAACAGATTTTATGTGTCGTAATATAGAGGATACATGGTATAATACATGTCAAGGAGTGATAACATGAGATTATTGATAGCAACTGGAGGAACCGGAGGACATGTTTATCCGGCAATTGCTTTGGCAGATGCCGCTAAAAAACGTTATTCGGATATAGAGATTCTATTTGTTGGAAATGATGATAGAATGGAAGCCAGTGAAGTGCCGGCTCATGGATACGCCTTTAAAGGACTGCATGCCAGTGGTTTATGCGGCAGTGTAGTGAATAAAATGAAAGCTTTGGTATTGATGGCGAATGCGTATCGTAAAGCATTGAAAATTATAGATGAATTTAAACCGGATATTGCGATTGGCTTTGGAGGGTATGTGAGTGCACCTGTTATGCTTGCTGCACATAAAAAACATGTAAAAACACTGATTCATGAACAGAACTCCGTTGTTGGAGTATCAAATAAAATGGTGGCAAAATATATGGATGCTATTATTATTTGTTATGAAAAATGTTATGAAGAGTTTGGAAAAGAAAAAACATATTTTCTTGGAAATCCAAGAGCCACAAACGCAATACAGGCAACATTTGATGAGGCATATTATCGCTCTTTGGGTTTGTCAATGGAGAAACCATTGATTTTAGTTGTAATGGGATCTTTGGGATCTAGCAGTGTCAACAAAATCATGAAAGATGTTCTTCCAAAAATTAATAGGGATTATCAGATTTTGTTTGTGACAGGAAAAAACAATTATAAAGAAATGAAAGATGTTATAAAGCAAGATAACATCAAAGTTGTAGATTATGTAAAACAGCTTTCGATTATACAGAAAGTAGATCTAATTATATGTCGTGCAGGAGCAACAACGGCTGCAGAAATTACGGCTTTGGGGACACCAAGCATCTTAATTCCAAGTCCGTATGTTGCACATAATCATCAGTTATATAATGCATCTGTCATGGTGGATAAAAAAGCAGCCATGATGATTGAAGAAAAAGATTTAAATGCGGAAAATTTAAGTCGTAAAATTGAACTGATTATGTCAAATGAAAATTTAAGAAAAGAAATGAAGAAGAATGCGCAGGCAATGGGAAAACCAAATGCCAGTGAAGATATATTAGATCTTTTTGATAAAATGAAATAAAGGTGAAGGATCAATGATAGTAAAAAAACGTTTAGATACTTATGCAGATGTGGAAGAGCAGGTGTCCTTAAAAACACGAACAACGTTTCGTATAGGAGGAAACTGTCGATATTTCATATATCCAAAAAATGAAATCTGTTTTTTACGCATACTGCAGATTTTAAAAGAAGAAAATATTTCTTGGAAGATATTTGGAAAAGGAAGTAATATTTTATGCAGTGACGATGACTTTGATGGCGCTGTAATTTGTTTAGACCGTTATATGAGTGATTTTTATTTTGAAGAAGATGGAAGTGTTATGGCGCAGGCTGGATGCAGCATCATTCTTTTGGCACATGAAGCCATGAAGCGCTCTTTTAGCGGACTTGAATATGCCAGTGGTATTCCTGGAACTGTAGGCGGTGCAGTTTATATGAATGCGGGTGCATATAAAAGTGATATGGCGGCCGTTTTACAGGAAGTTTATGTATATAAAGATGGTGCTATTTCATGCATGAAAAAAGAGGAACTGGACTTTGCTTATCGTCATTCCATTTTTCAAACGCATAGTGATTGGGTCGTTTTGGGATGTAGAATCAAATTAAATGAAGGAAATCAAAAAGAAATTCGAGATTTGATGGATTCCCGCAGAAAACGAAGAATGGATGCACAGCCTTTAAATAAACCATGTGCAGGAAGTACTTTTCGTAATCCAGTTGAAAAACAGGCATGGCAGCTTATTGATGAAGCACAGCTACGAGGAGCTAGAATCGGAGGTGCTATGGTTTCTATGAAACATTCTAATTTCATCGTAAACGAAGAGAATGCCACAGCGAAGGATGTTCTTGCGTTAATTGAAAAAATTCAAAAAACAGTAAAAGAACAAAGCGGAATAGAATTGCGCTGTGAAGTGGAGATGTTTAATTGGAAGAAGTAGAAAATCTTTTATACGATGATGTAGAAGCAAAGTTTTTGAAACTGGAGAATAAAAAGAAAAAAAGGAAAAGAAGAAATAGAAAAATTCGAATGATGGTGTTAGCGTTCCTGATAGTTGCTGGTATAGTTTATTTTGGCAGTGATGTTTCTAAAATAAAGGTGCTGAAAATTACAGGAAATCAATTTTATACGGAAGATCAAATCAAACAATTGGCAAATGTATCAGAGAAAAGCCGAAATTTACTTCATCCATCTTTCTTGCTGGAATGGAAATTAAAGCGTAATGATTTAATAGAAGATGTTAAAGTAGACAAAACATTTCATGGGGAAGTAAGTATTGCGATACAAGAAACGAAAATTTTAGGCTATTATGTAGCAAATGATAAGAGTTATCTTTTATTGGAAGATGGATCTTCTAAAGAAATAAAAGAAGAAAATTTGAATTCTATTATTTATTTTCCGTATATAGATGGTTTTTCTGAAGAAGAGTTGAAAAATCTGGCAAAAGCTTTTCGGACAAGTGGCAAAGAGGTTGAAAGTGAAATGATATCCATGATTTCAGAGATTTTACCACATAAAGAGAGTTATGATGAACATATGGTAAAAATTGTAATGCAGGATGGCAATACGATTTATGCTTCCTATGACTCTTTAGGACTTTTAAATGCTTATAAGAGTGCTTTAAAAGATTTAAAAGGAAAAAAAGTATGTGTTTTTATGGATGCACAGACAGAATCTTTAACAACAGAGAACTGCAGTTCTTTTAAATAAAGATATCATTTTTTAATTTCTTGGCTTTTTGAAAGAAAGTTTGATATAATAAGTATTGATATAAGGAGGAATATTATGTCAATTTCTAAAAGTACACAGTATGGAAATATCAATATTTCTATTGATGCTATTGCATCTTTGGCTGGTGGAGTAGTTAGTGAGTGTTATGGTGTTGTTGGTATGGCGTCACAGAAATTCCTGAAAGATGGAATTGCGGAACTTTTGAAAAAAGAGAATTATGCAAAAGGTGTTGTAGTCCGTAAAAAAGAAGATGCTTTGGAACTAGATGTATATATCGTTGTTTCTTATGGAGTGAAAATTAGTGAAGTCGTACATGAAGTACAGACTCGTATCAAATATGTACTGGAAAAAAGCCTGGAACTGGAATTTAAAAAAGTAAATGTCTATGTTCAGGATGTTAAGGTAATGAAGTAGGTAGATAATTATGGAAATGATAAATGGACATATATTCAAAGATATGCTGGCTAGCGGAGCCAACAATCTTTCTAATAAATTTACAGAAATTGATGCATTAAATGTTTTTCCAGTGCCTGATGGTGATACTGGAACAAATATGTCTTTGACATTTAATGCAGGTGTAAAAGATGCTTTGGCTTGCTCAAGTGAAGATGTATGTGATATTGCGAAAGTGTTGTCAAAGGGGCTTTTGATGGGAGCTCGTGGAAACTCTGGTGTTATCACATCACAGATTTTTAGAGGATTGTATCAAGGTATGGATGGCATGAAGGAAGTAAACGGCTTTCAGCTTGCCAATGCTTTGGTAATGGGATCAAGAGTTGCTTATAAAGCTGTTATGCGTCCTGTAGAAGGAACGATCCTAACCGTTGTTAGAGAAGCTGCGGACTATACATATGCTTATGCGACATCTATTGAAGATGTCACATGCTTACAGGTAATGGAAAAAATGCTGGATGAAGCGAAAAAATCACTGGATCGTACACCAGAATTATTGCCAGTGCTTGCAGAAGTTGGTGTAGTTGATAGCGGTGGTGCAGGTTTAGTTACAATTTTTGAAGGCTTTGTATCTGCATTAAAAGGCGTTGTAATTGAAAAAGAAGAAGCAAAAGAAAGTAAAGAAGTAGCTGGTGCTGCACTTGAAAGTGAAGAATATGGTTATTGTACAGAATTTATTATTCGTTTAAGTGAAAGTGCACAGCGTACTTTTGAAGAAGAAACATTAAGAGATTCTTTAGCAAGAATCGGAAATTCTATTGTATGTGTACGAGACGATGATATTGTAAAAGTTCACGTGCATACACTAACTCCTGGTGATGCATTGAATATGGGGCTTCGTTATGGAAGTTTTGCGAAATTAAAAGTTGAAAACATGCAGGAACAGCATGAAGAAATTATGATGAATGCATCTGTAGAAAAAGAAGTTAAGGAAGAAAAACCTAGACAGAAATATGCAATTATTACTGTTGCGGCAGGTGATGGATTAAAAGATATGTTTAAAGAGCTAAGAGCAGATTATGTGATTAGCGGAGGCCAGACAATGAATCCTTCTACAGAAGATTTCGTAGAGGCAATTCATCAGTTAAATGCAGAACATATCATTATTTTACCAAATAACTCTAACATCGTTATGGCAGCACAGCAGGCAGCTCTTGTATGTGAAGATCAAAATATTGAAGTTATTCCTACGAAATCAATACCACAGGGATTGAGTGCATGTATTATGTTTAATCCTGATGTTGACTTTGAAACAAACCTTTCTGAAATGAAGGAAGCTGTTTCTATGGTAAAAACAGGACAGGTTACGTATGCAATCAAAGATACGACATTTGAAGGTATGGAAATCAAATCTGGAGATTACATGGGTATCTTAGAAAAAGATATCATTGTATCTCTTCAAGATAAAATGGAAACAACACGTCAGTTGCTGGATCGTATGCTGGATGATGAAAGTGAAATTGTTACGCTTATCTATGGTGAAGATATAAATGAAGAAGAGGCTGAAGAAGTAGCTGCGTACATTGAAGATAAATTTGATGTAGAAGTTGAAGTAAACAATGGTATGCAACCGGTATATAGCTTTATCATAGGTGTTGAATAATAAAAGCAGTTAAAAAGTGCCGATAAATAAGGCACTTTTTCTATATGAAAAATTTTATGGGGTTTATTTGGGGCTTAAAGTTGCTTAAAAGCGTTTATAGTTATTCCATTTGAATAAAAAATACTTAGGATTCAAGATTGAATTCAATTAATTGTGCAACGACTTGTTGTTGCGATTTTAAGACATCAACGTAGACATTAGCAGTAGTAGTAATATCATTATGTCCTAAATGAGCAGATACAATTTTTAGGTCAACTCCATTCATTAATAATAATGTTGCATTTGCATGACGTAAGGAATGAACAGTGATATATTCATAGTTTGTTCCTTTTTTTAATGAACTTAATCTATTATTTATATTTGCTTTTTGGATATAGCCACCAGTGTCTTGAGTAAATACCAAATTTAAATTTTTCCAGACATCTTTTAATGCTATTTTCATTTTGTCTTGTTCTTCTTTAACTTGTTGAAGAAGATGATATACAGTGTTGTTCATTCCGAGTATTCGGTAACTATTCTCTGTTTTTGGAGGACCAACTTTAAACTCACCTCTAACATAGTTGATTGTTTTGTTAATATTGATAGTACGTTTGTCAAAATCAATATCATCCCATGCAAGTGCTAGTGTTTCTCCAATTCTCATACCTGTGTATAGTTGAAAATGAATCACAGCATTATAGGTATCAAAATTTTCGCTACGTTTCAATAAATCTTTGATTTGATCAATTTCGAATGGTGGAAGTTTTTGAGTTTTGTTTCTTTTTGGTTTTATCGCATTTGTACAGGGATTATCTTTGATCCAACCTTGCTTCACTGCAACGTCAAAGAGTGTGTGTAATTTAGAAAATATCAGTTGGGTGTAAGAATCTTTATAGTATTTTGTTGGTTTAATAGGTTTACCATCTTTATCTTTATATATAGCAACATCATATAAGAAGGCAGTAATTCTATTAGGTGAAAAATCACCTAACTTTATATGTCCTATTTCAGGTAGAATCTTTGTTTCAACGATATTTCGCATCGTTTCTTGTGTAGATTCTCTTAGATAGTTTGGAGCGTAATATTTACTAAACCACTCCCATACTTCAGTTAGTTTCATGTTAACACCACTTGCTTGATTTTTTTTATATTGATCTGTAAAATCAAGTTCCATTTGTTGAGCTATTCTTCTGGCTTGTCGTAGTGGCATATCTTTTGGTGGTTTAAAGGTTTTTGTTTTTTTAACTTGTCTATACCTTCCATTTTTATCAATTTTATAGCCATCGTATGCAATAATTCTAAAACTAATACCAGTTTTATTTTTTCTTTCTTCAATTGCCATTTTATTTCACACTCCTTTTTTGAATGGTTATAATGTAATTTTTAAAAATCTGATTTCTAATAGTGTAATCAGAGTCATCGGTTAAAATAGTAATTGATTTTTTATCTAATCCTAATTTGATTTGGATAAATTCATCATGGTTTCGAAAATTATCTTCATTTAAAAGATAATCTAAAGAAACATGATAAAGTTTTGGCAAAGCATATAGGATTTTATTACTGGGAATACAAAGCCCATGTTCGTAGTGAGATAATGCTTGGAAACTAACAAATTTTAAAATTCTAGAAACATCACGTTGGGAATAGCCAGCATTTATTCTCGCTACTTTAAATCGATTGTTTATTTGATTGATTTTCATAATTTAGAATTTCCTTTCTAAGTTCATGTTGAACAAACCAATTAACTTTTTGAGTTAATTCTTTATTACTAGATATTTCAAATAGTAATTCTAGAAGTTCATCATTTAATCTTAATTTAGATTTTGCATATTCTATATGAGATGAGTAGTCATCTAAACATAAGAGATAATCAAGAGATACATCAAAAATGTTTTTCATTTTGATTAAAGTTGTAACATTGGGCAGACGTAAATTTCGCTCATAGCATCCAACAGTTGCTTTTCCGCCCTTAAATCCTAAAGCAGTACTGAGTTCTGGTTGTGATAGACCAGCTTTTAAGCGACATTCTTTAAACCTATTGGGTAAGGTCTTATCTTTGTAATAAATAGTCATTTTAATTCTCCTTTCTTGAAATGTAAGTGGATGGTAAACATCCTATATATACTTACAAATTCCATTTTATTGAAAAGAAAATTATAAACAACGGTACGAATTTTTTATTTGTAGGTACTTCAATGCTTTTCTTTAAATTGTTTGGAGTGTAGTTGTCGCATTTTTAGTGAAGTGTATTTATTTTAATGAAAAAAAATAAAAAAATTTTTTGTAATTTTCCTTTTTACATATCCATTCCAAGCGTTTGGTTATGTAGAAAGGAGTTTTTTATGGAAAACAAATGTAAAGTGATTGCGATTGCCAATCAAAAAGGAGGTGTTGGAAAAACAGTTACATCTGTATGTTTAGGTGTTTGTCTTGCTCAAGACAATAAAAAAGTCCTCATAGTTGACTTCGATCCGCAAGGAAGCCTTACTAAAGGGCTAGGTTATAGAAGTCCTGACTCTTATCAACAAAGTATTAAAGATCTACTATTTAATGAGATTAATGAAGTTGATGTTGATTATCGTGATTCCATTATTCATACAGATGAGAAATTTGATTTATTACCATCAAACATTTCTCTATCTGGAGCAGACATTCAATTATCAAGTGTCATGAGTCGTGAAACTGTATTTAAAAGAGTATTGGATAAAATCAAAGATGATTATGATTATATTCTGATAGACAGTAATCCAGCCTTAAACTTATTTACGATTAATGGTTTGGTAGCAGCAGACAGTATTATCATACCAGTTCAAGCAGAACCATATGCAACAGATGGATTGAATGATTTACTGCATACGATAACCACTGCTAAGAAACAAATTAATCCTAATTTAAAAATTGACGGAATCTTAATCACAATGACAGATGCAAGAACAAACTTATCTAAGCATATCGCAAATGAAGTAAGAGAAAATTATGGTAAGTTTATTCGAGTATTTAAAACGGAGATTCCTAGAGCGATTAAGACAAGTGAAGCAGCATTATCTGGTCAAAGTCCTATTCAATATGCCCCTAATGCAGAATCTTCTCTAGCTTATCGTAGATTAGCAAAGGAGGTGGAGCAAATTGGCAAAAACATTACCAAAACTAGACATGAGTTCTCTCGATGATCTATTTACTACTGAAGAACAAAGACAAGATGCCCAATTAGAAAAAGTCATGAAAATTCCAATTAGTGAAATTCATGATTTTATTAACCATCCCTTTGGTGTTCGATTAGATGAAGATATGAATAAGCTCATCGAAAGTATTCATGATAATGGTGTATTAGTTCCTGTACTGGTTCGTCCAGACAAAAATGGTAAAGGATATGAAATGGTGTCCGGACATCGTAGAAAGTTTGCCTTAGAAAAAACAGGTGCAAATGAGATTGATGCTATTGTTCGTGAGTTAGATGATGACCAAGCAACTATTATCATGGTAGATAGCAATATTCAGCGTGAAAATATCTTACCTACTGAACGTGGTTATGCTTATCGAATGAAATTAGAAGCAATGAAAAGACAAGCTGGAAGACCTCAAATAAATAGTTCCCAAGTTGGGAACCATTTAAAAGGAATAAAATCAATAGATATACTTTCCGATGAAACTGGAGAAAGTAAAAATCAAATTCATAGGTATATTCGATTAACTTATCTTGTTAAACCACTAAGAGATATGGTTGATGGTATTCATGAAGATGGTTTTAAGATAGCTTTAAACCCTGCTTATGAATTATCCTTTTTGACCACAAAAGAACAAAATGAATTAGTTGATTGTATTACTACCTGTTTAGCAACACCAAGTCTTGCACAAGCACAAGAATTAAAGCGAAAAAGTCAATCGAATGAATTAGACGAAACCATGATGATGGATATGCTTATGAGTGATAAGCCAAATCAAAAAGAAAAGATTAGTTTAAAAATGGAGGAGATCAATAAATATTTTCCAAAATCATATACACCTAATCAAAAGAAAGAGTTAATTATTAAATTGCTGGGTGATTGGGCTAGAAAAAAAGAAAGGAGTCAAGAAAGATGAAAATTTGAAATTCATACTTATGACTAAAAAATTTGAAAAAAAGCTGAAACAAGGGATAAGTCCGGACTTTTGCAAAATGACAGCCTCATTCTGCCCAAAAGCGTGACTGTGTTTTCCCCCTACAACCCCCTTTCAACATACCGAAGAAAAATTCAGTATGTAAAGAAAGATAATTCATTCTTAAAAGATAAATAATTCTTATATCTAGATAATTATAAATAAGAAATAGAGTGATTTATACATTAGTTCTTTTATAGATAACAATCTAAAATGAAATTACATGAATGGAGGAATGTATATGAAAACACGTAAATGGTTGATGATGTTAGTGACATTGCTTTTGATAACAGGATGTAGTCAAAATGAGACTTCCAGTTCTAAAAAAGTTCTAGAAACTGAAAGTGCTATAAACGAAAATCTTGTTGAAACACAAAAAGGTAATACAGATGAAAAATCAAAAGATGAAGCTAAAGAAAAAAAGGAACAAGAAAGTAATAAAAGCGAAGTGATAAATGAAAAAGAAATAACACACAGAAAAGTTGACTCAAGCAAACTTGTAAAAGAGGAAGTTAAGGAACAAACTAAAGAAGAACCTAAACCAATAGAGAAACTACCAGTCGATACACCGCCACCTCCTCAAGATAATTCAGTCGTTGAAGTTCCTGAAACTCCAATCGTTGAAGAACCTATAAAACAAGAAGCAATGGCTCAATCCGTTATGAATCAAATCAATGCTTATCGACAACAGCATGGTTTACAACCTTTAGCACAATCTAGTTATCATCAACAAAAAGCAGATAATCATGCTTATGCAATGGCAAGTCAAAGAGCCTTATGGCATGTGGATAATGGTGAATGCATCACAAACTCTCCAGATCCATTTAGTGCTTGGGTAAGTTCACCTGAACACAATGAAATCTTATTAAGAGAAAATAATACACAAGGTGTTGTGTCAATCTACTATGTAGATGGATATTATTATTCTGTATTCAAAACATCTTGGTAAAACAAACAATTCAATCTATTGATACAGACACGAATATACCTCGTGTCTTTTTTATGAAAGGAGAAAATGAAAATGAAAGGTATATGGAAAAAGATCATGCTATTTGCTGCATCGTTTGCAATGATATTCTCAGCAATATTTTCAAATATTGCTATTCCTGTTCATGCAGCGAATAATGAAACAACATTTTTTGAAGTGAATAAAGCAGATGATGTCATCAATGAAGCTAAGAAACATTTAGGTAAGCCTTATGTTTGGGGAGCTACAGGACCAAACAGTTTTGACTGTTCTGGATATGTCAGTTATGTTCTTAAAAAAACAGGATTATCTTTAGGAGCAGATCGAATTACAACTTCTACAGCACTTAGCTTTTTAAACGGTAAAGGCGTTACTGCTTATCAATATCCTACCAGTGAAGGAAGTCCTAAAAATGCCAAAAAAGGAGATCTAGTTTTCTATTATGATAAAAATGGAGAAGTTCTTCATATGGCATTTTATATTGGAGACGGAAAAATTATTCACTGTGCTGAAAACATGCCTAGTGGACCACAAAAACAAGTTATGATAAATAACGTTGATGATTTATCTACTAAACACGGATCAAGAATGGTAACTTATAAAGTTTATCGTATCTTTCCTCAATCTGGTGGAATGCGAATCAAGAAAGTCAATGAAAATGGACAAGCTCTTCCCGGAGTTGTCTTTGAAATCACAAAACCAAACGGAAGTAAATCTAAAGTCACAACTGGTTCAGATGGTATTTGGGATAGTGAACGTGCAAAACTTGATTTAGAAATTGGGACTTATAAAGTCAAAGAAATCTCAACGATTGAAGGATATTTGCTTGATAGTTCAGTGAGAACTGTTGAAGTCAAAGCTGGTCAAAAAGCAAGCGAAAATGTTTTAGTCGTTACAAATAAAGCTCCTACAGGAGAAATCACATTAACAAAATACAATGATGATAAAAGTGCAGGAGTTGCAGGTACAACATATCATGTTACAAGTGATACAGGTTATGTGAATGATGTGACTACAGATGCTAGTGGAAAAATTCATTTAACAGGATTAAAACTTGGAACATATACATTTGTTGAAACACATGCAGCTGATGGCTATTTACTTAGTGGAGAACCTATCACAGTAACACTATCTTATAAAGACCAACATACTGCCATTATCATTGGTAATGCTGAGCAAACCAATAAAGAACCAACCGCAAGTATCTCTTTAACAAAAGAAGATAAAGAAACTGGTGGAACTGCTCAAGGTAACGCTACTTTAAAAGGTGCAGAGTATCAGTTAATTGCGGGTGAAGATATTTACAATAAAGCACATACCAAAAAATTCTATTCTAAAGGTGAAGTCGTTGTTACTCGTATTACGGATGAAAAAGGAAGCATGGAAGATGTGAAAGGATTGCCTTTAGGCTTTTATCAATTTAAAGAAACAAAAGCAAGTGAAGGATATTTAATTGATCCAACTGTTTATGATATTCATTGTGATTATGAAGGTCAAAATGTTGAAGTGGTTATTCGAAACCAATCATCAAAAGAACAAGTTAAGAAACAAGCATTCCAAATCATTAAAGTATCAACTGAAGGAAGTGAAGAATCTGATCTAGTTGCTGGTGCTGAGTTTACTGTGAAACTAACAAGTGAAGTCAATCAGGTTGGTTGGGATAAAGCAAGAACTTACAATATCCTAACAACAGATAAAAAAGGATATGCTAAATCAATTGAACTTCCTTATGGAACATATACAGTGAAAGAAACAAAAGTACCTGATGAAATGATGCCAGTGGAAGATTTCCAAGTTGTCATCACGGAGGATTCAAGAGAACCACAAGTATGGCGAGTATTTAATGATGCTCCATTTAAAGCATTGATTAAAGCAGTCAAAGTAGATCAAGAAACTGGAAAAACTGTTTTACTTCCAGATACAACATTTAAAATTAAAAATCTACAAACAAATAAATATGTTGGTCAATGGGTATGGTTCCCTGTCCCTCATTATGTAACCGAATTTATAACTGATGAAACTGGTACAGTAACGACTCCTAACACATTAGAAGTTGGTAAATATCAGTTAGAAGAAATTCATGCTCCATATGGATATGTTTTAAATACGGAACCGATTAAATTTAAAGTATCAACATCGACTCCTTATCAAATTGCTGATGATGGAAAAACACCAATCATCATGGTCACAAAAGAAGATCAATCTGTCAAAGGACAAATCACTATTACTAAGATTGGTGAACAACTGGTTGATACAAAAGAAGATGAAAACGGAAATATCCAATTTATCTATGAAAAATTACCTGTTGATGGAGCAACATTCATCATTGAAGCAGATGAAGATATTTACTCTGCCGATAATCAAAAGGATTTAATCTATTCAAAAGGACAAAAGGTTGCTGAAATCACAACTGATGATGGTTATGCTGAATCAAAGAAACTACCACTAGGTAAATATAGAATTTATGAAAAAACTGCTGGTGATGGATTTGTATTAAACAAAGAAATCAAGAAAGTAGAATTAACATACGAAAATGAAAATGTACCTGTTGTTTTTGAAGATGTTGAATATGAAAATCAAAGACAAAAAGTAGATTTAAGTGTCGTTAAGAAAGATAAGGAAGATGATACTTTATTACAAGGTGCAACTTTTGGTTTATATGCAAGTGAAGATATTTATGGAATTGATAATACTCCTCGTGCTAAACGATTATTAATTGAAAAAGGAACATTGATTGAAACAGTAGAAACGGATGAAAATGGTAAAGCTATCTTCAATACCGACTTACCTATCAATGCAAAGTTTGAAATTAAAGAAATCAAAGCGCCTATTGGTTATGCAAGTACAGACCAAATCATTTCCATTGATACCAAATATCAAGGACAAGATAAAGAAGTAATTACTTTTGAAGCATTATTTAAAAATGAGATCACTAAGATTGAAGTATCTAAAAAGGATATTACTAACGATGAAGAAATCGAAGGTGCATTCCTAAGTGTTTATCCTAAAGATGATAAAGGAGCAATCTTTGATACATGGATCTCTGGTCAGGATGGTAAAAATGAAGATGGTACAATCAAACCTCATCTAATTAAAGGATTAGAAGTTGGTAAAACTTATATCCTAGAAGAAATCAGTTCACCTTATGGATATGCGATTGCCAATGAAATTGAATTTACTGTAAAAGATACTGGTGATGTACAATCTGTAGAAATGAAAGATGAAATGGTCTTTGGTCAAGTCAAATGGAATAAGACTGGTGAAATCTTTATGCAAACAGTTACTGGACAAACTGAATTTGGTAAAACTATTAGTCCTGTATGGGAAGAATCAAATATCTTAAATGCTGAAATCACGATTTATGCAGCACAAGATATTACGATTGGAAATCACACTTACTATAAAGAAAATGAAGCAATTCAAACACTAGAAAGTGATTGGGATGCAGTATTAAGTAAGAAGTTACCTGTTGGTCGTTATTACTATGTAGAAACAAAAACTCCACATGGATATATCAACAATACTGAAAAACATTATTTTGAAGTAGAAGATAATCAAATCAATGAACTACAAACGATTGAATCGACACTAGTTAATAATCGTCCTATTGTAGATATCGATATGACAAAGATGTTAGAAGAACAAGAAATCTTTAAAAATTCAGATGCTTATCAAGACATCGTATTTGGAATCTTTGCTCGTGAAGATATTTATAACTATATGGGTGATGTAGCCATTGAAAATGGAACAATGATTTATACTTCTGGTATTGATGAAGATGGACATCTAACATTAGCTGATACTTTTGATTTACCAAATGGTGTTTATTATTTGAAAGAACTTTCTACAAATGGTCAATATGTATTAAACGATACTGAATATGATTTTGAAATTGCTTATCATGGTGAAGATGTATCTAAATACACTGTAATGATTGGCAATAATGGAATGATTGATAATGAACTTGCTCGTGGTATGATTCAAGTGAAAAAGACGGATAAAGAAAATGAATCTAAAGTATTATCAGATGTACCATTCAATATTTCTACAAAAGAAGATATGAGTGAAATTATCAAAACAGTTAAAACAAATGATAAAGGATTCGCTATCTTTGAAGAATTAGAACTTGGAACTTACTATATTCAAGAAGCGAAACAAGTTGATGGCTATGTATTAAATAATCATATCTATAAAGTTGAAATCACAAAAGATGGTGATATTTTAGAAATCAATTGCGTAAACAGTCCAACAGAAATGCAATTCAGTAAACAAGATATTACAACTGGTAAGGAATTACCCGGTGCAACCATTACAGTTACCGATAAAGAAACTGGAAAAGTAATTGATGAATGGGTGTCTACTGATAAACCACACATCATTAAATATCTAGTCGAAGGTAAAGAATATATCATGACAGAAAAGATTGCACCTAAAGGATATGATATTGCCGAAAGTATTATCTTCACAGCTAAACATGGAGAAAAGATTGTTATGAAAGATGCTTTAAAACCTGAAACACCAAAAACCGGAGATCAAACAAATCTTAATTTATGGTTAGCATTAGCTGGTATTTCATCAATTGGTGTATTAGGTTCTATTTATTTATCAAGAAGAAAAAAAGAAGGTACAAATGAATAACGCTGATTTAATGACTTGGAGCATAATTGGAATCTTATTATTAATAGTTACGATAAAGATTTATTTTCAAGTACGTTCAATAAAAAAATATCAACAAAGATTAAGGGAGAAGAAATAGTTTTTCTCTCTTTTCCTATATATAAATAATTGAAAGGAGCTTAGTTATGGAATTATTATATGCGAAAAATAAATTAGTAAAACAAATTGCTAAAATTGAGAATGAACTTATGGATAAATTTGTCCAACCATCGTTATTATTTCTATTGAGTAATGATAGTGATAATGATATTAAAAATGTTATTGGAATTTATGATGATTGTGTGGATGTAGAGTATGTTGTATTAGATTTAGGAGATACTTATACTATATTAGAAAGAAATGAGATTAACTTTTCAAAACTTCAAAAAGAAGTGTTTGATTCACAAATTGAATCCTATGTACTCCAATTATTAGATGATGGTTATAATTTAAACTTTATGAATTTAGATTTTCATGCTCATATTTGGAATTTTATTGATGATTTCATTTATGAAGTTAATTTATATGAAAAGGGATTATACAAATATTTAAACTTTTGTGAAAAAACAGGAATCTGTTATGAAACACTAATTCAGCATACTTCTCACATTATTTGTACCGATGCTTTGTTTCATTTTTATCATATTGAATTCAGAAATTATGGAGTTATTTTAGATAATATTATTGGAAATCAATATTTAATATTAGGCTCTAACTTTGATGAAAATGATAAACGCTATTATTCCGTTATGCTATTAAATGATCATCATGAAATTATTGATAAAAAAGATTATTTCAAATTAGAGTCTTCTATCATTGATTATAACAATCGCTTCTACGATTTAAAAATTAAAGAACATCGAGCGTGTGAAAAATATATAAATGATACTATTCACGATCATATTGAGTTTTTTAAAGAAAGAAATGAGGAAGTACAATGAAGACGAATGAATCATATAATGAATGTTTAAAAATCTTGAAGAATTATCATTACAAACATTATAAAATTGATTATATTCTTCAAATGAAACAATCTAATAATCTTCATTTTATTGGATATGCTACTTCAAAAGAAAATAGTGAGGATATGGTATATATTAAATTTAAAGATAAGAGTATGTCAGAAGTCTATTCTATTCCAGATTGGGATTTTAATGTAGATGGGTATCTTTTATCTGAGCTTGAACAAGGATATACAATTGATTATATGTCATTAGAATGTCACTATAATACATGGTGTAATATTAATGAGTGGCGTGATGAATTAGAGCATTTTGATGGACTTCAAAAATATCTATCTTATTGTCAAAAAAACGATATTAATTCCAATATCATTGGCATATATTCTAATAACCATATAAATATCATGGATATGTATAAAGAAAATAATGCTGGATATGATATTATCGCATCTACTTCTATCGGAAGTCATTCGATTGTGTTAGGATACAACAGAAGAAAAGATGAATATGTAACTTGGCGTACTTCTCCAAATCGTAATGATGGTTATGATATTGGGTATTATTATTCAAATTATAAAGATGCATTTAAAAATTATGAAGGACGTTGTAATGACATACTAGAAAAACATCTTTCTTTTGAAAAGAATAAAACTAAACCAAAAGAAAAAAGTTTTGAAAGATAGATATATGTTAATATCTTATCTATAAGTTGCTACGAATTTTTAGTAACTTATAGATACAAAACAGTTAAATTAATTCGATGTTTAATGTGGTTAAGGATGCTTTATAATATTAAACAAATGTTATAACTATGCTATAATGAGAATCAATAGGAGCTGATAAAGATGGAATACAAAGAAAGTGAAATTGTAGAATTAAAACGTGAGTTAGATGACGATATGAAATCTGAAATCATAGATTTCTTAAATAGTTATCTAGGTGGTACTATCTTTGTTGGCGTTGAAGATGACGGAAGTTTATCAAATCTAACAGAAGAACAATTAGATGAGAATGAATCTAGAGTTATTAATTGGATACGAGATGAAGCGATTTATCCAAACTGCTCGGAATATGTAAAAATAAATCATTCTAAAGATGGTATTTTAGCAATTGAAATAGAAGCTGGAAAAGATAAACCCTATTATCTAAAATCAAAAGGCTTAAAACCTAGTGGAGTTTATGTGAGATAAGGTAGAAATAAGTCACAAGCTACACAAGAAGAAATTTCAAGAATGCTTAGGGAACGAGATAACATTCCTTATGAATCGTTAATTTCAAGATGCCAAGATATAACATTTAACTTCTTAAAGCTAAAATTTGAAGAAAAAGGACTTGATTTTAGTGAATTTAAAATGGTCACTTCTGGATTTGTTGATCCAAAATCAAATCAATATACAAATCTTGCCTTTTGGCTTAGTGATCAATATGATGTAGCAACTAAAATGGCAGTTTATCAGGGTTTAGATAGATCTGTTTTTAGAACTAAAAAACAGTATGAAGGATCGCTCATTAGACAAATTGATAATGCTTTAGAATACTATGATTTATGTAATGAGGTTCGTGTTATTATCAACGGTAGACCAATGAGAGAAGAAATTCCTTCCTATAATTCAACGGCTGCACGCGAGGCAATTTTGAATATGTATTGTCACAGAGATTTTTCTCGTAGTTCTAACATAAAAATTGAGTTTTTTGACGATAGATGTGAAATGATTTCTCCAGGTGGTTTTTATGATGGTTTAACATTAGAAAAAGCATTAAATGGAGAACAAAGTTTTAGAAATGAAAAATTAGTACAATTATTATTTAAATTGGATTATATTGAAAACTATGCTTCAGGATTAAGTCGTATATTTAAAGAATATAAGAAAGAAGGATTAGAACCAATTATATATACTTCTTCAACTGCATTTAAGGTAACATTCCCTAATAAGAATTATGAAGCATTATATCTCAATCCTGAAAAACATCTTGAAGACAATAAAGCCATTACTAATTTTGCTCACGCACAAGTAGGAACATCGAACATTAAAAAAATAGATTTAAATAAAAGAAATTCTAATATTTATAGAATAATCGTAACCGCAAAATAAAACAGTGTATATAAAATAAAGCAGAAAGAGTTTATA
>ERZ772878.764-NODE-764-length-23334-cov-25.4199_pt1 | contig 23334 bp, 25 predicted proteins | sample MGYA00580578_ERZ772878 | MGnify/ENA primary metagenome ERZ772878 (study PRJEB29015, sample SAMEA2737686) | human gut metagenome | biome: human gut; feature: human-associated habitat; material: faeces | place: China | collected 2012 ...
CCCCCGCGGCGGGCGCCGCGCTCTCCCGCCGCCCGCAGGCGGCGAATCCCCCGCTGAGGTTCAGCGGAAAACTCCCCGCCCGTTAGGGGCGAACACGCCTGCGGCAGTTCGCGTGCCCCCCGCTCAGCCGGTGCTGAAAAAGCTGCCGCCCCGTTCGGGCGAACACGCCTGCGGCAGTTCGAGTGCCCCACTTGACTTTACGCTCATATCTTACTATACTGAGAAGGCAAAGTATGTTGTCCCAACAACAAAACAGGAGGAAATATGAACCTGTCCATCCTTGCGCGCTGCGGTCTGTTCCGCGGCATTGAAACCGCAGAGTTATCCCCGCTTTTGCGCCGTCTGCACGCCTGCACGCGTGAATTTGACAAATTTCAGCCGATTTACCGCGTCGGCGATACCGCGCATGCGCTGTGCATTCTGCTCTCGGGCGGCGTGAATATCGAGCGCTGCGACGCATGGGGCCACAAGACGCTGCTCGATCACATTACGCCCGGTTCGGTATTCGCTGAAACGTACGCCTGCGTCCCCGGCACGCCCATGATGGTCTCCGCGGTGGCGGACGAGCCGTCCGAGGTGCTGTTCCTGCCGATCGAAATGCTGCTCTCCTCTGCCGCGCAGGACAGCGCGCACAGTGTGCTTTTACGCAATCTTCTGGACGTCACCGCGCAGAAAAACCTGCTTTTGACGCGAAAAATCTTCCACACAAGTCCGAAATCCATGCGCGGCAAGCTGCTGTCGTACCTGTCCGCACAGGCGGTGCAGCACGGCTCGGACACGTTCGACATTCCGTTTGACCGTCAGCAGCTAGCCGACTACCTCGGCGTGGACCGCAGCGCGCTGTCCGCCGAGCTGAGCCGCATGCAGCGCGACGGACTTATCTCATACAAAAAGAGCCATTTTGTGCTCAACCATTCCCAATCCGATGAATAATCCACCCTGTTAAGGAGGTTTTTGTTATGAACTGCAAACCCTACATCCGCGCACATGCGGACGAACTGCTGGAGAGTCTTGCCGCGCTCGTGCGCATCCCAAGCGTAGAAAGCGTGCCGGAGGAGCATGCGCCGTTCGGCCGTGAGCCTGCCCGTGCGCTGCACGAAACGCTTGCGCTCTGCGAAAAGCTGGGTTTCCGAACCGGCAATATGGATGACCGTGTCGGCTGGTGCGAGTACGGCGAAGGCGAGGAAATGGTGGCTATGCTCGGTCATCTGGACGTTGTGCCCGCCGGCGACGGCTGGACCGAGACCGAGCCGTTTTCCGGCGAGATCAAAAACGGCCGTATTTACGGACGCGGCACGATGGACGACAAGGGCCCGATGATGGCGGCCATCTACGCGCTGGCGGCGCTCAAGGATGCCGGATTTTCCCCCTCCAAGCGCATCCGTCTGCTGTTCGGCACCAACGAGGAAACCGGCTGCGGCGATATGTCGTGGTACGTTTCGCATGGCGGCGAGCTGCCGGTGTACGGCTTCACGCCGGACGGCGAATACCCGATCATCAACGGCGAAAAGGGCATTCTCAACGGCACTTACAGCCGAAAGCTGCACCAGACCGGCGATTACCGCCTGACAAAGTTCGAGGGCGGCGCCGCCTCCAACATCTCTCCGGCGTATGCGGCGGCGGAGCTGCAGTGTCCGGCGGACGCGGCTTCCAAAATCTCGGCGGACAAGGTAACCGTCACGCCGATCGAGGGCGGCATCCGCGTGGAAGCCGAGGGCATTGCCGTTCACGGCTCGACCCCGGAGCAGGGCGAAAATGCCATCGGACGGCTGGCGCAGGCGCTCAATCAGCTGCCGCTGACCGGCGAGCTTGGCGACTGCATGGCATTTGTGGCAGAGCGCATCGGCATGGAGGTACACGGCGAGTCCCTCGGTCTCGCCATGCGCGATGAGCTGTCCGGCCCGCTGACGCTCAACCTCGGCGTGGCAAAATTCGAGCAGGAAACGCTGTCGCTCGTTTTCTCGGTGCGCTACCCGGTCACCCTGAAATACGATCTCGTATACCCGCGTCTGTCGCGCGGTTTCACGCTCGGCGGCTTTACCGAAACCGAGCTGACGCACGCAGCGGCCATTTACATGCCGCCCGAAAGCGAACTCATCCGCAGACTGTCCAAGGTATACGAGGAGCAGACCGGCGAGAAGGCGGAGCTGAAGAGCATCGGCGGCGGCACCTATGCCAAGTCCATGCCGAACCTTGTCGCATTTGGCCCGATCTTCCCCGGCGATGAGGTGCGCGAGCACAAGCCGGACGAGTACATGGAGATCGAGCGCGTGCTGCAGAACGCGGAAATCATCGCGGCGGCAATGTACGAACTGGCAAAGTAAGGAGATTGTATGAGCAGAGAGACAAATATGACCGTCGGCCGTCCGACAAAACTCATTCTCGGACTGGCCGTACCGCTGATTTTGACAAATGTCGGTCAGCAGCTGTACACAGTCGCAGACGCGTCCATCGTCGGGCGCGGTGTCGGTGTGGAGGCGCTGGCCGCACTCGGCGCGACCGACTGGCTGTACTGGCTGGTGCTGTGGACCGTGCAGGCCATGACGCAGGGTTTTTCCGTGCTCGTGTCGCAGACCTTCGGCTCAAACGATAAAAAGGGACTGCGCAAGGCCATCACCATGTCCGTGCTGCTGTGCGCGGCAGTCGGCATCCTGCTGACCGTGGTGTTCGTGTCCTCGGCAGGCTGGCTGCTGCACCTGCTGGACACGCCCGAGAACATCTATGACGGCGCGCACATTTATTTAACCATGATGTATGCGGGCACGCTCATCACGATGGCGTACAATATGGCAGCGGCGATCCTCCGCGCACTCGGAGACGGAAAAAGTCCGCTTATTGCCATGTTTACTGCCGGATGTCTGAACATTGTGCTCGATCTGCTGTTCGTTATCCGCTTCGGCTGGGGCATTCCGGGCGCTGCCGCCGCGACGCTGCTCGCGCAGCTATTTGCATTCGCGTACTGCGTCAATGCGCTGCGGAAAATCCCGGATGCGTCCGTCGAAAAGCCGGACTGGCAGCCGAACGGCAGTGTGATCCGGCGGCTGTGCCACCTTGGTCTGCCGCTCGCGCTGCAGCATTTCGTCATCGTCATCAGCGGCATCATCATGCAGGCGGTTATCAACACCTGCGGCTTTGTGTTCCTCGCGGGCTTCACCGCGACCAACAAGCTGCACGGTCTGATGGACTGCTCCGCGTCCGCGTTCGGCTACGCCGCCTCGACCTATACCGGCCAGAACTGGGGCGCAAACCGGCTTGACCGCGTGCGGATGGGTGTCCGCTCGACGCTTGTGCTGGCGCTCAGCTTTTCCGCACTGCTGGCGGCGGGCATGATCCTGTTCGGCCGTCACGTTGTCGCCCTGTTCATCTCCGCGGATGCGGCCAACGCCGCCGAGGCGCTGTCGGTCGCGTACGATTATCTGGTCGTCATGAGCACGTTTTTGCTGTCCGCCTATGTGCTGCACACCTACCGCTCGGCCCTGCAGGGCATGGGCTTTACGACCGCGCCCATGCTCTCCGGTCTGACCGAGTTTGCAGGCCGTGTGGGTGCATCGCTGCTGCTGACCAGGGCCATCGGTGAGCGCGGTCTGTTCTACACGGACGCGGCCGCGTGGACATTCGCAGCGGTATTCCTTGCGGCATCGTACTATATCCAGCTGCTCATTATAAGAAAAAAGGGTCTGACCTATCAAAATACAAAGTAACAAAAAGAGGCTGTAAATTTAATTTACAGCCTCTTTTGCGCTTATTCGCCGTAGATTCCAGCGCGGTCGTTGATAACCAGCGTGCGGAGCAGCTCTTCGGTCAGGTCGAGTTTTCCGTGCTCGTCGCCAAGCAGCCAGCCCTTGCGCGTCAGCTTCTCGACAGTCGGCTTCGCCCACGCGGGAACGGCGGAAACGCTGTTGTACGTCCTGCGGGTGCTCTCGATGATCTTCTTTACCTCGGCTTCGGTCATGTCAGGTTCCTCCTTTTTCTGTAACCCCTGCTTGAATGCTGTCCACGCGGATGCGCTCTCGACGAACGGCGCAGGACAGTTTTTGTGCGTAACATCGTAGTGGCGCACAACATTTTCGATTGGAATACCGTACTTTGTCATCAAACCTCGCACAAGCGTCTGTGCTCGGCGCACGGTCTCGGGCATAAAGTAGAATTTCTCGCCGTTTTTGCGGCTGCACAGCTCAATGCCGATGCTGTTCGCGTTGCGGCAGTACGGGTGGAAATAGACGCCGCGCGTGCCGCAGTGCCATGCGATATCCGCGTCGCGGACCGACTGCCAGACCTCGTTTTCGTCCACAAAGTAGTGCGCTGAGGTCGAAATCTCCGCCCGAGCGAAGTAATCCGCGTTATTTTTCGCGGTATCACCATCGTTCGCCGTAAAGTGAATCACCAGATAGCGGATATCCTCCTTTCCGCGCGCGGCTCGGCGGTAGTTGCCGATGTGCGCCTGTTTGAATGCAATGTTCATCATTGCGTCACCTCCTTCAACCCTATGCCGGATGGAGGCGAAAATTGACCGTGAATGGTCAACTTTTTGAAAATTTTCGAGAAATTTTTCTGCACCGATTGCGTAGGGCACTCGAACTGCGTAAGCGTGTTCGCCCTGACGGGGCGGCTCCTTTCTCTGCACCGGCTGAGCTGGGCACTCGAACTGCCGCAGGCGGGTTCGCCCTGACGGGCGGCAGTTTTTTTCAGCACCGGCCCTCTGGGGCACACGAACTGCCGCTGGCGGGTTCGCCCCTAACGGGCGGCAGGTTTTTTCAGCACCGGCTGAGCGGGGGGCGCGAACTGCGTGAGCGTGTTCGCCCCTTCCGGGCGGAGAGTTTTTCGCTGAACCTCAGCGGGGGATTCGCCGTCTGCGGACGGCGAGAACGTTGCGGCGCCCGCCGCGGGGGCAAAAAGGAAGGGACACCTACGGTTTCCCTTCCTCTTTGAACTCCTACCTTTCCTTTATTTCTTAGTCTGGCGCAGATTGCCGACATGTGACCGCTTCGAAATAACGGAACGGCAGTCGGGTTACTCTTGCGTGACTTTCGCAAACCTTTTCGCAGCTCACAGACAGCGTACTGCTACACATGTGGGTTACTCAACGCAGAGCGCGGCATGACAGTGCCGCGCAACATTTTTACCTGTGCAGATTATCCAAATCCTGCGGTTATAGCCGATTTGCACTCGCAAACGGTTTGCGCGACACTGTTATGTCGCGCCTGCTTAGATGAAATCACATGTGTAGCAGTAATGTATCTGACACTGCGAACAGGTTGCGAAAGACACGGAAGAAAAATCCTCTGCCGTTCCCCTATTTCGCAGCGGTCACATGTCGGTAATCTGCGCCAGACCCTCCAAGGGAAAGGGGTGATTTACAAGAGGGTGGAAACCGTAGGTGTCTACCCTCTTGTGCCCCCGCCGGGTAGGCGCACTCCCCGCTGAGGTTCAGCGAAAAACTCCCCGCCCGTTAGGGACGAACACGCTCACGCAGTTCGCGTCCCCCGCTCAGCCGGTGCTGAAAAAAGGCTGCCGCCCGGAAGGGGCGAACACGCTGACGCAGTTCGGGCACCCCGCTCAGCCGGTGCTGAAAAAGGCTGCCGCCCAAACCGGGGCAAAAAGCCGCCGTTTGTTAACAGTATATCCCTTGTATTTTCCCGTCCGGCTTGATACAATAGGCTTATAAAGGAAAGGAGGCGTTTACAATGAAACGCTCAAAAGTTATTATAGCCGTAATTGCGATCATTGCAGTAGTCGCCGCAGCCTGTGTATATGGATATGTCCGCAGCAAGCCCGCCGATGAGCCGGAAAAGCCTGCTGTTACCGAGCCGGAGAACCCGACCACGCCGGACGACAGCAATTCCGGCAAACCGTCCGATTCCAAGACCGATAAACCTGCCGTACAGCCGGAAAACCCCAATCCGAGCGGCACGGAGTCGGTCACGATCTACGTTCCGGATGAACAGGGCGAAACGCTCACGCCGACCGGCGCAGACGCGAAGGACGACTCCGACCAGTCGCTCGTGGATGCGCTCATCGCCGCAGGCTCGCTGCCCGAGGGCGTCAAGGTGCAGTCCTCGTCGCTCGAAAACGGCACGCTCACGCTCGACATGAATGCCGCCTTCGGCGAGGCAATCCGCGCCTCCGGAACCGCCGGTGAAACGCTCAAGATCTACGCACTGGTCAACACGTTCGCGCAGGCGCGCGGCGCAACCGCAGTGCTCATCACCGTGGACGGCAAGGTGCTCGAAAGCGGACACGAGGTCTACGATTACGCGATCGAGCCAAACAACTGACCTGCAAAAGGAAAGCTCCGAAACACCTGTTTCGGAGCTTTTTCTTACTTATTCATCATTTTCAGGAACTTTTCCTTGATATGCGCGGCAGCCGCGCACGGATCGTCCGCCTTCATGACGGCAGAGACCACGGCGATGCCCTTGATGGGGCTGTCAGCCAGCACGTCCATGTTATCCGCGTTCAGGCCGCCGATGGCAACCACCGGAATCGGGACCGCGCGGCACACATCGTTCAGCACGGAGACCGGCGTAACCTTGGTGGTAACGTGGGTAGTCGTCGGGTAAATGGCGCCGGTGCCGAGGTAATCCGCGCCGTCATTGTACGCGGCAACGGCTGCTTCGACCGTCTTGGCGGTCGCGCCGACGATCTTATCCGGGCCGAGCAGCCTGCGGCAGACTGCCACCGGCAGGTCGCTCGCGCCGACGTGTACGCCAGCCGCATCGCAGGCAATGGCAACATCCACGCGGTCGTCGATGATGAGCGGCACACTGTAGCGGTCGGTGATAGACTTGACCTGCTGCGCCAACTCAAGGTAGCTGCGTCCGCCGGTGTCCTTCTCGCGGAGCTGAATGAGCGTTGCACCGCCCCTGCACGCCTCGTCCACCGCGCGGAGCAGGGTCTCGGTCGTGTGGTAGGTGCTGTCCGTAATGACATACAATGTAGGATCAAACTGCATGATAATACTCCTTTTTTGAACTTATTATGTCGTTTCGCATTCTTTTACCGTCTTGCGAATGAAAAACAGGCTGATAACATCAACAACGTAAATAAACTGGGAAATGACCTGCAGGACTGCGGTTCCCATGCCGATTGCGCCCTGCCTGCGCGCGTGCAGGATGAGCGCAATGCAGTAGCCGGACGAGGCCATCATGGCAAACCAGGCAACCAGCATTTGTAAGAGCACGACCGGCAGCGTCATCGGGAAAATCAGCGTAAACATGCCGTAAATCATGCCGAAAAAGAAATTCAGCAGGAACATTGGAATCGCGATGCACTTCATTACAATGATGCAGCGCCACAGCGTCTGCCGCACCGCCGGGTCGGACAGCCGCCTGTACATCACAGCAGCGCAAATCAGATTGCAGATTGCCAACGGCCCAATAAGCAGCCAGAACAGGAATAATCCCATCTGAAATATGTCCTTATCCGTTCCTTGCGCCACAAAAGCGCACAGAAATTCGCCTGCATACGACAGCGCCAGACCGACAAAGCAAACGATTTCGCAGATGCTAAAAAACTTTGCAGCCTTCATTCCCTCTCCCCTTTCACCGCATGTTAATTTTCATCAATTTATTTTCACGATAAGCAAATCCTGTCCTTCCCCGAGTTCACCGAGCGCGGTGCCGTCCGGCTGAAACGCCATGCTGTGCCCGACAAATTTTCCGGGCGCATACTGGTCTGCGCCGAGCACGGTCAGGCCGTTCTCGATGGCTCGCGCGCACAGCAGGGTGCGCCAGTGCAGCAGCTTGTTCTCGCCCTGCACCCAGCCCGCCGGAACGAACAGCGTCTCGGCACCGCGCGCCTTCTGCTCGGCGGCCAGCGCCGGAAACCGAAGCTCGAAGCAGGTAATGATACCCAGTTTTCCGGCGGGTGTCTCGATGGGCGAAAACGGCTTGTCCCCTGCCCGGCACTCATCGGATTCCCGATAGCCGAACGCATCGTACAAACGGTTCTTGCGGTGCGTTCCGCGCAGGCGGCCGCGGTCGTCAAGAACCGCAATCGTGTTGTACGGCAGACCGTCCGTGCGCTCGTACATGCCTGCGGCAATCCACAGGCCGTATCTCCGGCAAAGCTCACCGAGCGCAATAATGAACGCGCCGTCACACCGCTCTGCGGCCTCGATATTTTTCGACCGTGCGTTCACTTTTGCGTAATACATGCTGTATTCCGGCAAAAACAGCATTTCTGTTCCATTTTCTGCTGCCGTTTGTGCAAGGCGTTCTATTTTCCTGAGATTGGCAGTTTTGTCCTCTCCGGCGCTGAACTGCCCGATGGCAACCGTGCTCACGCCTCTCTCCAGCCCTTGCATATGTCCACCCATGCCTTGAAACCGGAGAATTTCTCCAGTTCTGGGATGGTGACCTCGATGGCTGAGTTGGACGAGCCGCACGCCGGGAATACCGTCTCGAACCGTCGGAGCGATTCATCGAGGTAGACCGTTACGCCGTCGTTCACGCCGAACGGGCACACGCCGCCGACCGCATGACCGATCTCCGGCTCGACCTCCTCAAACGCGAGCATCCGCGCCTTGCAGCCGAACCGCGCCTTGTACTTCGGGTTGTCGATCTTGGTGTCGCCTGCCGCAACGATGAGGATCACGCCGTCATTCGTGCGGAACGACAGCGTTTTTGCGATGCGTGCCGGTTCGCAGTGGGCGGCTTCGGCGGCCAGCTCTACGGTCGCGCTGGACACCGGGAATTCGATCACGCGATCCTCTGCGCCGAACTGACGCAGATACGCTTTTGCTTTTTCGATGGACATGGGTCTCAATCTCCTTCTGTCTGCTGCGGGATATCGTCGATCATGCTTTCGCACAGCCGACGTAAATAATTTGCAATTTCGCTGAGCGCAAGGCATGTGCACAGCCGCTCCTCCGGGTCGTCCGGCGTCTCGGGCAGCTGGGAGGTCAGCAGCGGCGGAATGGCTTCGCGCATGCGCTTCTTGTCCGCGAGCAGATGCTCGTAGCACGCCGCAAAGTCCACATCGTCCCGACCGGTCAGCGCCTTCACATCGTTTAAGCGCAGCGTCTGCTTCAAATGGTACACGCAGAGCAGCTGCATGATCTGCTGGCGCGTGTATTTTTTGCCCTTCACCGGCGTCATAAGCCCTTCCTTGACGTAGTTGTTGACCATGGTTTTTGTCAGCAGCTTATCCTCCGGCGTGCGCTTGCTGCCCGATAAGCACTGATCGAACAGCGTCAGCACCTGATCCATATACAGGTCAAGCTGCGGCACCTCGTCGGGCATGATATCGCGGTCGGCAAAGACCGCTTCTATGGTTTTCTCCAGCCGCGGCATGGCGTTCACCTCATCTTTTTACAAAATATTAACAACTACAGTGCCGAACGGAAACACGCAATTTTTCGTCTGTCCGTGCGGTCTGCAACGCTATTATTATAAGCCTTTTGCGCGCTTCACGCAAGAGTTATGCCGCTCGACAAACCCACTATATTATGGTATACTGAACGTACAATAAGCGGTAGGAGGCTTACATATGAAAAAATTCTGGCAACGCCTGGTCCTTTTCGGACTGACAGGTGCATTTTTTGTATCCTGTATCAGCTGCAGCGCGGCAAATACTGCCTCGAAGGTTCCGATTCTGATGTACCACAACCTGACGAACGACCCGTCCGCCGTGACGAGTATGACCATCACCGGCGAGCGGTTTCAGGAGGACATGGAATATCTGGAATACAACGGCTATACGCCGCTGCTCTCCTCGGATTTGATCGACATCCGAGCCGGAAGGGAGTCCATGCCCGAGCGGCCGGTCATGATCACTTTTGACGACGGTTATCGCTCCAATTACGATATTGCGTACCCGATTCTGCAGAAAACCGGCATGAAAGCCGTCATTGCGCTGATCGGCAAAAGCATCCGCGCAAACGACAACACGGAAGCGAACCGCTTTTTCCTCAAGTGGGACGAGGCAGCCGAAATGGCTGACAGCGGTCTGGTAGAGCTGGGTTCTCATACCTACAACCTGCACAACCCGCAGTACGGCGGACTGACCGCACCGGACGGCATCAACGGCATCCAGCGGCTGAAGGGCGAGTCGCAGGCGGCGTATAACAAGCGCGTCGGTGAGGACCTCAAGCAGAGCATCGACCTCATTACGCAAAATACCAACCAGAAAAACGTGCTGTTTTTCGCATATCCGTTCGGCGCGCGCGATGCGTGGATGCAGCCGCTGCTGCAGAAAAACGGTATTCAGGTCAGCGTACTGACCAACACCGGAACGGCGTCTATCCGGCGCGGATTGACCGATCTGCCGCGTTACCGCATCACGATGGACACCAAACTGAGCGATATTCTTCCGGCGAACCCGAACGCCTCGCACAATATTACCGTGCGGGCGCACATGCCGACCATGATCAAGAATGAGAAAATCCGGCAGGAAGTCGCCCGGCACCTTCCCGCGCAGGAGAGAACCATAAAAATTCCGAAATCGTATACCTGATTTTTCAAGCACTGTCTTTTATTAACAAAGACGGTGCTTTTTTTATGGTGACAATTTAGAGAAAGCACTTGCAATTTCCGAAAAATATGGTATCATAACAGACATGATATAGTTTTTAACTCTACATAGCAAAAAGGAGGAGTTTGTATGCCTCGTGCATTTCTCAAGGCCCGTGAGCCGTTTTCCAGTTACTCTCATTTCATCGGTGCGGTGCTCAGCGGCGCCGGACTGTTCGTGCTGCTCGTGCGGCTGCTGTTCGATCCGTCCGTCACCGGCTCGCTGGCTGCGGCTGCCGTGGTGTTCTGCCTGTCGCTGATCGCGCTGTACTCCGCAAGCAGCGTGTACCATTTCTCCGGCCGCGGCGAAGCCGTCCTGCGGCGGCTGAAAAAGCTCGACCACAGCATGATCTATGTGCTGATCGCGGGCAGCTATACGCCGATTATTCTCAAATTCATGCCTGCGCCGCGCAGCTATATCTTTCTCGGCGTGATCTGGCTGATTGCGCTGACCGGCATTGCCATCAAGCTGCTGTGGATTGACGCGCCGCGTCTCATCGGCACCGCGCTGTACCTCGCGCTCGGCTGGGCGATTGCATTTGATTTCGGGGTTGTGCTGTCCATGCCCGCGCCTGCCATTGCCCTGCTGGCTGCCGGAGGTCTGTCGTATACGGTCGGCGGCGTGATCTATATCGCCAAAAAGCCGAATTTAGGTAAAATGATCGGGTTTCATGAGCTGTTTCATCTGTTCGTAATCGTCGGCAGCGTTTGTCATTATCTGATGGTGTTTCTATATGTTCTCTAACAAACGAGCCGTGAATCTTCATGTGATTCACGGCTCGTTTTTGTTTTCATCCGCACCCGGCAAACCATTCGGCAAACCGAAAGCAGTCTATTTTTTATGCGTTTTAGGCGCTGTTGCCTCAAAACTCATATCCAGAAGCAGCTTCATTTTATCATCTGCAACGCTTCCGTCAAGAGCCACCGTGATCCAGCTTGCCTTGCTCATATGATACGCCGGGAAAAATCCCTTTTCTCCAAGCAGCGAGCCTATCAGTATCGGATCACATTTGAAATTAACCACCTGCAGCACTTCTTCTCCCTGCAGCCCCAGTTTCACCTTTGGCACATCCATGATAACGGCAAACCATTTTTTATTACTGCTATGGCGGAACACTCCATAATTCGGATACTTTATCCACGGATGATCCGGCTCTGTACCATAATTATTCCGTATATATTTTTCTAACGCCGTTCGATCCATACTGCCATCTCCATCCCCGGTTTATATTAAGGCAACACCGCACAATTAAAGCGGCGGTGCTTTGCAGAAATTTTGTGCTCTGACTTTGTTGCAGTTTCACGGTAATACATCAAGTATTACCGCAAAACTGTGCCTCGTCAGTACGCAAAATTTACTCGCAAATCACTCTTGTTCAATTATGCGGTATTGCCTTAAAATATCATACTCTCCGTATCGCCTGCAACCTTTTCAAAATCTCCTCCCATATATTATTCAAAAAAGTACTTCTTACCGATTGACAAAAATATGGATTTGCAATATACTCTTAATTAAGAAGCAATACTAATAAAGGAGGTGCATTTTATGCAGACCAGAAACACCATTCAGCGTCAGATTGTATTGCAGGCAGTGAATCAGCTGCACAACCACCCTACCGCGGATGCGATTTATGCCTTTATCGCGGCGCAGCACCCGACCATCAGCAAGGCCACGGTTTACCGCAATCTGAACCAGCTGGCAGCTCAGGGCGAGATTTTGCGCGTGCCTGTGCCGACCGGTGCCGATCACTTTGATTTCAACATCAAGCCGCATTATCATGTGCGGTGCACCAAGTGCGGCGGCGTTTTTGATGTATTTATGCCGCCTGTCACCGATCTCATCGACCGCGTGGAGGATTCCTCCGGCGTGGAGCTGCATCGGTACGAAATTCTGTTCGAGGGTATTTGCAGCGCTTGCAGGAAAGACTAAAAGAGCGGTCAGAACGGTCTGACCGTCAAAAGAGACAAGAAGAATAGGAAAAACGGAGAAAGGATAACTATTATGGCAGAACTCAAGGGCACCCGCACCGAAGCAAACCTGCAGACCGCATTCGCAGGCGAATCTATGGCACGCAACAAGTACACGTTCTTTGCCTCCAAGGCGAAAAAGGACGGCTATGTGCAGATTGCGAAAATTTTCGAGGAGACCGCTGCAAACGAGAAGGAGCACGCGAAAATCTGGTTCAAGCTGCTCAACGGCGGCATTGATGACACCGCAGCCAACCTCAAGGCTGCCGCAGAGGGCGAAAACTACGAGTGGACCGACATGTACGCTACCTTCGCCAAAGAGGCGCGTGAGGAGGGCTTCGACCATATCGCGGACCTGTTTGAGATGGTCGGCGCAATCGAGAAGGAGCACGAGGAACGCTACCGCAGGCTGCTCAAGAATGTCGAGGACAAGCTGGTCTTTTCCCGCGACGGCGACTGCGTATGGCAGTGCTCCAACTGCGGACATATCGTGGTTGGCAGGCAGGCGCCGGAGGTCTGCCCGGTTTGTGCACATCCTAAAGCCTACTTTGAACTCAAGGCTGACAATTACTAATTGAAAATGGAGAATGGAGAATGAACCTTTTGATTTACCATTCTCCATTTTTATTTACGAATGTGCAAACGGGTTGGGAAACGGTGGGATGAGGTCATCCCGCCCTACGATAACATGAACAATCAACGCAAAACATTTCACCATAATCAATATGAAACGAGGGAGAAACAACCGTTTCCCCCTCATTTTTGTTTAGTTTGCGGAGCGTACCGCGTCCTTCATGCTCTTGACGTACGCCTTAACGTGCGGCACGCAGTCCTTGCCGTACTTCGCGCAAATCTTAACGATTGATGAGCCGACGATCGCGCCGTCCGACTGGGCGGCCATCTTTGCTGCCTGCTCGGGCGTGGAAATGCCGAAGCCGACCGCGCACGGGATGTCCTGCGTCTCCTTGACCAGCTTCACCATTGCGCCGATATCGGTGGTGATGTTCGAGCGCACGCCGGTAACGCCGAGCGAGGACACGCAGTACACGAAGCCGGAGGCCTCCTTTGCGATCATGCGGATGCGGTCGTGCGAGGTCGGCGCGATGAGCGACACGAGGTCCATACCGTACTGGCGGCACAGCGGGTCAAACTCGGCCTTCTCCTCGAACGGAACGTCCGGCAGGATAAGACCGTCCATGCCGATCTCGGCGGCAGTGCGGATGAAACGCTCCGAGCCGTACGAGTACACCACGTTCGCGTAGGTCATAAATACCATTGGAATGTCGGTCTTCTGGCGGATGCGGCGCACCATGTCGAAGATCTCGTCCGTGGTCGTGCCCGCAGACAACGCACGCACGTTCGCCTCCTGAATGACCGGACCCTCGGCGGTCGGGTCGGAGAACGGGATACCCAGCTCGATGAGATCCGCGCCCGCGTCCGCCATCGCGTAAACGATCTGCTCAGTGACGTCCAGAGACGGGTCACCGCAGGTTACAAAGGGAATGAAAGCCTTGCCGCTCCGGAAGGCAGATTTTATCTTGCTCATAGCTTGCTCCTTTTTCGTAGGGCGTGACGACCTCGGCACGCCGATGGTAACGATGTGCATACGGCCTGCATGGCGCGCCGAGTCGTCGCGCCCTACGGCATATATTCAAAAACGATGCATAAATTTCCTAATCACTCATGAATATCCTCGCCGCGGTAGCGTGCGATGGCCGCGCAGTCCTTATCGCCGCGGCCGGAGATATTGATAACGATGGTCTGGTCCTTGCGCATGGTCGGCGCAAGCTTGATCGCGTGCGCGACAGCGTGTGCGGACTCGATCGCCGGGATGATACCCTCGATACAGCTGAGGTACTCGAACGCATTTACCGCCTCATCGTCGGTGACCGGAACGTACTCCGCGCGGCCGATATCGTGCAGGTAAGCGTGCTCCGGGCCGATGCCGGGGTAATCCAGACCGGCGGAGATAGAGTAAACCGGAGCGATCTGACCGTACTCGTCCTGACAGAAGTAACTCTTCATGCCGTGGAAAATGCCCAGACGGCCGGTAGCGATGGTCGCGGCGGTCTCTGCGGTATTGACACCGCGGCCCGCGGCTTCGCAGCCGATCAGGCACACGCCCTCATCCTTGATGAAGTTGTAGAACGCGCCGATGACGTTCGAGCCACCGCCGACACACGCCATCACGACGTCCGGCAGCCTGCCCTCCTTTTCGAGCATCTGCTCCTTGATCTCCTTGGAGATGACCGACTGAAAATCGCGCACGATGGTCGGGAACGGGTGCGGGCCCATGCACGAGCCGAGGCAGTAATGCGTATCGTCAATGCGGGAAGTCCACTCGCGGAAAGCGGCGGAGCAAGCATCCTTGAGCGTGCCCGTGCCGGTCGAGACCGGAATGACCTTCGCGCCGAGCAGGCGCATGCGGTACACGTTGAACGCCTGACGATCGGTGTCCTCCACGCCCATGAACACCACGCACTCCATACCCATGAGGGCTGCAGCGGTCGCGGTCGCAACACCGTGCTGACCGGCGCCGCTCTCTGCGATCAGACGGGTCTTGCCCATCTTTTTCGCCAGCAGCGCCTGACCGAGCACGTTGTTGATCTTATGGGCGCCCGTGTGGTTGAGATCCTCGCGTTTGAGGTAGATCTTCGCACCGCCGAGGTCGTTTGTCATATGCTCCGCAAAGTACAGGCGCGACGGACGGCCTGCGTAGTTGTTCAGCAGCTCGGTCAGCTCTGCGTTGAATTCCGGATCGTTCTTATAGTGGTTGTAGGCTTCCTCCAGCTCGATAACCGCGTTCATCAGCGTTTCCGGCATATACTGACCGCCGTGTACGCCAAAACGTCCCTTGCTCATTGGTTTGCTCCTTTCACAAGCGCCGATACGCGGCGCATCTTGTCAATATCCTTTACATCGTCCGTTTCAATGCCGCTGGACAGGTCGAGCGCATACGCGCCGGTCTGTGCGGCTCTTTGGACGTTGGTTTCATTCAGCCCGCCCGCGAGAAAATACGGGTGGTTTACCTGCCCGATCAGCGACCAGTCGAACGTCTTGCCGCTGCCGCCGTAGACGTGCTTTACATAGGTATCCAGCAGCAGATAATCCACCGGCAGGGTGTCCGCCTGCTCAATATCGCGGTGCGTTTCCACGCGCACGGCGTAGACGATGGGCGCGTTCGTCAGCTTTCACAGTTTCTCTATATAATGCAGGCTCTCGCCGCCGTGCAGTTGGATAATGTCGATGACTTCATCGCGCACGAGCGCGGCAATATGATCCGGCTCATCGTTCATGAACACGCCGACCGCCTTAATTTCCGGGTCAAGGTGCTCCTTGAGCCGCGCCGCATCCATATCCGACACATGCCGGCGGCTCTCCGCGAACACGAAGCCGATAAAGTCCGGTTTGGTTTCGTTCGCGGCCTCTATATCCTCTTTGCGGGTCAGTCCGCAGAATTTCAGTTTCATTTTGTGGCCTCCCTGAGTGCGTCAAGCGCCTGTTTCTTGTCTGCGGCACGCATGAGGTACTCGCCTACCAGAACCGCGTCTGCGCCCGACTTGGACGAAACCGACCGGTTGCCGTGCTTTGCAATCGGCACACCGCCCGCCGCCGCCACGAATGCGGCGGTCGTGGAGATATTGAACGAGCCGACCTCGTCACCGCCGGTGCCTACAATGTCCATGACCGCGCCCTTCGGCTCAATGTGCGCGCCCTTTTCGCGCATGACCTCGGCGCAGGCGGTAATCTCGGTGATGGTTTCGCCCTTCATGCGGAGCGCTGTCAGCAGGGTTGCCATTTCGATGTCGGTCGCGGTGCCGTCCATCATTTCCTCCATTGTTGCACGAGCGATGGTGTAGTCCAAATCACGACCGTTGATCGCTTCGTGAATTGCAAGCTGAATCATTTATATCGACCTTTCTATTACATCTATTATATCATTACTAATTGATATCTTCTCCGTAGGGCAGCCCGCCCTACGGTTCTGGGCAAACTCTACATAGACAGAAAGTTTTTCATATAGCCGGGCCCCGGAGAAAGGATGATGTGCGAGGGATTCAGTCCCTCGATTTCGCTGACGGTGAGCGCGTCATTGCGGACAACGCGCATATCCGGCTGGATGGCCGCCGCCTGCTGAAACAGGTTATAGGAAAAAGAATCGTAATTGTCGATCAGGAGAATCATTATCCGTCTACCTCCGATGCACGCTCGATGGCGTTCATAACTGCCTTTGCCTTGTTTGCGCTTTCCATATACTCGTTATACGGCACGGAATCCGCGACGATGCCGCCGCCCGCCTGCACGGTCACAATTCCGTTCTTCTTGGCAGCCATGCGGATGGCGATGCAGGTATCCATATTGCCGGTGAAATCCAGATAGCCGAGTGCGCCGCCGTATACGCCGCGCGGCTCACTCTCCTGCTCCTCGATGATCTCGCAGGCGCGGATCTTGGGTGCGCCGGACAGCGTTCCCGCCGAAAGCACGGCTTCGATGACGTCGCACGCGTCGTACTTTTCGTCAATGTCGCCCTCGACCTGCGAGCAGATGTGCATGATCTTGGAATAGCGGTGGATCATCATGTAATCGGTGACTTCGACCGTGCCGATCTTGGACACGCGGCCGAGGTCATTTCTGCCGAGATCGACCAGCATATTGTGCTCGGAAAGCTCCTTTTCGTCTGCGAGCAGCTCGTTCTCGAGCGCCTTATCCTCCTCCGGCGTTTTGCCGCGCGGACGCGAGCCTGCAACCGGGAAGGTGGTCAGGCGGCCGTTATCCAGTCGGACGAGCGTTTCCGGAGAGGAACACATGATCTCGTCCCCATCAATGGAAAGGAACACCATGTACGGCGAGGGGTTGGTGGTGCGGAGCACGCGGTACGCCGAAAGCAGGCTGTCCTGATACGGACTGGAGAACTGGCGCGACTGCACGGCCTGAAAGATATCGCCGTCAAAGATGTACTCGCGGGTCTTTTCCACGATATCGGCGTACTGCGCCTCGGTGACGTTGCAGGTGAAGCGCGGCCTGCCGGTTGCCTTGAGCGGCGGAAGCGGGGTCTGGTCGTTGATCAGCGCCGCCATGCCCTCGAGCGCCGCACACGCCTTGCCGTAATTCTCCATCACGCTGTCGGTCTTCATGTTGACGATGAGCACGATCTTCGCCCTCGAGCGTTACCGTGCCGTTTTTGCAGGTCGCACGGAGGATGGGGTCATAGCCGAGGAAGGAATAGCGCGCCCATTTTTCGCCGCCCTCCACGCTCTCCAGCAGGAAAAAGCGGTCGGAGCGCGTCTGCAGACGGCGCAGCAGAGAAATCGGCGTTGTCATATCGGCGTAGATCTCGCGGCAGACCGGAATGGTCGTATACTCCTTCGCGAGTTCTAAAATCTCATCACAGCTTGGGGTAATCATTGTGTTTTCCTCCATTTACAAACAAAAAAGGCTTTCATCCTATGATGCAAGTGCATCATGGGACAAAAGCCTGTTACTTCTGCGGTACCACCCAAATTGACGTACAAAAACGTCCACTCTGTCGTGTGCAAACACACACGCTCCCATGATAACGGCGGGAATCCCGTCAGCCATACTCTCCCTGCGGATTTGAGGCTGCCCTCACAAGTCCATTCAGCAACGTCCTCTGCTGCTCTCCTCACACCACCGGAAAGCTCTCTGAAAGCGCAGTCTTGCTCTTACTCACTCTTGTTCTGCGGTTTTGCTTTTCTGAAATCAGTATATTCCTACGATGAAAATTTACCAAGTGGATTTTCTGTGTTTTTTCGCAAATTCCACTTTTCCTCTATGCTATTTCGCAATGGGATAGGACGGGCACACCGCACCGAGCGGACAGCCCTCGCACTTCGGGCTGCGGGCGGTGCAGTGCTCGCGGCCGAACAGCACCAACCGATGGCAGAAGTCAGAGGATTCCGCCGGGTCGAGCAGCTTTCGCAGGGCATTTTCGACCTTTACCGGGTCCTTCTCGTTCTTGACGAAGCCCAGCCGGTTGGACAGCCGGATGCAGTGCGTATCGCACACAATGGCCGGTTTGCCGAAAATATCCCCGAGGATGAGGTTGGCGGTCTTGCGGCCGACGCCCGGGAGCTTGAGCAGCTCCTCCATGGTATCCGGCACCTTGCCGCCGTAATTGGCAATCAGCATCATGGCACACGCCTTGAGGTCGCGCGCTTTGGTGCGGAACAGGCCGCAGGTCTTGATGGCCTCGGCAATCTCCTCCTCGGACGCATCCGCGAAGCTCTGCAGGGTCGGAAACTGCTTGAATAATTTTTCTGTCACAATATTGACGCGCGCGTCCGTGCACTGCGCGGAAAGCCGGGTGGCGAACAGCAATTCATAATCGTGTGTATAATGCAGGGCGCAGACCGCCTCCGGATAGACGGTTTTCAGCAGTTCGGTGACGACGGCGGCACGTTCTTTCTTAGTCATTTTGTTATCCCCTCTCCACAAGTTTTCCTACGATAATTGTAGCATATTGTCGAAAAAAGGGCAACCGTTTGCACAAAAATGCACAATGCAACAATTTCACTATAAACTGCTAAAGCAGTAACGCAAAAATCAGATGTTTGTCAATAGATTCCATGCGAAAAATGTGGTTAAATTATAATAGTAAATTCTTATCCGGCAGGAGGCTGTATCATGGTTCGTCAAGCAATGGACTTCGTGACAGCGTTCGACCCCGAACTCGGACGTATGATCGAAGCGGAATACAAACGACAGGCGCGCAACATTGAGTTGATCGCCTCGGAAAATATAGTCAGCGAGGCTGTTATGGCGGCAATGGGCAGCGTGCTGACCAACAAGTACGCCGAAGGCTATCCGTGCAAGCGCTACTACGGCGGCTGCGAATGCGTTGATGAGGTGGAAAACCTCGCAATCCGCCGCGTGTGCCAGCTGTTCGGCGCGAAATACGCGAACGTGCAGCCGCACTCGGGCGCGCAGGCGAACATGGCGGTCTATCAGGCGCTGTGCAAGCCGGGTGATACCGTGCTCGGCATGAGCCTGGACAACGGCGGTCACCTGACCCACGGTTCGCCGGTCAACCAGTCCGGCCTGCTGTACAACATCGTGCCCTACGGCGTGGATGAGAACGGTCTCATTGATTATGATGCGCTCCGTGAGCTGGCAAAAAAGGAACAGCCGAAGATGATCATCGCCGGTGCGTCCGCGTATCCGCGCGCCATCGACTTTGCAAAATTCGCCGAGATCGCACACGAGGTCGGCGCGTACCTGTTCGTTGACATGGCGCACATTTCCGGTCTGGTGGCTGCCGGTCTGCACCAGAGTCCAGTTCCCTACGCAGATGTCGTCACCACCACGACGCACAAGACGCTGCGCGGTCCGCGCGGCGGCGTTATCCTGACGAACGATGAGGAGCTGGCGAAGAAATTTGACAAGGCCATCTTCCCCGGCACACAGGGCGGCCCGCTCGAGCATGTCATCGCCGCAAAGGCGGTCTGCTTCGGTGAGGCACTCAAGCCGGAGTTCAAGGCATATCAGCAGAATGTTGTCACCAATGCCCGCGTGCTCGCGGACGCACTCCGGAAGCAGGGCTTCGACCTTGTGGCGGGCGGCACGGACAACCACCTGATGCTCATTGACCTGCGAAAGACCGGCGTGACCGGCAAGGAGCTGCAGCGCCGTCTGGACGAGGTGTACATCACCGCCAACAAGAATGCCATCCCGAACGACCCGGAAAGTCCGTTCGTCACCTCGGGCATGCGCATCGGCACGCCCGCCGTCACCACCCGCGGCTTCGGTGCGCCGGAGATGCTCCGCATTGCCGAGTTCATCTGGCAGGCCGCAACCGATTTCGACAACAAGGCGAACGATATCCGACGGAATGTACGCGATATCTGCGTAAATTTTCCAATTTACTAACAATATTTGCCGATTCCCTACTATGGGAGTCGGCTTTTTTTGTTGGCTTTGTTCGGTTTGCATAATGCAAAATCACCTGTCATAAACAGTCGAGCAGATAAAGTTTTTGTAAGATTTGAACAAAGCGCTTGCCTTTTCCCGCCAGTATGCTATACTTAGATACAAGAGGGAGAGCAAATCCCGCCAAATGGCTTGGAGGAAATAACAAAAGGGGAAATGCAGTAATGGGAATTAAACTGAAACTGACCGGTCTCCGGCGCTTTGTCCGGACCGAGGCTGAGATTGCGGACTACACCGCGCAGGTTGCGGCAGCACAGGACACGCTCGTGAACGGCACCGGCGCCGGAAACGATTTTCTCGGCTGGCTGAATCTGCCGGTGGATTACGACCGGGACGAGTTTGCGCGCATCAAGCAGGCGGCAAAGAAGATTCAGCAGACCTGCGATGTGCTGATCGTCATCGGCATCGGCGGCTCGTATTTAGGGGCACGGGCAGCCATCGAGTTCGTAAACGGTCAGTTCTACAACCAGACCCGCCCGGAGGGCATTCCGGAGGTGTACTTTGCCGGCAACAACATTTCGTCGTCCTACTTGAACGACATTATCAAGATGATCGGTGACCGCGACTTCTGCATCAACGTCATCTCGAAGTCGGGCACGACCACCGAGCCTGCCATCGCCTTCCGCGAGCTGAAAAAGCTGTGCGAGCAGCGCTACGGCCGCGAGGGCGCCAAGGAGCGCATCTTCGCCACGACCGATAAGGAGCGCGGCGCGCTCAAAAAGCTGGCGGATGACGAGGGCTACGAGACCTTTGTCGTGCCGGATAACATCGGCGGCCGTTTCTCGGTGCTCACGCCGGTCGGTCTGCTGCCGATGGCTGCAGCCGGTCTGGACATTGACGCGGTGATGGCAGGCGCTGCCGCCTCCCGCGAGGATTATTCTCATGGCTCCTTGCACGACTGCGCGCGCTATGCGGCACTGCGTAATCTGCTGCTGTTCAAGGGCAAGACCATGGAGATCATGGTAAACTACGAGCCGTCGCTCGTCATGCTCGGCGAATGGCTCAAGCAGTTGTTCGATGAGTCCGAGGGCAAGGACCATAAGGGTCTGTTCGTCACCTCGGCGAATTTCTCCACCGACCTTCATTCCATCGGTCAGTTCATTCAGGACGGCTCGCGCATCATGTTCGAGACCGTGCTGTGGGTCAAGGAGCCGCGCTCCGAGATTACCATCGAGCATACCGAAGAGGACATCGACGGCCTGAATTATCTGGCAGGTCAGACCGTGCAGTACGTCAACCAGAAGGCGTACGAGGGCACGCTGATCGCCCACATGGACGGCGGCACACCGAATATCATCATTGAGATCGACCGCACGGATGCTTGGCATTTCGGCTATCTGGTCTACTTTTTCGAGAAGGCCTGCGGCATTTCGGGCTACCTGCTCGGCGTAAATCCGTTCAATCAGCCGGGTGTTGAGGATTATAAGAAGAATATGTTTGCACTTCTGGGCAGATCGGGTTTCGAGGAGCGGAGAAAGTACCTTGAGGCTCGTGTCAAGCTGGAAGACTGATCGTCCCTTTTACCCTTTGTGTTGATGGGGTATAACTCCGGTGATTTCACTAAATCACGCACATAACCGATACTGGATACCAAAAAGATGCCGAAGGCAACTTCGGCATCTTTTCATGCCTCGAAAGAAGCACAAAATATTGTATGATACAAAAGAATTCTCCCTTTTCAGAATTGTGTACTTATGGGAAATGAGCTTATAAATATACATTGCAAACAGCAGACATCTATTTTATAATCAAATATAAAAATCGGAATTTACTTCTACTTAGACGTACAAACTGTTGACAGTAAAGCTCCTATATAGTATGATTTTATAAACTACTATATAGGAGCTTTTGCATGAAAACAAATGGTGGATTTCTTGTCACCAAAATAAAACAACTTGGAGATCGAATCTTTGAGAAGATTCTCAGCGAAAAGAATATTGATGCGTTTAACGGAGCCCAAGGGCGTATTCTTTATGTGCTGTGGCAGGAGGATGGAATCTCGATCAGGTCACTCTCGACTAAATGCGGATTAGCGATAACATCTCTTACTACGATGCTGGAAAGAATGGAAAATCAAGGGCTGATAAGCCGTGTTCAGTCTGAAACGGACAAAAGGAAAACACTCCTGTTTCTGACTGAGAAAGCACATGCCTTAAAGGGCGAGTACGATTCTGTATCTGATGAGATGGGCAGTATTTACTACAAAGGTTTTTCAGAGGAAGAAATTACCCGGTTTGAGGAATGCCTCGACCGCATCAGAAAGAATCTTGAGGAGTGGCAGAAGTCATGAGTATTTGTATCAAAGATCAGATTCAGAACATGAATATCGTCATTGGCTGCACAGTGGGGTGTACATATTGCTATGCCCGCAACAACGTGAAACGCTGGCATATGATTGATGACTTCGCTGACCCTGAATTCTTTCCGGGTAAGCTCAAGATGATGGAAAAGAAACGTCCGCAGAACTTTCTTCTTACCGGCATGAGCGATCTTTCCGGCTGGAAGTCAGAATGGAGAGACGAGGTATTTGAAAAAATCCGTGAAAATCCACAGCATCAGTTCCTGTTCCTTACAAAGCGACCAGATCTGCTGGATTTTGATACAGATTTGGAAAACGCATGGTTTGGTGTTACGGTGACGAGAAAAGCAGAACTGTGGCGTATTGACGCACTACGGGAAAATGTCAGAGCAAAACACTATCATGTTACCTTTGAGCCGCTATTCGACAATCCAGGTTCAGTTGATCTTTCCGGGATCAACTGGATCGTTGTCGGCACTATGACCGGGGTTCAGAGCAGGAAGGTTCATACGGAGCCGGAGTGGGCATGGTCTCTGACAGACCAGGCACATACGCTCGGCATTCCGGTGTTTATGAAGGAAGACCTTGTCCCTATCATAGGGAATGAAA
>ERZ772878.765-NODE-765-length-23304-cov-10.3818_pt1 | contig 23304 bp, 19 predicted proteins | sample MGYA00580578_ERZ772878 | MGnify/ENA primary metagenome ERZ772878 (study PRJEB29015, sample SAMEA2737686) | human gut metagenome | biome: human gut; feature: human-associated habitat; material: faeces | place: China | collected 2012 ...
CGGTAAGATACAGGATACTCCACAGATTATCTTCGGAGGAATGGAGGTAATCATACGTCAGATTTTCTTCCACATGCTGAAGAATATAGCCTCCGGAAAGAAGCGCCTCCAGCTTCATCGTGATATTGCTTCCGGCATAGTCGATAAACGAACGGATGATCGCGTTATCGCTGGTATTTTTCCAGTAACCGATGGGTCTTGCATCTGGCTTTTTCTGGCAGTCGAGAAGATAATTCATTACATCCCACGGACAGTAGACATCCGAAGCACCGAAGTGATAGCCGTCATACCACGCCTTGATTTGCGAAGCCCGATCAAGCATATCAGCATCCAGAAGAAGCTTTTCCATGTCAGCCTGGGTAAATCCAAAATATTCATCCAGTGAAGAAGAGGAAATAGTGTCGGAAACAAAATTGTTGGTTCCCGTAAAGATACTTTCCTTTGCGATTTTCAGACAGCCGGTAATAGTGGCAAAACGCAGGGTACTGTTATCTTTCAGTGCTGTACTCATGAGAGATTTCATCAGTTCCAGCATCTGTGGATAATAACCATTTGCGCTGGCTTTGGCAAGCGGCACATCATATTCATCCAGAAGCAGAATGACGGGTTTCTGGAAATGTGCCTGCATCATACGCATCAAGAGCAGAATGCTGGTTTTTAACATAGTATCTGTCGGCTTTCCATCGACAATATCGGCAAGCTGTATAAATTCTTTTCGATCATTTTCATTAACTGAAGGGCTGTCTGCCAGATAGCTGTGTTCATTGCAGAGACGGGCAATCTGGGAGCGGAGCATATCCCTGGCAGAAGCATAATCCAGTCCGTCTACATCCTTAAAGGTCAGAAAGAGCGTTGGAAATTGATTCATCCATGCCTGGCATAGATCTGGGCGAGATTCGATTTGAAGTCCGGTAAAAAGATTCTGGCTTTTTTTTCGAATATCAAAAAAATTGGCAAGCATACTCATCGCCAGTGTTTTTCCAAAACGACGCGGGCGGGTAATCAGGGTGACTTCCGAGTTATTCGTCAGAAGATCAGCGATCAGCCCGCTTTTGTCAATATAATAATAGCCGTTTTCGCGCAGCTTTTTAAAATCAGAAATACCAACAGGGATTTTTAAGGGTGTCATCGACGATGCTCCTTTCGGAAGATACGGAATTGTTACGAATAACTTTATCATATCATGGGGGGAGGTGGTTGGCAAGATTTTAAAAGAAAGCGGGATGCGCTCATGTTCGGAAGAGGTGTATGGGGTTGAAAAATAGCTACTGACCCATCTGCTTCTCCCGTTACTGTTCACACACGTGTGCCCAGCAACGGGATTTTGCCGATGCTACGCATTCCAAATCGGCAAAATCTGCTGTCGGAACTGTATCGTACGGAATTTTCAGTTCAGAAAATTCCTACCTGTGAACTGTTACCTTCTCCCCCAGCTCCTCCGGCAGTGCCTCAAAGAAAATATCCTTCCAGGCACGTTTCAGCTGTTTTTCATGAACCACATAGGGCTGCACGCCGATATATTTGGGGACGTTATTGCTGACAAGGGATTTGGCGACTGCAAGAGCAGCCGCTTTTCCCTGGTCATATGGTCTCTGGGTGCTGAGTCCTTTTACAAATCCTTGATTCATTTCTTCTGCAATCTCAAAATCCAGATCTGTGGTAAAGACAGCAATATCTGTCCGGTTCAAAGCTTTCAGGGCCTTGATGGCGAGCAGGGCGGGGCGGTCCCAGCTCACATAGAGCGCCTGGATATCCGGGTGCTCGTTTATCATCTCATAGCATACCTTGTAGGCATTTTCAATTTGAATAAATCCCTTTCTGGCAGTGATTTCAATGTCGGGATAGGATTCCCTTAATATTTTTTCGGCACAGTTATCACGCTCGGTAGTGCCGTAAAACATGGCGCCGTGGATGATGAAGCCGACTTTGGCGTGCGGTTTTTCTTTCAGGTATTCGCCGATCATGCGCCCTGTATTGGTGCCATTTTCCCGCTCATTGACGGAGATACAGGAGACGTAATTGTTCCGGCTGAAATTCTGCGGGACATTGCTTAAAAAGACCAGCCGCGTCATTTTGGACAATTCCTGAAATGCCGGACCCGTCTGGACATCGTCGGTGGGGATGGCGATGACGGCGTCCGGGTGTTGCATTTTGATGCTTTCGAGCTGCATATTCTGGAGGGCAGGATCAAAATGGGCGTCCATGGTGGAAATAATATCGATTCCGTACTGTTCCAGTTCATCCCGGATGCCTTTCTGATGCAGGGCAGCCCAGGCGGTTCCAGTGTAGTGGAAGGAGATGGCGACGCGGTAATTTCCAGTTCGCAAAAGCTGTTTTTCCTCCTTGGAGAGGCGGATGCTGTCCGGGGAGACGGCGTGTTCACCGAGCGGACCGTTGTCGATGATCCGGGTGGAATCACGCAAAATCAGCTCTACATCTGCATAGCGGGTCAAAGGCGCGCCGGAGAGGTGGTTGATCTCGTCAAAGAGTGCCTGCGAGGCGAGTTCTGCCATCTGGTCGATGTCCCGGTGGATGCAGGATAGCGGTGGGGCGGTCAGCTCGCACCAGAGCATATCGTCAAATCCGATGATGGAAATATCGCGCGGACAGTCTTTTCCCAGCTCCCGCAGCGCCTTGAGAAGAAACATAGTCAGCCGGTTTCCACCGGCGATGATAGCGGTGGGGAGATACCGGGTGATGCTTTTCTGAATATTCAGGCTGATGGTATCACTGGACTGATACAGATTGATCTCCGCGATGCAGGAACTGCTCAGGGTATGGTTGGCGGAGAGAAGCGCCCGCTCATATCCGGCAATCTTGTCCTGTTTGGCGAGGCTGTCTGTTTTTTCTACCAGAAACAGCACATTTTCGTGTCCGCTCTCAAAAAAATAGGAAGTAGCGGAGTGAAATGCTTTGGTGTAATCAAAAAGGATCCGTGGAGTGACATCGTCATCGATGAATCGTTCGACACAGACAAACGGGATACCGGATTCATAGAGAAATGAATAGGCAGCCGGATTGCTGCTTGCCGGGGAGAGAAAGATGCCGATGGTCTTGGCACTGGAGATTAAGTTTTGCAGGATGCTTTTCTCCTCTTCCAGGTTGTCGTTGGTGACGGCGGTGTAAAACTGATAGCCCTGGCTGGTCGCGTAGGACTGCAGCTGATTGCACAGATCGCAGTAGAGCGCGCTCTTGATATTTGGAAAGACAGCGACAATCTGTGAACTGCGTCCGCTGCGGATTTTACGCACCTTTTTTTTGATTTTTTCAGAATATCCACTTTCTTCAATAATAGCTTCGATTTTATCCACCAGTTCCGGGCTGACATAGCGCGTATGGTTGATAACATGGGAAACGGTGGCGATGGAGACGCCTGCCTTTGCGGCGATTTCTTTGATGGTCATAAAACTCCCCCTTGCTGGTACGGATTTAGTCCGGCGGTTCCTGCGCGGCTGGATTTGGATTTGCCGCAGTTTTATATTTCTGTTTTTGATTATAGCACAAAAATTGGGGTAAAACGATAAGATGAATGAAATTTACGTAAAAAATTAAAAGGAACGGTAGAAATGCATAAATATCAATAAAACAGGATGAATATATCGCTGAAATTAGTGCAATATGCCACAAGAGTATTGACGAAAGGGCATGGAATAGAGTAATATCTAGATATCAGACAGGGAGACTCCTTCCAGAGAGAAAAATTTTTACGTAAAAATAAAAAGAAAACTATAACAATCCGTTTGAAATGCACTAAACAGTGACGAAGTAAGAGGAGGATCAGATTTATGAAAAAAAGTCTTAGATTTACAGTAGCAGGTCTTTCAGTTTGCATGATGGCAGCAATGCTGGCAGGATGCGGCTCTTCCGGCAGTACCGATACAACAGCGGCAGCTGATGCTTCTGAGGCAGCGGCAGATACGCAGGAAGCTGAGGCAAAGACCAGCGATTTATCGTTTGCATTCTGTACGAATACTTTAAACAATACTTTCCAGAGTTCCATTGATGCAAAGCTCAGCGAGCTGTGCTAGGAAAACGGCATTTCCTACACCTGCCTGGATCCAGATTATGATTTAAACAAGCAGCTCAGCCAGTTATCTGACTGTGCAAACAGCGGTTACGATGCAGTGTTTGTTATCCCGGTTGACTCCGCAGGTATTACCTCCGGACTGGCTGAGATTGCAGACGCAGGCATTCCGATTTTCAACGTAGATACCGCAGTCATCGATGATGATATCGAACAGTTCGTGACACAGTTCGTTGGAACCAACGCATACATGGCAGGTCAGTTAGTGGGCGAGCAGATGACGAAAGATTATCCGGATGGCGCAAAGATTGCAGTTCTGGATTTCCCGTCCAATGAAAGCTGCGTGGATCGTGTCAATGGTTTCCTTGAGGGTCTTGGCGATCAGAAGGATAAATTTGAGATTGTAGCACAGCAGGATGGCGGTGCAGCGCTGGATCAGTCGATGGGACTGGCTGAGGATATCATCACAGCAAACCCGGATCTGGAAGCATTCTTCTGTATCAATGACCCGTCTGCCCTGGGTGCGGCAGCAGCTATCAAGGCAGCAAACAAGACCGGCGAGATCGGTGTATATAGCATCGATGCATCCCCGGATGGAAAACAGGCACTCTTAGACGGCGAGTTCACCGCAGTTGCATGCCAGGTTCCGCTTCAGATTGCAGAATATGCATTTGACGCAGCCGAGAAATATGTAGGCGGCGACACCACAATCGATGAGAAGAAAGTATATCTGGATTCCCATCTGGTAGAGAAAGAAGAGGCAGAGAAGACTCTGAACGATTGGCAGTAATGGACTGCGAGGAAGTTTAACAGTTACGTGAAATAAAATAAAACATGGAAAATGCGGCGATGGGGTTCATTGCCGCATTTCTAAAAAACGGAGGGTTCTATGGGAAAAACAATTCTGGAAATGATAGATATCAAGAAAAGTTTTTCCGGGATCTATGCATTGTCAGGGATCAATTTTTCCCTGGAAATGGGCGAGGTTCATGCGCTTCTGGGAGAAAATGGAGCGGGTAAATCAACGCTTATCAAGGTCCTTGGAGGAATTTATAAACCGGACAGCGGAACAATCAAGATTAATGGTCAGGAAGTTGAGATAAATGGTGTTTCGGATGCCCAGGAGAAAGGAATCGGAATCATACATCAGGAGATCGTCCTGGTTCCGTATCTGACGGTCGCGCAGAACCTGTTCCTGGGACGGGAGATCAAGACGAAATTCGGCACCGTGGATATGCGGGAGACGAACCGCCGGGCAGGCGAGATGCTGGCAAACCTCGGGGTCAATATCCACCCGGATACGCTGGTAGAATCTTTGACGATCGCCCAGCAGCAGATGGTTGAGATTGTAAAGGCGGTATCCTTCGACGGACGGATCATCGTCATGGACGAGCCGACGTCCTCCCTTTCCAATGACGAGGTAGAACAGTTATTTGGAATCATTGAGAGATTAAAAGCAAAACAGGTAAGCATTATATATATTTCCCACCGTATGGAAGAACTGTTCCGGATCTCGGATCGGGTTACCATCATCCGCGATGGCGCCTATGTGGGAACAAAAAAAACATCGGAGACGAATGCGAACGAGCTGGTAGCCATGATGGTAGGACGGGAGTTAGAGAGCTTCTATGCCAGAGATTACAACGATCTGGAACATGCAGAAACGGCGTTGGAAGTGAAGAATTTAACCTGTGAGGGTGTGTTCTCAGATATCAGCTTCCGGGTAAGAAAGGGAGAGATCCTGGGATTTGCGGGTCTGGTCGGAGCCGGACGAAGCGAGATCATGGAATGTATCTTTGGAGCCAGAAAATACCAGAGCGGAACCATTCTTTTAAATGGAAAGGAAGTCCGCTTCACGACACCGATCCAGGCAATCAAGGCGGGCATCGGCCTGGTGCCGGAGGATCGGAAAAAACAGGGACTTGTCCTTGGTAATACGGTCGGTTTTAACCTCACGTTGGCATCGATTGACTCTTATATTAACGGAATTGCCATCAGCGACCGGAAATGTCAGGAAGTGATTGATTATTATAAAGAAAAGCTTCATATCAAAGCAGTGGCAGACCGGGTGGAACTGGTGGAAGCGGGAAGTCTTTCCGGCGGAAACCAGCAGAAGATTGTCCTTGGAAAATGGCTGGCAATCAAGCCGGATGTCCTGATTCTGGACGAGCCGACGAGAGGCGTCGATGTCAATGCGAAGTTTGAGATTTATTCCGTTATTAATGAGCTGGCGAAGGCGGGTATCGCCGTTATCATGGTATCCAGCGAGCTGCCGGAGATCATCAATATGTGCGATAACGTATGTGTCATCAAGGCGGGAAAAATGACGGGAATGCTCGGAAGAGAAGAACTGGATCAGGAGAGAATCATGCAGTATGCAGCAGGAGGCGAAGAGTGATGAACGGAAAGAAAAGTACAGCAGGCAATTCGGTACTCTCGGTATTTACCGGAAATACAGGAATTATTGGAGTGCTGGTTATCTTATGTGTGGTAGTCGCACTGGCAACCGATAAATTTTTGACACCGAGCAATATCATTTCAGTGCTCAGACAGATTTCCATTAATACATACATTGCACTGGGAATGACGTTGATTATTATTCTCGGACACATCGATCTGGCAGTTGGCGCGATCGTAGCGATGAGCGGAACTCTGACCGTAGGATTTGTAGTTAATCAGGGACTTCCGATTGGCGTGGCGATTGCGGCTGGCATCATCATCGGTGTTGTGGCTGGTCTGATTGATGGTATGGTTGTATCGAAATTCCGTGTTCCGGCATTTATCATTACGATGGCAATGATGAATGTCTGCAACGGTATCGCGTATGTATATTCGGGCGGACAGTCCACCCGTATTACGGATAAGTTTTTCATTGCAATCGGAACGGGTTATCTGTTTAACATTATTCCGCTGCCGGTTGTCTATATGGTTATTTTAATTATCGTATTTAGTTTTCTGCTTTCTAAAACAAAATTTGGTACCTATGTGTATGCAATCGGCGGAAACCGTGAGGCGGCGCGTCTCTCTGGTGTTCCGATCAAGAAAGTCGAGATCATCGTGTTTACATTGTCGGGCGCCCTGGCGGCGTTTGCAGGTCTGGTTCTGGCATCGAGAATGTATTCCGGACAGCCGTCCGTCGGAAGTGGCTATGAGATGGATGCGATCGCAGCCTGTGTCCTCGGCGGAACCTCGATGGCAGGCGGACGCGGACGTATCAGCGGCACAGTATTTGGTGCGATGGTAATCGGTATTATTTCCAATGGTCTGAATCTGATCGGTGTCAGCTCCTACTGGCAGCTGATTGTAAAGGGTCTGATCATTGCCTGCGCGGTTGTACTGGATTCCCAGAAGGGCAATCTGGCACTCCTCAGAAAAAAGAAATGATTCCAAGAGCACATTTAGAAAGGCAAGGAGAGAAGAATGGACTTTTTCAGAAAAATGTCATTTGCGGATTCGACCGGTGACGCGATTCCGTTTTATCATGAAGGTAAATATCATATTTTTTCACTGACATCCCCGCCAGGAACCACGGTATATCCGGCGAGACTGCGTACTACCTGGAGCCACTCTGTTTCGGAGGATCTGGTGCACTGGGAGGAGCTGCCGACAGCACTGTATCCGGGCGAGGGCGATGAGCCGGATGCGTCCGGCGTGTGGACGGGATCGGTTATCTACGGCGAAGGAAAATATCACGCATTCTATACGGGTTACTGCCTGACGGCAGAATATCAGCAGACGATCTGCCATGCGACGAGCGAGGATGGTATCACCTGGACGAAGGACGCGGCAAACCCGGTTATCACGCCGATGATAGAGTTATATGAAAAGCTGGACTGGCGTGATCCGTATGTATTTTATAATGAGGAAGATAAATGCTACTGGATTCTGATCTCGGCGAGACGGCTGGATATGCCGGTGACAAGACGCGGCTGTATCGTCCTGTACCGCTCGAAAGATCTGGTAAACTGGGAGTATTATGGTCCGTTGTATTCGGCAGGCAATACGAATTGTCCGGAATGCAGCGAGATGTACAAGATAGGCGATACCTGGTATCTTTCCTATTCCCGCTTTTCCGAGTTTGTCAACACGATTTACCGCACTTCCAAATCTCCGTTTGGACCGTGGAAAAAGCCGAAGAAAGACGGCATCGGCGGACGCCGCTTCTATGCAGCTAAATCCATGCAGGATGACAACGGGCGCCGTTTCTATTTTGCCTGGGCGCATGACCGTGCAGAAAACAGCGATCGCGGCGAGTGGTACTGGGGTGGCACGTTCTGTATTCCACATGAGGTCGTTGCAACGGCAGACGGACAGCTGGACGTGAAGCTTCCGGAAGAATATGTAAACTGCTTTAAAGAGAAAGTTGACTGGAAATACCTTCCGGTCATGGGAGAATACAAGCTGTATGGAGATACAACGGTTGAGCTGGATGGATGCGGGACAACCTCGTATGGTTTCCTGGAGCAGCCGGAAGAAAAGTTCCTGTTTACCGGCACGGTGATCCCGAAAGAAGCGAATGATTCCTTCGGAATCCTGTTGAAATCCGACTGGGAGGCAAGCGGCTGCCTGTTCTTAGAGTTTGATGTGGCGATGCAGCGAGTGTCCCTTCTGTCCCTGCCGATGGGAGTTGACCCGTTCTGGGAGCAGTCCTGCCAGGCGGTTCCGAAAGCAACGGAACCGGGACCGGATGGCGTGCGCGTGGCAGAGAAAACCTTCGCGATTGAAAATGGCGCGGCAATCGACGTCAAGATTTCGGTGGATCATGACATGGTAGAGGTATTTGTGGGCGAGCAGGTGGCGTTTACCTATCGTATTTTCCGGAAACCGGAGTACGAGCTCGGTCTGCTGGCGCAGGACGCGAAAGTAGAATTTGCAAATATCGCGATTCGGAAGTAAAATTCCTTGTGAGAGACGAACGGATGTGGCTGTCCGCCTGTGAGAGGGCTGGATGGCGGCACCATTGATATAACTTGTAATACGGAGGATGATTCGTATGAGAATAAAAACAGACATCACAGCGCTGGGAGAGCTTCTGATTGATTTTACTCCAGCAGGCGTTTCACAGCAGGGAATGCGTCTGTTTGAGCAGAATCCGGGAGGTGCGCCGGCCAATCTGCTGGCGGCGGCTGCGAAATTTGGAAGGAAGACAGCATTTATTGGCAAGGTGGGTAAGGATATGCACGGTGATTTCCTGAAGGAAACCCTGATCCGGGCAGGTATCAATACGGACAACCTGATTCAGGATGAGAAGTATTTTACCACGCTTGCATTTGTAAGCCTGAAAGAAAACGGGGAGCGCGAATTTGCCTTTGCGAGAAAGCCGGGGGCAGATACGAATCTGTGCATGAAAGAGATCGATCCGGAGATCCTGGAAAATACGAGAGTATTTCATGTCGGTTCCCTGTCGCTGACCGATGATCCATCCCGGACGGCAACCTATGAGGCGATCAATATTGCTAGAAACAGCGGTGCGGTGATTTCCTACGATCCGAACTACCGGGCGGCGCTCTGGAGTGATCCGGAGACCGCACAGCTTCGGATGCAGTCGCTGATTCCCTATGTGGATATGATGAAGATTTCGGATGAAGAAACCTCGCTTCTGACCCCGTATCAGGACCCGGAGGAAGCGATTCAGTATCTGCTCCGTCAGGGCGTGCACCTGGTGGCAGTGACGCTCGGAAGAGATGGCGCACTGATCGGCAATGAAAATGGAATCGTAAAGGCGGAGGGCTTTTCCTCCCATGCGGTCGATACAACCGGCGCTGGTGATTCCTTCTGGGGCGGTTTTCTCGCCTCCTATCTGCAGGAAGAAACCTCGCCGGAACACCTGACCCGGGCGCAGATGATTCAGTTTGGCAGGGTCGGCAACGCAGTGGCAAGCCTGTGCGTCGAACGCCGCGGCGGAATCTCGGCAATTCCGGAGATGGAGGAGATTGAAGAGAGGCTGAGAGGCTAGAAGAAAAGATAGAGTAAGTAGTTGGTAACTAGCCTCAGATTGGTCATCTGTGAATGACACAAAACCCCAGAGAGCGGCAACTCTCTGGGGTTTTGTTGTGTGACCGTTTGGATATATTAATATTCCTCCACATGCAGCAGATGATGTGCACGATCGGATAACGGAGCTTCAAGATACTCGTCATACAGTGTCTGAACCGCCTTGTTTTCATGGCTGAACCGGATGGCGCTGCGGGCGTCGTAGCCGCGCAGGCACTGGTCGCGGTCTGCGCAGTCCTTCGGCTTATTCTGGAAGGATGGGCGGATCGGCTGACCGCCGCCGTTGATACAGCCGCCCGGACATGCCATGACTTCAACGAAATCATAGTGGCATTCGCCGCGTTTCATCGCCTGAATGAGGCGTCTGGCCTCTCCTAGGCTGCTGAGTGCTGCACAGTGCAGTTTCACACCCTTGATATCGATTTCCAGTTCCTTAAAGGAACCGATCTGGCGCAGAACCTTCAGCGGACTCTGTTCGCCGATCTCCGGATTTTCACCGGTTACGGTGTGGTAAGCGGTACGAAGAGCTGCCTCCAGTACGCCGCCGCTGGCACCGAAGATAACACCGGCTCCGGTTGCTTCGCCGAGAGGATCGTCAAAATCGCACTCCGGAAGTCTGGATACATCGATATGATCGGCCTTGATGAGACGGCAGATTTCACGGGTGGTCAGAACATAATCAATATCCTGTCCGGTTCCGGCGCTGTCCATGCCCGGAAGAGTCAGTTCACGCTTCTTGGACATACACGGCATGATGGAAACACAGGTGATATTTTCCGGTGCAATGCCTTTTTTCTGTGCAAAATAAGTTTTGATGACAGCACCGAACATCTGCTGCGGGGACTTGGCAGTGGAAAGCTGCGGCAGAAGCTCCGGATACTGGCTCTTTGCAAAGCTGACCCAGCCAGGGCAGCAGGAGGTGAACATAGGCCAGCTGTATTTATCCGGCTGCTGTAAGCGGGCTAAAAGCTCGTTGCTTTCCTCCATGATGGTCAGATCGGCTGCAAAGTCAACATCGAATACATAGTCAAATCTAACGGATTTTAAGGTGGATACGAAACGTCTGTCAGTAGCAAATTCCGGGGAAAGACCAAATTCTTCACCCCATGCGGCCCGGACAGCCGGAGCGACAACCGCTACGGTTACCTTGTCATCATTTGCCAGTTCACCGTGGATACCATTGATGGCTTCCACATCATCCCGCTCCTGGAGAGCGGCAGTCGGGCAGTGGGTAACGCACTGTCCGCAGAGAGAACAGTCGGATTCTTTGATTTCCAGATTGTGGGAAACATCGACGGTTGTATGGGAACCGGTTCCGGACACATCCCAGATATTTAAGGTCTGGATCTTGTCGCAGATCTGGACGCAGCGCATGCATTTGATACATTTTCCTGCATCACGGATCAGTGGGAAAGTAGAAGTCCAGATCATTTCCGGATATTCGTTTTTATAACGGTCAACGGTCAGGTTCAGATCACTTGCCACCTGTTTTAATTCACAGTTGGAACTGCGCACACAGGTGGGACAGTTGGTGTGATGCTGGGAAAGAAGCAGTTCCACGTTGATCTTGCGGGCTTCACGGACTCTGGGGGAGTTTGTGAGAATCTCCATGCCTTCCTGAGCCTGGTTGTTGCAGGAGGTAACGAGATGGTGGATTCCCTTCACTTCTACAACGCAGACACGGCAGGCACCGATCTCATTGATATCTTTCAGATAGCAAAGATAAGGAACGTGAAAACCGTTGTCGCGGCAGGCGTCCAGAATCCGGGTTCCTTCTGGAACCTGCAGTGGTATATTATTAATTTTGATGGATACAAGATTCGTATTTACCATGATGTGGTCCGCCCTCCTTTGAAGTTTCCATAACCGAAGTGATCACAGCGCAGGCAGCGTCTGGCTTCCTGGCCCGCCTCCTTGAGGCTCATGCCGCATTCGGTAAGTGTAAAGTCACATTTGCGTTCTCCGGCTGGGCGTTCGGTCAGGTTGACGCGTCCACACGGAGTACGGTCGGAGAGATCCGGCTCCGGGATCTCCACATCGCAGGTAATCTGATGGTTGTAGCCGAGATACTGATCGATATTGGCAGCCGCTACTTTTCCGGCTGCAATCGCGCGGATCACGGTTGCCGGACCGGTTGCACAGTCGCCACCGGCGAAAATACCCGGCATATTCTGGATGGAGGTCCAGCCAGTCGCCTGGATCACGCCCCATTTGGCGTCGATTCCCTGTTCTACGAAGTAGCGGCTTTCGATGCCTTGACCGACCGCGGCGATGACGATATCACATTCAACCGGGATAGAGTCGGTGCCGATAGCCTTCGGTGAAGGACGTCCGCCGCGGATTTCTCCCGGCATCTGCTGGCTTACCCAGAGAGCTTTTACCTGGCCGTCCTCGTCTGCTTCAATCCGCTCCGGTGCGTAAAGTTCCATGATCTCTACGCCTTCAGCCATGGCACTTTCAACCTCTTCCGGAAGAGCTGTCATATCAGCTTTGCGGCGTCTGTAGGCAACTGCCACCTTGTCTGCACCCAGGCGGACAGAAGAACGGGCTACGTCCATGGCTACGTTGCCGCCGCCGATGACACAGACCTTCTTTCCGGTAAGATCCGGATATTTGCCGTCGCCGATAGCACGGAGGAATTCGACAGCGGAGATAACACCGCCGGCATCTTCTCCCTCAATACCAATCTTTTTATCACTATGAGCGCCGATGGCGATGTAGATAGCATCATATTCTTTGCGGAGTTCATCCAGAGACAGCTGTCCTGGATCGTTTCCGACCGAAGTTTCAAGACGGACTTCCACACCGGTTTCCAGAATGACATTGATATCATCCTGCAGGCGCTCTCGTGGCAGGCGGTAGCTTGGAATTCCGTACAGCAGCATGCCGCCGAGTTTCTTGCGTTTTTCAAATACAGTGGTCTGATGTCCCATCAACTGCAGATAATAAGCAGCGCTCAGGCCGCTGGGGCCGCCGCCGATGATCGCGATGCGCTTACCGGTGGAGGTTGGACAGACCGGTGCCGGTACATATCCTGCCATATCCACAGCTACACGTTTGATACCGCGGATATTGATAGAATTATCCAGCATGTTGCGGCGGCAGCGGGACTCACATGGATGTTCGCATACCAGCGCACAGGCGGTTGGGAATGGGTTATCTTTGCGGATCAGGCGGACTGCATCGGCATAGCGTCCTTCACCGGTCAGGGCGATGTAACCCGGAATATCAACTCCGGCCGGGCACAGAGCCACACAGGGAACCGGCTGATCAAGATTACTGCGGCAGCGGTTGTGTAAGATATGTTCCATAAAATCCTCTTTGAAGCCGTCCAGTCCTTTTAAAACCATCTGGGCAGCGGTATAGCCGATGGCACAGTCAGCCGTGCTTTCGATGACACGGGCTGTTTCCTCCAGCATGGTTAAATGCTTCATGGTTCCTTTTCCGTTTAGGATGTCTTCCAGAAGATTGGAGAGCTGCGTGAGACCGATTCGGCAGGGAACACATTTGCCGCAGGTTTGTGCATGGCACATTTTTAAAAATGCAGCGGTCAGATCGACAGGACACAGGCCCGGCGGGCTGGCGATGATACGCCGCTCCAGATCCTTATAAAGTCCCTCTACGACATTCTGAGCCTCGCTGTTGGTTGGAATGACGAGTCTGCTCATAGGGTGTGTAACTCCTTTCATAAATGTGAAAAAATAAACGATATATTTTCGATAAAATATTGGCTTTAGTATAACATAAATAAGAGATTAGATACAAGGGTTATGATAAATTATCTAAAAAAATACAATTCATAGTGAGAAAAACAGAAAAAATAGACAAGAAAACAGAGGGCAGAGAGGGAGAAAAAGAAGGAAAAACGGAAAAGTAGAAAAATGAAATGATTTCATAATAGAAAAATAGAAGTTCATTTATATATAAAAAAATAAATTTAAAATCATAAAAATGAAAATGCTTTTTGGCTGATGAAATGTCCAGGCGGGAAACGCGGGTGCAGCATGGAATAGGTGTGCCTGCAAATTGAGAAAATAAAAAAGGCAGGAGCCATCAAGCTGCGCTCCTGCCGTTATGTCCGCCGTGACCATTTTTATCCAGTCCACAGGCGTGTTCAAATTCGCGAAGTTTCTGTTCTGCCTCGGGGGTCAGATGGTTCGGGACATCGATCTGAACCGTCACGTACTGATCGCCATGGATGGACGGATTCTTCATGGAAACAACGCCTTTTCCCTTTAATTTAATCTTGGTTCCCGACTGCGTCCCGGCTGCGATCTTGCACAGGACATTGCCGTACAGGGTGGAAACCAGCGCCTCACCGCCGAAGACTGCGGTGGTAAACGGAATGCGGACGGTCGAGTAAACGTCCATCTCCTTGCGCTCCCATCCCGGTTTTGCGGTGACGGTGATATTTAAAAGAAGATCGCCCGCCTCGCCGCCGCCCGTTCCCGGCATGCCTTTTCCTTTCAGACGGATAGATTTACCGGTATCGATGCCCGCTGGGATGTGAACCTGTAAAGACTGGCGCTTGCCGGTCTGTGGGTTCTGCAGGGTAATGATTTTCTCACAGCCGGATACTGCTTCATCGAAACTTACGGTTACTTCGGACGTGAGGTCAGAACCTTTCTCCTGAAAGCCAGCACCGTAAAAGCTCTGGCTGCCGCCGAATCTAGAACCGCCGCCAAAATGAGCGCTGGAACCACCAAAATCGGAACCGCTGGTAAAATGCGCCCCAGATCCGCCCGTAAAATGACGGCTGCGGGAGCTGCCACCCGAACTCTTGCCGTGGAACATACCGCCAAACATATCTCCGAAAATGTCACCCATATCGCCCATGTCATCCCCGGTGAAATGGTACTCTGCGTAACCGCCCGGACCACTCTGGTAATGCCAGGCACCGCCTTGACCGGCACCGCCAAAGCCAGAGCCAAATGGATCTCCAGAAGCGCCGGAACCGCCAGTTGTGCCGTATGCGGCACTGTTCGGGTCAAACGCAGCGTGACCGAAGCGATCGTAGAGTTTTCGCTTCTCCGGATCACTTAAGATGGAGTAGGCTTCGTTGACATCCTTAAACATCTGCTCTGCCTGGGGATTACCGGCATTGGAATCCGGGTGATACTTTTTGGCAAGTTTCCGGAATGCTTTTTTGATCGTCTCCGCACTGGCATCCCGTTTTATCCCCAGTATGTCATAATAGTCTCTTTTCTCTGCCATCGATTATCACCTCCGTATGTGCAGTGATTTAGGTTTCAATTATTTAGGTTATGATAAAAGATTGGGTATGATAGAAGCTGCCGCATTCCTGCGACAGCTTCTGAACTGGCTGCTGATATTATCAGGTGTGAGCCACAGCCGTTTTTATATTAACCTTCGATGGAAACGAAATGTTTCTCTTCAGCTGCTTTCTTTTTCAGCTCTTTCGGGAAGGTCAGGGTCAGAGTGCCATTTTCAAATTTGGCATGGATATCCTTTTCCTCTAGGTTCTCGCCGACGTAGAAGCTTCTGCTTACGTTTCCGCTGTAACGTTCCTGACGGATGTATTTAACCGGCCTCTGCTCGGCTTTATCATCTTTCTTGGAAGCATCCGACTCTGTGGTTTTGGCATCCTTCTGATTTTCCTTCGGCTCTTCCGTGGAAGAAACTTCCTTCGAACCGCTGACGGTCAGATAACCATCTTTTAGTTCAATCTGGAGCTCTTCTTTCTTAAAGCCCGGCAGGTCGATGGAAACTTCATAATCCTTATCGGTTTCCTTGACATCCGTCTTCATCAGCTGGGAAGAGGAAGCACCATACAGTCTCTGGTTAAAGCTTGGGAAGGAAAAATCCATCCAGTTATCAAAGTTATCAAATACACTATTATTAAAAATACTCGGCATATACATAAGTCATCTCTCCTTTTCGTATTATCTTAACGTTACTGTTCACGCATACGTGCCCAGTAACATCTTAACATCTATGTGAAAACATCGGCGGCAACAAGCTGGTTCTCATTTCCTTGTTCCTCTCCCTTGTTCTAGCTGTAATATAACACACATAATTAGCACTGTCAAGAGGTGAGTGCTAATTTTTTTGTGAAGAATTTGTGAACAGCGCAATTATTCAAGGATAGGCACTTTTGAAACCGAAAGTGCCGTGACGATAACAGGCAGACACCTTCGCTCTGAAAGTGCCTGCCTGTTACGGAGCAGTTCCTGTGTTTTTATATGATTTCTTCTACTGGCGGGTGCTGCTGTTTCCGGGTCCAGTAGATATAATATCCGATATTTAGTACAATGCCGACGATCGTAGAAACGGGGGCTGCGAGACCGATCTTGGCCAGGCTGGCATCCGGCTGGATACTCATGAAATACGCTAGCGGGAGACGCACCAGAAGTGTCTGGATGAGTCCCTGTGTCATAACCCAAAGTGTCTGGTTATTTCCGTTGAAATATCCGATCATGCTGAACAGAACCGCGGTCACGATGGACTCGAGTGCGAATCCTTTCAGGTAATCATAGCTGTTCTGGATGACCGCCGCATCCGTCGAGAAGAAGCCGGACAGGACATCGCCTTTTAGGAGAACCAGGGTAAAGACGATACAGCCGACGCACAGACCGACGCCGATTCCCGTAAAAAGGGTGTGCCTGGCACGTTTGACTTTCCCTGCCCCCACGTTTTGGGAGACGAAGGAAGCCATCGACTGCATCAGGGCGCTCGGGACAAGCATGGCGAAATTGACGATTTTGCATGCTACACCGTAACCGGAGGACGCTTCCAGTCCCAGTCGATTGACAAAGGCGCACAGGGCTAAGAAGGAAAGCTGGGTTAAAAATTCCTGAAGCGCCAGCGGCAGTCCGATGGAAAGAAATTTCGGACACTGGGTGTTGAAGCGGAAATCGTGCCGGGTGATCGTAAATGGCAGAGTTTTCTTAATTAAAAGAATAATCGCGAAAATAACGCTGAGCGCCTGCGCGGAGACGGTCGCGATGGCGGCACCGGCGGCGTCCATATGAAGACCAGCTACCAGTGCGAGGTCGCCGATCACATTGACGATGCAGGCAACCAGGACAAAGAGAAGCGGTGACTGGCTGTCACCGAGCCCGCGGAAGATGGAGGACAGCAGGTTGTAGGCGACGATGAAGAAAATGCCGCCTCCGCAGATGCGGATGTAGCTGGCGGTCTGATCCACCGCCGCCTCGGGTGCCTGCATGAGAATGGCGATCGGGCGGGCAAAAAAGACCATGACGACGAATAAAACGGCGGAAATGATCGTAAATACAATCGAAGCTCCGCCGACAACTGCGCCGATCTGCTGCGGTTTCTTTTCACCGAGATAGCGGGCGATCAAAACGGTGATACCCATAGCGAACTGAATTACGACGAGGGTGACGAGGTTTAAGACCTGGCTGCCCGTCGAAACGGCGGAAAGACCGGAGGTCGAACCGAACCGTCCAACCACCAGCAGATCGACCGCGCCGTATGCCGCCTGCAGAATCAGTGCACCGAGCACCGGAATCATGAAAGCGATCAGTTTTTTCAGGATACTGCCCTGTGTAAAATCAGCTTTATCATTATTCATGGGAATCCCTCCGTTTGCACATAATCTGATAAAATGTCTCCATCGTCTGAATCATCTGGCGGGCGTCCTCCTCAGTAATGGTGTCTAAAGACGGGGCGAGCGCGCTGAAGTATTCGGTGTCATACGTCTGTGAGAGCGTCCTGCCCGCTTCGGTGATGGAAATGTAGGTAACACGCCCGTCGTTCTGCGAGGTTTTCTTTTGGAGATAACCGCCCGCTTCCATCTCCTTGACAGTCCGGGTCACGCCTGGGCGAGGCAGGTTCAGCGCATCGCTGATGTCCGATATTTTTACATGGATGCCGTTTCGCTCCAGCGACTGGATGACATCCAGATATTGAATATAGGAGGAAGTGACTCCCTTCGGCAGCGGCGGAAGCATATCCCGGATTCGTTTGCCCTGATAACAGGCGTCCAACATCCGCTTGATTGTTTCGATGGTCATATGGAAAGTCTCCTTATCAAATAGTTACTTGCGATAATTACCGTGGGTAATTATAGTGGAGGAGTGAGAATTTGTCAAGAAAAAATATCGCCAGCTCCCGGGATGGGCGCTGACGGCGCGTGTTGTTATAATGTAAGGGCAGTTGTGTTACGGTTATTTTACTTCAACCAGCTCAATCTTAAAGTTAAGCTCCTTACCAGCCATCTCATGATTGGCATCAAACGTGATATTTACCTCATTCTTTGCGATAACCTTGACCGGGAACGGCTGTCCCATCTGGTTGGTTAAGTATACCTGCTGTCCAACTTCCAGTTCCTCGGAACCTGGCAGTTTAGCGATCTCCAGTTCCAGAATGGCGTTCGGATCCGGCATGCCGTAAGCTTCCTCCGGCATCAGGTGAATCTCTTTCATCTCGCCTACTTCCATATCAGCGACAGCGGCATCGAAGCCTTTGATCATCTGACCGGCACCGCAGACAAACTCAAGGGGTTCGCCACGATCGTAGGAAGAATCAAACTGTGTTCCGTCATTAAAGGTTCCTTTGTAATGAGTGCGGCAGATTTTGCCGACATTGCGTCCTGTGATTTCAGACATTTTAAAATCCTCCAAATGATAAGATATGGTATCAGTATACTAGAAAATGTGATAACATTAAAGCTCTTTTTCAGAACCTTCTTTTGCTTTATAGGAACGAGGTTACTGTTCACGGGTAGGCACTTTTGGAACCGAAAGTGCCGTAAGAAAACGTGGTGGCAGCAGGAATTTGCCGTATTTAAATGCGAAGCCACGGCAAATTCCGTTACTGGGCACGTATGCGTGAACAGTAACGGAACGAGTGTCCGAAGCCCTCATACGGTGGGCTGCCTGCCATGCGTGAAGAAGAGGATAGAAGAAAACGTTTCGTCCTAGTTCTCCCATTGAATCTGCTCCCTCTGCACCAGCGGAAACCGCGAAAGCGTCTCCCCGTCCAGGTTCTCCCGGTTCATATCCACTGCCGTGATCTGATGGTTTTCATATGTCGTGTAGTAGTAAATCCCCTTATCCGCATTGCAGCAGGAGGTGTAGAGTGTGATTTCATATTTTCCATCGGAGACCTCGCAACATCCGCGCTGCTGGTCAACCGAACCTAGGATATGGAAAAACTGGCTGACACTTTCTAGTTCGGATGCGCCGGAGCGGGCATTTGATTTTGTAAAAGCGACCCGTGCAAACCGGGAGGCGGAGGAGAGGTCGCCCGGAAGTCCGAGGGCGCCCATGCCGCGGCTGTAGGTTGTAAGCGGCAGATCGGCGGAAAATATATTCTGCGGCTGCTTCGGGGACAGGTTCATGTAATTGTTGAGGGAGAAAAGCTGCTGCGGGAACGGCGGATTGTTTGTCAGGACACCCACCGGATTGTCGTAGATATGCAGTCCGTCCGCCATCGGCTCGATGACGATGCATTCTTTTTTGTTAGCGAGGATCCAGTGAAGCTGCGCTGGGGCAAACTGCTCGCTGAAAGGTGTGTCGGTCAGCACCATCTGGGCGAGGCGGACGCGCGCCTCTTTCACAGACGCGCACTGGCTGAGAATCCAGGGGATGAACTCAAACTGTGCGATGTTGTCATGATCCCCCTGCGGCTTCTGGTAGGAGGCATTTCCGACGAAATTTAAGCCGGCCATGCAAAGCCCCATCTCATTAAAAGCATCATAATAAAGCGGATAATCCCCCGCCACATGTGCCATGCCGATGATGGCATAGTGGGTCGAAACCGCACTTGTATGGCGGAAGGTAAGTGGATAGTTGCGAGGTGTGACGGTGACCTCGTCCCCGTAGGAAAATTCATAATCTAAGGTTCGGCCGAAGTAGAAATCGGCAGTTTTATAGGTTGCGGCTGTACACATATATGGTCTCTCCTTTTTATCTCAGTCGAGAAGACTCCCACCTCTTCAGGTGGTGAGTAATAGCAAATTTGTCTCACGGACGTTCGACTTGAAATTAAAATTTTTTGTATTTTTATTATAACAGATTTTTCAGCGAATATAAAAAAGAATATGAAGGTACATTTAAAAATTTCCGCGTTGCTTACAATCATGTTCCGGTGTATAATACACAAAACAGAGAAAAATAGTAGGAATTAGCGGGAGAGTAAAAAATAGATAGAAAAAAGAATGGAAAACAGGAGGAAGTCATCATGGCACAGATTGAGATAAACGAAGCCCGCATCCGCGCCGAATTCGGCGAGCTGGCGCGGATCGACTCGGAAAGTTTCGGGGAACGCGAGCTGGCGGACCGCCTGAAGGAAAAGCTCGCAGAGCTTGGAATTCAGGCAAAGGAAGATGACACAGCCGAAAAAATAGGCGGCAATGCGGGAAACCTCTTCGGCAGGTTAAAAGGCGGACTGTCTGGAACGCCAATCCTGCTGTCCGGACATATGGACACGGTGGCGCCGGGAATCGGAAAGAAGCCGGTTTTTCATGAGGATGGAACGATCACCTCGGATGGAACGACTGTACTTGGCGCGGACGATCTGACCGGCGTGATTGCTATCTTAGAAGGCATCCGTGCCGTGCAGGATGCGGGAATCCCGCACCGGGATATTGAGATTTTATTTGCGGCGGCGGAAGAGCCGTTCACAAGAGGAAGCTCGGAGTTCGATTTCAGTCAGGTGAAAGCGAGGGAGTCGTATGTTTTAGATGTGACCGGACCGGTCGGAACAGCAATCCTGCAGGCCCCGACGATCCTTTCCTTTGAGGCGGTGGTCAAGGGGCGCGCAGCGCACGCTGGATTTGAGCCGGAGAAAGGCATTCATGCGATCCAGACTGCGGCCCGCGGGATCGCCGCATTACGGCTGGGACATGTGGATGAGGAGACAACCCTGAATGTGGGGCTGATTTCGGGCGGCTCGGTCGTGAATGCAGTGCCGGAACTCTGCACCTGCCAGGGCGAGATCCGCAGCTACAGCCATGAAAAGGCGATAGAGACCCTGGAAGATGTCCGCCATGTCTTTGAAACCGCCGTCAGGGAGGCGGGAGCAGAGCTTTCCTTCACCCACTGTCTCCATGTCAAAGCCTTCCATCTGGAACCGGACGCGCCGGTGGCAGTCCATTTTGCCGACGCCTGCCGCACACTGGGAATCGAACCGAAATTCGGCAGCACCTTCGGCGGCAGCGACGGAAACACGATGATGCAGCACGGAATCCCGTGCGCGGTGCTTTCCTGCGGCATGTACGAGGTTCATTCCGTGCGGGAGTATGCGAAGATAGGGGATATTGTAAATGGGGCGAGATTGATTGCGGAGTTGATTACGCAGGGGTAAGAGGCGAGTATAGAGTAAAACTGAAAAATGTTGACATAGCCGTTCGACGATATTAATATAATTATATATTAAATATAGCCGAACGGCTTTATTATTTCGCCAAAACAATTATATAGCCGTTCGAACAAAAAAATAGGGTGATTTGGAATGAAAATAACATCGACAATGGAGTTTGGAAGGACAATTCGCAATAAAAGAAAAAAACTAGGTTATACACAGGCGCAGCTATCTGAGTACACGGGATTCAGCACCAGCTTTATATCCGATCTTGAAAATGGAAAGGAGACAGCGGAACTTGGAAAGGCATTGTTTTTACTTCAATTGTTAGGTTTAGATCTGGCAATCAACAATCGAGGAGAAGGTGTATGAGAAAATTACAGATCTATATTGAGATAGAAGGAAAGCAGACGTATGTTGGTTTAATTACGGGTGATTCTCCGCAGGATGCCCAGTTTGCATACTCAGATTCATATATTGCGGCAGGTTATCCGCCTATTTCCATCAGTTTGCCTATTTCCAGAAATCCATTTAGTGCAGAGGCAACAAAAAACTTTTTTGAGGGACTGCTTCCAGAGGGATTTGCCAGAAAAACGGTTGCAAATTGGATTCACGCAGAAGAAGATGATTATTTGACGATTTTGTCAGTATTGGGAGCAGAGTGTCTTGGTGCACTTCGCATTTCGGATGGTGCGGATGATACAGGGGATTATAAATTGCTTTCTATTGACGATGTGAAAGCGTTGGCCAAAGAGGGTGTCAGCAAATCGACAGAACTTATAACGGAAGCACATCTTTCTCTCACAGGTGCATCTGGAAAGGTGGGATTATATTATGACGCGGAACGGGATATGTGGTATCAGCCGAACGGAGATGCACCGAGTACGCATATTGTCAAGCAAAGCCATGTACGCCTTTCTGATATTGTGACGAATGAGCAGTTATCACTGATTACGGCTTCAAAATTGGGGATATCAATTCCTGAAAGTTTTATTATCAATACAGGGGCTGCGAGAGATGAAGAAATATTATTTGCCACGAAACGATATGATCGTATGATTCCGGAAAGTCCAACTTACACCCGTGGTCTTATACGGCCATTTCGGCTTCATCAGGAAGATTTTGCCCAGGCACTTGGAATATCGTCTTATGAAAAGTATGAGAAGGGGGAAAAACAGTATCTTCCTCAAATCTTTCATCTTTTAAGAAATTATGTGGCAGACCCGATTGCCGATCAATTAAAGCTGTGGGATCTTTTGATTTATGATTATCTGGTGGGGAATACGGACAATCATATCAAAAATATTTCGTTGTTGTATTCTGAAAATTTAAAAACCATCCGATTTGCTCCGGCTTACGATATCGTTAGTACGGTCATTTATCCGGGAAGCAGCCGGGAGATGGCAATCGGGATCGGTGGGGAGAGAAATATCGATCACATGAAAAGAGAACATTTCGCCAGAGCTGCTGCGGATGCTGGATTGAGTAAAAAAATGGCGTTGAAACATTTTGATGCGTTGGCTGATGGGTTTGAAAAAGCGCTGAATGAAATGTCCATCCAGCTTATGGAAGAAGGATATCCAAAGGCAAGGGATATTCGAGAGCAGATATTAAAAGAGGGCGGATATTCTCATTTATAAAAGTACCTTTTCATTTTGGTAGAGTTATTTTTGTAACTATTTTGTAAGAAAAGTAAGAAAATGTCTATATATTTTGGAACATAAATCTGATATTATTAGAATAAATAAGAGATATGTCTGGTTTTGCAAAAATAAAGAGAGGTTGCTGTTTTGTGAGATTTCAGCCCTGTCAGGATAGTGAATCGAGAGGTGATCGATATGAAGAAAAAATTCTGGCTGATATTATACCATTTAGGCGGTTCGGTGGTACTTTTATTGTTACTGTACACGTCTCTTCAAGGCTTGACAACGGTGACCTTATGTTTAGCGATACCGGTATTGGCAGCAAGTATTATAGAGGCAAAATTTGAATGG
>ERZ772878.782-NODE-782-length-22684-cov-6.09837_pt1 | contig 22684 bp, 18 predicted proteins | sample MGYA00580578_ERZ772878 | MGnify/ENA primary metagenome ERZ772878 (study PRJEB29015, sample SAMEA2737686) | human gut metagenome | biome: human gut; feature: human-associated habitat; material: faeces | place: China | collected 2012 ...
ATGTGACAATCATGGCGCTTACCTATATACAAAAAACAGTTCATCCGGCACCAATTACCCTTCATGAGTCAAACGGAGTGGCTTATTTTACCTTTCCGCTCTTAGAGCAGACCAGGATGGTGCGCCACGCATTTTCTACCCGGCTTGGCGGAGCGAGCAAGGGGTATTTCAGTACGATGAACTTTTCGCTGACGCGCGGCGACAACCGGGACGATGTGCTTGAAAATTACCGGAAAATGGCGCGGATTCTGGGAACGGATGTGTCAAAGATGGTGCTCAGCCATCAGACGCACACGACGAATATCCGTCTTGTTACGGAAGCGGACGCTGGAAAAGGAATCTGGCGGGAACGCGATTATGAAAACATCGACGGGCTTATCACAAACGTGCCGGGGCTGACGCTGGTTACATTTTTTGCGGACTGTGTACCATTATATTTTGTAGATCCGGTGCATCATGCCATCGGACTGTCGCATTCCGGCTGGAAGGGAACCGTTCACCGGATGGGACAGAAAACGATCGAGGCGATGGGAGAGGCGTTCGGCACGAAGCCGGAGGATCTGCGCGTCTGCATCGGACCGAGCATATGCCGGGACTGTTATGAGGTCAGTGAGGATGTGGCAGACGCATTTAAAGAAGAATTTGGAGCAGAAATCAGTCAGGATGATTCAACATCCTGTTATTCCTGGAATGGGAAATCGATTCTCATGAATAAGGGGAATGGCAAGTACCAGCTTGACCTCTGGGGCGCGAACCGCCGGGTGCTCCTGGATGCCGGAATTTTGCCGGAGCATCTGGCTGTGACGAATGTATGTACGAAATGCAATCCGGATCTTTTATATTCACACCGCGTGATGGGAGATAAGAGGGGGAATCTGGCGGCATTTTTATCGCTAAAGTAAGTATACAATCTGTCTGTCAAACAAGTGAATGAATGTTTTGCAGAAAAGAACAGCAGCATGATTGAAAATCGGTCGTTCAAGTCCGGTTTTGTCAATCATGCTGCTGCCGTTTTTTTCGCCGTTTCAGCGAAGATTCAGAAGAGCCCTACGATGCCTTATTTACCAGCCATCTTTTTTTCCTGTTCCTCAATCATCTTTTTGACCATATAGCCGCCGACGGAACCAGCCTGTGCGGAGGTCAGGTTACCATTGTAGCCCTCGCTTAACGGAACGCCAATCTCATTGGCAACCTCCATCTTAAAGCGGTTCATCGCTTCCTTGGCTTCCGGTACATTGGTTTTGTTAGTGTTGTTGGAACTAGACATAACAGACGCCTCCTTTTTTGCGTGTGCCCCTTCAAACTTTCGTTTGTCCGGGTGTCTCTTTTTGTTACATTCTCAGTATGCGGATCTTAAAAGTGAAATACACTAGAAGGTTTTGTGCAAATTGACATTTTGGGGCAAAACACCCACAATGTAGGGAAAAAAGTTAGTATTGATCCGATTTTATGCTTGTATATCAGTAAAACTCATACTATAATAGAACAGATGTAGTGTTAAAAAATACGCAAACTGTTTGGTGAATTTTACGGTTGCAGTTCAAAATACATTAATATTTCTAGTAAGATGGAGAAAAATCCATGCGGGTAATAGCAGGAAGTGCCAGAAGGCTTACTTTAAAGACGATCGAGGGAATGGATACGAGACCGACGACGGACCGTATCAAAGAAACTCTTTTTAATATGATTCAGAATGATATCTATGGATGCACATTTCTCGATTTATTCAGCGGAAGCGGGGCGATCGGGATCGAAGCTTTAAGCCGCGGGGCAAAAGAAGCTGTTTTTGTGGAGAAGAATCCGAAAGCGGCGGACTGCATCCGTGACAATCTGAAAGCGGCCCGCCTGGCTGATAAGGCGACGCTGTTAAACTGTGATATTTCGGATGCATTGAAACGGATAGAAAACCGGAAGAGTGCGTTTGATTTCATTTTTATGGATCCTCCGTACAACCATCTCTGGGAGAAAGAAGTGCTTACTTATCTGGCGCATTCGTCCCTGGCAGATGAACATACGATGATCATCACAGAGGCATCGAAAGAGACCGGGTGCAGCTACCTTTCAGAACTGGGATACCATCTCGAAAAAGAGAAGATATATAAGACGAATAAACATCTGTTTATCCGAAAAGCTTGAATACCAAAGGAGAAAAAAAGATGAAAACAGCCATTTATCCGGGCAGCTTTGATCCGGTGACGCTCGGACATTTTGATATTATAAAGCGATCCTCCGAAATTTTTGATCAGGTCATCGTGGGAGTTTTGTGTAATAACGCAAAATCTCCGTTGTTTTCTGTCGAAGAACGTGTTAAGATGTTAGAGGAAGTGACAAAAGACATTCCTAACGTGGAGGTGCAGTCGTTTGACGGACTTCTGGTCGATTTCATGCGCCAGAATCACGCAAAGGTCATCGTGCGTGGTCTGCGTGCGATCACGGATTTCGAATATGAGCTGCAGCTCGCGCAGATGAACCGGGTGATTGCACCCGAAATAGATACCCTGTTTCTGACAACGAACCTTAAATACGCGTATTTAAGTTCCAGTATGGCAAAAGAGGTTGCGATGTACGGCGGAGACATTTCCGAATTTCTCGATCCGGTCATTGCAAAACAAGTACAGGAGAAATACCAGGCGCTTCAGGAAGACAGGGAATGTAAGTAAGGAGAAAAGCTATGAGCAGAATTGAACAGATCATCACAGAAATTGAAGATTATATCGACAGCTGCAAGTTTCAGCCGCTGTCCAACACGAAGATTTTAGTAAATAAAGAAGAGATTGAAGAACTGCTCGTGGAACTGCGTCTTCGCATTCCGGAGGAGATCAAGAAGTATCAGAAGATCATCAGCAACCAGGATGCGATTCTGCAGGAGGCACGTTCCCAGGCAGACGCGATGGTAGCCGAGGCGACCGCCCAGACCAATGAGCTGGTTAATGAGCATGAGATCATGCAGCGTGCATATGCAGAAGCAAACAGCATTATTGAGCAGGCAAATGCACAGGCACAGCAGATCGTGGACAACGCTGTCACAGAGGCAAACAATATCCGCCAGGGTTCCGTTCAGTACACGGACGACATGCTCCGCAGCCTGCAGACCATCATCAAGCATTCGATGGAGGGCGCGCAGAGCCGTTTCGAGTCTTACATGAGTTCGATGCAGTCCAGCTACGATGTCGTATCTTCCAACCGCAATGAGCTGGCTGGCAGTGTCGTGACCGAGCCGGAGGAGAACACAGGCGCCGAGGCAGCAGCGGCCGCTACACAGGCGGCATCCGGCGAAGCAGCAGAATAAAGAGAACGAACGAGAGACTGGCGTGAACCAGTTTCCACAGTACATAATGCCGGATGGAAAGTCCGGCATTTTTTTCTCTGTCTTTTCGGCTGTCCCGTATGACTGAATTTGTCTGGGCGATCCCGGATAACCCGCCAAACGCGGCACACGCCGCTATCGCACCGGATTGAACCGGGATACTGAATATAGCACCAGAACGGGCGATCGCATCGATGCCGGTTGTCATTTCAGCCGTCCCGATCAGAAACAGACGCAGCGTGCCGGAACAGAAGGCGTCGGCAAAGGCAGCGAGGATCGAATACAGCATGATCAAACCGCCGATGCGGACCTGCAGTTCGATGCAGTCCATCAGGATGGTGTCGAAGGAAGCGGGAACGGAGACGGATGTGGATTTTGTGCGGGCGGGCTTGACAGAGCCGGTTTGTTTCGAAAAAGATCGGTTTTGAAGGCTAAAAGAAGTTACTTTATTATAAATGCATAGGAGACTTCCAACCAATAAAAGCGGCGTATATAGTGCCAGAACCAGATAGTTTGACGGAACTGCCGGGTTCAGCCTAGGTGCAGCATATCCGGCGATAAACATGGGGCTTGGCGAAGCGCTGATGGCGGTCAGAAGCCGTTTTTCATGTGCCGAAAGCAGCGATTTCTGGTTAAAATCGGCGGCAGTTTTCATTCCCATCGGGTAACCGCAGAGCATCCCGGCAAGCAGGGCATAGCCGCTGTAGACAGACATACCAAGATGTTTCAAAACTGGGTGAAATGGCGCTAGAAGCAGCCGGACGCCGCCGTGTTCAGCTAAAAGCTTTGAGAAGAGCATAAAGGGAAATAACGTCGGAAAGACCGTATTGAACCATAAAAGAAGTCCTTTCTGTGCCCCATCCGCAGAGAGACGCGGATGCGAGAGCAGAAGCGACAGGATAAGTGCTGGGAACAGGGCGGATACTATTTTTTTTATATATGGCATGGGAGCGCCTTTCTATCATTAAAAAGTAATATAAAGATAGATTATATATATGTAGACAGAAAATGGCTCATTCCTTTTGGAAGCCTGAAAACCGGCATACCGAACAAAGAAAGAACGAATGAGCGCGAAGAAAAAGTCTTTAGAATCACGATTATAAATGGATATACAGAGCAATAGACAAAAACAGGAGGAAAACGATTGGATTACCGAGAACTGCCGGAAGAATTTCTTGAAAAAATGAAACAATTTCTGGGGGAGGAATACCCGGAGTATCTGGCTTCGTATGAGGAAGAGCCGCGTTCAGGGCTGCGCGTCAACACGGGCAGGCTGACACCGGAACAGTTTTTAGAGATGGCACAGACGGCGGACTGGAATTTGAAACCAGTGCCGTGGACGAAGAACGGTTTTTATTATCAGGGCGAACGCCCATCCAGGCATCCGTGGTACTACGCGGGACTCTACTATTTGCAGGAACCGAGTGCGATGTCACCGGCGGCATGGCTGCCGATCAAGCCGGGCGACCGGGTTCTGGATTTGTGCGCGGCACCGGGCGGTAAAAGTACGGAACTGGCGGCGAAATTAGCCGGTACAGGTGTCCTGTTTTCCAATGATATCAGCAATTCGCGCGCAAAAGCGCTTCTTAAAAATCTGGAAATGTTCGGAGCGGGAAATATCTGTGTAACGAGCGAGGCACCGGAAAAAATGGCTGGCATCCTGCCGGAGTTTTTTGATAAGATTCTGGTCGATGCGCCGTGCTCCGGCGAAGGTATGTTCCGCCGCGATCCGTCGATGGTAAAGAGCTGGAACGAAAAAGGTCCCGATTATTATGCGCCTCTGCAGCGCCAGATTCTCGACTGTGCCGTGCAGATGCTTGCGCCGGGCGGGAAACTGGTTTATTCGACCTGTACCTTTGACAGGGGCGAGGACGAGGGGACGATCGAGTATATTCTGGAGAAATATCCGGAGATGGCGGTCGTGCCGCAGAAACCGGAATATGGCTTTGAGGGAAGCCGTGGCATTGAGGGCTGTCTGAGATTGTTTCCGCACCGTCTGGAGGGCGAAGGACATTTTGTTGCGCTGCTGGAGAAGCGGGCGGAGAAACCGGACGCAAATGTCAGGGATTTGGAAAATGCTGGTGAGAAAGCATTGAGCGCTCCACTTTCGGTAGAGAAAATAGAAGCGCGGTTGTGCCGTATGGCGCAAGATGGTAAGTCCAGACAGATGGCTTATGGAAAAGCGGAAGGGAAAACGTTTAGAAAAGGAAAAAACGGGGTGCAAAACCAGACAGCCGAAGACTTTTCTCCCCTGTTCGACCTTCTGCGCCAGCTTCCGGTAAGAACCTGGAATCCCGATCAATTCTACCGTGACAACGAGCGCATCTATTATCTCCCGGCAGCGCTGGCAGGCGACAATACGCGCTATTTTAAGCCGCTCCGCTGTCTGCGTACCGGGCTTCTGCTCGGAGAACTGAAAAAAGGGCGGTTTGAACCATCCCAGGCGCTGGCGATGAACCTGCGGATGAAGGAATTTGTAAATTACTTAAATTTTAATGCCTCGGATGAGCGCACGATCCGCTATTTAAAGGGCGAGACATTGACAGCCGCAGAGGAAGAGGCAGCAGATGGTCTTGTACTAATCTGTGTGGATGGATTTCCACTTGGCTGGGCGCAGAAACGGGGCGGTCAGCTTAAAAATAAATACAATCCCGGATGGAGGTGGCAGTGATGGGACAGGGTAAAAGTATACGTTTAGACCGTTTCCTGGCAGAGATGAAGCAGGGAACGCGCAGTCAGGTAAAAGAGATGATCCGCAAAGGGCGGGTTCTGGTCGATGGAACCGTCTGCCGCGAGTCTGACCGGAAAATATTCCCGGACGAAACCCGGGTTACACTGGATGGACAGCCGGTTGGCTGGGCAGACACGGAATATTATATGTTAAATAAACCGCAGGGCGTCGTTTCCGCAACGGAAGACGGGCGCTATCAGACTGTCATTGACCTTATTGATGAAGCAAAGCGAAAAGACCTCTTCCCGGTCGGACGCCTCGATATTGATACGGAAGGACTGCTTCTCATCACAAACGACGGTGCGCTGGCGCATGAGCTTCTGGCACCGAAAAAACACGTGGATAAGGTCTATTTTGCACGCGTAAAGGGCACACTGAAAGAAGGAATCGAAGCGCGCTTTCAGGCAGGACTGACGCTGAAGGATGGCACACCGGTACGGCCGGCAGAGCTTGTGATCGAGAAAAAATGGAACGACGCAGGAGAAGACCTCTGCGAGGCGCGCCTGACCATCCATGAAGGAAAATTTCATCAGGTAAAGCGGATGTTTGAGGCAGAGGGCGGCGAAGTCATTTACCTGAAACGCCTTTCGATGGGACCGCTTGCCCTGGATGAGGCACTGGCGACGGGAGAGTACCGGGCGCTGACGGAAGATGAAATTAGAGCGTTAAAAGAAAGAATGCTAACCTCACAAAATTGTGTATCGAATGACGAAAATTTGTCAGACACCCAAAATAACACACCTCCTGAAATCAACTGGAACACAGTAGACGCCGTCCTCTTCGATCTCGACGGCACCCTGGTCGATTCCATGTGGATGTGGAAAGCGATCGATGTGGAATTTTTAAAGCGTTATGGCTATGACTGTCCGGAAGATCTTGAGAAGGTGATCGAGGGCATGAGCTTTTCCGAGACAGCAATCTATTTTAAAGATCGCTTCCAGCTGCCGATGACCCTGGATGAGATCAAGGCGATCTGGATTGAAATGTCGATCGATAAATACCGCCATGAGGTACCGCTGAAATCAGGTGTTGCGGAATTTCTTTCATTTTTAAAGAAAAAAGGAATCCGCATGGGAATTGCAACGAGCAATGCACAGGATATGGTAGCAGCCGTGCTGGATTCTCTGGATATCCGTTCCTATTTCGGTGTGGTGGCAACTGCCTGTGAGGTGGCGGCAGGAAAACCGGCGCCGGATATCTATCTGAAGGTGGCGGCGGATCTGGGCGTACAGCCGGAAAAATGTCTGGTATTTGAGGATGTCCCGGCGGGGATTCTGGCTGGAAAACGGGCTGGTATGCGCGTCGGCGCGGTCGAGGACGTATTTTCACTTTCCATGATCGAAGAAAAGAAAGAATTAGCTGATTTTTATATCCGGGACTACCGGGAACTGATACAGGGGGCAAGATAAAATGATACATGATTTTTTACCGATCTGCCGGGCGGATATGGACAAGCGCGGCTGGGAGAGCTGCGATTTTGTCTACGTGTGCGGGGATGCGTATGTCGATCACCCGTCATTCGGTCACGCGATCATCAGCCGTATGCTCGAAGCGCACGGCTATAAAGTAGGCATCATCGCCCAGCCGGACTGGAAGAATCAGAAATCCATCCAGATTTTGGGTGAGCCGCGTCTAGGATGGCTGGTTAGTGCCGGAAATATGGATTCGATGGTGAATCATTACTCTGTTTCCAAAAAGCGCCGCGCAAAGGATTCCTACACACCGGGCGGCGAGATGGGAAAACGTCCGGATTATGCGACGATCGTCTATTCCAACCTAATCCGCACCTGGTCGAAAAAGCCAATCATTCTCGGCGGTATTGAAGCCAGCCTGCGGCGTCTGGCACATTATGATTACTGGTCTGGAAAAATGAAACGCTCCATTCTGCTGGATTCCCAGGCAGATCTGATTTCCTACGGAATGGGCGAGCGCTCGATCGTGGAGATCGCGGATGCACTGGCGAGCGGCATCGAGGCAAAGGATATCACCTTCATCGAGGGAACTGTTTATAAGGCGGAAAACCTGGATTCTGTTTACGACGAAATCCGTCTGCCGTCTTACCGCGAGGTTTCCTCCGATAAAAAGACGTATGCGGAGAGCTTTTACACCCAGTACAGCAACACCGATCCATTTTCGGGAAAACGCCTCGTTGAGCCGTACAGCGACCGCCTTTATGTGGTCCAGAATCCGGCGGCGAAACCACTGACCCAGGAAGAGATGGACGATGTCTACGCACTTCCATACATGAGAACCTGGCATCCGTGTTACGATGCAGCGGGTGGTATTCCAGCGATCACGGAAGTAAAATTCAGCCTGATCAGCAACCGCGGATGCTTCGGCGGATGCAGCTTCTGTGCGCTGACCTTCCATCAGGGACGCATCGTGCAGACCCGCAGCCATGAATCAATTATTCAGGAAGCAGAACTTTTGACCCAGGAACCGGATTTCAAGGGCTACATCCACGATGTCGGCGGTCCGACCGCAAACTTCCGTCACCCGGCATGCGAAAAACAGATGACCTACGGTGCCTGTCCGCACAAACAGTGCCTGTTCCCGCAGCCGTGCAAAAACATGAATGCCGATCACAGCGACTATATTTCCCTGTTAAAGAAGCTGCGGGCGATTCCGAAGGTAAAAAAAGTTTTCATCCGTTCGGGTATCCGTTTCGATTATCTGCTGGCGGAGAAAAACCGGGCATTCTTGCGGGAGCTTTGTCAGTACCATGTCAGCGGACAGCTCAAGGTAGCGCCGGAACATATATCGGATAATGTATTAAAACGGATGGGAAAACCGGAGAATAAGGTTTACCGCCAGTTCATGAAGGAATATGCAGCGATGAATGACTCGCTGGGAATGAAGCAGTACCTCGTTCCGTACCTGATGTCCTCCCATCCGGGTTCCACGCTCAAGGAGGCGATCGAACTGGCAGAATATCTGCGCGACCTCGGCTACATGCCGGAGCAGGTGCAGGATTTCTATCCGACGCCATCCACACTATCTACATGTATGTATTACACGGGATATGATCCGCGCACGATGGAAAAAGTGTACGTGCCGACCAACCCGCATGAGAAAGCGATGCAGCGTGCGCTGATCCAGTACCGCAACCCGAAAAACTATGATCTGGTACTGGAAGCACTCCGTCTGGCAGGCAGAACGGATCTGATCGGTTTTGATAAGAAATGCCTGATCCGTCCGCGGCAGATCAAAGGACGCGATTTCGCGGCTGGCGGATATAAAGGGGCGCATCATGGCAGCCAGACGGCAAAACCGGCTGCTGCCAATCGTGCAAAAGACACCAAACGACCGGCTGTGGGCAGTATGGCCGGGCACAAACAGACCGGCATAAATGGAAATGGACGAAATGCGGGGGGATTTGGCAGCGCTGGTGTTGGAAAGAGCGGTGGCAGCGGAAAGAAAAAAGCCATCCGGAACGTGCACAAGAAGAAATAAAACGTATGTACGCTCGGAATGCAGGAACGACTCCGAGCGTACATACTTGAGACGGGAGGAATTTCTCATGAAAATTGCGATAATTACAGGTGCCTCTTCCGGCATGGGGCGCGAGGCAGCCAGACAGCTGGCGGATCGCTTTTCGGGACTTCAGGAAGTCTGGCTGATTGCCCGCCGGATGGACCGGATGCAGGAGCTGGAACGGACGCTGCCGATCCCGGCGCGGTGTTTCGCCATCGATCTGACGGATGCATCCCAGCGGGAGGCGCTGGAAAACGAGCTGGCGGCGCGCAAGCCCAACGTAAAGCTTTTGGTAAATGCTTCCGGCTTTGGTAAAATCGGAACGGTTGGGAACCTGCCGCTTGACGATGAAACGGGAATGGTAGAGCTCAACTGCAAGGCGCTGTGCGCGGTCACGCATATGGTGCTTCCCTATATGAGCGAAAACAGCCGGATTCTCCAGTTCGCGTCAGCAGCCTCCTTTCTGCCGCAGCCGGGATTTGCCATCTATGCGGCAACCAAGGCATTTGTCTTAAGCTACAGCCGCGCCCTGCGGGAAGAACTCCGCCCGCGTAGAATCGGTGTGACGGCGGTCTGCCCCGGACCGGTCAAAACCGAGTTTTTCGACATTGCCGAGACAACCGGGGAGATTCCTCTTTATAAGCGTCTGGTGATGGCAGATCCGCACAAAGTTGTAAAACTTGCCATCCGCGACTGTATGGCGGGAAAAAGCGTGTCGGTTTACGGCGTATGGATGAAGGCATTCTTTGTGCTCTGCAAGGTAGTGCCGCATGAATGGATTCTGCGCGCGATGCAGGCGTTAAACCATTAAATCAGACAAAAAGCTAGTATCATTCAATAAAAACATGATAGAAAGGATTTTTACACCGTGAAAAAGATAAAAAAAGGCGATTATGGCTACCGCAATCATTTCAAGCGGAAACAGCTTTTTATCATCGCACTTCTGGCATTATTTATCATCGCACAGCTAGTTGGGCGGTCTTTTACAGACAATGATTCCGTCAAAAAAATTCTGACGGTCATGGCGATCGTCACGGTACTTCCGGCGGCGAATCTCGCTTCCCCGCTGATTGCCATTTTCAAATACCATACGCCGGAGCAGGCGTTTCATGAGGCATATATGCCGTATGAGGAAAAATTTGAAGTTCTCTATGATCTGGTTCTGACGACACCGGAAGATGTGATTCCGTCCGATGTGACCGTCGTTCACCCGACCGGCATCTATGTGTACTGCATTAATCCAAAGCTGAATGTAAAGCGCGCGGAGGCAGGTTTAAATGAACTGTTAAAGGCTAACAAACTGGATCCGAACCTGAAAATCGTGACCTCACGCAGCACCTTTGACAAGCGGATTCACAGCCTGAAACCGGCGTCAGAGTATGAGGACGATGGAACTGTAGAGTACGGTGTGCGCGTAATAAAAGGATTATCGATGTAAAAAAGGGAGGCGGCAGCCATGCGGATGCTGACAGTATCTAAAAATGAGGCGGGGCAGCGCCTGGACAAGCTGCTGGCAAAATATCTGAATCTGGCGGGAAAAAGCTTCATTTATAAAATGATGCGGAAGAAAAATATTACCCTGAACGGAAAAAAATGCGACGGTTCCGAACATCTGACCGAGGGCGATGAGATCAAGCTGTTTCTGGCAGAGGAGACGATCGAGAAATTTTCGGAAGTGAAGATTCAGAAGGTTCAAAAGAAAAAGCTCGATATCGTCTATGAGGACGAACATATTTTACTGATCAATAAGCCATCTGGAATGCTGTCCCAGAAAGCGAAAGAGACGGATGAATCGCTGGTCGAATACCTGATCGACTATCTGCTGGATTCCGGCAAATTAAAGAAAGAGGACCTGGCGTGCTTCCGTCCGTCCGTCTGCAACCGCCTCGACCGCAACACAAGCGGCATCGTGGCAGCTGGACGTTCCCTGCCGGGACTGCAGATCATGTCCGAGGTCATCAAGGACCGGAGTCTGGGAAAATATTATGTCTGCGTCGTGCGGGGAATCGTAAAAGGCGAAGCCCGCATCGAGGGATGGCTGACGAAAAATGAAAAGACGAATCAGGTGTCGATCCGAAAAGAGGAGACCCCTGGAAGTCTGCCGATCCGGACTGCATACAGACCGCTGGTATCTGGAAATGGATATACCCTTCTGGAGGTTCATCTGATCACCGGACGATCCCACCAGATCCGCGCCCACCTGGCTTCCATCGGACACCCGATCGCCGGGGATCCAAAGTACGGCGATCCCCGGGTCAATGAGGAAGTGAAGAAACGCTTCGGCGTCCGTTCGCAGATGCTTCATGCGTGGCGGCTGGTAATGCCGGAAACGATCTCCGAGCCGCTTTCATATCTGGCGGGCAAAGAATTTACCGCGCCTATGCCAGCGGAGATGAAGCGGATGGAAGAGATGATGAAATCAGCTCCAAAACGCCCAGCCAATCATCGCCCGTAAATTTTAAATTGTGCGAAAAATCAAAAAAATAAGTGGAGGAGCAACAACATGGGGACTTGGAACAGCCGGGGACTTCGTGGTTCAACCCTGGAGGATATGATAAACCACACAAACGATCTTTACCGTGAGAAAAAGCTGGCATTGATCCAGAAAATCCCGACGCCGATCACGCCCGTCTCGATCGATAAAACCAGCCGCCATATCACGCTGGCGTATTTCGACCAGAAGAGTACCGTCGATTACATCGGCGCGATTCAGGGCGTCCCGGTCTGCTTTGATGCGAAAGAATGCGCGGCAGATACATTTCCACTGCAGAACGTCCATCCGCATCAGGTCGCATTTATGCGGGAATTTGAAGAGCAGGGCGGGATTGCTTTCTTAATTATATATTTTTCACAGAGGGATGAACTTTACTACCTGCCATTTTTCCATCTGGACGCATACTGGGAGCGGATGCAGCAGGGCGGACGGAAGAGTTTTACATATGAGGAAATGGATAAAACGTGGCGCATCAAAAGCCACCGGGATATATTAGTCCATTATCTGGAACCGCTGAGCCGGGATTTAGGAGAAAGAGAGGATGATTTTTCATGACAACAGCCGTAGAACGTTTTTTGAAATATGTATCATATGATACGCAGTCAGACGAGGCATATGACACCTGCCCGAGCACAAAAAAACAGCTTCTGTTAGCCAATGAGCTGAAACGCGAGCTGGAAGAAATGGGTGCATCCGATGTGCGGATGAGCGAGTACGGATACCTGTTTGCACGCATTCCGGATAATACAGGCAGTACCTCTGCTCACGATGCATCCGGCGTTGGACAGAAAGCTACCATCCCGGCACTTGGCTTCATTTCCCACATGGATACCGCGCCATCCTTAACCGGAACAAACGTAAAGCCGCGCATCGTCCAGGTATATGACGGCAAAGATATCGTATTAAATGCAGAAAAACAAATTGTCATGAAAGTTTCAGAATTTCCGTTTTTATCCGACTTAAAAGGTCAGGATCTGATCGTAACCGACGGAACCACGCTTCTGGGCGCCGACGATAAGGCAGGCGTGGCGGAGATCATGACGATGGCAGAATATTTCCTGAGCCACCCGGAGATCCCGCACGGCGAGATTTGCATTGGATTTACGCCGGACGAGGAGATCGGACGCGGCGCGGATCGTTTCGATGTGAAAGACTTCGGTGCAGCGGTTGCTTATACGGTAGACGGCGGTCCGATCGGCGAGATCGAATATGAAAATTTCAATGCCGCTTCCGGCAAAGTCCGGATTCAGGGAGCCAGCATCCATCCGGGAGATGCGAAGCTCAAGATGAAAAATGCCCTTCTCATCGGCATGGAATTTCAGAGCCTGCTGCCGGTCTTCGAAAATCCGATGTACACAGAAGGTTATGAGGGATTCTATCACCTGGATGAAATGAGCGGAAATGTAGAAGAGGCGCAGTTAAATTATATCATCCGCGATCACGACCATGAAAAATTTGAACAGAAAAAGAAATTTTTCGCCGAAGCCGCCGATTTCCTGAGCCGCAAATACGGTAAGGGCACCGTGATCGCCGAAGTAACGGACAGCTACTACAACATGAAAGAAAAAATTGAGCCGTGTATGTACCTGATCGATATCGCCAAAGAGGCGATGACAGCCTGCGGCATCGAGCCGGAGGTCGTTCCGATCCGCGGCGGCACCGATGGCGCCCGCCTCTCCTACATGGGGCTCCCGTGCCCGAACCTCTGCACCGGCGGGTATAACTATCATGGAAAATATGAATTTATTCCGGTGGATTCGCTTCAGAAGACGGCGGAGATATTAGTGGAGATTGGAAAGCGGTTTGCAGCCCTGACCGATTGGAATAAATAGTAGTAGGAGAATCTAACCATTTTTTCCGTTAAATACTGAAAAATGTTGAAGAAACAATCAGTGTGTGATAAGATTATATATAGGAAAAATAAAAAGCATAGCACCTGTCAATGTGCGGGAACACACTGACAGGTGTGATAAGTGTTTTGGCGAACACAGATCACAAGGAAGCTACCCTACTACGCTCGTAGTCTATTATAATGCAAGCAAGGCATTTAGGCAAGACAAAAAACGGGCTGTGGTTTATTTGCTGTACATTTAGGCAAGGTGTGACGTGATGCGCGGGACACCTTGCTTTTTGTATATCCGACAGGGGAAGAGCTGGAAGTTGATCAGGACTCCCAGCTCTTTTTCTACTTGTTTTACGGAGGACAAAGGGATGGACGAGCAGCAGATTACGGGATTATTAAGGCGATTTTACGCGGGAGACCAGAAGGCTTTGGAAGAGCTTTATCGGTTGACCGGTAAATTCGCCTTTTTTCATGCCCGGACGATGGTCCGGCAGGACGAAGAAGCATGGAAATTTGTTGAGACATTTTATACGGATTTATATAAAGCACAGGCAATACCCACATCGGAAGAAAAGGTTGATGGATGGCTTGCCAGCTGGATTCTGAAAGAAGGACAAAAGCTTCTGGCAGCCAGACAGGGAACGGTATCTTCGGTTCATGCAGGCAATGCCCCGACCCTTCCGGAGGAAGATAAAAGCGCGATCCTCGATGACAGCCTGATCCCGGTATTGGCGGAAGCATTGAATCAGCTGCCGCCGCTTCAGAAGACGGCAGTCTGGGGCTTCTATATGGACGGATTGTCGTTCGATGAACTGGCAGACTGTTTTGGATGCCAGCGCCAGACTGTCGAGACACGGCTTTATTATGCACAAAAGGGACTTCTGACGCGGCTTAGAAGCAGTGTTCCAGAACAGACATTTCCGGAAATCCTAAATACAGCGACGATTCAGCGGGGGCTTCTGGCACTCTATGAAAATACGGAATATCCGGAATACATCAGCGCCCTTGCCCTGGCGGAGATAGAAAAGAAGCTCGGTTTTATTTCGGACGAGGAACAGATGGAACATCTCAGTCCAGATAGCGAAGATACAGGCGGCGACTATGAAGACGAGGAAGCCTATGACAGAGAATCAAGAAATCTTCCCCACAGACGGAGAAAATCCTCATCCTTTAAAAAGAAAATCTGGGCGGCAGCCGCAGCTGTCCTCGTCCTGGCGGGTGCGGGCGGCGGATTTGCCTGGTATCAGCATCATACAACCATTGTCCGCCAGCAGAAAGAACTGGCAAGTCTGGTGGAAGCCAGCGGCGGACTCTATGGATGGCTGTCCGAACAAAAAGCCGTCCTTCAGGAATGCCCGCTGACGGAGGAAGAAAAAGAAAAACTGAATGCATTTCTGGATCAGGGAAAACAGATGCAGGAATCCGACTATAAGGGACAGATCGCATTTGTCCAGCAGATGGCAGATTTTGAGGCAGCCGTCAAGACCCGGCTGGACAGCGAAGAGACATCAAAACTGGAGGAGCTGACCGCACAGGACCCGGGCTATGCGACGGATGAACAGCTTTCCCAGATGTCGCAGTATTCAGAACAGGCAAAAGAATTGATTCAGAATGGAAAATACAAACAATTCGAAGCTCTTGCAGCTGAGTGGAAGGAATACGCCGCACAGGCAGCAGCAAAGGAAACGGGATTGGATGTATCTGTCGTTCAGTACGATTTTTCGGAATTTCCAAAGATCCGCCTGTATCTGGATGTCCGCGATTCAGGCAGCGGAGAAAGTGTTAAAAATCTGGCTCCGAATATGTTTTATGTATCGGAGCGCGATGCAGCCACAGGCGATTTCCTGCGCCGTTCCGTGGAGAAAGCCGTTCTGATGAACGAGAACGAAGGCTTAAACATGGATCTTCTCGCGGACACCAGCGGAAGTATGCAGAATGGAAATATGGAAGCAGCGAAGGATGTCATGCATCACTTCATCGACACCGTACAGTTTGGCGCAGGCGACCGTGTCAAACTGACGCCGTTTAACAGTGATATCGATAAAACTCGCTATTTCACCTCCGATGCCGGACAGTTAAATTCTGAGATCAGCAGCTACGTGGCAGACGGAGGAACGAAGCTCTATGATGCGATCATCTATGGCGTACAGGATGTTTCCGGTCAGGAAGGGGCAAAATGCGTCATTGCATTTACCGACGGAATAGATGAACACAGCTACAATACGGCACAGGATGTCGTAAACGTCGTATCGAGATACCGGATTCCGGTCTTCATCGTGCGAATCGGTGATACATCCACCTCCGGCGCAGACGCAGAACTCCGCCAGATTGCCGAGGCATCCGGCGGAAGCTTTAAAAACATGGCGCAGTTCAATGCAGATATGAACGCATTTTACAGCCAGATTTACCGTCAGATCAAAGAGTACTACGTCGTAGAGTATGAAGTGGACGACTCAAAAACGATTCTTGACACCCGGGATGTCTCCGTCTATGTACAGGACGGCAGCAAGGGCGGCGAAAGCGAGATGAACATTAAAGCAGGCGATGAATTTTTCGAGTCGCTGCTCGGAAGTTATCTGAGAAGCTATATCACAGATATGAACAATCATCACTATGAGCAGCTCGAACAATATGTAGACAATACAGTAGCAGCCGACAACACATGGTCAATCCAGTGGCAGATGAAGAAACAGGTAACCGGCGGATTTTCCAACGTAGCCGAAGAGACGCTGATGGACTATGAGGTAACCAGTGTGACGGTGGAAGATGAAAATACGATTCATTTAAAAGCAAACGAAAACTATGACGTAGTTTACGATGAGGTGCTGGGAGATCTTAGAAAGAGCCAGCGGACGATGGCAGCCGATATCATCAGCTACCTGAATGCACGCGGCTATTCCAATCTGGACGATTCCACCACCGTGCGCGCATGGGCGAAAGTCAACCAGAAGCCGGAGTATATCCTTCGAAAAGGAAACGATGGCAAGTGGAAGTTTTCGGAGTATGCCGGAAGTCTGACGCTGGATGAAAAACGGCAGTTGTATAGTGCTGAGATAACGGGAAGTACGTGGTAGGAGGCAGAAAATAAAAGGAGAATGGTATGAAAAACGAACAAAACGAAAACTTCTTATATGACCCGGAAACGGGTGAACCGATTTACCCACAACCAGAGGACGCACCGCGTTTTGACCCGGAGACAGGTCGTCCACTTGGGAACAATCAGCCAACCGATGCCGCACCGGATCTTTTCGATCCGGAGACGGGGCTTCCAGTTGGACAAGCTTCACCAAGCAACGCAATTCCCGATCGCTTTGATCCGGAGACGGGACTTCCGCTCGGACAGAGTCAGCCAACGGACGCTGCCCCGGATCTCTTCGATCCGGACACAGGGCTTCCCCTTGGACAGGGCGCAGCCAGCCCGGACCGTTTCGACCCGGACACGGGTCTTCCGATCGGTTCTGTTGCCCCCGATCGCTTTGATCCAGACACAGGGCTTCCGATCGGCAGAGGTGCTGCATGCGTAGCAGGTGCAGCCGGAAAAGGTTTTATGCACGGCAAGACACTGGCGGCCGCAGGCGCTGGAATTATTGTGCTGGCAGCGGGCGGCACTGCCATCGCTGGCGGCGGACATCTGATGAAAAACAAAAAAGATATTGTCTCTGATGCCCTGACCGGAATCGTGGAGACGATGGATGACGGATACCTGGAGCAGACGTTTGGACTGAAAGATTTGCAGGAGCTGGCAGCGGGCGGAGATTCTACGATGGGTGTTTCTCTCGATTTCGACGGACTTTCACGCCTTGGTCTTCCAGATTCCCTCGCCGTCGATGTGAATCTGTCGAAAAATACCAAAAAGGATGCCGCTCTTCTGAATGCAGCTGTGAAAGCGGGCGGTATGGATCTGGGGACATTTTCCCTGTATGCGGATAACCAGATGTTAGCCGCTGCTGCCCCGGAGCTTATCTCACCGGTTCTCACATTAGACTATCAAAACCGCCCAGACAAGCGCGTCGAATCTTCCTTTATGGGGGAACAGCTGAATATCGAGTCTGAGGATTTCAAATATGCAGCAGAAGTAACTGGAATCTTCCATGATGCAGTTATGGGGAAAAAACGGTATTTTGATTTCAGCGAATTGTATGACCGTTATAAAGAGACAACCAAAGCAGCTGACACACTGAAAAATGCGATGGAAGTTGAAAAATTAGATTCCAAACGTTTTACCGTAGACGGAAAATCACAGAAATGCCGGGGCTATCACGTGGTTGTTTCCCATAAGGATCTGGCTGATTTTGTTAAAACTGCCGGAAAATATCTGGTATCCGATGATGAACTTCAGAATAACGAGATGGCTCGGCTCAAGGATGTATTAACAATTATCCGTATGCTCGAAGGAAATCATTATGATTCAGCGGATTCCCAGGCCGAGGAGCAGATGGATAAATTAAAAGATGCAATCCAGTCCGGTAGCGATGAAATCGAAGCGTTCTTTGACGACAACGTAGATGATCTTGACATGATCCTGTATGTCGATAAAAAAGGAAATGCCGCGCATCTGGAAGTTACAACCAATATTGATATGGGTAATCTCTATGAGGTTGAAGCTGCTTTTGATTTTGAAGGCGGTTCCATTCCAACCCGTGAGATGAATGGTACGATAACCGCTGATTCCGGATCCAGCCGTCTTGGCCTTAAATTAGATAAGGCAGAAAAAAATACAAAGGAGCTCTGGCAGTCAGACTGGGATATTATCTTATCGGAGGATTCGTCGGATACACGTATATCGCTAACCCTGGAACATGATAAGAGAGACGATGAATTTCAGCTGGAAGCAAATATAGATGATGCGAAACTGGAGTTAGGGGGAGAAATTCTTGATTACAGCAAGGGCAAATCGATCGAAATCGCGGTCGATACAGCGCGGCTGAACACAGGATGGACTGAAACGTGGCTGAACGATCAGGATAGTTTCAGCATGTTCCTGAAACCACTCTCTGAGAAGGTGGAAATTCCAAAGGGAAAACAGATTGATATTCTGGATGCAGATGAGGATGACTGGACTGACATGGAACGTGAACTGGATCGCAATTTTGATATGATTCGGTCTTACTAAAACAGATAAAGGGGAGAAGATATATGGCATTTTGTGAAAATTGCGGTTCTCCACTCCCGGATGATGCAGCGCATTGTCCGGAGTGTGGAATGGCGGTAGGGATGAAACAGGCAGCAGAATCAGCAGGCAATACAGTGGAAGCAGTGTTCTGCCCGGAATGTGGTGCCAAAAACGCAGGGGATGACCAGTTTTGTCAGGAATGCGGCGCGCCTTTGAACGGACAGGCACCGGTTCATACAAACGCGCCAGGAAAAGCTCCCGTCTCTGACGGAAAGAATCCGCGAAAAAGCTCCGGCGGCACCGGAAAATGGATTGCAGCGGGGGCAGCCGTCGTGATAGTGGCAGGCGCAGCTTTTGCGGTTCCCAAAATATTGGGCGGCAGTACTTCCGGTGGCAGCCCACAAAAGGGTTTTACCTATGAAAAAGACAATGTACTGTACTATACCGACGGAAAGAAAACATTAGAACTGACCGATCGGATCCGAAGCGACAGTTCCAGCACTTATCCGACTTCCCAGATTGCATATTCATCGGATGGAAGATATGTTTTTTACACGGGTAAGTATGGTTCAGGAAGTGAGGGGACTCTTTATCGCAGAGACCTGAAAAAGGACAGCGAAAAGAATGATACCGAAGAGAAGATCGCCAGCGACGTTACTCATGTAGGGCTATATGGAGATAATATTATCTATACCAAGGGATATTCCGTTTCCAACGGGTATCAGTCGGATATATATTTATGTACAAAGGAAGACAGTGAAAAATTATGTTCCGGTGCTTCCAGCTACTATGTCAGCAAAGATGGAACTTCCCTTCTCTGGCTGGACGATGAACAGCGCCTTTACCGCAGCGCAATTGGCGGAAAAGGGGAAAAAGAAAAGCTGGATTCCGATGTGACGGACATTTTATCCACAACGGATGATTTAAACACGGTTTACTACAAAACGAGTGACACCGACCTGTACTGTGCGACAGGCATGGAGACAAAGCGTGTTGATTCCGATGTAGAAGAAGTATTTCCATGCAGTCAGAACAAATGCGTTTATTACACGGTAAAAGGAAAAAGCTACGAGATAAGAGACTTTGTGATTGATGACAGCGTATCATACTACGATTACTGGGCAGAGCAGCAGAGAGAAGACTTGAATAACGCAAGCCCGCTGGAAACCTATGAGCTATACTTGTTTGATGGAAAAGAAAGCAAGCGGATTATGGACAATGTCGATTATGTTTACCGCGTCGATCCTTGTATTTATATCGATGAAGAAAGCAGCAGAACCCAGGAAAAAGCGTATATAGCTGTGTCTGCTATCTATGACCAGTTGCCGCGCATCTCATTTTCACAGGTTTCACGCGATTCATCGGTAACTGCGGAATTTTTCAAATTGCATAGCAATTTTTACAACGGAGAAGTTCCTGCACGCATCGTGACACCGGGTGCTTCGTTGGATGTTATATATGGAAGTAAATATAACTATCATATTGACACTGTCAATCATGTTATTTACCGGGATGTGTTGGAAGAACGGACAAAGGATGGTTCCTCCTCCTACCAGGTTGAACGCCTTGAAAAAATTCCCTACACGCAAAATGGTCTTAAAGAGGCTGTTGTCATCGATGATGATTATGATGGTGCATTCAGTGATAGTAACGGTGATCGCTCATACGCATTTTATGTAGATGATTCCCACCTCTACTATATTACAGATTACAACTACGATCGTTATCGCGGAAGCCTTCGCTGCGATGGAACCGAACTTTTGGATGATGTAGGATATTTAGAGAAAAACAATAACCGCCTGTTTGCGCGGGGAGTTGGAGCTGAGATGGGAAAGGATACCGATCTCTGGGAAATCTCTGGTACAAAAGTGACTGAATACGGTTCTGACATTCACGAATATTTTCCATTAAGCGATGGACGGATGGCACTTCTTCAGGATTACAGTGACCGCCGGTATGAAGGAGACCTGTATCTATGGAAGAATGGAAAAACCGAAAAACTGGACGAGGATGTTCGGATTCTCGAAGATAATTATTACTATATTGATTGATAAAAAGGAGAATGAGATATGGCAGACATCAAGAATACATTTTCAAAGGGGCTTACCATTTTAAACGTAAAAACTGCAAATTTTTTGGAAATCAATAAGATCAAAACGTATATTACCACGCTTCAGACGGAAATCGACACCCTGAAAATGGAGCTGGGCAGAGAATTATATCAGAACTGGGCGGCTTCGGAAACGCCTGTTTCCGAAGCAATGGAAGAAAAACTGAACCTGATTCGTGAAAAAGAGGTACAGATTGCCGAACAGAAGCGCGCCGAAGCAGCACTTCTGGAACAGGAAAAGCAGATTCTCGGCGAAACCGCACAGCCTGCGGCACCGGTGTACAACAATCCGTCAATGCCGGAAAATCCGGTGCTCATCTGCCCGAACTGTGGTCAGGTGTACGAACAGCCGTCGCGGTTCTGCCGTAAGTGCGGAACGCGGATGAATTAAAGAAAGGAGGGATATCTATGTTTTGTCCGAAGTGTGGAAAAGAATTAAAAGGTACTCCAAAATTTTGTACTTACTGTGGTACTCCGATTGTGGAAGAAACTGATAAAGATGCATTTGAAGAAACACAGCATCAGAGACATTCTTCCCACAGTAGAACAGAATCTTCAGCACGTATAGGCTCTGCCAAAACAGTAACATTAGGAATCCCTACAAAGATCGGCATTGGTGCTACCGCAATTTGTCTGATAGCTGGCTCAGCAATGTTCGGATCGCATATGGCGCATCGACGAAATTCTACAGGAACAATCGTTGCTACAGAAGATAGCACGGAAACCACGGAAACGCTTGAAGAAAATATGCTGGCGGAAACTACAACGGAGGTGACAGGCGAAACAGCGGAAATTCAGCAAACAGAAGAAATAATTGCCGAGTCAACAGAAAATCCAGAAAGTGTTCGAATTAAGGAGACGAATCAACAGGCAGTTGCTGCATACCGGAAATACTTATCCGATAGAATGTATTTACCTGATAACCCAGAACCTGGTGAAGAAGGGAGAATTGGGGAGTTTTGTTTGGTAGATTTAAATCAGGATGGTGTATTTGAATTATTTGCAGATAATCTCAACACAGAGTCCTGCTCTGCAGGACAATACATGAATTTTTTGTATTATCAAAACAATTCAATAAAAGAAGAAGGACTTCTACCGTTTTTAATATATGATCCGAAAACCTCAAAGATTATATCCTGGTATTCCAAGCAAGGACTTTTTGTGAATACATACCAGTATTCAGGGAATGCCTTAACAGAACTTGGAGAATGGTCTCTCATAGACAGTCCATGGCAAATGACAGAAAGCGAGTTATTAGAAACAATCAACGACGCAATACGCGTATCTGGAAATGATGCTGGGTATACGGGAAACTTTGTATCGCTGACAGAAGAAAACTTGAAAAAATATTTATCCTCTGATGGTATTGCAACAGGAAACGGAAAAATGGAGCACTTGAATGAAGATATATTGGCACCACTAAAAGAGAGCTGGTATGAAGCAAAAAAATATATGGATGAAGAAAATGCTGCAACGGAACCATAAAATATTCACATACAAAAAGGAGGAAACGATATGAAAAAAAGTACATTTTTAAAAATTGCAGGCGTCTCAGCCATGCTTTCCATAATGGCATCCATGCCCGCATTCGCTGGAAAATGGATCTTCCTTA
>ERZ772878.783-NODE-783-length-22672-cov-6.22722_pt1 | contig 22672 bp, 21 predicted proteins | sample MGYA00580578_ERZ772878 | MGnify/ENA primary metagenome ERZ772878 (study PRJEB29015, sample SAMEA2737686) | human gut metagenome | biome: human gut; feature: human-associated habitat; material: faeces | place: China | collected 2012 ...
TATATATCTTTAAAATATTTTTATAAATACATCATAACAATCTAGTTTTACATCTCCATAAACAAAAAAGAAAAGGTCGTACAGTTTAATGACGTTTTTTCAAAATAACTAAAAACGCCACTGCTTCGTAAATCAAATTCTCAAATCAGCGGCGTTTCTTACTAGTTACAAAAGTTATCCCCTCATTTTTATTTAGAGTTTTATTTGTCGCTCATAATGAAGTTTTGCTAAAATCTTACTCAAATAAATAAAAAAGTAAAATAGATATTTATTGCTCTAATTTTTATGTACACCTGTTTGTTTTGAATCTCAACTTACCCTTGTGTAATTCACCCAGTAGGAATCAATTTGTCGTTACTTCTCGCCATCTTTCAACAAGATGAAAGGAAACACATCGTACCAAATATCTTCATCAGCGTGTTCTGTCACAATAATCTGCACATCTTTTTTGTATCATGAAGAAATTTATCCATTGCAATAAAAATCTTCTGAACAATTTTCTTGTCCTCGTCAGCAATTTGTACGTCTTCTTCTGACAAAGTACTGTTGCGAGAGCGTTGAGGAAAATAAACTTGACTTGGCTAATCAAAAATAACAAAATTAGGAACGTCAAGACTCCTCGAGTCTGAAAGAACATGTTGAAATGCCGAGATTAGTGCAATATGATAAGCAATCCAATTTGAAGCATTTCCGATTCCCCAAAGATAATCATCACGACCGCTCGCATTATTTTGTGGTTACTATTTATCAAATATCGATAACTTTTAAGATTGTATGCATGATATCTAAATTGAATTAAAACTAATCTTCTTTAAAATGATAATCAAATTCAGTTCATAACAAAATAATTCACATAATGAAAATCATAACCACCCGTGAAAACGGGTGGTTTGCTCTGAGCCTATAAGGCTCTATTACTTTGCCAGCGTCTCAAGGCGCTGGCTTTCTCTTTACGTTCAAGCCACTATTGCAACTTGCCTCTTTTGCTACTCCTGAAGGAGTGTCTGTACTACTTGCCCTGACCCTTGAAAGGGTCTTCGTACTCTCTTACACTTATTTTGTCTTTTGCTATATCTTTTTGTTCCTGTTCCCTTATATACTTTGCTATTGTGGCTTCATTTAATCCTACCGTACTTACATAGAATCCTTCTGCCCAAAAGTGTCTGTTCCCAAACTTATATTTTAAATTTGCATGTCTGTCAAACATCATCAATGCTGACTTCCCTTTCAAATATCCCATGGAACTTGACACACTATATTTGGGTGGTATAGCCAACAACAAATGTACATGATCCGGCATCATATGTCCTTCTATGATTTCTACTCCTTTATACTTGCACAACACTTTTATTATCTCTATCAAATCTTTTCTATATTGATTATATATCACTTTTCGTCTATACTTTGGAATGAACACAATGTGGTATTTACACATCCATGCTGTGTGGGCTAATGAATTATATTTTTTGGCCATCTTTTATCACCTTTCCTTTTCTAATAGTAGCTTGAACAACTCTATTATGCTTGGAAAGGTGATGCAATTGTATAACTTTTCTTGCCCACCCGCATAGCAGGTGGTTTTTTGTTTCGTATGCTTTGCATACTTCAACTGACTAAAGTCTTCCCAAACTCAGCGGTACTTCGCTGAGTTTTCCGTAACATAAAAGTAGAACGAAAAAGGTTTCTGTTCTACTCAATTAAAAGTCCTCATATTTAACTTAATGACATTGTTTTTTTTAGAGGATGACAACAGTGAATTAGTAAATCAGAATATCTAGAATTTACTGATTTAGTGTATTATCCTAAGCGGTTAATTAACAGCGGAATTACAATTAAAGCAATTAAATACTCCACTGAAATTCCTCCTCTTTATCTGCTGACATCTCCTCCATTTTAATAGATTTTATCAGCATTTAGCTATCTTCCTTTTAATTTTGTGAATATTCATTGATGCTACAGTTCCATCAACTGCCATGGATATCCTGCTGTATGATACCATATATTTTTTAATTCTTATAAGAATATAATTAAACTTGCAATCCAGCGAAATTTATCCTTATAAAAAACATTACTAACTGTAACAAAGAATCTTTTATGATGAAGTTAACCCCTCTCAACATTACCATGTATCAAAGGGTATAAAATAATCAACCTCAAATCTATAATATCGCTTTAGAAAAGATTTTCCTTTAAAAGAATACGATAAAAAGGCACTTTTGGACTTGACCATGCGCCCTTTTACTATGTGGAAAACTTTTACCGAAACTCAAAATGAGAAACTTTGTTTCAGAATTATGTTCCCCAATGACACCATTGTAGCGAAAAAATGTTTCTTCAAAAATGAGTATCTTAAGTAATAATTTCAATATCATTAAAGCTGCAAAATATTTATAACTAATTATTTCTTAAAATTCTATTGATATAATCTGCTATCTTTTCTGCGGATAACCCATAATGATGTAATAAGTCCTTAGCTTTTCCACTTTGTCCAAACTCATCTTGTATACCTAATAAATAATGACGGCAATAAGTATCTAATGGCGATATGACTTCGGCTACGGCTCCACCTAGTCCCCCTAATATCGTATGTTCTTCAATTGTTACTATAATTTCATGTGTTAAAGCTAACTCCTTTATTAATTTTTTATCAATTGGTTTAATCGTATGCATATCAACAATTGTTGGATTCTCGTTTAACAACTTAGCTGCTTTTATTGTTTCTTGTACCATCAATCCACTAGCAATTAGTGCTATCTTTTCTCCTGATTGAAGTATTTTTCCTTTTCCTATTTCAAATGTTTCACTTTCACTATATACAGATTCCACATCCAAACGTCCTAAACGAATATAACAAGGTCCATTTAATTCATATATTGCTTTAATAATAGCTTCTGTTTCTATAGCATCACAAGGTTGAAAAACATTCATATTGGGGATAGACCTCATAAGCGCAAGATCCTCTATACATTGATGACTTGCCCCATCTTCTCCTACACTAATCCCTGCATGAGTAGCACAAATCTTTACATTTAAGTTTGGATAACAAATACTATTGCGAATTTGTTCAAATGCTCGACCAGCTGCAAACATTGCAAAACTTGATGCAAATACCACTTTATTACTTGCAGCCAGCCCTGCAGCTACTCCCATCATATTACTTTCAGCAATCCCCATATTTATATGTCGTTTAGCACATGTATTTTGAGCATAACATGTTTTTGTACTTTTAGATAAGTCCGCATCCAAAACAACAACATCTTCATGTTCACTAACTAATTTAGCTAATGCTTTCCCATACGCTTCTCTTGTTGAAATCATACCTTTCCTCCTAGTTCTTTCATTGAACATTCATATTGTTCCTTATTTGGTGCATTTCCGTGCCAGCTACATTGATTTTCCATAAACGATATACCTTTCCCCTTTATGGTTTTAGCGATTATAATAGTAGGCCCTCCTTTTGTATTTTTGGCATTAGTTAAACCTTTTTTTATTGAATCAAAATCATGTCCATCTATATGTTGAACATTCCAACCAAATGCTTCAAATTTTTCTCCAAACGGATTAGGAGAAATAATATCTTCTATATAACCATCAATCTGAAGATGATTATAGTCCAATATTACACAAAGATTATCAAGTTTATAATGAGCAGCGGACATAACTGCCTCCCATACTTCCCCTTCTTCACATTCACCATCTCCAACCATACAATAAATACGATATTCATTGCCATCCAATTTATTAGCAAGAGCCATTCCTACAGCACACGAAATCCCTTGGCCTAAAGAACCAGTAGACATATCTACTCCAGAAACATAGTTCATATTAGGATGACCTTGTAGATGAGAATGAATTTTCCGAAAACTCATTAAATCTTCATTTAATAACCCTTTTTCATACAAAACAGCATATAAAGCGCTACAAGCGTGCCCTTTACTTAATATAAAACGATTACGATAAATGGAGTCTATATTATTTATATTAATGTTCATTTCATTAAAATATAAAACAGTCAAGATATCTACAGCAGATAAGGCTCCTCCTGGATGACCTGATTGCGCATGATAAATTTGTTTAATAATATTTCTTCTAATATTTTGAGCATGAATGCTTAAATCTTTATTGTTCATCTTTCCCCTTCTTTCTTAAAATTAATGAGCTTTCAATTAACATGAAAGCTCGCATCTCATTTTATTTTATATACATATACTTTCGCTATAGATAATAAAACATTTAGCTTTAATATCATCGCTATACAAAAAGATAATATTTCGACCAAAATGGATGCATTCACCAAAAAATAGTTTTCTGCAAATGTCCACAAGATTAATAAGAGGCATGGAAATAATACTTCAATCCAATTCTTTTCTATGAAAAGAAAACTATCTTTTAATAGCATAGAAATCTTCAAATTTTCGTCATTTACTTCAAAAGCAATATGTGCAATCATTAACATAAAAAATAAAGATATAATTACACTTGCCAATAAAGTTATTATTGAAGAAGATGATAGAACAGGTAGCAAAAAGGTTAATAATGTAGTTTGCAAGATACTTAAAACAAAAACACATATTACTTGTGGAATACAATGACGTATGTAAAATATAATATTTTCTAACTTCATCTTTTGATTCTTAATTATTCTCACTACACTACAATATGCAATATTATTGATAATTATTATCAAACATTGAAATGTCAAAAATACAATGATATAAGGCTGTATATCTAACTGTTTTGAACTTTGAATAACAATTGAAAAAAACAAACTTCCTAAACTTCCAATCATCAAATATAAATATGGAATCAAATCTTCTTTTAATGATATATTCCATGTATTTTTTAATTGGTAACCAATCCATCCCATCATCTTTGCCTCCAATTAGACTTTTACAGTATGTTCTTCTTTCAACATATCCCCTAATTTTCCACCTGGATGAAACTTGTAAAAATCACTTCTTTTAAAATTTCTTTGTTGTGAAATTGCACAAGCAAGTGCATCCCCTAATACAAGCATCATGACTGTTGAAGCTGTAGGTGCTAGCTCATTTTGATCTGCTTCAACTGGTTTCTGATAATGTAATAGTAAGTCACACTTTTTAGCTAGTGTGGATACAGAATTTCCAGTAAAAGCAATTAATTTTGATCCGATTGCACGAAGAGGATCAATTGTTTGTAGTACTTCTTGTGTTTCTCCACTATTTGACATCAAAACAATAACATCGTTTTCTTCAATCATACCTAGATCTCCATGCATCGCTTCCGTTGAATGAACAAAGAAAGAAGAAATTCCTAAACTTGCAAAAGTTGCAGAGAGCTTTTGACCGATATGGGCTGACTTACCAACACCCATAAAAATTATTTTTCCTTTACATTCATCTATAGTTTTAGCTACTTTCTCATACTCATCTATGTTACCCATTAGCAATAAATCTATTGCATTTTTCTCTTTTACAATCACAGACTCAATCGTTTTTCTCATATGTATTTTTCTCCTTCAACCAATCATAAGATTTTTTCATTCTTTTTAATCCTTCAACAACTTTTTGTCTTGAACATCCTACATGAAAACGTAATCTATGTTCTCCTTCATACACCGTACCAGACATCACAGCTACTTTACCAACATTAATGAATGCATTTTGTAACTCCTCATCTGTTACATTATGTCTTTTTGTAGAAATCCATAAAAAATAGCAACCTTCTGGGAAACTGACATCCCAATCTGGGAAATTCTCTTTGATATAATTTATGCTATATTCTATATTCCCCTTTATATATTCCAAAAGCTCTTTTAACCAATCTTCACTTTCATATGCAGCAATTGTTGATATCACTCCTAAGATTGCTGGTGAATTTACATACTCTGTATAGCGAGTCATCTTCTCAAATGCTTCTCCTAACTTTCGATCAGGTATTATTACATAGGACCCTCCTAAAGAAGGTGTATTAAATGATTTAGATGGTGAAGTACAAATCGCACTATTAACACCTTCGAAAAAGAACGGAGTGAACTCACCCTTAAAAACAATGTCCATATGAATATCATCAGAAATAACAAAAATGTTTAGTTTTTTACATAAAACCGCAATTCTTTCTAATTCGTCTTTCTTCCATACTCTTCCAACAGGATTATGTGGATTACACAATAGAAGAATTTTAGAGTATTTTAAACACTTTTCTAAATTCTCAAAATCAATTTGATATATTTGACGATTTTCATTTAAAGGACATCTAATAATCTTTCTTCCATTATTTTCAATCACATGGAAAAAAGCATCATATGCTGGTGTTAGTAACGTTACACCATCACCAGGATTACTATTCATCTGAATCAATTTCGCAACACTATACATCACACTTGGACTGTAGTAAATCCATTCTTTATTCACATTACAATGAAATCTTTTTTGATACCAGTTAACAATTGCAGAGAGATATTCATTGTTTTTCCAACGACTATATCCATAAATTGGATGTTCTATTCTTTTCATTATAGCTTTATATATATGTGGTGAAACTGCAAAATCCATATCTGAAATTGTAAAAGGGAGAAGCCCAGGAACGCCAAAGCGGTCCTGAACATAATCCCATTGCGTACAGAAAGTTCCTACACGATTTATTTGTTCATCAAATTTGTATTTCATGCCTCTACCTCATTCATTAGCATCGCTTTATCTACTTGTTTACGTAATGCATAAACTTGCGTACCAACAATAACTTGAATTGTATGTTCATCTAAATGAACAACTGCAATTCCACCGGAATTTTTTATTTCTTCTTCATTTATTAAGGATACATCTTTCAATTCTAACCTTAATCGAGTAACACAATTATCAATGGAAATTACATTATCTCTACCACCTAATGCTTTAAGCATTGCAAGTCCTTTATAGTTAGAAAGTTTTTGAAAATCAGAACCTTCATTTTCAGACATATCAATTACTATTTCTTCTCTGCCTGGAGTTTTTATATCAAATTTAAGAATTGCCCATTTAAATATAAAATAGTAAAGGACAAAATAGAATGCCATAAAGCATATTGCGATTGGCCATCCTGTATCAGTTCCTCTTAGCACACCAAAAGTAATAAACTGTATCAAATCACCTGTATATCCCATGATTACACCTAAATATGGAAGAATCATATTCGCAAAACCATTTAAGAAAGCATGTACTAAGAACAATGGTGGACATGCAAATAAGAATAAAAACTCAATAGGTTCTGAGATACCACCAATGACAACTGTTAAACACCCTGTAATTAGCATACCTTTAATTTTTTCACGATTTTCTGGGCGCGCACAACGATACATTGCTAAAGCAGCTCCACATAAACCATATTGTATCATCAACTTACCTTGTTCCATTTTCCCAGCAAGGTCCATTGGAATATCCATGTTATTTTGAACATAAGCTAAAAACATATTTAAAGTTCCCATATATTCTTGACCGGCAATTACTGCTGTTCCACCAATTGGTGTAAACCTAAATGTACTTGTGACTAAATGATTTAAACCAAATGGAATTGTTACACGCTCTGCAACTGCATATGCAAACCAACCAATTGGCCCAGAAGTTGATATCCATTCTCCAATCATTTTAAAGAATGCATAGAAAGGTTGCCAAAATACAGGCACTATAACCAAACCAAATATTCCCATAATCAATAGCATCGCTATTGGTGCAAGTCTTGGTCCACTATAAAAACCTAATGCTTCTGGAATCTTTAGTGATGCCAACTTCTTATATAAGAACACTGTCATCAAACCTGCAATAATACCACCAAGAACGCTGGTATTATATGTTTGTATACCTAAAATACTTGCTTGTCCAGCTGTACTCATCTCCTCCGCAGCAACTAATTTATCGGTAATTGTTAAATAAAAATTTGTACCGATATGCATTGCCATAAAACTTACTAACCCTGTAAAAGCACCATATTCTTTTTCGTCTTTTAATAAACCAATAGGAATTGCCATAGCAAATAAGGCACCTAAATTGTTAAAAGCAAATAAACCTAGTTGAACCATAAAATTAAAGAAATTATGTACTATTGGATTTCCTAAAAACGGTATTGAATTAATCAATGTTTCGTTTGTAAATGCAGAGCCTACGCCTAATAACATCCCACAAACACTTAGTAGTGCGATAGGATACATAAATGTTTTTCCTAGCATTTGTAAAAATTGCCAGCCACTTTGTCCTTTATTTTTTTTCTTTTTCATAATATCTATCTCCTCTTTTCAATAAAAAAAACCTGTCAATAGTGCTATGCACATATATCAACAGGTTTTGCCTTTTCAGTAACAATCCTTTATTCAAACAATTTATTTAAGTGAATCATGATGTAAAACAGCTCATTATCAGTTAGATGATAATTATATTTTGTTTGCACCATTTTTTTTATCTTTTCTAAGCAATCTTCAATTTTAGGACATTGTGTTAAAACAATATTCATATACTCTGTATCAATGGAACCTTCTTCAATATAATCTTCTTCCATAAAAATACGTTGAGCCAAATATTTCAAATGCATAAAAAGACGTTTATCCTTGAACTTTAAGATATCCAATTTTCTTCCTAGAGTTTTTTCAATAATCGTCATGAGACTCTTGCAAAAATCAAGTACTGCATAAGCATCTCTGCTACTATGATTAATATTAATCAAATGTATAGCAATAAAACCAGCTTCAGTTTCTGGAAGACTTATTCCAAAACGCGCATGAATATACCTTAATGCCCATACCCCAATTTTGTACTCTTTAGGATATAAAGATTGAGTCTCTGATAAAAGTAAATTTGGAACTTCCACATTCTCTTTTGATCTTTTAATCGCAAAAGAGATATGATCAGCCAACAGCATAACAAATTGACTACTTACCCCACCTTTGAACTCTTTATTTGCCTTTTTACAAATCACTTCGGCAATTTCAAAATATTCGATGGGTGTTTTTTCTAGTAATTTATAAAATGTATCTTTTTGATTGTTTTCAATAACAAACCTCTTTTGAATTTTTGTATCATCAATAATGTCTCCAACCTTTTTATGAAAACCAATACCGGGACCTGTCACTATCATTTCTATTTTATTATTCGAAAATGTAGCCACTGTATTATTATTAAAAACTTTTGTAATTTCCATAATATGCATCCTCCTAACAAAATAATATGAATTGATTAAAGTATGACAAGTCTCAAACAAAAAGCATTAACAGTATCAACAACTTTAATAATACACTATAACTCGAATAAAACACCCCCTTGTTCAATTCCCCCTGAATGAATAGATGAAATATCCCCTCCACTTTTCGATGTGCACACAACCATTGTCGTTAAATCATATCCTTTTTCAAATAACGTATTCTCCAAAGTTAATACACATTCTCCTGGCTTTACCTTATCACCTTCCTTTTTAATTGCTAAAAAACCTTCACCTTTTAGATTTACGGTATCAATACCAACATGGATTAAATATTCATTGCCTTTTTGTGTGCGTACTCCAAATGCATGTTTGCTTTCCGGTAATACAACAATAATACCATCAACAGGTGAACATACCTTTCTACAATCTTTCGAAGGTACAACAGCACATCCATTCCCCACTAAACCTTGTGAAAATACTGGATCTTTTACCTCACACAATGGAATAACAACCCCATCAATAGGTGAAAGGATTTTTTCTTTTTTCTTACTAAAAAACATATCTTTCCTCCTACAAAAAAGGCATAAATCTTCTAATAGAAAATTCATGCCTGATTTAACAGTAACATTTAATAACTTTTACATATAAATATTATTACAAAATGTATGCGTTGTCAATAATTAATACGGAAATTTTTAATACCAAAAATTACCAAAATATTTTGAGTGGCTCAGTTTGCTATTAATAGCAATTAGAGTATTTAAAAAAGGAAATCGTAAAAGTTAAACGATTTTAGAATAATCACTTAACTTTTACGATTTCTCAAGAAATACTTTTAATCCCTTTTTCTTTTATATAAATCATCTCTCACAGCTTTATCATAATCCTGAATATTTTTAATGACCTCATTTATCTGCATCATCTCTTCAGGATTAAACAAATACTCTACAATTTTTGTAGGAATAATTATAATTGCACTTATAAAAGATATAAATGAAGTTAGTAATGGAAATATATTTATCGCATAATTAGGAGATTTTAAAAAATAAACTACTACTGCAATAAATAAACCACCGATTCCTATTAATATCGAAAGTAAACCTTTAACAAAATTTTTCTTATTCTTAGAATTATTATCTAAAGTCTTATTAAGATATCCAGAATAATCCTCCAAAATTTTCGTATAAAGTTTATTTCTATCATCCAATTCACCCACATCTTTTTTTATATGAGGTAGATCATCTAGCGAATTTATTCCTGATAGACCTTCCGATTCCTCTATTCCAGAAAAATCATTTAATCCATCATTATGATTAGTATCCATTACCTAACTCCAACTCCTGTATACGCATTTTTACAGCTGTTTCAGGTACATTAAAATAATTAGATAAATCTTCTATACATAAATTTTCTTTGTATTTTTTTATGAATACTGTTTGCGGCATTAAGAAAGATGCCGCAAAACGATTCGCCCTCACTTCAATATCTGTTTGTGCTTCATTCGTACGATATGTATTTGAATATCCCACACTTTCTCTTTTATAATCAAAAATATAATGTGCGATTTCATGTGCAAGAGTAAAAAGAATATGTTTATCTGTATCTTGATTGTTTAAAATAATGACTTTATTACTACCATACTGATTTCTAAGTTTTTCCGATATACCAATGGTACCTGAGAGATTTCTCTCTTTAAATTTACCAGTGTAAATTTTAAAGCCCATAATTTTCGCAATCTCAATAATAGGAGTAGCTTTCCCGCGACTCTTATCTAATTGATACGTCGAATTATCATAAAACTTATTTAATAGAATCTCCGCATCTTTATCAATATCTTTCAAATTAAAATATTGAGAAAAATCATCATCTAGAGAATCTTTATACTCATTAATTTCAATACACATCCATATCACCCCATCTCACCTCCACCTATAATTTTATTTATAGGTGAATACATATTTTATCATCTTTTGTCAGTATATGAAATTAGTATATTCATACTATTTCCAATAATATAGTACCACAAATTTTTATACACCTTATTATTTGCATAAATTCATTTATAAATTTACAAAAAATAAACTAAAATCATTAATATCTATATAGTCATATTTACTTTAACTAATTATATTTTAATAAATCCCTCTTGTTATTTAAAAACATCCTGAAAGAAGCAACATCTTCTTTTTGTTCATATATTCTTAAAGATAATATCATTTAATTCTCCATATAGACATTCATCACCATATATATATCACTTATTTTCTTATTTAATGGATTAGAAGCATTCTTCAAAGCACCATTTATAAAAATCATTGAATTATACAAGTTATCATCAAAATCTTTCAAATGTACCTGTTTTCTTATAAATTTTATACCTGCTACATGCCAAAAAATATATTCAAAAACACTGACTTTTAAATCGGTTCTACAATTTCCCTACTGCCTTCTGCAAATTCAAAATAATCATCTTTCCATAACACACAGCAGTTATATCCTGTACTTTTATATTTAATACCCTCTATTCCCAATTTTTTACAACAGGATGCTACAAAATTGGGAAGTAAATATTCCTTTATAATTTTTCCTTCTTCATTGTCCACAGTAAATCGCATATGCTCCATAAAACGATTTATTCCCTTTATTTCTCCGGACAAATCAATTAATCTTACAGATTTGATTGGCTTCAGCCCTGCTACCTGAATCGTAGGCTTTGTGCCACCACTATGCTTGTTTATTTCGTTTATTGCACCATCTTTTGTTTCTGCTATATAGTAGCAACTCTTTCCAATCGCATTATAACGGCCATGTGAAGATACATTAAGCGGAGCTTTCATCATTTCCTGATCCAGGAACGGGCGTTTCCCATTTTCAATTTTTCTGGCATGAAAATATGTAATATCATCAAAACTCTGGAATTTGTTCCAGCTCTTGATAATTTCAAAAATTTTCTTTCCTACCGGATGTTCCATTGCAAAAGTAATATCTTCATACAACTGACTTTCAAAAGAAACTAACTCATCAAAAGAAATATCTGCAAAAAGTTCCTGTGAACTTTCTGCTACCGTAATTTGGTCTGCAGTTACTTTTTGTTCTGGTAAATCCTTATGGTAAAATTCTTTTTCTCTTGGATCGAAGCGAATATCTTCTGTTTGTGTCAGTTTCTCTGCAGCACTTTTCGTTAACGACTTCAATACACTTTTACTGCCTCGTGGTAAATCCAGCTTTCTATAATCAGGAAGGATTCTGACGACCGCAAAATTCTGTGCATCGATACTTCGTTGTGCAATATCTGCCATTCCAAGAGCATCTTTCCATCTTGCCGAAAATTTGTCCACATAATCTAATATTGCAGGCATTCCTGATCCCTTCATCCGGATATTATCTTTAAATTGCGTTTGAAAGTGTAATAGTTCCGGAGTCATTACAGCTGATTCAAGAGACGCAAGAATGTCAAAATTGAAACCTTCCATATCATGATAAGGTTTCATTGCAGTAGTTGCCGCTCCCAGCACACTTGTCAAAGAATCCCTAAGACTATCTGAAACTGCAGAATGTGTCACACTTGCAATTGAAGATGCTGCTGTAAACATTCTAGAATTAGATTCTAATAAATTATGATAAGAGCTGACTACTGAAATGAAAGGCTCTGCTATCTGCGCTACAGCAGAAGGTTGAATGAGAGCTGAATGATCTAACTGATTTATCCACTCATCACGCTCTTTCACTTTCACCCTCCTCATCGTCTGATCAAATATTGCCTTTTTCGAGTCAACATAATTCTGTTCTTCTTCCTCCAGTTCGATTTTTCTTTTTTCTTTCATTTGTATATCCCCACTACGTTTTTATTAAAAAGGTCAACACCTAGTACTCATCTATTTGAATTATACATCTTAGTTATCATTTTCATATAAATATTGTTTACTACTTGTCAAGTAAAGCTATGTAGCATTTAAAGTAGCACAAATACCATGTACTCTTATAGCTATTTCAGTATACCATAACTTAGTAATTAGGGCACATATATTTTTTCTTCTTTATTTTCCATGTCACTCTAATTTAAACAATAAGATATAAAGTGAAATCTACTTCTGATTTACAATTTCGCCTGTTTTCTAACTATTCCAAATCCGAATATCAATCCTCTTTATAGATGACATTGGGTTCATCCTCATATTTACGTATAGAGATACTAAAAAGAATGAAGAATAATTTTAGCTTTCAATAATAGTACTCTAAATCTTCAGTGACAAAGCAATCTTCGCTGACCTTTGTTCTCCAATCGCAGTTTGAGAATCTGCTTTTCTACTTGCATAAAAAAATTCTGACAGGCATTTTTATGATTTCTTTACATATGATATTATCCTTTCACAACTCTTTTCTCAAAAGTTTTCACATAAAGCATATATGCAGATAACGTAAACCCATCATTGATTTTATTATTAACGATATACTTTTCCATTTCTTCTTCATTTAACAATAAGATTTCTTCAATTCCTTCATGCATATTTCCTTTCGAAAAAGAATCTATTTCCACATACACTACTGTAACTTTATTTCCAATAATTCCACTATCAGCTGCAATACATCCTATCGTCTTCTTTTCTCTAATTCCTCTTGCACCTATTTCTTCCCTTAATTCTTTCATTGCATTATCTTCAGCAGCTATATTAAGTTCTCCAAACCCTCTTACGAAACAATACTGACTTTCTTGTATAGAGTGTCGAAACTGTTTCAACAATATAAATTTACCTCTACACTATGTAACAACGACTACCGCACCTGTTTTTACTACAGGCAATAATCGCTCGTATGGATAATACCCAATTACTTTTCCTTTCGTATTTTTCTTTTCTATTAGATCTACAACATGAATATTAAAGTCTGACTTATATACAACACCAAGTTTTACATCATGTTTAATTTCATAATCTTCTAATATCTTCAAATTAGGTTCATTTGGTTCTACGATAGAAACTAGCTGAGATCCTTTAAAACATTCTTTCCTCGTTTTCCATAATTTTGTATATTCCAGGATTCTATCACTTTTCATAAAGGAAGGTTCTTTCTTTTGATCCCGCTTATTATGTAACTTATGTAAAAGTCCTTTTATATTAACATAGGCAGCACTCTTCCATACAAACAAATGAAAAATATCACATAAAGAATGATATATATCTTTTAAGACATCTACCACATTGGAAAAATGTAAAAACTTATCTACTAAAAATCCAGCAAAAGTTACCCATATAAAAAACATTACTAACTGTAACAAAGAATCTTTTATGATGAAGTTAATACCACCCTCAACATTTCCACTTATTAAAGAATCTAAAATAAAATACATAAAAATCAAAATAACAGAAACCGCAGATATCAGCAATGTCCTTAATAAATACATGATATTCTTACATTTCTGCTTCTTGCGATTCTCTTTGTAGTTGTTTTCGTATACAAGAATATTCTCTGTATCATCATTTGATATTCTGCTTTTATTCTTCTTCAATAAACGACGTGCTAAATTCCAATCTGGCATTTGGTTTTTATTAATAAACCAGCTAAATTCATTGCTTTCCTCCTGCAAATATAAATTTTCACTGTTTCTTCCATGGTTCCATTCTATTTCCAACCTCTCAAAAAAATCATCTCTAAAAGACTCTGTAGTATCTTGATAATGCTTCGAAATATTATACATACTATTTTCTACCGTATAGTTGTAACACAAATTTACAATACACTCCGCAAAACGATAAGAAACAAGTTCTTCCTTCGTTTTTCCATCACTTTCTACAAACAAACATTTTATCCATTCTGAGCGACTCTCTACATTTTTACCATTCTCTTCTAATATTGTCTGAATACTTTTTAAAACATGCAAAGCTTCTTGAAATCCTGTGAATTGTGAATCAAATGACAAAATCATATTCATATACTTACGAAATGAATAATCATTCTTACGACTCTCATCAATTTCTATAGCCGGATGAAAGCTTTCATTTGAGATACTAATTTTAATAATAAGCTCTAAAAAGCGTTTTATATACTCTAGAATAGAAACTGCCTGCTCTTTTGTTAAATTGTTCTTTTTATTTTCACCATCTATCCACTCATCAAAAATATCTAAAATTTCCTCTTCTTGTTTTTGTTTTTCAATCTTACTTCTTATAATTGATAAATCATCATTTCTAAGTGCTTCATGAATAAGATGTAACAAATACTTCTGATTGCTTTTTACAGGCAATGCAGAATAAATAAAACTTCTATTATCCTCTATAGATTTTTGTAGATACTGGGAAGGTGTATGAATATCGTTATACTGTGAATATTTTAAATATCCATTACAAAAAAGATAAACTAAAACATCATAATATTCTTCACTATTTAACATAGACATAATCATACGAGAATCTACTAACTGATTCAAAGAAAGTACAACACAATTCCCATTACATACAATTTCATCAAACAAAGCCCTTTGGGCTTTAATAACCTGCTCATCCCTATTCTTAACAGAATCCAATTCAAATAAATATACTGATTTCATATCATCACCTAACATGATTTTACAACATATTCATTCATAGGAAAAATAAAACTAGCTTTAAAGAGTAAAAGATCCAGGATTAAAATATATACTGGTTCTCATTTATGGATAGGGTGGCTCTATTAACAGAAAGTATTGCCCGTTGCAGTGAAGTATTCATCATCCATATAAATGGTGAAAAATCAATGAAGATTCTAGAAGTAGGTATTAATTTTTTAATATCATACCCGTTAAAATTAAGATATCCTTCATGGTCTAAGGTCTTACCAAGAAAAACTTATCAAATTTTTGATGGTCTTATGCTATATTATATCTTTACACTTTAAAATATCATCAAAATTAAAACTAACTTTTACAAAAAAGTTTCAACCCAAGACTTTCTACAATTTTTTATTCTTTATACTCATCAGAAACCATTACTTGAATATTAGCATTTTTATAGTCTTCTAAAACTGTATAATCCAACTTGGAATCAGTAATAATTTTATCGATTTCATCAATATCAGCAAAGTTTGTAAATGCTGTTTGATTGAATTTTGCAGATACTGCCAAACAGATGATTTCATTGGCAATTGACATAAAAGCTCTTTTAATTGTTTTATCTCCATAATGGAAAATCATAAGTCCATTGTCCTTATCTATTGTACTAACCCCTAAAAACAACTTATTAACTCTAAATTTCTTAATAAACTGAACTGCATCATCTCCACTAATAATCAATGAGTTTCCATCCCTTCTTAATGCTCCACCTACAATATATAAATTAATAAGATCTTTAGATATTAGCTCATTAAAAATAGTAATATCATTTGTTAAAACAGTTACAGGAAAATCACCAAGCAATTTGGCCAGTTCTAAAGTTGTTGTTCCATCATCCAGTAATATAATATCATTTGGTTCAATTAAAGAAAGTGCAGTTTTTGCTATTTCTTTTTTTTCTAAACTAAATTTCCCACGGTATTCCCTGTTAGGATATACACTAATTGATTTATCATTGCATATTGCCCCACCATGAACACGAATCAACACATTTGTTTTCTCTAATTTTTCTAAATCTAAACGTATTGTTTTTTCTGTCACCCCAAGCTTTTTACTTAAATAATTAACAGTTACATTCTTTTCTTTTTGAACAATTTCAGTAATCCTTTCCATACGATGATTTACTGCCATATATATCACCCCCTTTTATACTAACACAAACATTAGAAATTTCAAGAGTAAAATGTTTGTTTCGAACATTTTGTTCATTATTCAATTAAATGTTGTATTTTGTTTTTTTATTCTAACTACATAATGTTTGACATTGCTACTTTATAGGTATATTATTTGTTTGATATGAACATATATGTTCATATCAAACGTAATTTTCCGGAAATATTATGTGTGAATAATTAGGAGGTGTTATGATGAACGGATTTATCGACGAAGTTTGCACACAAGGTTCACTTATGAAAAATGTTATTCAGTTTTATAAAGAAGGTGGAATGAACTCCATTGATGAGATTATCACTTATTTTCGAAAAAATGAATTAAATAAAATTATATTAAGTGGGATGGGAAGTTCTTTGTATGCAATGGATTCTATTCGAAGTTATTTAACTTCTCATGGAGTACCCACTATTGCATTTAGTTCTTTTGAATTATCTAGATTTATGTTTGAATTGATTGATAATAAAACTTTAATTATTATCGCATCACAATCCGGTAATTCTGCTGAAGTTATAGAATTAGTAGAAAAAGCACAAAAGATCACAAAAGTTGTAGGAATTTATAATAATGAAGGAAGTAAACTAAGCCAAATTGCTGATTTTGTTTTACCAATAAAAGCAAATAAAGAAGTATCTATTACAAATAAGACATTTGAATTTACTATGCTAATTCTAAATATCTTTGCTCATCGATTATTGAATGAATGTGATGAAAATTTTTGGAATGAAGTTAATAAAGTTAATTTGTGGATTGATGAGTGGCTTAGTGAGTGGAAAAAAAATTCTACTCCTTTATATGAATTTTCAAAAAACAAAACCTTATATGATCTGCTTGCGAATGATAGTTCTTTAGCTACAGCCAAACAACTTTCACTTGCATATAGAGAAGGATTACATAATTGTACTAGCGTTTGGGAATGTGCTGACTATGCCCATGGACAATATCATAGTTCTAAACTAGGAAAAGAATATTTAGCGCAAATGTTCTTCCCAATCTTTGAAGATAATACAAAAGAAATGAAAATGAAGAATTATATTATCGAACATGGTGGAGATGTATTACTTTATACTTCTTCAGAGATTCAAGAAGAACCACATCTTAAGGTTGTTAAACTTCCACGTTTTGCCAACTCTCTAATGCCGTTAATCGAAAGTATTGCATCAGAAACTCTATTAGGAATGTTATTTGGTAAAAATTGGATAAAAGATCATTAGGAGGTAACTACAAATGATTATTGACGTATCAAATATAATTGGAAAACACAAATTTAAAAATGAAATAAAAGCAGAAGATTTATTAAATCAAATGGATAAGGCTGGCATCGATATTGCAGTCATACATTGCTTTGCAGAATTTGAAGATAACGAATCTATTTATGATGCCTGTAAAAAATATCCAAATCGATTTTTAGGACTGTACACGGTCAACCCTTGGAAAAATAACGCATGTGAACTTTTTGAAAATGCAATTAAAGAAAAAGGTTTTAAAGGATTATACTTAGATCCATTACGTCAAGGGTTCATGTTATCTGAACATCAAGTATTCTATCCATTAATGGAGTTATGTCAAAAATATAATCTGCCTGTATGGATATATGGTGCAGCCGAAGTATTTTCTAATCCTATCTTTTTTGATAAAATTGCTCATGATTTTCCTAAAGTAAACATCATTATGGGAAGAATGGGATTACAGTATGATAATGCAAGTGCTGTTGCAGTCGCTAAAAAACATAAAAATGTATTTTTAGAAACATCTTCAAGTATGGATTTCAACACACATCGCGCTATAAAAACTGCTGGTATTGATCAAGTATTGTTAGGAACAGGTACTCCAGATGCAGGATATTTTGAATTAGAACTTTTAAAAGTCAAAAATGCCGCAAATGGATATGAAAATGGATTAGAAAAAATCGTTTATAGAAATAGTGCTAGAATTTTTCATTTAAAAGAAGGTGAATAATATGATTATTGATATGCTAGCTCATATTGGAATAAAAAAAGGAGAAGATTATAAAGTAGAATCACTTATTGAAATCATGAATCAGGCAGGTGTAGAAAAGTGTATGATTTGTTCACAATTAGAAACTGTAAATAATGAATACATTCACGAATGTTGCCTTAAATATCCTGATAGAACTTTAGGATTCGCAGTTATTAATCCATGGGATATAGATGGTGAAGAAGAATTAGAAAAATGCTTTAGAGACTATAATTTCTATGGATTAAAAATGAATGCAATTCGATTTGGATATAGTGCTGATCGTCATAGTTTATTGGATCCATATTTTGAATTATGTAAAAAATATAAAAAATGTGTCGTTGTCCATGGACAATCTGATATGTTTTCTATTCCAGATAAGTGGGCAGAGATGGCAAAAAGCTATCCAGAAGTTCCTGTTATTTTATATCATATCGGTGTACCAATGATGTATGAAAGAGCTTGTGAATTAGCAAGAGATATCCCAAATTTTTATGTTAGTACTGCCGGTGCCTATGTCCCTGTTATAAAAATGGCATATGAGGTGGCCGGACCTGAAAAAGTTATTTACTCTTCTGATGCTCCATTTGGAAATATGGAACAAGAAATTGAAAAAGTCAAATATATTTCAAATATAGAAGAGCATCGAGAAATGATGCTTGGAAAAAATATTGCTGAAATCTTAGGTATTCCTTATGAGGAATAGGGGTAAATAATATGAATTCAAAAAGCATTATGTGGGATTATATCGATGAAGAACCATCTCTTCTACTATCCTTATTAAAGACAAATGACTTGGACGAAAAAATACAGCATATAAAAACGTATATTAAAAATATATACATAGTTGCTCATGGAAGTTCATATAATGCTGCATTATGCATAGCTCCTTTTATACGCAAAATGTCTACATTAAAAGTTTCTGTACATACACCGGCAGACTTTATGTATAACACCAATAATATCCTTTTAGAAAATCCTTTCGAAACTATAGTATTGGCAATAAGTCAAACTGGAACAAGTCGAGGTGTTTTAGAAGCAGTAAAGTTTGCAAGAAACTTAGGTTTTGAAATTCTTGGGTTAACTAATGAAAGAAACTCTTTATTAGATAATACTTCAGATGTAACGATGTTTCTAAAGTGTGGAGAAGAAGATAGCAACGCCAAGACAAAAGGTGTGAGCTGCACTCTTCTACAACTAATGTTATTTTCAATGAAATATGCTTTGCGAAATAATAAAATTTCTCAAACTTATTATTCTACTTGTATCGAACAACTAGAAAATGAAATTTCCTACTTTTCAAACATAAAGGAACAAGCATTAAACTGTTATAGTAAAGTAGAGATTGCAAAAGATATACAAAACTTATATGTACTTGGATATGGAATGAATTTTGCAACAGCAATGGAATGTCAATTAAAAATAATTGAAACTATGAACATTCCATCAATGTATAATGATATTGTTGAATTTTCACATGGAATGCATCGTGCAATAAATGAAAATAGCTGTATTATATTGCTGCATACAAAAGATAATGAAATGAGTAAGCTTACATTAAAAACATATGAATATCTAAAAAAAATAACAACAAAAGTAATTTTAATAAACGCTTCTGATGAGTTAATAAAAGAAGAAAATGTTATTCAAATTCCTTATTTTGAAATAGATTCATCTGTTTTATTAATTACTTTAGCTATTCAAATCCTATCTGTTTATATACCAGAATATTATAATAAAGATCCAAATCGTAATTCTAATGATGACTATACAAATTTTGTAGCGACCAGACTTCAATAAAGGAGGAGGAAAATATGGCAAAACAAAGTAAATTTGAACAAAGGATGGATAAAATAGGAATGTGGATTGACCAATATATTGCACCACCTTTAGTAAAAATAGGAAACGAACCACATATGGCTGCAATCCGTGCCGCACTTATTCGTACCATCCCATTAATTATCGTAGGTTCTTTACCTTTAATTTTAATTAATCTACCTGTAGAATCATGGGCTGAGTTTATGGCTCCATACGCACCAAAACTAAATGTTTTATATTCAATGTCTTTTGGATTTATTAGCTTATGGCTTGCCATTTCTTTAGGTTCAGAATTAGCCAAAATGTATGAAGAATTAGATCCAGTCATGAGCAGTGTAGTTGTGGTTTGCTGTTATTTAATTACAGTAGAACCAATTAATTTGGAAACTGGAGCATTGGGTACAACAGGTTTATCTGCTAAGGGAATGTTTACACTGTTTTTGATAGGAATTATTGTAATAGAATTTATGCATTTCTGTTATAAGCACAATATTGTCATTCGCATGCCAAAAAGTGTACCACCAAATATCGCACAATCTTTTGCATCCTTATTACCTATGGCAATTTTACTTATTGCATTCTGGTTTTTAAGGGTTGTTGTAGGATTTGATTTAACAAGTTTAATCAATACGATTATTTCACCATTATTAAGTGTAACTGATACATGGTATGCAGCATTTATCAGCGTATTATTACTTCAACTGCTTTGGTTTGTAGGAATTCATGGTGGTTCCTTCACTATTTGGGGTGTAATGTATCCATTCCTTTTAGCAAATATTTCTGAAAATGCAGTTGCTGCCGCTGCCGGAAATCCGATTCCTCATATTTTAACAGAACCATTCTTTTATAGCTGGACAATGATTGGTGGTGTTGGATGTACGCTTCCACTTGTATTCTTCTGGTGGAAATCAAAATCTAGCACTTTAAGAGAAGTAGCAAGAGTATCAACTGTACCTGGGATTTTCTGTATCAATGAACCTGTCATGTTTGGTGTTCCAATTGTTTTAAATCCAATTATGTTTATTCCATTTGTTTTCTTAACATCATTATTTGGGACAATGTATGGTTACATATTAACGAAACTTGGATGGGTAAGTGCTGCAATTGTACAAATTCCATGGACAACTCCACCACTCATTCAACCATTCCTATCAACAGGAGATTGGAGAAATGTTGTAGCACAGGCTATATTAATTGTATTAGTTTCTATAATTTGGTATCCTTTTGCTAAATTATGGGAAAAGAAAATGTTAGAAGAAGAGCAGGCTGAAGAAGAAACAAATTAAACAAAATATACATATTATGCTATAATTTGTTTATAAAATCATTTGTTTCTTATTTAACTACAAGAAAGGAGAAAATCTTATGAAAAAACTTAAAGTAGTTATATTATGTGCATCAGCCATGTCATCTGGTTTAATTGTAGAAGAACTAAAAAGAATCGCACCTGAAAACAATTTAGATTTAGACTGTGAATGTTATGCAAGTTTACGTTATAGAAGCTACGATTACAATAATGTAGACATCGTTTTATTAGCTCCACAAGTAAAAAGCCAAATGAGCAATATTCGTAAATATATGGATGAAAAAGGATTCAATCATATTCCAATCATGTTAATCCCTATGCGTGAATACGGTCTTGTAAAAGGACAAGAAATACTAAACTTAACATTAAAAACAATTCAAGAAAATAATTGAGGTTACTATATGACTTTAGAAGAATTAAATACGATTTGCATGCAGATGATTAGCTATGCAGGAGAAGGACGATCCATCGTCTATGATGCAATGAGCTCACTTTTGGGCAATAATTACGAAGAAGCAGATAAAAAACTATGTGAAGCAGAAAAAATTTTAGGAGAAGCACACAGGCTACAATTTGAAGATTTAATGGTTGCACAATCAAGATCTGAAGATATTCCATTTGAATATTCCGGTGTGGCGGAGCCATACTTTCCGTTAAAAAAACCACCTATCATT
>ERZ772878.788-NODE-788-length-22578-cov-3.33788_pt1 | contig 22578 bp, 16 predicted proteins | sample MGYA00580578_ERZ772878 | MGnify/ENA primary metagenome ERZ772878 (study PRJEB29015, sample SAMEA2737686) | human gut metagenome | biome: human gut; feature: human-associated habitat; material: faeces | place: China | collected 2012 ...
ATCGACTGCGGGGATGATCCACACGTATTGATCAATCCGGTGATCATCGAGACAGCCGGAGAGCAGAGAGGTTATGAGGGATGCTTAAGTGTTCCGGGAAAAACGGGGGTCGTTACAAGGCCTGATTATGCGAAAGTAAAAGCATATGATGAAGATATGAATGAATTTATTCTGGAGGGCGAAGGACTTCTGGCCCGTGCCATCTGTCACGAATGCGAACATCTGGATGGGCATATGTATGTAGAAAAAGTAGAGGGCGAATTAGAAGATGTCGCTCCTTATGATGAAGAAGAGTGATGAAAATATAGTAAAAAAGAAACAGGAGGCGATAAGATGAAGATCATATATATGGGAACACCGGATTTTGCGGTTGAGGCACTGGAAGCCCTGGCTTCATCCAGACATGAAGTGACCGCAGTCTTTACACAGCCGGATAAGCCAAAGGGACGCGGAAAAGCGATGCAGTTTACGCCGGTCAAAGAAGTGGCACTCCGGGAGAATATTCCGGTCTATCAGCCGAAAAAGGTAAGAGATCCGGAAGTGATCCAAAAGATCCGGGAACTTGCACCGGATGTACTGGTTGTTGTGGCGTTTGGACAGATCATACCACAGGAGATCCTGGACATCGCACCGTATGGCTGCATCAATGTGCATGGTTCACTTTTACCGAAATATCGCGGAGCTGCTCCGATCCAGTGGGCGGTGATCGACGGTGAAAAGGAATCCGGCGTGACAACCATGCAGATGGATGCCGGACTGGATACCGGTGATATGCTGCTGAAAACCGTCGTGCCGCTCGATGAAAAAGAAACGGGAGGAAGTCTGTTTGACAAACTGAGCAAAGCAGGGGCAGATCTGCTTCTTAAGACGCTTGATGCACTGGAAAATGGCACGGTTACCCCGCAGAAACAAGGTGAGTCGCCGACCGCTTATGCAAAAATGCTGACCAAAGATATGGGAGCGATCGACTGGAACCGCCCGGCGAAAGAGCTGGAACGTCTGATCCGCGGACTGAATCCGTGGCCGAGTGCCTATACGAAACTAAACGGTAAGACCCTGAAAATCTGGGCAGCAGATGTATGTGGGCAGACCGGTGAAAAAGCACAGCCCGGAACGGTGCTGAAAGCAGAAAAAGACGAGTTCCTGATCCAGACAGGAGAAAAGATCCTGTCCGTGAAAGAACTTCAGTTAGAAGGTAAGAAACGTATGGACACGGCAGCCTTCCTTCGCGGCTGTCATCTTGAGAAAGGGATGATTTTATAATGTATGGATGGTATTATGATCCGACTTTTATACTTGTTTTTGCGGGGCTGATCCTGACGCTGATCGCATCGGCAGGCGTGAAAAGCACCTTTGCAAGGTATTCACGCGTTCGCTGTATGTCAGGCTATACCGGTGCACAGGCGGCACAGGAAGTGCTCCGCATCAGCGGTATCTATGATGTCCGCATTGAGCGTGTGGCAGGAGAGCTGACTGATCATTATGATCCGAGGGCAAAAGTGCTGCGTCTTTCAGACAGCACCTATGGCTCCAATTCCGTTGCGGCAGTATGTGTGGCAGCACATGAGTGTGGTCATGCAATCCAGCATCAGAAAGGATATGGACCTCTGGTACTTCGAAGCACACTGGTTCCGGCAGCCAACATCGGTTCCAGTCTTTCCTGGCCGATTTTTGTTGCAGGGCTGATCTTCAGCATGCGTCCGCTTCTGATGCTCGGTATTCTTATGTTTGGACTGGCTGTGATCTTTCAGCTTGTGACACTGCCGGTTGAGTTCAACGCATCCAGCCGTGCGATCAGGATCCTTGAGGGAAACGGAATGCTTGGAGAAAGTGAGATCACAGGAGCAAAAAAAGTGCTCAGAGCGGCAGCTATGACTTATGTAGCAAGTCTTGCATCATCCATACTGCAGCTGCTGCGTCTTGTCATTTTAGCAGGAGGAAACAGAAGAGATGATTAATCTTAGAGAAATTATCCTCGGTGCACTGATGGATATCGTGGAAGAAGAGCAGTACAGCCATATCGTGCTCAAGGATGTGCTGGAAAAATATCAGTACCTGGACAAACGTGACCGGGCATTTATTACGCGTGTGACCGAGGGCACGCTGGAAAATATGCTCCAGATGGATTATATCATTGAGCGTTTTTCAAAAGTAAAAGTGGAAAATATGAAACTGGTGATCCGCAACATCCTGCGTATGTCGGTTTATCAGTTAAAATATATGGACAGTGTACCGGATTCTGCTGTCTGTAACGAAGGCGTGCGTCTGGCACAGAAACGGGGTTTTTATCAGCTCAAAGGTTTTGTGAACGGCGTTCTTCGAAGTGTTGCAAGAAATCTGGACAAAGTGGAATATCCTTCAAAAGAAAAACAGCCGTTGCTTTATCTTTCAGTCACCTATTCCATGCCGGAATGGATTGTAAAGAGCTGGTGTGAACTCTACGGCTTTGATGCCGTGGAAAAGATCTGCAAGGATATGCATGAAGAAAAACCGACTTCGATCCGCTGCAATCTGGATAAAACGGAAAAAGAGCAGATTATCGAGAGCCTCAAAGAGCAGGGGATCCAGGTAGAGCAGAGTCCGTATCTGGACTATGCACTCGGCATCCGCGGCTATAATTACATGAAAGCGGTGCTTGCCTTTAAACGCGGCTGGTTCCAGGTGCAGGATGTCAGCTCCATGCTGGTTTCTGAGATTGCAGCACCGAAATGGGGCGACTACTGCATTGATGTCTGTGCCGCACCGGGAGGCAAAAGCCTTCACCTTGCAGATATGCTGCACGGAAGCGGTCATGTGGAGGCAAGAGATATCACCGACTACAAAGTCCGGCTGATGCAGGAAAATATTGAGCGTATCGGCGTGATCAATATGTCTGCGACCCTGCAGGATGCGACCGTTTTTGATCCGGAATCCGTGGAGCGTGCGGATATTCTGCTGGCAGATGTGCCTTGCTCCGGACTTGGCGTGATCGGCAAAAAGGCGGACATCCGCTACAAGATGACACCGGCAAAACAGACGGAGATCATCAAACTGCAGCGTAAAATCCTCGATACGGTCTGGAAGTATGTCAAAGTGGGCGGAACATTGATTTACAGTACCTGTACGATCGGGGCAGAAGAAAATCAGTACAACGTCAAATGGTTTCTGGAAAATTATCCGTTTGTGCTGGAAAGCATTGATCCGTACATCTGCGACGAGCTGAAGGGTAAGACAACCAGTGCCGGATATCTTCAGCTTCTGCCCGGCATACATAAATCAGACGGATTTTTCATTGCACGCCTGAAACGTGTAAAGTAGGAGTGTGGCATGGAAAAAACAGATATCAAATCATTGGATTATGACGAACTGAAAGATTTTTTTGTCAGCATCGGCGAAAAGCCGTTCCGGGCAAAGCAGGTCTACCAGTGGATACATGAAAAACAGGCGGATGGTTTTGGAGAGATGACCAATCTCTCAAAAAATCTGCGGGAAAAACTGGCAGAAACCTGTGAATATACCTGCCTTGAGAACGTACAGACGCTGGTTTCCGAACTGGACGGAACGAGAAAATATCTGTTCCGCCTTTCGGACGGCTATGTGGTCGAGAGTGTGCTGATGCGTTACCAGCACGGCAATTCGGTGTGCATTTCCACGCAGGTCGGCTGCCGCATGGGATGCCGTTTCTGTGCCTCCACGATCGGAGGAAAGACAAGAGATCTGACGGCGGGGGAGATGCTCGATCAGATCTACCGTATCCAGAAAGACATCGGGGAGCGGGTATCCAACCTGGTGATGATGGGTACCGGAGAGCCACTGGATAATTACGACAATGCGGTAAAATTCATCCGGATGCTGAGTGATGAACACGGACTGAATATCAGCCAGCGAAACATTACCTTATCAACCTGCGGGATCGTGCCGCGGATGCGTCAGCTTGCAGATGAAGGATTTCAGATCACACTGGCACTTTCGCTCCACGCACCGAATCAGGAAAAACGAAAAGCACTGCTTCCGATCGCCGGAAAATATGAGATCCATGAGGCGGTGGATGCCTGCCGGTATTATTATGAAAAGACCGGACGTCGCATCACGTTTGAGTACAGCCTTGTTGGCGGACAGAATGATTCAAAAGAAGATGCAAAGCAGCTTTACGAACTGATCCATGGCATCAACTGCCATGTGAATCTGATTCCGGTCAATCCGGTAAAAGAACGTTCTTATGTGCAGTCGGAACGAAAAGTGATTGTGGAGTTCAAAAATAAACTTGAAAATTGCGGAATAAATGTTACTATTAGAAGAGAAATGGGACGTGATATTGGCGGTGCTTGTGGACAACTTAGGAAAAGTTATATGGATAAAGAAAAAAAGGAGTAAAGGCATGAGATCATGCTGTGTTACAGATGTAGGGCAGAAAAGAACCACGAACCAGGATTTTGTGTTTGCTTCTGACACTCCGGTAGGACCATTGCCGAACCTTCTGATCGTTGCGGACGGTATGGGAGGACATCAGGCAGGCGATATGGCATCCCGCTATGCGGCCGAAGTGATCGTCAGTCATATTAAAAGAAGCAGAGAACGAAATCCGATCCGTGTACTTCGAAGTGCAATTGAAACAGCAAACGAAAGAGTGCTGGAAAAGGCAGCAGAAGACGAAGAACTGAGCGGTATGGGTACGACTGTCGTAGCCGCAACCGTGGTTGAAAATTACCTTTATGTTGCAAATGTAGGAGACAGCAGACTGTATCTGATACGGGATCACATCAGACAGATCACCAGAGACCATTCTCTGGTAGGAGAGATGGTGCGGGCGGGTGAGTTAAGCCCGGAGCAGGCGAGAAATCACCCGAACAAGAATATCATCACCAGAGCAGTAGGGGCAGGACAAAAACTGGAGATTGACTTTTTTGACGAGGACTTAAGAAAAGGAGATATCCTGCTCTTATGTTCCGACGGACTGAGCAACATGGTAGAAGATGAGGAAATTGAAAAAATAATCAAAAGCGGCAGAGAGCTGCCGAAGATCGCCATGGACCTGATTGAACGGGCAAATCGCAATGGCGGCAAGGACAATATCGCGGTTGTACTGGCACAGCCGCTGACAGGTGAGGTGGAGCAATGTTAAAAGAAGGCATGTTTATCCAGGATCGATACGAGATCATCAGCAAGATCGGTTCCGGCGGTATGGCAGATGTATATAAGGCAAAAGACCATACACTGAACCGCTTTGTTGCAGTGAAAGTATTGAAACCTGAATTCCGAAAAGATAAGGGATTTATCACGAAATTCCGTGTGGAGGCACAGTCTGCGGCAGGACTGGCACATCCGAATATTGTAAATGTCTATGATGTAGGTGAGGACAACGGCATCAGTTTCATTGTCATGGAGCTGGTAGAAGGGATCACCTTAAAAGAATATATCGAGAAAAAGGGAAGACTCGCAGTGCGGGAAGCAACCAGCATTGCGATCCAGGTATCGATGGGGCTGCAGGCGGCACACAACAACGGCATCGTCCATCGTGATGTCAAACCGCAGAATATCATCATCTCCACAGATGGAAAAGTAAAAGTCACGGATTTTGGTATCGCAAGAGTGGCGACATCCAATACGATCAGTTCCAATGTCATGGGCTCGGTACACTACAGTTCACCGGAGCAGGCAAGAGGCGGTTACAGTGACTACAAGAGTGACATCTATTCGCTTGGTATCACGATGTATGAGATGCTGACCGGTCATGTACCGTTCGACGGTGACACGACGGTCGCCATTGCACTGAAACATCTGCAGGAGGAGATCCAGTCACCGCGTAAATATGTGCCGGAACTGCCGAAAAGTACGGTACAGATCATCTATAAATGTACGCAGAAAAGCCCGGATCGACGATACAGTGACATGGAAGAGCTGATCAGTGACTTAAAGGAGTCTCTGGTCAACCCGGAAGGTGACTTTGTAAAGATTGCACCGCTTGACAGCCGTGCACATACCGTGATCGTCTCTCAGGATGAGCTGAACAAGATCAAAGAAGGACGCAATGAGATGCAGCAGGCAGAAGAGCCTTATCCTGCAAATCAAGAACCGGTCAATACCGGCATGCCAAATCCTCAGAACCTACAGAATATGGGAAATCCGCAGAATATGCAGGGCAGAGGACAGCAGTATGCAAACAATGGATATCAGAATCCGCAGAATTATGCCGGTGGATATTATCAGCCGGAAGAGCCGCAGGAGCCGGAAGTCAATCCGAAACTGGAGAAATTCATGACGATCGGCAGCATTGTCGTAGGCGTTCTGATCCTGGCAATCTTTCTGGCACTGGTCGGAAGTGCGACCGGATTGTTTGACCTTGGATTTTTGGCAGGCGGAAGCAACAAGAAGCAGACAGAGACAACGACCGCAACTGAGACGACACAGATCTCCGGTCAGGTCGAAGTGCCGAGCATCCTTGGCAAAACAGAAGCAGAGGCAAAAGAAATGCTGGCAGATACTGGTCTTGGGCTTGAGTATGCCGGAGAAGAACCGTCCACTGATTATGACAAGGGTCAGATCATGGCTCAGCAGCCGGAAAGGGGCGAGATGGTTGATAAAAATACGACCATTTCTTACACGGTAAGTACCGGAAGCGACAAGATCACCCTGCCGGATCTGGAGAATGAGTCAGCAGACGATGCGAAAGCAGCACTGGAAAAGCTGGGGCTGAAATGTGACCAGCAGGAAGTGTATGATATTTCCATCGCCCAGGGACATGTCAGTTATACAAGTCCGGGAGCAGGAAAGGAAGTTGCCCCGAATTCTACCGTTACACTTTACATCAGCAACGGCGGAGACGGAAGTGTCGACAGTTCCGATCCTGCATCGGACACGGAAACGGATACGGAAACACAGGAGACAGTCAAAGAGACGAAAAAAGAAACGGAATCCAAAGAGACCAGTGCAAAGGCAGAATATTCCACCGATGTAAAGCTTTATGCACCGCAGGACTACAACGATGAGAAAGTCCGCATTGAGCTGGTGCAGGACGGCAAGACAACGACTCTGGTGGACGGAGAGGTGGTTGAGTTCCCGTACAGCCTGAAAATGACATCCGATTCCAGCAGCAGTGCAACTGCGTATGTTTATGTGCTGGATGACGATGGAAATATATTGAAAAAAGTAGAATATGAAGGCGTGCCGTTCAGCAAATAGCGGTGTGCAGAATACGGAGTTTTCATGCAGGGAAAGATTATAAAAGGAATTGCCGGGTTTTATTATGTCCATATCGCCGGAAAAGGCGTGTATGAGTGTAAAGCAAAGGGTATTTTCCGAAAAAATAAAATAAAACCGCTGGTCGGAGATGATGTGGTGATCGATATCCTGGACGAAGAAAAAAGAGAAGGAAATATCCGGGATATCCTTGCCAGGAAAAATGCACTGATCCGTCCGGCCGTTGCAAATGTAGATCAGGCGATGGTCATTTTTGCAATCAGCAGGCCGGCTCCGAATCTGAGTCTTCTGGATCGTTTCCTGATCTCAATGGAGCGTCAGAATGTACCGGTCGTTGTCTGTTTTAACAAAAGTGATATCGCAGAGCCGCAAGAGGCGGCAAGACTTCAGGAGATTTATGAAAACTGTGGCTGTCAGGTTCTTTTTACCAGTGTAAAAGAGCAGGCAGGGACAGAACAGATACGGGAGCTTTTGAAAGATAAAACGACCGTTGTTGCCGGCCCGTCCGGTGTCGGCAAGTCATCGATGATCAACTTTCTCTATCCGAAGGCAGAGATGATGGTCGGTGAGATCAGTCAGAAGATCGACCGCGGCAAGCATACAACACGTCATTCTGAACTGTTCTCCATCGGTGACAACACGTATCTGATGGATACGCCCGGATTCAGTTCGTTGTATCTTACCGATTTTGAAAAAGAAGATTTAAAAGAATATTTCGCAGAGTTTCGAAAATATGAGCCATACTGTCGTTTTCAGGGCTGTATGCATTTGAGTGAACCTGACTGTGGTGTAAAAGAAGCACTGGCAGAAGGAAAGATCAGTTCTATACGCTACGAAAGCTATAAAGAACTGTATGAAGAACTGAAACAAAAAAGGAGGTACTGATTTTTATGAAGTACGAATTATCACCGTCTATTCTTTCCGCAGATTTTGCAAGACTGGGAGAGGAAATAAAGGCAGTTGAGCAGACAGGCGTAAACTATCTTCATATTGATGTGATGGACGGTATGTTTGTACCGAGCATTTCATTTGGATTCCCGATCATCAAATCCATCCGGAAAATGAGCAATATGGTATTTGATGTCCATCTGATGGTAGAACAGCCGGAGCGTTATATCGAAGAGACAGCGGCAAGCGGGGCGGATATCATCACGATCCATGCAGAGGCCTGCAAACATCCGGACCGTGCGATCGAGCAGATCCATCAGCTGGGAAAGAAAGCCGGTATTGCACTGAACCCTTCTACTTCTCTGCATGAGCTGGATTACCTTCTGGAGAAAGTGGACATGGTACTTCTGATGACTGTAAATCCTGGATTTGGAAACCAGAAATACATTCCGTACTGCACCGGAAAGGTGAAAGAGCTGCGTACCATGATCGAAGAGCGGGGACTTCAGACCGATATTGAAGTTGACGGCGGCATCAACGCTGCGACGATCGATGCTGTTTTAGAGGCAGGAGCCAACATCCTGGTAGCCGGATCGGCTGTTTTTGGCAAAGAAACGGCAAAAAATGCAGAAAAATACCGGAAACTGCTGGCAGATTATCAGGAGAATCACAAATGAAGCGAGCAGTGATCATAAGCGGGGGCAAAATTCAGACTGATTTTGCCCTTGCTTTTTTGAGGACACAGACCTGGGATTACGTGATCGGGGCAGATAAGGGAGTGATCTTCTGTCACAAAAATCAAATCATGCCCACACACATTGTCGGAGACTTTGATTCGGCTGGTGAGACGGAATACGAGTATTTTCAGAAAAATACCGACGTTCCGATCAAAAGGCTCAATCCGGTCAAAGATTATACAGACACCGTTTTGGCTCTTCGTCTGGCACTGGAACTTGGGGCAGAAGAAATTACGATCCTTGGCGGAACCGGGGCACGCATCGACCATACCGCTGCCAATGTACGGATCCTGTTTCTTGCTCTGCAAAAAGGTGTGCGGGCATATCTTCTGGATGAACACAACAAAATGTGGCTGACGGATCATGCAGTATCCATAAAAAAAGAGGAACAGTTCGGCAAATATCTTTCTTTGTTTGCCATGGGAGGTGCAGTGAAAGATCTGACGCTGCAGGGTGTTTTTTATCCGCTTGATCATTATCTTCTGGAGGGAATGGATCCGCTCTGCGTAAGCAATGAGATCACAGAAGAGGCATGTCGGATCAACTTTTCGGAAGGGGTTCTGTTGGTGATCGAGTCGAAAGACTGATATCCCTGTCGAAAAAGGTCGAATAACGAAGAAAAACAGTAAAATTTTGTCGATGAGTTCTTTTTCTGGGGACTTGCAATCAGGAGGTTTACTGTGTTACACTGTTGGTGCTGATAAAGAGCAAAATGTCATTTACATAAAGAGAGGAAATTACAAATGAAACTTGGTATTGTAGGATTGCCAAACGTAGGAAAAAGTACACTGTTTAATTCTTTAACAAAGGCGGGAGCAGAGTCCGCAAACTATCCGTTCTGTACGATCGACCCGAATGTCGGTATCGTAACCGTTCCGGATGAAAGGCTGAATCTTTTAGCAGATCTGTATCACTCAGCAAAAGTGACACCGGCTGTGATCGAGTTTGTAGATATCGCAGGTCTGGTAAAAGGAGCATCCAAAGGAGAGGGACTTGGAAATCAGTTCCTGGCAAATATCCGTGAGGTTGATGCGATCGTGCATGTTGTCCGCTGCTTTGAGGATACCAATGTGATCCATGTAGACGGAAGCGTAGATCCGACAAGAGATATTGATACAATCAACCTGGAGCTGATCTTTTCCGATATTGAGATTCTGGAGAGAAGGATCGCAAAGAGCAGCAGAGGTGCAAGAAATGATAAGAAGCTTGCAAAAGAAGTAGATTTTTTGCAGAGACTGAAAGCATATCTGGAAGAAGGAAACCTGGCGATCGGATTTGAGCTTCAGGATGAAGATGAGGAAGCATGGTTTGCAGAGTACAACCTTCTGACTGCAAAACCGGTGATCTATGCAGCCAATGTATCGGAAGATGATCTGGCAGATGACGGAGCATCCAACGCTTATGTGCAGGCAGTCCGGAATTTTGCAGCTAAGAACGGCAGTGAAGTATTTGTGATCTGTGCACAGATCGAGCAGGAGATTTCTGAACTGGATGAGGATGAAAGAAAAATGTTCCTCGAAGATCTTGGATTAAAAGAGTCCGGACTGGAGAAACTGATCAAAGCAAGCTACAGTCTGTTAGGCCTGATCAGTTACCTGACTGCAGGTGAGACTGAGACAAGAGCCTGGACGATCAAAAAAGGAACAAAGGCACCGCAGGCGGCAGGCAAGATCCATTCCGATTTTGAACGTGGATTCATCCGTGCCGAGGTAGTCAATTATCAGGATCTTCTGGATTGCGGAAGCTATTCTGCAGCAAAAGAAAAAGGACTGGTAGGACTGGAAGGCAAAGATTACGTAGTCAAAGACGGAGATGTTGTTCTGTTCCGCTTCAATGTATAATTGGAAAAATAAAGAGGTGATGTTATGAATACATCCATAAATTTTCCAAATCTTGGGATTCATTTATCAAATGTCGGAAAGTCGATCAGCATCGGTGGCTTTGAGATTGCCTATTACGGTATGATCATCGCATGCGGAATGATTCTGGGTCTGTGCATCGCCATGTGGGTGGCGAAGAAAACAAACCAGAATCCGGATCAGTATTTTGATGTGGCACTCTATGCGATCCCGATCGCACTGATCGGGGCGAGAGCGTATTATGTTATCTTTTCCTGGGATCAGTACAAAGACAATCTGATCCACATTCTGTATTTCCGGGAAGGCGGACTGGCGATATTCGGCGGTGTGATTGCGGCAGTGATTACATTTTATGTATATGTAAAAATAAAAAAACAAAATTTCTGGCTGATGGCAGACACCGCATGTGTCGGGCTGGTTTTGGGACAGATCATCGGTCGCTGGGGTAACTTTTTCAACAGAGAGGCTTTCGGCGGCTATACAAATGGTCTGTTTGCGATGCAGCTTCCGCTGAATGCCGTACGCAGTTCCGATGTCACGCAGGAGATGATGGAGCACCTGCAGACGATCGACGGCGTGCAGTATATTCAGGTACACCCGACTTTTTTATACGAAAGTTTTTGGAATGTCGGTGTTCTGCTGTTGCTGCTGCTCTTTACAAAGCATAAGAAATTTCACGGCGAGATTTTTTTACTTTATCTCGCAGGCTACGGAATCGGAAGATTCTGGATCGAGGGGCTCCGTACAGATCAGCTTCTGCTTCCGGGGATCAAACTTCCGGTATCGCAGGTGCTTTCCGCAGTAGTAGCCATTGTCTCCATCGCAGTAATATTGATCCAACGAAAAAGATGCACGGCAAAAAAAAACGTGTAAAAGCACAGAAAGATTGAGGGATGTACGATGAGTAAAATGAACGAAATACGCAGCGAAGTGGAAAAAATCAAAGAAAGTATTGAGTGTGAGCGAAGAAAACTGGATGAGATCATCCTGTCCGGAAACGCCGAAGAGATCTATCGCCAGAATATCAAAGTCGATCAGCTGATCGAGCAGTATATTGACCTGGCTCAGGTGTAAGGATAGCTGAAATGAAAAAGATAAGAAAGGCTGGAATATATAAAAGATATTCCGGCTTTTTTTGTTTGATGTACGGAAATGTAAGAAAAATTTTCTGCGACCCCAACATCATATAAAATGCCAGGCGAAGTATTTCAGGATATTTTCAGCTAAAATTCACATGACAAACAAAAATACCTGTGGTAGAATGAAAATATTAGTAAAAAACAACAAAGAGAGAGTGAAAAATCAGGAGGCGGAAATGAAAAAAGTACAAAAATTGTTAAAGAGGAGTCTTGCCACCGGGCTGGCATTGGTGATGATCGTTTCCAGTATGACGATCGTTCCGGGATCGTGGCAGGTCCATGCAGCAGAGGCATCGGGGCAGATTGGGATTTCAAATGCAGACGAGCTGAAAAAAATAGGCAAAGACAAGGACTATCCGATGGACGGGGACTATGTGCTCACCGATGATATCAATCTTTCCGGCAGTGACTGGACACCGATCGGAGGAAGCGGCGGCAGTCAGTATGCCCTCGTTTCCGGTGAACGTGTTTTTAACGGTACGTTTGACGGAGCCGGTCATGTGATCTCCGGGCTTACGATCCAGTGTGACGGATCAAACAACAGCGGTTACCGCATCAGTCAGTCCGGACTGTTTGCAATGCTCGGAAGTGATGATGCATCGGATTATGCGGAAGTGAAAAATATTGTATTTACAGACGTATCCATCAGCCATAATCTTGGCGGCGGAGATACGATCGGCACGCTGGCAGCAGATGCCGACGGATTTGTAAAGATCGACAACGTTGCTGTGCTGGGCGGCAGCATCGAAGTGACGGCAAACAACGGCGGTGACCTGATCGGCGTAGGCGGTATCATTGGTCAGTCACGCAATAACACGGCAGGTGTACATATGAGCAACCTTTACAATGCGGCTTCTGTCAATGTGACATCTGCAGTTTCCACACCACCGGTGCGGTGTGGCGGCATCATTGGAAGGATTCATCAGGGTGGTGAGATCGGAAGCCTTACTTCCTGTCTGAATATCGGAACTGTGACATACAAAGGTTCCGGCGGTTATGCGATCAATGGCTACAGCCAGAATACAGCAGCGTCCTCCAACACAGCAAATATTACAGGCTGTTATTATCTGGAAGGCAGCGGAATTGCCTATACGGAGGGCGGTTCCGTCAGTGAAAGTGACCTGAAAAGTGAAGCACTGGCAGAAAAACTTGGCACGGATTACTGGTATATTTCCAAATCCGGTCAGGTTATGCCAAAAGTTACGGACGGAAAAGTAGTGGTGCCGATCCCGTCACCGACGTTTGCGGACGGTGACAAAGCATCTTCTGTCACCAAAGATTTCACCCTGCCGCTGACTTACGCAGGAGAAGACGGAGAAGAGACGATCAGCTGGAGCAGCAGCAATCCGGATGTGATCACAATAAACGGAAGCAGGGCAGAGGTAAAAGGCGTGCTGGCAGATACCGAAGTGACGCTGACTGCGACCACATCGAAGACACAAAAGACAAAGACGGTCAAAGTAACCGTCAAATCCGATCTGGAGATTGAATTTGACCGGGAGTATGCAAAGCCGGGACAGCTGATGAAAGCTTCTGTAAAAAATGCACCGGCAGATACCGAGTTTACTTATGTATGGCAGAAAGATAAGAGTACTTTATCAGACAGTGACAGTTATACACCGACAAGTGCGGATCTCAATACCTTTATCACAGTGCGTGCGAGCCTGAAAAGTACCGGAGCGACCGTGGCAGAGAAAAAGATCTACTGCAGCAAACTTCCGGTTGTCTATATCAATACGGAAGATGGATATGGCATTACAAGCAAAGAGACCTACAAACAGGCAACCATGAAGATCCAGGGCAATGACAGCTTTAACAGCACGAACACCACGCTTTATGACGGCGGTATTTCCATCCGCGGTCGTGGAAACAGTACCTGGAATATGGGATATTCCAAACTTCCATATAAGATCAAACTGGATTCCAAAACCAATCTGCTCGGATTTGGCAACAGCAAACACTGGGCACTTCTGGCAAACTATATGGATGAGTCTCTGCTGCGTAACAAGACATCCTACGACCTGTCCGGAAAGATGGGTATGGTCTATCTGAAATCCACCAATGTAGAAGTGATCCTGAACGGTGTCTACGCCGGAAATTATCAGCTGGTAGGAAACGTAAGGATTGATAAATCCAGAGTGAATATCCACAACTGGGAAGATGTGGCAAGTGATGCGGCAAAGGCGATCGCCAAAAAAGAAGGCATCAAGGGTGAGGCAAAGGATGCACTGGAAGATTATATGACTGAACATCTGGAATGGATCACCAGCGGAATCCTCAGTTATAATGGAAAAACTTATCAGATTGAAGATTACTACACAGATCTTCCGAAAGATTCCAGCGGAAAGACAGACGTATCCGGCGGATATCTGTTTGAGCTGGATGCATATTATGACGAAGTCTCAAAATTCCAGACAAAGAAAAAGCAGCCGATCATGTTCAAAAATCCGGAGTTTGCCAATACGAACACCGAGCTGTTTACAGCGGCGCAGAATTATGTACAGGCTGTCGAGGACAGTATCAATTCCGAGGATTATTATACGACCTACAATGGTGAGAAGAAGCACTACACCGATCTGGTGGATCTGGATTCCCTGGTCCGTTATCTGATGTTAAATGAATTTTACTGGAACACGGAAACCATGAAAAAGAGTACCTACATGTACAAAGACCTCGGCGGAAAGCTCTTTATCGGACCGGTATGGGATATGGACTGGACCTCCAACAGCCAGATCAGTGCCGGAGAGACCAGCAATTACCGGGCATGGATGGTCGTGACAAGGTCGGCAGAAGCACAGGCAAATTCCTGGTATAAGACGCTGATCGGAGATCCGTATTTTGTAACGAAACTTTACGAATGTTACAAAGAAAACCGTCAGAATTTTGAGGACATTGTAAAGACAGGCGGTATCCTGGATCAGCAGAAAAAATATCTGCTGGAATCCGGAAATGCCAATTATCAGGCAGGCTATCTGATGCATCGCTCTACATTTGAGAGTGAAGTGGAACGGCTTCGCACCTTCCTGAAGAACCGTCTGGACTGGATGGATCAGCAGTTCACCAGTGTAGATACGCTGCTTGCTTCTCTTGGAAAGTACAGGGCATCTTCTGCAATCTCTGTGACAGAGACAACTTCAGCAGCAGGAAAAGTACTTCTGACGGCAGAGGTTAAAAACAATAACAGCATCAAAAAAGTCGGCTTCTATGTAAATGGTGTGCTTGGTGCAACCGTGACCGTAGAAAATGGCAAAGCTGTTTTTGAAGTATCCGATGATCTTCTGACCAGGACAGAGGGCGGACTGAACACCGTACAGGTACGAGGCATGGATGCCTCCGGCAATCTGCTTTCCGGCGGATCTTTGAGCAATTATGTTGATTTCACAAAGGCGATCGCCGCAGAAAAACTGACCGGAAAGGTTACGGTCAGCGGAGAAGCAAAGGTCGGTGCCGTTTTAAGTGCAGGCGTACAGGATTCCAATAACAGCGGAACACTGTCTTACCAGTGGATGGCAGACGGAAAAGCAATCGAGGGTGCAAACGGAGAGAACTATACACTGACAGAGGCGGAAATCGGAAAAGTGATCACCGTTGCAGTGACAAGCTCCATAGAAACAGGAAGCCTTGTCAGTGCACCGACCGATGCCGTGATCAAAGAAGAACTGAAAAACGATCATCTGATCATCAATCAGGTATACGGCGGCGGTGCCAATGACAGCACACCGGTAAGCCACAGCTTTATCGAACTTTACAATCCGACGGACAATGCAATCTCACTGGAAGGTTACAGCATCGGATATCTTTCAAACGGCAAGAGTAATACACCGCAGGAAGTAAAACTTGCACTTTCCGGAAGCGTACCGTCCCATACGTCCTATCTGATCCGATGTGAACAGCAGGATACATCCACACCGGATCTGATCAAGTTTACGGTAAGCAAATTTGACCAGGAATGGACACAGACGATTGACAATAAGAGATATCAGATAACGCTTTATAAAGGAAATAAAGTCGAAGATGCCGTTTCCGTAAACGAAGGAAATGTAGAAGGAAGTGCACTTTTAGACGGTACGATCAGCAAGCAGAAAGCGATCCGCCGTATCGGATTTGCAGATACGAACAACAATACCGCAGACTTTGAGGTAGTCAGCTACAAAGACGATGCCACTGCTGCAACGAAGAAATATCCGAGAAGCCTGGCAGACGGAGCATGGGGCAGCGGTGAGACACCAAAACCGGATCCGACCCCGGCAGAGCTGGCAGGCAGTGTATCCATCCGTGGAAATGCCATTGTCGGAGCAACACTTTATGCAGATGATGCAGGTATCACCAATAATACCGGAACACTGTCTTATCAGTGGATGGCAGACGAAAGTGAGATTTCCGGTGCAAACAGTGCATTTTTAAGTGTGGAGAAAGGACTGACCGAAAAGCAGATTTTCGTGAAAGTGACAAGCAGTGTGGAAACAGGCACACTGACCAGTGAAAAGACGGCAGCCGTTGTGGAAAAAGAAGCCCAAACGGCACATCTGATCATCAACCAGGTATACGGAGGCGGTGGAAAAGGCAAAACACCGGTATCCGCAAGCTTTATTGAACTTTACAATCCAACCGCAGAGGATATCGGACTGAGCGGTTATACCATCGAATACCTCAGCGGAAGCACACAGAAACAGCTAGAGCTGACCGGAACGGTCGCATCTCACACTTCTTATCTGATCAAAGGTCAGGAAGAGAAGACTTCTGCAGATCTGATCTGTACGATCGAGAAAGCAGATCAGGAATGGGATCTTGCGATCAGCAACAAACAGTACCGCATCCTGCTGAAGAAAGGCGAAGAGCAGATTGACGGTGTCTCTGTCAATGAAGCAGCAGCAGAAGGAACTGCACTGGCAGATCCGGAAAATGATACGATCATCTCCAAGAAAAAAGCGATCCGCCGTATCAGCTTTATCGATATGGATGATAATGCAGCCGATTTTGAAGTACTCAATTACAGTAAGATCCCATCCGAAATCCTGGATCAGGTAAAGCCAAGATCAACGGCAGATGGAAGCTGGGGCATGAAAGACATCGTCAAACCGGAAAAATATTATACCGTTACCTTTGATGTGGACGGAGAAAAAGAGAGCGTTTCCGTAAAAGAAGGAGAGAAAGCAAGCGAAAAAGAAGCACCGCAGAAAGAAGGCTATACCTTCCTTGGATGGTATCTGGAAGATCAGAAATATGATTTTGAAACACCGGTTAGCACAGATATCACACTCTGTGCAAAATGGGAGAAGAACGAAACACCAACCCCGGATCCGCTTCCGGACATTGATCCAAAGCCAGAACCAAAGCCGGAGCCAAAGCCAGAACCAAAGCCGGATCCGAAGCCGACACCTTCAGAAACCATTCAGGCTCCGCAGATCGTAAGCGTTAAAAGCATTGCCAAGAAAAAGATAACGGCAGTGCAGATCACCGTTGAGGCAGTACAGGGTGCAACCGGCTATCAGATCTACCGCAAAAAGGGAAGCAAAGTGACGATGATCGGTCAGACATCCGGAACCGTATTCCTGGATCAGAATCCGGTAAGCGGAACGTCTTCCTACTATGCAAAAGCCATCAAAGGCAGTCTGACCGGCAAAGAGGGCAGTGCAAAGAAGATTACACTTCCAAAAGCGACCACAAAAGTGACGGCAAAAGCCAAAACGGACAAAACCGTAGTTCTGAGTTGGAAGAAAGTGAAGGGTGCAACCGGTTATCTGGTATATCGTTCCACAAAGAAAAATGGCAGCTATCAGAGGATCGCAGTGCTGAAAAAAGGAACGAAATGCACATACACCGACAAAAAAGGACTGAAAAAAGGAATGAAATACTATTACCGTATCGTGACAGTGAAAAAGAAAACCTACAGTCCTGCAAAGACAACAAAAGCAGTAAAAATAAAAGCAGCAAAGAAAAAATAATAAACTGAGAAATATTTTCAGAACGGCAGAAAGAAAATAACGACTGCTTTTCCGAAAGCCGAAAAAGAATACCGTCGTAATTCGCAAAAGAATACGGCGGTATTCTTTTGCGATTGGTGACATATCTGTGACAAACAACGGTGAAAAAAAGCGGAAATGTACAGAAAAAAATAAAAAATAACGCCAAGAAACACTTGCCTTTTTATGTGCTTTGGGATATTATTAACACATAAGTGGTAAAGAATGGTGCATAGTGGTAAAAAATGGAGTGAAAACCACAGCCACAGCACGAAAGAGGGTGTGCCGTATGTTCATGGGCGAATACAATCATACAGTTGATGCCAAAGGCAGACTGATCATCCCTTCCAGATTTAGAGAAGAACTGAAAAATGAGTTTATCGTTACGAAAGGTTTGGATGGATGTTTATTTGTATTTCCGGGAAATGAATGGCAGATCTTTGAAGAAAAATTAAAAGCATTACCGCTTACAAACAAAAATGCACGGCAGTTCTCCCGGTTTTTTGTGGCGGGAGCTACACCATGTGAACTGGACAGGCAGGGGAGAATTCTCTTACCGTTACCGCTGAGAGAATTTGCAGGTCTTGAGAAAGATGTAGTGCTTGCCGGTATGTTAAACAGGATTGAAATATGGAGCAAAACCAAATGGATGGAAAATAATTCCTGCGATAACATGGACGATATTGCAGAGCAGATGTCGGATTTGGGACTTTGCATATAGCCTGGGGAGGACAATATGGAATTTAAACACAAATCTGTACTACTGAAGGAAAGCATTGAAGCTTTGCAGATCAAACCGGACGGCATATACGTGGACGGCACGTTAGGTGGCGGAGGGCATTCTTATGAAATATGCAGACATCTTTCGGATAAAGGAAGGCTGATCGGCATTGATCAGGATGCAGCTGCGATCGAAGCGGCAAAGGAGCGATTAGGGGAGTTTGGAGATAAAGTTACTATTATTCGCAGCAATTACTGCAATATGGTAAAGGAACTGAAAAGCATTGGCATTTCATCGGCAGATGGGATTATTTTGGATCTCGGGGTATCCTCCTACCAGTTGGATACGGCTGAGCGGGGATTTACATACCGCGAAGACGCACCGCTTGACATGAGGATGGATCAGCGTCAGGATATGACTGCAAAAGATATTGTGAATGGATACAGCGAGATGGAGCTGTACCGCATCATCCGCGATTACGGCGAAGAGAAGTTCGCAAAAAACATCGCGAAGCACATTGTAAATGCAAGGCAGCAGAAAGAAATTGAAACAACTGGGGAGTTAATTCAAATCATAAAAGCAGCCATACCTATGAAAGTCCGAGCAGTAGGCGGACACCCGGCCAAAAAGACCTTTCAGGCAATTCGGATCGAACTGAACAGAGAACTGGAAGTTTTAAGGGATTCGCTGGACAGCATGATCGATTTTTTGAATGACGGAGGAAGGATCTGTGTGATCACATTCCATTCGCTGGAAGATCGAATCGTAAAAAACAACTTCAGAAAAAATGAAAATCCGTGTATATGTCCAAGGGAGTTTCCTGTCTGCGTATGCGGCAGGAAATCCAAGGGCTTTGTGGTCACCAGAAAGCCGATTATACCGGGTGAGGAAGAACTGACATATAATAAACGAGCAAAAAGCTCCAAACTTCGTGTTTTCGAAAGAAGACGGGAGGAAGAGGAGTCATGAAACAGGTAAACAGAGACAAATGTAAGAGACAGGAGGGTCGATATGGCAGAGAGAAATTATCGCAGAGATGATAAGATAAGACAGACAGGTCGATATGCTTATATTGATGGCAGTACCGTTCGCAAATTACAGACTCGCCCTGTACCGGAAAAGAGAGAAACCGAGAGAAGACAGGAACAGCCGCGACGCAGAAAACGGACGAGTGCCAAAACAAGACGCAACCGTGCACGTGCACTGCAGATGCATCTGCGTGACGTTATCTTTCTTGGAATCGCAGGAATGATCGTGGTCGTTTCATGCATCAACTATCTTCAGAAACAGGCATTGAATACATCCTATCGTAATCAGGTGGCGACACAGGAGGCCAAGCTTGCAGATCTCAAAGAACGCAATGATGCTGCCTATGAAAGTGCACTGAAGTCCGTAGATCTGGAGACAATCCGCAATATTGCCATCAACAAACTGGGTATGGTTTATGCCGGAGAAGAACAGGTAAAAACTTACGATGACAAGAGCAGCGACTATGTAAGACAGTACAGTGATGTTCCGACAGAGTGAGTAATCAGACAGGTGGTATAAAGTGGCAGAAAAGAAAAGAAAAAAAAGAAAGCACTTTTCAAAACTAATGCAGAAAAAACTGGTGGGAAGTTTTGCATTAGTTTTGTTTGTGTTACTGGGATTAAATTTAAGAATTGTATATATTACAGCCAAAAACGGCGATAACTATGCAAAACAGGTGCTGTCACAGAAACAGTATGACAGCAGAACGATTCCATACAAACGCGGAGAGATCCAGGACCGCAATGGAAATGTGTTTGCAAAAAGTGAAAAGGTCTATAATGTCATTCTCGACTGTGTAGCGGTAAACGGTGGTGATGAAGAAGAACAGGCAAAGCTGAAAGAGCAGGAAATTGATTACATCGAACCGACGATCGATGCACTTGTGAAAACATTAGGTCTGGATGAAGCAGAGCTTCGTTCAATGATCACTGATCCGTCAACATCCGGGAGTCGGTATCAGGTTCTGAAAAAGGGCATTTCTCTGGAAGAAAAGCAGACATTTGAGGACTATACGGAAATCGATTCTGAAAAGGAGTATACCAAGACAGACCTTGCAAGGCGGCGGTGTGTTCAGGGTGTCTGGTTTGAAGAAGATTACGTCCGGGATTATCCGCTGAAAACACTTGCGAGCAATGTGATCGGAGTCGGAAGCAATTCCGGCGGTGCAAGCGGGCTGGAATCTTACTACACAGATGTCTTGGACGGAACAGACGGCAGAGAGTTCGGTTATCTGGATGAGAACTCCGACCTGCAGAGGACAATCGTTGAACCGACCAATGGAAATACAATCGTTTCCACCCTGGATATCAACATCCAGCAGGTTGTGGAAAAGTACATCGCTGAATTTGATGCAGAGTACGGCAAAGATGCCGAGGACGGCAAAGGTGCGAAAAACATTGGTGTCATCGTCGGAAATCCGCAGAACGGCGAGATTTATGCGATGGCGAGCAACCACGGATTTGACCTCACGGATCCGGATGATTTAAGCGACAAGTATACGGACGCAGAGCTGAAATCCATGACAGAGGAAGAAAAATCAGATGCTCTGAATGAGAAATGGTACAATTACTGCGTATCCGAAAGTTTTGAGCCTGGCTCTACGTTTAAACCGATCGTGGTAGCATCGGCACTGGAGATGGGGGCGATCACGACAGATGCTACCTACGTCTGTGACGGTGGAGAATTTGTCACCGATACAGAAATCAAATGTGATAATATTTACGGTCATGGAAATGAGACGTTAAGTGATGTTATCAAAAATTCCTGTAACGATGCGATGATGCAGATCGGAATGAAAATGCAGATCACACCATTCCTGAAATACCAGAGACTGTTTAATTTCGGAAGCCGGACAGGGATCGACCTTCCGAACGAAAGTACCGGTGTACTGTATGACAGGGACAGCATGCACGAGGTAGAGCTGGCGACCAATACCTTCGGTCAGACTTTTACCAGCACGATGATCCAGGAATATGCGGCATTTAATGCAGTGGTAAACGGCGGATATTATTATGAGCCGCATATGGTAAAGCAGATCCTGGATGATAACGGCGGGTATCCACGAAAAATGCAGATTTTGTGTTAAGTGCCATGGAGCAGACTGTTCTGGATGGTACCGGAAAAAAAGCAAGAGTGCCGGGCTACCGTGTGGCAGGTAAAACAGGTACTGCAGAGAAGATCAATCCGGAGACCGGAACACGTTGGGAAGGAAAATATCTGGTATCTTTCATCGGATGTGCACCGGTGGATGATCCGCAGCTTACAGTGTATGTTGTTGTCGATGAGCCAAACGTTGAAAATCAGGAAACTGGTGGTTACTCTATGATCATTTCCAGAAAGATCATGATGGAAGTGCTTCCGTATCTGAACATTCCACAGACGGAAGAGATCACAGATGAGTTGCTTCAGGAGCTGGAACTGACCAGAGAAGATGTGGAAAACGGAAGAAACGCAGCTCTGATCAAAGAAAAATCAGAGACAACGGAGACAGATGAGTACGGAAATGTCATCTCTTCCGGAACGACCGCTGAAACGGACGAGTACGGAAATGTCATTTCCTCCGGAACGACATCCGGCAGTACATCCTCTGCGACAGGCACAACCGATGCTCAGACATCACAGACGGATGCTTATGGAAATGTGATCAGTGGCAGCGATTCCACGACGCAGGGTACGACGGACGATGAGGGATCGACGTTTCATTCAAATATACCGGCTCCGCTCCAGTCACAGGACAGTGGTGACGGCGTGAGTACGCAGGACTGGATTACCAACGAAAAGCTTGGTATTGATGAGAATAATAACAGTTATTAGTCAAATGGATATTCGCAATTGAAGCAGGGGACTTCCTTGATTTGGTTAAGATATAAAGATGTGGGTGTCAAAAGTCCTCAACTATGATGCCTACGGATTGTTCCGTGCGTTGCACTCCCACAATCCTCTCCAGTATTCGCATATCGTGGGATTATCATCCCACTTTTATGCTCATATCTGGGCGGGTTCCAAGGTCTTTCATCCACTTATGAGCAAGCTCATGTGGATTTAGACCTTTTGACCCTGGCATCA
>ERZ772878.815-NODE-815-length-21920-cov-22.915_pt1 | contig 21920 bp, 17 predicted proteins | sample MGYA00580578_ERZ772878 | MGnify/ENA primary metagenome ERZ772878 (study PRJEB29015, sample SAMEA2737686) | human gut metagenome | biome: human gut; feature: human-associated habitat; material: faeces | place: China | collected 2012 ...
TAAGAGATCAGATCACCAAACTGCGGGATAGTTCCCTGATTTGAGCAACAACGCCCAGTCAAACGAAACCAGCGCCTCTTCCAGTTGCGGGCATCCGGTCACACCAGTCTGCCAGCGGGCGGCGGCAAAGCGGTGTTCCATGGGCGTTTTGCCGCCAAAAAGGTTTGAAAGCGGCTCCTGCCCGGCGCTAAGTGTATTTACACACAGCGTTCGATTTTCATTGAATACCGGCCAGACGGACGCCCCACGATTCAGGCACACCAGTAATGTGGGCGGCGTGTCGGTCACGCTGCAGACGGCGCTGGCGGTGAACCCGGCGCGCCCGGCTGGACCGTCCGTGGTGATGATATTGACCGCCGCGCCCATGCAGGACATCGCATCGCGAAAAGTTTGTTGATCGACAATGTTCATAGTTTGCTCCTTACAACAGCCCGCAGGCTTCTTCAAAGGACAGACGTGGCAGGCGCGCAAAAAGTTTGCTGCTATCGCCATAGCCGATATTAATCAGCAGATTGCTCTTCAGCGTGCTGCCCGCAAAAAAGGCGTCGTCAACGTGTTGACGGTCAAAACCCGACATCGGGCCGGTATCCAGTCCCAGCGCACGGCAAGCGATGATAAGATAGGCCGCCTGCATGGAACTGTTGCGAAACGCTGTTTCTTCGGCAAGTTGTGGGCTGGAGGTAAACCAACTGCGGGCATCGCCGTGAGGAAACAGTTGCGGTAACCGTTCATAAAATTCACTGTCCCATGCGACGATAGCGGTGACGGGCGCGGTCAGGGTTTTTTGCAGATTGCCGCTGGAAAGCGCCGGGCGCAGACGTTCTTTTCCCTCTGCAGTGCGGATAAACACGATACGTGCCGGAGAACAGTTAGCTGATGTCGGCCCCCATTTCATCAGGGCATAAAGCTCCCGTAACGTCTCATCGCTGACGGGTGTCTCCCGCCAGCCATTGTGAGTGCGGGCATCGGTGAACAGGGTGCTAAGCGCACCTGGGCTAACGGCTTCGTTCATAGCAATTCCTTACAGGGCGGCTTCACGGTGATGTAACAGGCTGGCAAGCCCGTTGAGTAACAGAGCATTAAACGTTTCGGGATCGGTCACGTTGCAGGCGTGTCCGCCATAGCGCATCACCATTTTCTGGCTATCGGGCAGGGCGGCATGAAGTTCACTGGAACATGCTGATGGCACCAGCAGATCATCACTGGCGCAGATGATTTGCACCGGGCAGCGGATGCGATCCGCATGGTGACTAAAGTCAGCGCGTTTGAGGGCGTTAAGTCGACGCAGTAAATTATTTTTGCCCTGAAAATGCGCCAGTGCCAGCGCGTCTTCTGCCTCAAGGCGAGGTGCGCGGGCCGCCATCCAGTCGGCGGGATAGAGGAACAACGGCTGCGCTTCCACCCATGCCTGCGCGCCACCGCTATACAGTAATCGTTCGCGAACCTGAAAACAGCGGCGCGTATGGGCGTTTATTCGTAGCCAGCCGTTAACGCTGACCAGCACAGTTACCGACGCGGGATAATCCAGCGCCAGCTGCATTCCCACCAGCGCACCGAGCGCATGGCCGACCACCGCGTAATGCTCAATCCCTGCGGCTACCAGCACCTGATGCAGTTCCGCTGCCATCTGGGCGATACTGTAATCTTCTGCCAGTGTGTCGGGATTATTGCCGGTGCCGCGCTGGTCGTAACAGACTACCTGATACTCCTGCTCCAGCACCGCCAGTTGCGGTAACCAGTAACTGCCGCTACCGCCAAGACCCGAAATCAACACCACTACGGGTGCATCAGCATAAGGGGGAGGTGAGAGTGAAAGTTTCATCGCGGCCTCACTTGGCGATATGCGCAATTGTGGCGATTTCCACCAGCGCGTCAGGTTTTACCAGTCCGCACTGAATGCAGAATCGCGCCGGTTTATCACCCGGAAAAAACTCGGCGTAGATTTCGTTAATCGCGGCGTAATTTTTCCAGTCGGTAATAAAGATGCTGTTGAAGGTCACATCCGCCATCGTGCCACCCGCCGTCTCGATCACCTTGCGGATGGTTTCCAGAACGTGGCGGGTTTGCGCCTTTGGGTCATCGGCAAACAGCACGTTATTATGTTGATCAAAAGCCAGCGTACCGGAGACATACACCACGCCATCAGCCAGCGTGCCGGGAACGAAGGGGGCCAGCGGTGCGCTGCTGCCAGCGGGAATAATTACGGATTTTGACATCGTTAAACTCCTTAAGCGATACGAGCAAAGGACGTGGGAGAAAGCGCGTCGCAGAACGTTTCGACGTCGCTGACCCAGCCAAAAAAGGTTTCGATATTGAACAACGCAGCTTTCTGCGCAAATTCCGGCCCCGCCTGGTGAGTTGCGTCTTCCAGCACCACGCCGAAATACTCCAGAAAAAAGCCGTCGCGTAGCGTCGATTCGACGCAGACGTTGGTAGCGATGCCGGTGAAAACCAGATGGCGTATTCCGCGGCTGCGCAAAATGCTGTCCAGCGGCGTATTGAAGAAACCGCTGTAGCGCGGCTTCGGCAGCACAATATCGCCAGGCTGCGGCACCAGTTCATCCACCAGTTGATAATCCCAGGAGCCTTTCGCCAGCAATTTCCCCTGCAGCTGCGGCTGTTTACGCATGGTTTTCAGGGCGTTCGATTTATGAAAATTCGGTGAGCCAGGGCCGCCAGCCTCGACATACTGTTCATCCCAGCCATTTTGAAACCAGATGATCAACATCCCTGCCGCTCGCGCTGCAGTCACGGCGGTTTGAATGTTGGCAATGACCGGGCGAGTGGTTGAGACATCAAACCCGGCGAGATCTAAGTAGCCGCCTGGCGTGGCATAGGCGTTTTGCATATCCACCACGATCAGCGCACTTTGCTGCGGATCGAAGGTAATGGCTTCCGGTCGAGCGGTTAATGTCGTCATCATGCCACCTCCTGAGTCAGCACAGGGAGATGGGCGCGGCACTGCATCAGTGGTTGAATGCGCTCGCCGAAGGTTTCGATTCCCGACAGAAAATCGTCGAAGGTTAACAGCACGCCTTCGGCACCAGGCACGCTTGCGACTTCATCTAACATGCGCGCGACACTGGCGTAAGAACCGACTAACGTCCCCATATTGATGTTTACCGCCGAAGTGGGATCGGCCATCTGACGGACGTTGGTGTCAGTACCTGAGCGGGTATCTTTCTGACTTTGTTCGGTTAGCCAGCTTAACGCCTCTTCATCCGCGCCCGCTTTGTAGTGTTCCCATTTGGCGCGAGCGGCATCGTCGGTTTCATCGGCAATCACCATAAACAACACATAAGAGCCAACGTCGCGTCCGGTTTGCTCTGCGGCCTGTTTCATCCGCGCAGCGGTCGGGGCGAAAGCCGTGGGTGTATTTACGCCTTTGCCGAAACAGAAGTTGAAATCGGCATACCGGGCGGAGAACGCCATGCCAGCGTCGCTTTGCCCGGCGCAGATCACTTTCATGGGGACACTCGGTTGCGGACTCACGCGACAATCATTCATGGTGAAAAAATCGCCTTTAAAATCGCTTTTCCCCGTGCCCCACAGGTCGCGCAGCACCTGAACATATTCGGTGAGATAGTCGTAACGACGGGAGAAATAGTCATCGCCAGGCCAGATACCCATCTGCTCATACTCGGGCTTTTGCCAGCCAGTCACGAGGTTGACGCCAAAACGCCCGCCAGAGATGGAGTCGATGGTTGCGGCCATACGGGCGACGATTGCCGGAGGTAACGTTAAGGTGGCAGCAGTGGCGTAAATCTGAATGCGCGAGGTCACGGCCGCCAGCCCCGCCATCAAGGTGAACGACTCAAGGTTGTGATCCCAGAACTCAGTTTTGCCGCCAAAGCCACGCAGTTTGATCATCGACAGGGCGAAATCGAAATGGTAGTGCTCCGCTTTTTGCACAATGGCTTTATTCAGTTCAAAGGTCGGCATGTACTGCGGCGCGTGGGTCGAAATGAGCCAGCCGTTGTTGCCAATAGGTACGAATACGCCAATTTTCATCATCAACCTCTCTTCGTCTCGTAAAGTGAAAGTCAGACGGGGCGCTGCATCCTGCATATCCTTTTCAGCCGCGTATTGGCTTGTTTGCAAAGCGGATGCCAGTTTTTAAAAAGTTAATGTTATTAATCTGTTAACATTACGTTATCTAAAATATCTGGTAAAAAGTGGACTAAACGGTCAAAACAGTTGCACATAAAACATGCATCTGTGCGCGATGAGAGTGCAGAAGGTCGAGGCCGGGCGGGGGTTTTGCTATCCTGTTGCCAATCTACAAGAGGGGAGAGCGCATGACGCAAGGCGCAGTGAAAACAACGGGTAAACGTTCGCGCGCAGTAAGCGCGAAGAAAAAAGCGATTCTTAGCGCAGCACTGGACACTTTTTCACAATTCGGTTTTCACGGCACAAGGCTGGAGCAGATCGCAGAGTTGGCGGGTGTTTCAAAAACCAATCTGCTGTATTACTTTCCGTCAAAAGAGGCGCTGTATATTGCCGTGCTGCGGCAGATTCTCGATATCTGGCTGGCACCGTTAAAAGCGTTTCGTGAAGATTTCGCCCCGCTGGCGGCGATCAAAGAGTACATCCGTCTGAAGCTGGAAGTCTCACGCGATTATCCGCAGGCTTCGCGCCTGTTCTGTATGGAGATGCTGGCAGGCGCGCCGCTGTTAATGGATGAACTGACGGGCGATTTGAAGGCATTAATTGATGAGAAATCGGCGCTGATTGCCGGTTGGGTCAAAAGCGGCAAACTCGCGCCGATTGATCCGCAGCATTTGATTTTTATGATTTGGGCTTCCACTCAACATTACGCCGATTTCGCCCCTCAGGTGGAGGCGGTGACAGGCGCGACGTTGCGCGATGAGGTATTTTTCAATCAAACGGTTGAAAACGTGCAGCGGATTATTATTGAGGGGATTCGACCACGTTAAAGATGCCGGAGGAGGTTGTAACATCCTCCGGCTACCTGTTTAACCTATAGTCATTAAGCTGGCGTTACCGCCAGCGGCAGCGGTATTCACACTCAGCGAACGCTCGATATACAGCCGTTCCAGAAGGATATTGCTTTCGCCACGGGCAAAACCCTGCACCGAAACAATTGTGCCATCCCGCGCGGCAACTGCTTCACACAATGCGCGAAGCTGATCCGAATCACCGTGGAAGATCACCGCATCAAACGGTTGAGCGGTTATATTTTCCGCTTTCGCCAGTTGAATACGTTCGCTGACTGCCGATGGCAATGCCTTCACTAACTGACGATGCAGCGCGTCATCCGGCCACAGTACCTGGCTGCCCACCGCCAGCACGGCGGCGAGCTGAGTCAGCGCATCCTGCTCATCATCGGCAATACACAACACGCGCTCACGCGGCAGCAGCGTCCAGGTGTTGCGTTCACCCGTCGGCCCCGGCAGCAATCGTTGTGTTCCTGCCTGCGCCAGCTCGCCATATTGCGTACATAACGCCTGCAATTCTGGACGATTTGCTGCCCATTCCCGCAGTGCATTTAGCGGCTGAGTCAATGCGGCTTTCAACTGCGCATCGACCGGATACTTTGCATCCTGACGCGCGAGCGTCACTGCCAGCGCACTTTCCGGGCGATTCGCCAGCAGACGGTAGAGATAGAGCGGACCGCCTGCTTTCGGCCCGGTACCGGACAACCCTTCGCCGCCGAACGGCTGCACACCAACCACTGCGCCCACCATATTACGGTTAACATACAGGTTACCAACATGGGCCGAGCCAGTGACCTGGGCGATGGTTTCATCAATGCGCGTATGGACGCCAAGCGTCAGACCATAACCGGAAGCGTTAATCTGCTCGATCAGCTCTGGTAGCTGGTTACGGTTGTAACGCACCACATGCAGCACCGGACCAAAGACCTCTTTTTGCAATTCGGCAAAGTCATCCAGTTCGATCAGCGTCGGGGCGACAAAGGTGCCGCTTTGCCATTCACGGGCATCTTCGCTGTTTTCCCGCACCGCCTGGAACACCGGACGGCCTTTGCTACGCATGGTCTGAATATGGCGCTCAATATTGGCTTTCGCTTCGCTATCAATCACTGGACCGATATCGGTGGTCAGGCGACCCGGATTACCCATCCGGCATTCGGCCATTGCGCCGCGCAGCATTTTCAACGTGTGGTCGGCAATCTCATCTTGCAGGCACAGCACGCGCAGCGCCGAACAACGCTGACCCGCACTGTCGAACGCCGAGGCCAGTACATCCACGACGACCTGTTCGGTCAGTGCTGAAGAATCGACAATCATCGCGTTCATGCCGCCGGTTTCAGCGATGAGCGGAATAGGGCGACCCTGAGCGTCCAGGCGGCTGGCGATATTGCGCTGCAGTAACGTAGCGACTTCGGTTGAACCGGTAAACATCACCCCGCGCACGCGATCATCACCCGTCAGTTGCGCGCCCACGGTTTCACCCCGACCTGGCAGCAATTGCACCACGCCTGGCGGTACACCCGCTTCCAGCAAAATGGCGATCCCTTGCGCGGCAATCAGCGGCGTTTGTTCTGCCGGTTTTGCCAGCACGCTGTTACCTGCCGCCAGTGCGGCGGCGATCTGCCCGGTGAAAATAGCCAGCGGGAAGTTCCACGGACTGATACACACCACAGGCCCTAATGGACGGTGGGTTTCGTTAGCGAAATCATCCCGCACCTGTCCGGCATAGTAGTGGAGAAAATCGACCGCTTCGCGCACTTCGGCAATGGCGTTACTGAAGGTTTTTCCGGCTTCACGCACCAGAATACCAATCAGTTGCTGCATCTGGCTTTCCATTAGCACGGCAGCGCGGTGCAAAATCGCCGCGCGTTCAGCCGGAGGCGTGGCAAACCAGATTGGCGCGTTATTAACCGCACTTTCCAGCGCCTGTTCTACTTCACGCGGCGTGGCTTCACGCACATAGCCCACAATATCTTTCGGTTCTGCAGGGTTAATAACGGGCGACATCTCACCTGCCGCTACCGGTTGTTCCAGCATTGGCAAGGCCTGCCATTTTTGCAGTGCACTATTGAGCAGGGCAGAGGAGAGCGAGGCCAGACGGTGTTCGTTAGCGAGATCCAGCCCTGCCGAGTTGTCGCGCCCGTGACCGTAAAGATCGCGCGGCAGGGGAATTTTCGGATGCGGTAATCCAGTTTGCCCTTCCTGTTGCGCCAGTTTTTCTACAGCAGTGACCGGATCGGCGACCAGTTCATCCAGTGGCAAAGAGGTGTCGGCAATACGGTTAACAAACGAGGTGTTAGCACCGTTTTCCAGCAGGCGGCGCACCAGATACGCCAGCAGCGTTTCATGTGTGCCAACCGGGGCATAAATACGACACGGACGGTTAAGTTTGCCGTCGGCAACTTTCCCGGTGACCTGCTCATACAGTGGCTCGCCCATACCATGCAGGCACTGGAACTCGTACTGACCCGGATAGTAGTTTTGACCAGCCAGTTGATAAATCGCTGCCAGCGTATGGGCGTTGTGCGTTGCGAACTGCGGGTAGATTAGATTCGGCACCGCCAGCAGCTTTTTCGCACAGGCGAGATATGAAACGTCGGTATACACCTTGCGGGTATAAACCGGATAGCCTTCAAGGCCGTCCATCTGCGCACGCTTGATTTCACTATCCCAGTACGCGCCTTTCACCAGGCGAATCATCAGACGGCGACGGCTGCGGGTGGCGAGATCAATCAGGTAATCAATCACCAGTGGGCAGCGTTTTTGATAAGCCTGAATAACAAAACCGATACCGTTCCAGCCTGCCAGCTCAGGCTCGAAACAGAGTTTTTCCAGCAGATCGAGGGAGATCTCCAGACGATCGGCCTCTTCGGCGTCAATGTTGATACCAATATCGTACTGACGCGCCAGCAGGGTGAGTGATTTCAGACGCGGGTAAAGCTCTTCCATTACCCGGTCATACTGGGCGCGGCTATAACGCGGATGCAGCGCCGACAGTTTGATTGAAATGCCCGGCCCTTCATAGATGCCACGACCGTTAGACGCTTTACCGATGGCGTGAATCGCCTGCTGATAGGAAACCATATACGCCTGTGCATCTGCGGCGGTCAGCGCGGCTTCGCCCAGCATATCGTAAGAGTAACGGAAACCTTTCTCTTCCAGCTTGCGGGCATTGGCTAACGCTTCCGCGATGGTTTCGCCAGTGACGAACTGCTCACCCATCAGGCGCATCGCCATATCCACACCTTTGCGGATCAGCGGTTCACCGCTTTTACCGATAATGCGGTTCAGCGAGCGGGAGAGGCTGGCTTCGTTATGGGTGGAAACCAGTTTGCCAGTAAACAGCAGCCCCCAGGTGGCGGCATTAACAAACAGTGACGGGCTACGACCAATGTGTGACTGCCAGTTACCGTTGCTGATTTTGTCGCGAATTAACGCGTCGCGGGTGGCTTTGTCGGGAATACGCAACAACGCTTCCGCCAGACACATCAGCGCCACGCCTTCCTGCGATGACAGCGAAAACTCCTGCAATAACCCCTGGACCATACCTGCGCGACCACTGGCATTTTTTTGATTACGCAGTTTATCGGCCAGCTGATACGCCAGTTTGTGCGCCTGTTCAGCAACTGGCTGCGGCAGGCGGGCTTGTTCCAGCAGCATAGAAACCGCTTCGGTTTCCGGGCGGCGATAGGCCGCGGTGATCGCGGCGCGGGAAACCGACTGGGGCAATATTTGCTCGGCAAAGTCGAGGAATGGCTGGTGTGGTTCCTCTGCCGGAGTCGGTGCTTCATCGCTCTCATTGGCCGCGCCAGAAAGCAGCGCAGGTAGCTCCGGCAGAGTATCGCTGTTTTCCAGTTGTTCGAGATAAGAAAAAATCGCCTGCTTAATTAACCAGTGTGGTGTGCGATCGATACGTGTCGCGGCAGACTTAATACGCTCACGCGTCGCGTCGTCCAGCTTAACCCCCATGGTGGTGGTTCCCATGCCATTACTCCTGTTGTTCAGAAAGGTGCAACTTAACGTTATCGTGAAATATCCATGATGTTGCAACTTTGTGCAACCATGTTAAATGTGACATGCGTAGCAAGCTTAAAAATGAATGAAATGTTAATAAAAGAAATCGATATGACAGGGATTAAAAAAATAACTCAGACTTTTTCTCTGCGGCAGTTAACATTTTTGAAAGGTGCAACCGCAAAAAAATGTGAGAGAGTGCAACCTGATGAAAAATAGTGTCGCTGAGCACTAAAATTTAATGTAAATGGTGTGTTAAATCGATTGTGAATAACCAGCGCTTCCGGCAGGATACGGTCGCCCTGGTAAAACATAAACTCTGTTACCCCGTTCCGGTGGCAGATATAACGGCAAGTTTCGACATTGCCGATAATAATTTTTTGGAGACTTTAGATGGCTATTAGCACACCGATGTTGGTGACATTTTGTGTCTATATCTTTGGCATGATATTGATTGGGTTTATCGCCTGGCGATCAACGAAAAACTTTGACGACTATATTCTGGGCGGTCGTAGTCTTGGGCCATTCGTGACGGCATTATCGGCGGGTGCGTCGGATATGAGCGGCTGGCTGTTAATGGGGTTGCCGGGCGCTGTTTTTCTTTCCGGGATTTCCGAAAGCTGGATCGCCATTGGCCTGACATTAGGCGCGTGGATTAACTGGAAGCTGGTGGCCGGGCGGTTGCGTGTGCATACCGAATACAACAATAACGCCTTAACACTGCCGGATTATTTCACCGGGCGCTTTGAAGATAAAAGCCGCATTTTGCGCATTATCTCTGCGCTGGTTATTTTGCTGTTCTTCACCATTTATTGCGCTTCGGGCATTGTGGCAGGCGCGCGTCTGTTTGAAAGTACCTTTGGCATGAGCTACGAAACGGCTCTGTGGGCGGGCGCTGCGGCGACGATCCTTTACACCTTTATTGGCGGTTTCCTCGCGGTGAGCTGGACTGACACTGTACAGGCCAGCCTGATGATTTTTGCCCTGATCCTGACGCCGGTTATCGTCATTATCAGTGTCGGTGGCTTTGGTGACTCGCTGGAAGTGATCAAACAAAAGAGCATCGAAAACGTTGATATGCTCAAAGGTCTGAACTTTGTTGCCATTATCTCACTGATGGGTTGGGGGCTGGGTTACTTCGGGCAGCCGCACATTCTGGCGCGTTTTATGGCGGCGGATTCTCACCACAGCATTGTCCATGCGCGTCGTATTAGTATGACCTGGATGATCCTCTGCCTGGCAGGGGCGGTGGCTGTCGGCTTCTTTGGGATTGCTTACTTTAACGATCATCCGGCGTTGGCTGGTGCGGTAAATCAGAACGCCGAGCGTGTGTTTATCGAACTGGCGCAAATTCTGTTTAACCCGTGGATTGCCGGGATTCTGCTGTCGGCAATTCTGGCGGCGGTAATGTCAACCTTAAGTTGCCAGCTGCTGGTGTGCTCCAGTGCGATTACCGAAGATTTGTACAAAGCGTTTCTGCGTAAACATGCCAGCCAGAAAGAGCTGGTGTGGGTAGGGCGTGTGATGGTGCTGGTGGTGGCGCTGGTGGCGATTGCGCTGGCGGCAAACCCGGAAAACCGCGTGCTGGGCTTAGTGAGCTACGCGTGGGCAGGCTTTGGCGCGGCGTTTGGTCCAGTGGTGCTGTTCTCGGTGATGTGGTCACGCATGACGCGTAACGGTGCGCTGGCGGGGATGATCATCGGTGCGCTGACGGTTATCGTCTGGAAACAGTTCGGCTGGCTGGGACTGTACGAAATTATTCCGGGCTTTATCTTCGGCAGTATTGGGATTGTAGTGTTTAGTTTGCTGGGTAAAGCGCCGTCAGCGGCGATGCAAAAACGCTTTGCCGAGGCCGATGCGCACTATCATTCGGCTCCGCCGTCACGGTTGCAGGAAAGCTAAGGGACTTAGCCTGCGGCGGTTTTGTTTGGCTTCAGCAGCGGGTTGCGCTCCCTTAATGTGCCTCGCCATATAAATTGAATGGTGCAGGGAGCGCGCAGGGGGCGGCCAATCGCCGCCGCCCCCTGCTGTCCCGGCCTTCGGGGAACGCTTCAGCGATTTTGACGCCACCAACACCCGAGCTGTTATTATGTTCCGGGCAAAAAGTTAGATTTGATAATCGCGGATGGACGAAATTGCTTGATACACCCGCTTATCAGTTTTACATGGAAGCTCTGATGCATTGAGTCTGGACAGTTTTGTCGGCTGGATACGGCGTTTACGCGGCATCCGGCAAGAACACATGGCTCGTTGTAAACAATCCCATCTTTGTACCTGGAATAATCGTTTATATCCCCTGGCATTACCTCTCTTTGTTTACATTTCAACATCATTTTATAAACATTCCGCTTGTATTTTTCTTTACCGTAATGATAATCGCTATCACTGCGATTTACTTTTCTTTGCATAGATTGACTCAGAAAAACGTTTAAGGGTGGGTGGCATGTTTGTTCCGTTTCTCATTATGTTGCGCGAAGGACTTGAAGCCGCGCTGATTGTCAGTTTGATTGCCAGCTATCTTAAGCGTACCCAGCGAGGCCGATGGATTGGTGTGATGTGGATTGGCGTGTTGCTTGCCGCTGCGTTGTGCCTGGGCTTGGGTATCTTCATTAACGAAACCACCGGCGAATTTCCGCAAAAAGAACAGGAACTGTTTGAAGGTATCGTGGCGGTGATCGCCGTGGTGATCCTTACCTGGATGGTTTTCTGGATGCGCAAAGTGTCGCGCAACGTCAAAGTGCAACTGGAACAGGCAGTCGATAGCGCATTGCAGCGTGGAAATCATCATGGCTGGGCGCTGGTGATGATGGTCTTTTTTGCCGTTGCAAGGGAAGGGCTGGAGTCGGTCTTTTTCCTGCTGGCGGCATTTCAACAAGATGTCGGGATCTGGCCGCCGCTGGGTGCAATGCTCGGTCTTGCTACTGCCGTGGTGCTAGGCTTCCTGCTCTACTGGGGCGGTATTCGCCTCAATCTTGGTGCATTTTTTAAATGGACCAGCCTGTTTATTCTCTTCGTCGCCGCAGGGCTGGCAGCTGGTGCCATTCGCGCATTTCATGAAGCCGGATTGTGGAACCACTTTCAGGAAATCGCCTTCGATATGAGTGCGGTGCTCTCAACTCACTCGCTGTTTGGCACGCTGATGGAAGGGATTTTTGGCTATCAGGAAGCGCCGAGCGTCAGCGAAGTCGCCGTCTGGTTTATTTATCTCATCCCGGCGCTGGTGGCACTTGCTCTGCCACCACGCGCAGGGGCGACAGCGTCTCGCTCCGCGTAACAAATACGACGCAAACTCTTGCTTAGTTACAACATACTTTAAAGGGATAGTCTCGTCATGACCATTAACTTCCGCCGTAACGCATTGCAGTTGAGCGTGGCTGCGCTGTTTTCTTCTGCTTTTATGGCTAACGCCGCTGATGTGCCGCAGGTCAAAGTGACCGTGACGGATAAGCAGTGCGAACCGATGACCATTACGGTTAACGCCGGGAAAACACAGTTCATTATTCAGAACCACAGCCAGAAGGCGCTGGAGTGGGAGATCCTCAAAGGCGTGATGGTGGTGGAAGAGCGGGAAAATATCGCCCCTGGCTTTAGCCAGAAAATGACGGCGAATTTACAGCCTGGCGAATACGATATGACCTGCGGTCTGCTGACTAACCCGAAAGGGAAGTTGATCGTCAAAGGTGAGGCAACGGCGGATGCGGCGCAAAGTGATGCGCTGTTAAGTCTTGGTGGTGCAATTACTGCATATAAAGCGTATGTCATGGCGGAAACCACGCAGCTGGTGACCGACACCAAAGCCTTTACCGACGCGATTAAAGCAGGCGATATCGAAAAAGCGAAAGCACTGTATGCACCGACGCGCCAGCACTATGAGCGTATTGAACCGATTGCTGAACTGTTCTCCGATCTGGATGGCAGCATTGACGCCCGTGAAGATGATTACGAGCAAAAAGCCGCCGACCCAAAATTCACTGGTTTCCACCGTCTGGAAAAAGCATTGTTTGGCGACAACACCACCAAAGGAATGGATAAGTATGCCGACCAGCTTTATATCGATGTGGTCGATTTGCAAAAACGCATCAGTGAACTGGCTTTCCCACCTTCAAAAGTGGTCGGCGGCGCAGCCGGACTGATTGAGGAAGTGGCAGCCAGCAAAATCAGCGGTGAAGAAGATCGCTACAGCCACACCGATCTGTGGGATTTCCAGGCTAACGTTGAAGGCTCGCAGAAAATTGTCGATCTGCTGCGTCCACAACTGCAAAAAGCCAACCCGGAACTGTTGGCAAAAGTCGATGCCAACTTTAAAAAGGTCGATACCATTCTGGCGAAATACCGTACTAAAGACGGTTTTGAAACCTACGACAAATTGACCGATGCCGACCGGAATGCACTGAAAGGACCGATTACTGCGCTGGCGGAAGATCTGGCGCAACTTCGCGGTGTGCTGGGACTGGATTAAGCGTTATGCAGTATAAAGATGAAAACGGCGTGAATGAACCGTCACGCCGACGTTTACTGAAAGGGATTGGTGCACTGGCGCTGGCGGGAAGTTGTCCGGTCGCTCATGCACAAAAAACGCAAAGTGCGCCGGGTACGCTTTCACCGGATGCACGCAATGAGAAACAGCCGTTTTATGGTGAGCATCAGGCAGGGATCCTGACGCCACAACAGGCCGCAATGATGCTGGTGGCGTTTGATGTGCTTGCCAGCGATAAAGCCGATCTTGAGCGGTTGTTTCGCTTGTTGACTCAGCGTTTTGCTTTTCTGACTCAGGGCGGAGCAGCACCAGAAACGCCAAATCCGCGGCTGCCACCACTCGATTCCGGCATTCTTGGCGGCTACATTGCGCCCGATAATCTCACCATCACGTTATCGGTGGGTCACTCATTGTTTGATGAGCGCGTTGGCCTTGCGCCACAGATGCCAAAAAAGCTGCAGAAGATGACGCGTTTCCCCAACGACTCGCTGGATGCGGCGTTATGTCATGGTGATGTGTTGCTACAGATTTGCGCCAACACCCAGGACACGGTGATCCATGCGCTGCGCGATATCATCAAACACACGCCGGATTTGCTCAGTGTGCGCTGGAAGCGGGAAGGGTTTATTTCCGATCACGCGGCGCGTAGTAAAGGCAAAGAGACGCCGATTAATTTGCTGGGTTTCAAAGACGGCACTGCCAATCCCGATAGCCAGAATGATAAGTTGATGCAAAAAGTGGTGTGGGTAACGGCAGATCAGCAGGAGCCTGCGTGGACAATCGGTGGCAGCTATCAGGCAGTACGCTTGATTCAGTTTCGAGTGGAATTTTGGGACAGAACGCCGCTGAAAGAACAGCAGACGATTTTTGGCCGTGATAAGCAAACCGGTGCGCCGCTGGGAATGCAGCATGAGCATGATGTGCCTGATTACGCCAGCGACCCGGAAGGGAAGGTGATCGCGCTGGACAGCCATATCCGGCTGGCGAATCCCCGCACGGCGGAGAGTGAGTCCAGCCTGATGCTGCGTCGCGGCTACAGTTATTCGTTGGGGGTCACCAACTCCGGACAACTGGATATGGGGTTGCTGTTTGTCTGCTACCAGCACGATCTGGAAAAAGGCTTCCTGACAGTACAAAAAAGGCTCAATGGCGAAGCGCTGGAGGAATACGTTAAACCTATCGGCGGCGGTTATTTTTTTGCGCTGCCGGGGGTGAAGGACGCGAACGATTATTTCGGAAGCGCGTTATTGCGGGTTTAATGTTTTTAGGCGGATAAGGCATTTGTGCGCAGATGCCTGATGCGACGCTTGCGCGTCTTATCATGCCTACAATCAGTGCGGGTTTGGTAGGCTGGATAAGGCGTTCACGCCGCATCCGGCGATCGTGCACTGATGCCTGATGCAAATCCTGCTGAAAGCACACAGCTTTTTTCATCACTGTCATCACTCTGTCATCTTTCCAGTAGAAACTAATGTCACTGAAATGGTGTTTTATAGTTAAATATAAGTAAATATATTGTTGCAATAAATGCGAGATCTGTTGTACTTATTAAGTAGCAGCGGAAGTTCCCGGCAGTGATAGTCAGTCACTATGGAGATCGCGGATGGTAACGTCCTGTACTGGACATGTTTTAGATAATCAACGCGCCACCACTCGCGGAGTTTTCTCCTCCGGTAGTCATCTCGTCACTTTGCATTTTCAACCTCATCCTTTCTTTTCATGTGTTACCGACGCCGTAAACGGTGCGCGTAGCCGTTTTTCGGCATTTTATCCAAAAGCAAACTATGGCTTACAAGGAAGCCAACCCTCTGATGTTCGTGCGCATAATCGCGCTGCCAACGGCGCGTGTGATGAATACAAACAACTCAAGGTGCTCTCCATGGGAAGACAAAAAGCAGTGATCAAAGCTCGTCGCGAGGCAAAACGTGTGCTGAGACGGGATTCGCGCAGCCATAAGCAGCGTGAAGAAGAATCGGTCACCTCGCTTGTGCAGATGAGCGGCGTAGAAGCCATTGGTATGGCCCGCGACAGTCGCGATACCTCGCCCATCCTCGCGCGAAATGAAGCGCAATTGCACTATCTGAAGGCTATTGAGAGTAAGCAGCTGATATTCGCTACGGGCGAAGCCGGGTGCGGAAAAACCTGGATCAGCGCAGCAAAAGCGGCAGAGGCCCTGATACATAAGGATGTCGACAGGATTATCGTCACCCGTCCAGTTCTGCAAGCCGATGAAGATCTTGGCTTCTTACCTGGAGATATCGCAGAAAAGTTTGCTCCCTATTTTCGCCCGGTCTACGACGTGCTGGTCCGGCGCTTAGGGGCTTCCTTTATGCAGTACTGCCTGCGACCGGAAATAGGGAAGGTGGAAATCGCGCCGTTCGCCTATATGCGTGGACGTACCTTTGAAAATGCAGTCGTCATTCTTGACGAGGCGCAGAATGTGACTGCCGCGCAAATGAAAATGTTTTTAACCCGCCTCGGGGAGAACGTGACGGTTATCGTCAACGGTGATATCACACAATGCGATTTACCTCGCGGTGTGCGCTCCGGATTAAGTGACGCGCTGGAACGTTTCGAAGAAGATGAAATGGTCGGGATCATCCGATTCGGTAAAGAGGATTGCGTACGTTCGGCACTTTGCCAACGTACGCTGCATGCCTACAGTTAAGTGTGTTATCGGTGCAGAGCCCGGGCGAACCGGGCTTTGTTTTATTTCAACAGATTTTCACTTCAGGTTAGCGTTCAGGGGGGCGACTTTGAGCGTGTTGATAAGCTGAACTGGAGTCTGGTTTAGATACTCTTACCAGGCATTTTTCGTCATAGCATCAGACCAGTGTAATACTGCCAGCGCGGAGAGTTTTTCTTCCAGAAGCCAAAAAAATGAGCATCTGCCTATCTTTTTTCGGCCATTCAACCTGTACAGGAGATCTGGTGCCAATTTTGCTTATGAGGTTTAATCAACAATGGGCCATAATTTGCCTGACTGATTAACACTGAATATATTCCTCTGATTTATTCTTTAGGGATAATATTATAAATGTAAGGTTAATCTTAATTAATTCTTTTGGCTAATATTGTGTGTTGTTATTTTTTTGTGGAAGGCAAGCTGCAATGGCAAAATAGGGATGGTTGTAATAATCAAAACATGATACTAACTATATATTGATCGTTGCATTGTTGGCATGTAACACGCTTCAGCGAGTAACATTGGTAATGAAATATAATCAACATGGATAGGTGAAAATTAATTATGAGCTTTATGGCTTTTGTAACTTGTTTGACAATTGCATTTATCGCCGGTTTTGCTGTTGCCAGAAAATTGACACTCCGAAAAGTTGCCTCATCGGTAATCATCGCTAAATCGCAACCAGTCCCTTCATCTGCAACTTCCCCTGCCGCTAAGGCGTCGACAAGGAGCTATATACCGCAGAAAACCTATCGTGACTCTCGTTGGCAAGAGCGAGATGAGTTATTTCAGGGAATGGTTGCCGAAGGTATTTTATTGGAAAGAAAAGAGTGGTTAATCACGCGTTGTGAAAAAATGTATTTCGATAATCTGGAAAAATGGTTTGGACACTATTGTCATATCCATTGCCAGGTCTCTCTGGGGCGCTTGATCAACTTTCCAGAACAACCTGAGTTTAGCGAAGAAGAAAGAAAGCGTTTCTTTGCAATTTATAATGGCATGGCAATGGATTATGTTCTGGTTTCAAAGAAGAACAATAAAATAGTCTGTGTTATTGAGCTGGATGACCCGAGTCATGAAAGGGCGGATCGCATTATTCGTGACCGTTGGTTGGATACGATTATGACTCTTGCACGGGTGCCTTTTGTACGAGCTTCTGTCACTAAATTGGAGGAAATCCCTCCGGTCTGGGAGACTCGTGACAAAATTCGCCCATTAGTCGCGGCGACAAAGAGTGAACCGTTGCATTAACTAAGTATCCCGGTCGGGGCTTCTCATCCCCCCGGTGTGTGCAATACACGAAAAAAAAGCCCGTACTTTCGTACGAGCTCTTCTTTAAATATGGCGGTGAGGGGGGGATTGACTCGCTTCGCTCGCCCTGCGGGCAGCCCGCTCACTGCGTTCACGGTCTGTCCAACTGGCTGTCGCCAGTTGTCGACCCCCGGTCGGGGCTTCTCATCCCCCCGGTGTGTGCAATATACGAAAAAAAAGCCCGTACTTTCGTACGAGCTCTTCTTTAAATATGGCGGTGAGGGGGGGATTCGAACCCCCGATACGTTGCCGTATACACACTTTCCAGGCGTGCTCCTTCAGCCACTCGGACACCTCACCAAATTGTCGTTCCTGTCTTGCTGGAACGGGCGCTAATTTAGGGAAATCATGACCTGAGGTCAACAAACTTTTTTAAAAAATCGCGCGTTTATTCAAACTTCAATCAATATGTGGTTTTAATAAGCGAAATCTGCTTTTTTTGCCACCGACCACGGATTTGTTATGCTGGTGGTCTTTGTAGATCATAACGATAAGTGCGAATAAATTTCGCACAACGCTTTTCGGGAGTCAGTATGGATATCATCTTTTATCACCCAACGTTCGATACCCAATGGTGGATTGAGGCACTGCGCAAAGCTATTCCTCAGGCAAGAGTCAGAGCATGGAAAAGCGGAGATAATGACTCTGCTGATTATGCTTTAGTCTGGCATCCTCCTGTTGAAATGCTGGCAGGGCGCGATCTTAAAGCGGTGTTCGCACTCGGGGCCGGTGTTGATTCTATTTTGAGCAAGCTACAGGCACACCCTGAAATGCTGAACCCTTCTGTTCCACTTTTTCGCCTGGAAGATACCGGTATGGGCGAGCAAATGCAGGAATATGCTGTCAGTCAGGTGCTGCATTGGTTTCGACGTTTTGACGATTATCGCATCCAGCAAAATAGTTCGCATTGGCAACCGCTGCCTGAATATCATCGGGAAGATTTTACCATCGGCATTTTGGGCGCAGGCGTACTGGGAAGTAAAGTTGCTCAGAGTCTGCAAACCTGGCGCTTTCCGCTGCGTTGCTGGAGTCGAACCCGTAAATCGTGGCCTGGCGTGCAAAGCTTTGCCTGACGGGAAGAACTGTCTGCATTTCTGAGCCAATGTCGGGTATTGATTAATTTGTTACCGAATACCCCTGAAACCGTCGGCATTATTAATCAACAATTACTCGAAAAATTACCGGATGGCGCGTATCTCCTCAACCTGGCGCGTGGTGTTCATGTTGTGGAAGATGACCTGCTCGCGGCGCTGGATAGCGGGAAAGTTAAAGGCGCAATGCTGGATGTTTTTAATCGTGAACCCTTACCGCCTGAAAGTCCGCTCTGGCAACATCCACGCGTGACGATAACACCACATGTCGCCGCGATTACCCGTCCCGCTGAAGCTGTGGAGTACATTTCTCGCACTATTACCCAGCTCGAAAAAGGGGAGAGGGTCTGCGGGCAAGTCGACCGCGCACGCGGCTACTAATAAAGCATCAGGATTCCTGCTATCCTTGGCGGGAATTGAATACAGGAGAGAGTTATGTATCCCGTCGACCTTCATATGCATACCGTTGCCAGCACACATGCATATAGCACATTGAGTGATTACATTGCCCAGGCCAAACAAAAGGGCATTAAACTTTTTGCGATCACCGATCATGGCCCGGATATGGAAGATGCGCCGCATCACTGGCACTTCATTAACATGCGTATCTGGCCGCGAGTGGTTGATGGGGTAGGGATCCTGCGCGGCATCGAAGCTAACATTAAAAATGTTGATGGTGAAATTGACTGCAGCGGTAAAATGTTTGACTCGCTGGATCTAATTATTGCCGGTTTTCATGAGCCGGTTTTTGCGCCACATGACAAAGCGACCAATACACAAGCGATGATCGCCACTATCGCCAGCGGCAATGTGCATATAATAAGCCATCCCGGAAATCCCAAATATGAAATAGATGTGAAAGCCGTTGCTGAAGCAGCCGCGAAACATCAGGTGGCGCTGGAAATCAATAATTCCTCATTTTTACACTCACGTAAGGGCAGTGAAGACAACTGTCGTGAGGTAGCCGCAGCGGTACGTGATGCTGGAGGTTGGGTGGCATTAGGCTCGGATTCTCACACCGCGTTTACCATGGGGGAATTTGAAGAGTGTCTTAAAATCCTCGACGCGGTAGATTTTCCGCCAGAGCGCATTTTGAATGTTTCTCCGCGCCGCTTACTGAACTTCCTTGAATCTCGCGGTATGGCACCGATTGCGGAATTTGCAGACCTTTAATTACTAGTAATGGAAATATATTAATGAACGAGTTTTCTATCCTCTGTCGTGTGCTGGGTTCGCTCTATTACCGCCAACCACAAGATCCTTTACTGGTGCCGCTGTTTACCCTGATTCGTGAGGGGAAACTGGCTGCGAACTGGCCACTGGAGCAGGATGAGTTGCTGACACGTTTGCAGAAAAGCTGTGATATGACGCAAGTCTCTGCCGATTACAATGCGTTGTTTATCGGCGATGAATGTGCTGTGCCGCCATATCGTAGCGCATGGGTTGAGGGCGCGACGGAAGCGGAAGTGCGCGCTTTTCTTTCTGAGCGAGGGATGCCATTAGCGGATACGCCAGCCGATCACATCGGCACATTGCTGCTCGCAGCTTCCTGGCTGGAAGATCAGTCAACGGAAGATGAGAGCGAAGCACTGGAAACACTGTTCAGTGAGTATCTGTTACCCTGGTGTGGTGCGTTCCTTGGCAAAGTGGAGGCCCATGCAACCACGCCTTTCTGGCGCACCATGGCACCGCTAACCCGCGATGCCATTAGTGCAATGTGGGACGAGCTGGAAGAAGATTCTGAAGAATAAGTGTGATCTACGTCACACATAACTGCAACGGATAATTTGTTGTTGCATAAAATGTGTGCTCGATCTCATTCATGGCCGCGTTTTCTGCTATCATGCGCGGCATGAACATACTTCTCTCTATTGCAATCACAACAGGCATTCTCTCCGGTATCTGGGGATGGGTGGCTGTTTCCCTGGGCTTACTAAGCTGGGCGGGCTTCCTGGGCTGTACGGCCTACTTTGCCTGCCCGCAAGGTGGGCTGAAAGGGCTGGCGATCTCCGCTGCAACCCTGCTTAGTGGCGTGGTGTGGGCAATGGTCATTATTTACGGTAGTGCACTGGCACCACATCTGGAAATTCTCGGTTATGTCATAACCGGTATTGTCGCGTTTCTGATGTGTATTCAGGCCAAACAGCTGCTGCTTTCATTTGTTCCGGGGACGTTTATAGGCGCATGCGCGACGTTTGCCGGGCAGGGTGACTGGAAACTGGTGTTACCTTCGCTGGCGCTTGGGCTGGTATTTGGTTACGCAATGAAAAACAGCGGCCTGTGGCTGGCGGCGCGTAGTGCAAAGACGGCTCACCGTGAGCAGGAAATCAAAAATAAAGCGTGAGGGGCACTCACGCTTTCGCTTAAACAGTAAATGCCGGATTATTAATTCCGGCATTTTTATCTGTCAGGATTCCGGTGGAACCGACATATGGCGGTATTTCACCAGAATGTCATTCTGCCGTTCTGCTTTATTTTGCAAATCCCACAGACCACGGTCGATACCATCATTAATCAGGAAAATGACCCCTGTTTCGATAGCCGACATCAGACACAGCATAACGGGTTCGTTTGAGGTGTAACCCACTTCCCCTTCCAGCAAGCGCTGGTAGTCAATAAAGCGGAAAACCCCGGCCTGAACTTCATAGGAAAGTATCGTCTTACTGGTGTTCACCGAGGAGAGGATCTCACCGGTACTCACATTGACGACGCGCAGGTTCACGGCAATCTGATCGAGCTGGTATTGCGTGTCGGCACCGATGCCAAAATATCTTGCCCCAACCCCGCCAGATTTGACGTTGCTTTCATAACCGATAATCGAACCTTCAACCATGATATTTGCCGCCGTTAAAGATTGCAGCGGGATTCGGTTATTAATGGCAACCGTGCCGTTTTCTTGTGCCGCACGAATAATCTTGCGCTCGTTAAGCAGGTTTTGTAAGCCCTGGCGCTCCAGCGGTATAAACCAGCGAGAATCTTTCAGTGCCGTGACCAGCATTGCCGTGGCGCTTTGCGGAACAGCAGTGGAGAAGTTACTTGCCGGGTAGGGTTTAAATTGCCCGGTTTCGTCCTGAATGTTGTATACCGAAACAAAGATTTTACCCGTCGGCGCTGGCAGATGGGTCAAATCTTTGTAGCTCTGAGCACGAGGCATTAATGTCGGTCTGGCGGCTTCTTTAGGCGGGGCGGTTAAGCATCCGCTCAGTAACATGACGGCAACCAAAAGAAACAAGCGCTGCATGATTATTTTCCTTATGAAGCTGGGGCTTAAAAATCGGTTGAGTTATTTTGTAAACCCGAAACCTGGATGGTCGAGGTTTGTCCGGTTTTAGGTGATGCTGCCAACTTACTGATTTAGTGTATGATGGTGTTTTTGAGGTGCTCCA
>ERZ772878.820-NODE-820-length-21817-cov-3.77746_pt1 | contig 21817 bp, 11 predicted proteins | sample MGYA00580578_ERZ772878 | MGnify/ENA primary metagenome ERZ772878 (study PRJEB29015, sample SAMEA2737686) | human gut metagenome | biome: human gut; feature: human-associated habitat; material: faeces | place: China | collected 2012 ...
CATCGAATGGAAATACAGCTGTCATGAAACAGCGGATTGAGGCTGCACGAGGAGATGTGATTGAATTAAAGATCACAAACAAAAACACACAATCAATACCGGAAACAGGGGTTCGTCTGAGAACAAGCAGGCATGTATGGCTATTACTCGCCATAAGTATCGTTATGGTTCTGTTTTTCTGGAGAAGACGGAAAATAGAATAGACACTGCTATGGAACAAAACTTGCAAAAATACATCAGTCTTTTTACATGTTTGTTGCATTGGAATAAAAAAATAAACCACTATAATAAGGGGTATAAACTAATGCCTTGGATGTCCGAGTTAAGCTAGAACAAATAAATCCCCTAGAAGGGTATGGGCATCCTTTTTTATGGAAGGATAGGATGAAGAACGAAACTGAACGGTCAGATAAAAACAACAATATAGTACAGGAAACATCTGTAGCACAGGATATTGTTCAGTTGTTATTGAAGATTGCATTTATTGTCTTAGCAGTATTTCTTATTTTTACATTTCTCTATGGAATCGTAAGAATAAATGATGTCTCCATGAAACCGGCAATCAAAGACGGTGATCTGGTCATATATTACCGATTGGATAAAAGGTTTATTTCCGGTGACGTTGCAGTGTTTAAAGATGACGGCAGAACCACGACCGGACGTGTTGTGGCGGTAGCAGGAGACACCGTTGACATTACAAAAAACGGACTGAAGATAAATGGTGCAGAACAGATATCTCAGGACATTTACTTTGATACCACCCAGTTTAAAGATGGAGTGGATTTCCCGGTCACAGTCGGAAATGGCCAGGTATTTATACTTGGAGATAACAGACCACAGGCATCGGACAGCCGAATCTATGGCTGCATTGATATAAAAGATGTCAAAGGAAAAGTCATTGCGATTATTCGGAGCAGGGGAATTTAATTACTGGATCCGTTAATCAAATAAAAAACAAACTAATTTACAAGGGAGGAATTATAATGAGCATGAAAAAATTCACTAAGAAAATGCTCGCTATTGTCGCAGCAGCAGCTATGACAATGGGAATGGCAATGCCGGCAATGGCAGCGGAAGGAACAACAGTGCCAGACACAAAAAATAATGCAAAGGAAGCCTATATCAGCAAGGTCTATAATACTGAGGTGGGAAAAGCAGAAACATTCAGCTTTACTGCTACACAGATTACAGATGGAGATGATGTAATAAAGACTCCTCATACTGTTACAATTCCAACAATCAGTTTTGATGCAACTGATCTTGGAACAACCACAAAAAAAGCTAAGGTTGATTGTGGAACTTTTACTGAGGCTGGTAAATATTCCTATACAGTAAAAGAGGATGCACAGGCTACCCCAGCTGTTACAAAGACAGATTATGAAGAGTTAATCATGTCCAAGGCAGAATACAGAATGGATGTATATGTTCAAGAGACAACTAGTGGACTTGAGATTAATAAGATTATTGTAAACATATTAAAAGATGACAAGGGCGAGGAATTTGAAGAAGGAACCGGAATAAGCGGTAAAGTGGATATTGGAGATTCAGACCAGAACGGTTTCAAATTTGTCAACACTTATGTGCAGGAAGCAGGTACAGGTGAAAGACCAGATCCTACAAATCCAGATCCTGACTATACTACAAACGGTTCCTTAAATGTATTTAAGAAGGTTGTAAAGAATGTAAACTCTGAAGATGCAACTGCACCTAATTCTAATGAAGAATTTGACTTCACTGCAGAATTTACTTTCCCGGCAGGAACAGATCAGAAAACTCTTGGTGGCGTAAAAGCAAATGGTACTGTGATTGATCTTACAGATGGCAAGACTCATACATTTAAACTGAAAGATAAAGAAAATATGAAATTCACAGAACTTCCAGTAGGAACAACAATTAAAGTTACTGAGGCTGCAAAAGCTAACTACAAAGGAAGTGCTGTAGTTACACTTAATGGTGTAGAGACATCTATTGCAGCAGGAAAATACAATGAAGCACTTATAGCCAATGGTAAACTTGGTCAGAAAAAGAACATTGTTGACGTAACCAACAGATTCAACAACGTACCAACAACTGGTATTATCATGAACACTCTTCCATACGTTCTGATGGTTGCTCTTTGTGCTGTAGCACTGTTTGGATTCGTTGCTTTCAAACGCAAAAAAGTACAGAAATAATTACATAAAATCATAAAAGTAACAGCAAAGGGAATGCGTGCGGCGATACTCCGTCGCATTCCCTTTTGCAATAAGAAAGGAAACTTCAGGAATATTTCATATGAAAAAAACAGCAAAGTTTTTAGTCAAAATAGTCGATCATATGGTGAATTTTATAGCGTTATTGCTGATTCTTATGATAATGTTCCTGTCATGCTATATGTTATGGGATTCCAATCAGGTATATCAGGCGGCTGATGCGAAGAACTACGAAGCCTATATTCCAACAGAAAAACATACGAAATCTTTTGAAGAATTGCAGAAAATCAATCCGGATATTATTGGCTGGATTCGAATAAACGAAACAAACGTTAATTATCCGCTGCTTCAGGCAGAAGATGATGATACCTATATGAATACGGATGCCGAGGGCAAATATTCTTTAAGTGGTTCCATATTTTTGCACTGTGCAAACAAACCGGATTTTTCCGATTTTAATAATATGATTTATGGACACCATATGGAAAAACACATGATGTTTGGAGATGTGGGGCTATTCGCAGATAAGGAGTATTTTGACGAACATCCATACGGAAATCTTTTTTTTGATGGAAAAGATCATGGAATTGAATTTTATGCATTGATCCAGGCAGATGCTTATAATGAACGGCTGTTCAGTGTCAGTTCAGAGGAACCGGAAGCAAAACAGGCGTATCTGCAGGAAATATCAGACAATGCTTTATATAAAAGAAACTTTGAACTTACGGAAAATGACCATTTGGTTCTTCTGATAACATGTACCTCAGACATGACAAATGGAAGAAATATATTAGTAGGAAGGCTTACGGATCAGGTCTATCCTGAGAAAGAGAAAGCCAAGAATCTGGGAACTGGAATTGATAAATTAAAAGAAAAGATGATTCAGGTGCCGATTATCTACTGGATACTTTTGCTAATTATCGTTCTATTGCTGATAGATAGAAAATTAAAGAAGAAGGGAAAGAAAAAACATGAAAATCCTTGATTTAAAAAAAGTAACTATCATATTGGTGACTATGCTCCTTTTTCTGAGCATGCAGATATCAGCGTTTGCATCTGATAACTGTACTGTAGTGAAAATTCCGGTGAGACAGATCTTTGACAGTGAAGTGGAAGGTATTGCAGATGAATTCTCTTATATTATGACAACCGATCAAAGCGATGCCCCGATGCCCGCGGGAGGCCGCAACATGCAGTATTCCTGGACAATGAAAAAGAATGCAGCTACTGAGATTACGCTGAATGTGAAGACAGCAGGACAGTATCACTATACCCTTTGTCAGACAACTGAGAAAAAAGATAATTACAAATATGATCAAAATAAATACCATGTAACTGTTGAGGCTTACTATAATGAATCAAATCAATTAAAAGTTGTTACGATTGTAGCTAATGAGAAGGGGGAGAAAATAGAAACGATCTCTTTTAAGAACAGTTATATGGGAGAAGAGAAACCAAATACAACACAGCCCTCAAATCCGTCACAGCCATCTAGACCGTCCCATTCAGATGGATCAGGAAAAACCAATAGCGTAAAGACCGGAGATGACAGTCCTGTTATGGGATATTTCTTATTGTTGTTTGGGTCGCTGATTTGCCTAAGCGTTTTAACATATGAAAACCAGAAAAGAAATAAGGGAGAGTCACAAGATGAGGCATAATATATGGAAAAATACTTGAAGATCATTTGTTCCTGGATTTTGATTTTTTCTATATGTGGTTTATCATTAAATGTAACCGAAGCATCTGGTGCCGGTGTGGAAATGGAAAGGGAATCACAGGAGACGGTGGACTTTATCAGTGACATTGAAAATCAGGAGACAGAACCGGAAACAGAGACCCCAGTGGAAACAGAAGAACCGACGGAATCAGAGGTTCCGATAGAAACAGAGACCCCAGTGGAAACAGAAAATCCAGTTGAAACAGAGGATTCCGCAGACCAGATAACAGATCTGGATGCACCGGAACAAATGTCTGTACAGAGTCTGGAAGAAGAATTACTGGCGGTTGCCGAGAATGGAGAAGAAGCCTCAACAGATAGAGTAGAGTATGTAGATGTCAAAGGAAACCCAATTGCAGGAGCACCTTCTGTCATTAAATTTGGAGCAATTGCGGATCATAAAGAGTTATCTATAGAAGGCAGACATTTCGAGTTTAAGAGTGCAAAAGTAGATGGAAAAAACTGTGTATACATCGGAAAATATAACGACACCATTTACTATAGTACAGATGGTGTGATTGCAATTAAGCTGGAAGAAGCTCAGAAATTAACGATGATGTACCAGGAGTATTACCTGGTCAGCATAAAGGAAGTAGTTCCTGATAGTTGTACACCTGGTACAATCACCAAAAAAAATGGCAGTCTTGATGCGCCGCTTGATATGTCGAATCAGATTCGTGTAAATGCGGGAGAAAACTTTGTAATTTCAGTAACTCCTGGCACAGACACAGCAAAAGCAAATAATCCCAAAGCGAAAAGATTTATAATCGAATCCGTTGTTTCTCAAGAGGGTGCTACAATTACGAAGGAAAATGGAAATGAAAACAAAGCTACCTATTCTATTAACTTTGTAAAAGACGATACGATTACAATTACCTATAAAGAACAAAGTATTTACAGAATAACCATTAATACAAAAGATATTAATGGGGAAGAATACATTAATATTCCACACAGCGTAGCCAAGGGCTGGAAGTATTTGGAAGGCCAGGACAAAATTATGTGGACTTTTACACCAGATGATGTTTATGCAATGTCAGGCTATGAATTGGATATTCCAGCTTTTCATACGAAGAGAGGCTACCGTGTGATAAATATGGTGGTGAATGGTACTTCCGTCTCTTCTGAGAGCGGAGTGAGTGAGGTGCCAATAAGTAAAGGCGATACTGTTTCATCAGTTCCGCGTAATTTAGATTTAACCACCAAGATGACAGATAGCTACACAACTACTAGAGGTGTGGAACAAAATTGTTCTTATGAATATAAGATGGATTTGAAAGTCCGAACCGGAAAATTTGAGGATTATAATTTTACCTTAGTACCATACAAAGAAGACCGTGGAAGACAGGCTGTGACAGTAAGATTATTAACAGATGGATCCCGAAACGGTGAAGGTCTGGACGTAGTTATGTGGGACTATGAGAAACAGGCACTGGTTCCTGTAAAAGATAATCAAACTGTGGATATGGATCCTGTAACGTATAAAGGAAAGAAACATATAAGACAGGTGCGGATTTTCTTTGCCAAGCTTAAAGCCGGTTATACGTATGGTGCTGGTCAAGCAGGACAGATTACTGGTGTTTCCTATGGACAGCCCCACGGTGGCAATCCTTTGGGAGATGGAAAAAAGAATGCTGCTGATGCTGGTACCATAGATGCAATGACAGCTACGTCACTTATAAGAGGGAATAATTCCTTTAAAATATATGATGAACAATGGCAGGCTGCGAAAGAGGCTGCGATAAAAGGGGGATATACCCGATATATAGCGTGGGGAGGAGCAATACCATCAAATAATGACTGGTATTTATACGATGCCACTTTTATGGTTGTATCTAGTGGTATTTATGTACATTATAATTCCGGTGCCGGTATGGGAGTACTTCCTAAAAATGCAGATGTAAAGAATATTCCAGATAACCCGGAGACAAGAAGTTATAACACAACTCCTATGCACTCTTATGGAAAACATGTGGAAACTGGAAAGGGAATAAGAACTATAGGTACTGCCTTTATTATGGGTGAAGGCTGGGCAGAACCCACTTGCGAAGGCTATGAATTTATAGGATGGAAGCTGAAAAACAAAGCTGGTGAGTTAAGTCAAGAGACATATAGTAACGGTGACCTCTTTACGATTTCTGATGAGAATTGCGGATATGCAAATAATACAGATCTGCCGGTATTCGCATCTAAAAATTATAGCGGCTATCAGATTGTTGCACAGTGGAAAAAAATAGCCAAAAAAGAAATAAAGGTTGAGCATTATCTCAAGATACCGGATGGAACGGAAAAACTTGAGAAGACAACTTCAGGAACCATTTCATTTTCTTCTGACAGCGAGATTGTTAAAGTGTTTGCGAACCCTGAGCCGGATGGAACATTTCCTGGTTATGTATTTGATGAAGGTAATGATCAAAATACATTAGAAAAGGATGTGAAGAACAGTGCTTTATCAGAGACTGTTGTATTAAAACTGTATTATAAACCCACTGTCTTGCGTGTCAGTAAAACAGTGGAAGGATATAATCAGGAGCCAGATAAAGAATTTACCTTTACACTTACAGCAACTCCGCCTGCAGGAGCAGATTCGGGTACATCGCAAATCAAAGACGGACAGATTTATATTACAAAAGGGTCTAAGGCGAAAGCAATACCCCTTTCTTTTGCAAATAACGAGGCGACTTTTACATTAAAAAAAGACGAATTCGTAGACATTAGTTGTCTGCCAACAGGATGGACATATAAGGTGTCCGAAGTTGATCCGGGTAAGAGTTATAAGACAACATATAAAATAAATGATGGTTCCGCCACAGATGGAAGAGATGCATCTTTCAAGATGGACAAAAAAACAAACATTGCGTTTATTAATAAATTAACAATGGAACCGCCTGTAACAGGACGAACACTTGCAAACAATGGCCTGATGGTTTTGATGTTTTTTGTTCTTGCGATCAGCATGGTTGGTATGGTATTCTTTAAAGGAATAAATAAGAAGAACTGAAAAAGCTGATAATGAGATAAAGAGGAAAGGTTATACAATATCCCGAATTTATTAGACTTGAGGCGATAAAAGATGAAGCACAAGGATAATAATTCGGGATTTTTCCTGTTTTGGAGAGGAGCAATTATGCAATTAAAAATTACAACGGATTATGCGATCAGAATAGTATATTATCTGGCTTGTCGTAGTGAAGTAATCACTGCATCTGAGTTAGCTTATGAATTAAAGATTCCAGAAAGTTATATTCCAAAGATAACAAAAAAATTAAAAGAAGCGAATATAATTACAGCCTGCGAAGGAATTAAAGGTGGGTATTCACTTGCGAAAAAAACAGAAGATATTTCTTTGTTTGACATTATATCCGCCACAGAAATAACTATGAGATTAAACCGTTGTTTAGAAGAAGATGGGTTTTGTTCCAGAAATGCAACAGAGCATTGTAAAGTACATAAAATATTGCTGGATGTGCAGCAAACTTATGACAATCTACTAAAGGGCATAAAGGTCTCGGAGATTATAAAACCAGATACCGATGAGTTATCAGAATAGCTAAGAAAACAAACTAGCGAATATGAAAAACAATTATAGAAATAACTCCAACAATATATTAAAATAGATATGGCATAATAAAGCAAAAGAAAGATGAATCAATTCAATTGTAAAAGGAAGGGAATACAAATGGGGTATACAGTAAAGGACTTGCTTAGATCAAACAAATTCCCAGAAATGCAGCTGATAAATGATGATTCCGGAATTGATCGTGAAATTAAAGGAGTCCGAATCATTGAAGTGGCAGATATGGAAAAATTTCTGGGGGGGGGTGAACTGCCCCTGACGAGTATGAGAGCCTATGGAGCCACAGAGGAAGATGCTTTTTTGTATCATTTAAAAGAATTTGATAAAAAGCAGGTAAGTGGATTTATTGTAAAGTGCTGTCAGAGAACCGAACACCTGAAAAGACTGTTTGATATTTTAATGGAATTTTCACAGGAGTATCATTTTTACGTGATAGAAATTCCTGAGGATTTGCATTTTTGGGGAATTATTAAGCATATACTACTTCAGTTATATGATATCGAAACTGCAAAATTGAAATATTTTAAGATGACACATGATAATTTAAGTAATATTTTACTGAACGTGATAGATTCAAGAGAATCCATGGAGAGAATTTTTTTCTTGATCAGTACCATGCTCGGGAATCCGGTCGGTTTATATAACGCAGATGGAACTTGCTTTTTTCCAAGTAATTCGGAAACACAGCATTTTAGAATGGAAAAAAATATTACGGAATATAAGCCTGAAATTATAACAAGATATCAATATTTGTGTCAAAAAAGAAAAAATACTAACTATATTGAATATATTAAGAAGCTCAATATTTTTGAAAGACAGGAAATGTATTTTGTTGTTTCAGAACAGAATGAACCATTGAGGGAATTGGATTTTATCGCGTTAGAGAATATTATCATTACATTACAGTTTAGTTTGATCAGACATGTAATAGAAGAAAATCTTGAAAAACGATATTTCAGAGATCTGGAATATCGTTTGCTAAATGGTTCTCTGTCAAATGATGAAGAAAATGAAGTTGCAGGTATGCATGGGCTTAATGATGCAGAGATATATCGGGTTGTTACTTTCCGTATGGATGCAAAAAAGAATATGGAAAAATTTACCAATGCCCAGATAAAAGAAACAGAAATGGTCGAAAACGAAATTATACGTTATTTACCGAGGAAGCATATTTTTTTGCAAACCAACCAGATTGTATATATTCACAGAGAAACAGAACAGGAAAACGGGTTGGAGTTTCGTAAAAAACTGGAGAAACTGCAACAAACGATACAGGAATTTCTTGTTAATAGGGGAGTTGAAAAAGATTTTTTGATTGGTATAGGTAAAACTGTCACAGGATACCATGAATTGAAGGAGTCTTTTAAATCTTCTAAAATTGCACTTAAATATATTAAAGTTATCAGACGAATGATCGGAGACGAGAGTAAGTCAGTTATAGATAGTACAAAGATAGGATTCTTTTATCATGTAATAGAAAAGATGAAAGATATAAATCAGTTGCAAGCGTTTATACCAGAGTCATTGAATAAACTTCGCCAGTACGATATTCAGAAAAATGGAGAGTTGGTTGATACATTGGAGTGTTATCTGAATGTCAACCAAAGCTTAAAAAAGACTTCTGAATTAATGTTTATTCATTATCGAACTGCTTCGTATCGTTTGCAGAAAATAATAAAAATAACGAATATAGATTTTAATAATGCAGCAGAAGTGCTTGGAGTTCGAAATGGATTGATAGCAATTCGGGTTCTTGAAGTAATGTAGAATTTTTAAGAATCTTTTAGAGAGGCAAAGATGAGATTCATAATATTAAAAATATTGAAATTGTTATAAAAGATAACGAATCACATGGTTAGTGTGGTTCGTTTTTTTTGCATATTAGTCTTAAATGGAACACTTCGAACAAAAAAACGTGAAAAATTTTTCCTTCATTGAACATTATATTTATGAGTTTAATAGTGTATAATATCGTACCTGATAAGATACTTGATAAGAAAGATTATCAGCGAAAAACAATGAAGATATCAATTTTTGATATTTTTTTTGATATAAACTAAGACCTCGCAGGGTTTAGATTAGAGGGATAACGATGCAACTGAAAAATTTGACAGATTACGCAATTAGAATTGTATGTTACTTAGCAGCACAAGAACGGATGGTATCTACATCAGAATTGTCGCAGAAAATATGAACCGGAAGAAGCAATACGGATGATTTCAAATGGCGAATGTGAGGCGTTTTCCACAAAAATGATCCAGTGCTTGACGGCGGCAGTTATCCGGCCAGAGTGGTTAAAAGTAACAAAAAGTTAACCATGACAGAAAATTTGAGGCGATTTTTATGAATAAAAAATTGAGTGTTTTAAGGCGAATTACAGCAATCGTTCTGTGTGTTACATTATTATCTTCGCAAGTCGTAGTTGCGAATGATGAAGATTCAGAAAGAATGGATGTGCAGACCAATAGTGAAATTACAGATATATCGGAGCAGGATGGTTTCAGCAGTGATACATCTGAAACATCTGATATCACAGAAAGTGATATTCCTGATTCTTTTGAAGGCGAATCAGAGCCAAATACAGATATTAGTTCTGAGGTGACAGAAAAATTCGACAATTCTGAAGATCAGGGATTTACAGATGAAGAAGAAACAATTATGGATGACGAAAACACATCGGACACATTGGAAGAAGTAAATCCAGATTATGAAGATGGAAAAATATGTATCTACAATTACCAGCAACTTCTGCAAATCGGTACAGGAACACAGATGTTTTCTGGAGACAAAGATGGAAATGTTGGTGAAGGGGATAAGGTTCTTGCAGATGGTGCAGAACTTACCTATGCATCAGACGCTTCCTATTGTTTGATGAATGATATTCCAATAGATAATGAAAATGTCTGGAACTTCCCATCTGATTTTACAGGCAGCATCACTTCATCATCTGAGCACACTGACAATATGGTATATGATTCAGCGACAGATACGATTTATGAGTATAACCGCTACCAGCTGGAATTGATGAAAGGGGAATCTTCAGACAGCGAACCTGTAATGAGCGAGGATTATATTGCTGAAAAGGTTGGAATGGGACAGGTTTTCACTTTGGAAGAGGGTTCGTATCTTACTTACAGCAAAACACATAATTATGTGCTTGCTTCCATATTTACAACAGAAACACCGGAACTTCTTGCCAACAAGGCTGGAACAGAGGAGACAACTCAGAATATCTCAAATGCATATCCATCTGATTATGAAGGAAGAAATTATTTCGGTCAGGTAGTAAAAAAGATCGGTGATAAAAATTACATTTTGATTGGAAATGAAACACAGCTTCGGGCAATTGGAACAGATGTGGAAGTAACAGAACCAATCTGGCGAGTATATGAAACAAGAAAGAAAAATGAGGGAATACTGGGGGGAGCACTGAGCGGATATACAGACTGGAAACCGGCAGCGGATACATCAGAATACAAAACGGAACTGTATTATCCGGGTGATGCGGATATTGTAAAGTTTAATGATACATATAATTGGTCCGGAAAGGAATTGTATGCTAATAAAAACGGTGCTCATAAGCTGAATGATACAGAATATTTGGATAATCCATCTTGGGATATAGCTGGTACAAAAGCTACACAGTGTTATGTGTATGTAAGTAGTACGATTCAGGAGTCAGCCGATATGACAGTAACTGCGACAGACAGTGATGATACAAATCCGGAAAGTATACCAGTTGATGAAAATAAGACTTACGTCCTCACCTATGATGTGAACAAAAAGACTAACACAAATATTGCAGGATCTGGATATAAATACAGTAAGGATGCGAATTACATTATCTTTCGTGATATTGATCTTTCCAAAGAGGGGACAAATTCTAATGGGAAAGATGATGACTGGGATCCAATTGACAATTATCAGGGAAACATGGAAGGCCGAAAGGGAATGGTTGAAGGTCAGAGTATAACCATCAGCCATATCAACATTTCACAGGCTAATGCAGTCAATCAGGACAATCAGGCAGAATATGGGATTGGATTTTTCAGAAATCTGACAACGCCATATTCTACATCCCTTACAATATCCCAAAATCCAATCACTGTGAAAAATATTACCCTTTCTGATGTGACGGTTTCTACTACTACAACAAAAGTTAAACAGAATATCAGTTTGATTGGAGGTGTGCTGAAGCTCCTGCTTGGAAATTTAAGTGGACTGAAACCAGATCCGCAATCTCTGGCAACAGGTGGCTTTGCTGGCGTTGTAAAAGGAAATATCCAGATTGAAAACTGCAATGTGGAAAATTTACATGGGGTTTCCAATGCAAATGACCGAACCGGTGGTTTCGCAGGTTATGTTAGTGGTATGACACAGTACGACCTCATATCAAATGGATTAGGAGGCCTAGTTACTACTTTAACCAAAATTCTGAATCTGATTCCTCTGCTTGGAGCCGGTGATTTGCTGACTCTCCTTTTAAATGGAGGATTACTCAGTGTAAAAAATCTTATTCCGATAGGCTATGTCAATCCAAGTATCCAGAATTGTTCTGTAAGCGGTGACACTTCTGTTACAGGTCAGAAGAGTACCGGTGGATTCGCCGGGGAAGCCATCGGTGCAGTGATGAAAAACTGTTCCGTAGGCGGGAGTACAACAGTGTCTGGAAATGACTGTTCCGGTGGATTTGTGGGACGTTCTGCGAATGCAGTCGTAGCAGGTGCATTAAGCAGCCTTGGTATTGAATTAATGGGAAATTTCCCAGTCAATACAGTTATGCTGAACTGTAGAATCGACGGAGCGGTAAACGTATCTGCACAGGGACCCCAATCTAAACCATCTAAAGAAAGTGGTTATGCAGGCGGATTTATAGGAGAAATGCGAAATAGTTATGCGGTGGACTGCAGTATTTCCTCTCTTGGTGCTGTATCTGGAAAAGATTATACCGGAGGATTTGCCGGTATAGCAACTCTTGGTGATGTAGCGGATATTGATGAAAGCCAGGGACTTCTGGTAATTGTAAAGGATCTTCTTACAGGGTTGTTAAATGGTAAATTTACCAACATGGATCTTCTGAATCTTGTGGGACTTCGACCTTCTGTTATAAGCGGATGCACCATCGCAGGAGATAATATTTCTGTAACAGCAAACGGTAAAAATGCCGGTGGACTTGTGGGATATGCAGGTGCTGTCCAGATTTCCAATACTTTAGAACTTACAGACGATTCAAAATCAACTACTAAAGCCATCCAGCGAATGCTTAATAAGACTGGCGTTACCTATGAATTTGCAGACCGTGTGAATCAGATCAATGCAGCTTTCTCTATGAATGTTTCAGCAACAGAGAATGCAGGAGGAATCTTAGGCTATGCGAAAATGACCAGTGTCGGTGATGTCCTTGGTGGAACAGTTACAGCAGCAGACTACATGCGTTTTGAATGTAAAGATTGTTCCGTAAACGGAGGCTCTTTGGGACTTACAGTTACTGCGTCAGATCAGGATAATGGTCGTGCTGGGGGTGCTATCGGTTATGGAACAGGTGGAGAAGTAAGGAAAACATCCGTCACAAATCTGAATTCTGTAACGGCTGGAAAGTGTGCAGGAGGCTTTGCCGGATATTTCGGAAGTGGTACCCTTGCCAATGTTGGAGGTATTAAACTTCTTGGATTACCGCTTTTGAAAATTGACAGCCTTCTTTCTGTAGGGCAGATGATTGAGACGTTTACAGTTGACAGCACTGTTTCAGGCGTTTCGTCAGGATATAGTGTGTCTACTGGCAATGAGAAAGGTTACAGCGGTGGCTTTATTGGAGAATGTATTAGTGGACGAGCAAGGGACACAAAGATCAGCAACCTGAAAACGGTTACTGCAGCTGCAACATTCGGAAAAGCCGGAGGCTTTGCAGGTTTTGCCAAAGCAGGAGATGCATTAAGTGCAGGAGATTCCACTACATCAAAACTGACAGGAATTGAATTAGAAAATCTGCTTGGAGTTGTCAGTGCCCTGAGACCGGAGTTCAATAATACTTCCATTGCCTATGTTTCAAATGGAAATGATCCTCAGGTATCCGCTGATATGGCGGGCGGTTTTGTGGGTGACGGACAGGCAGTAGATATCAACTATGGAAACAACAATTCCGGATTCAAGGCAGACACTGATACAAATTCATCTTCGAATGAATCTACAGGTGAAAAGAATAGTGAAGAAACAGATTTCATTTCAGCAGATACGAATAGTGAAGATGAAACAGCCGAAGGTGAGACTGGTGCGATTGCAACAACAAAGATTACCGGACTTTCCTATATAAAGGGAACCAGCTATGCCGGTGGTTTTGCAGGAAGGCTGATGCCTGGTGATGTGGCACAGACAGGTTCTATTAAGTTACTGGGACTCTTAAATGTAACGCAGCTTCTCAGTGTTATGGATGTGGCTTATCCGAGAATTTCCGATTCTTCTATTGAGGGAAACAACTTAGTTGTAACAGCATCCGGAAAAAATGATGATGTGGCTCTTGGAGATGCCGGTGGTTATATCGGTAATGGAAAAGCAGTCATGGTTAAGAACTCTGATGTGACCAATGTAAAAAAAGTCACAGCACCGTATCATGCCGGTGGCTATATCGGAATCATGCGTTCCGGAAGTGCAGCGGAGGCAGGAGATGCCACAGGAGATCTTTTGAACAGTGTTCTTGGTAAGATTCTGAGTCTGAAAGAGTTGGCAAGTGTCTTGCAGGCTGCATCCAGTAAGATTACAAACTGCAAGGTAAGCGGTATTAAAAAAGAAAACGAAGGACTGACTGTCATAGCTGACAGAGGATCTGATAACGCAGAAGGCTATGCAGGTGGATTCGTTGGAGAGATGCAGAGCGGTCATGTAGATAATTCAGCAAATGCTGTTGATTCCGGAAAAGGCATGGCAGTGGAAAATCTTCTGAAAGTAGAAGGACTTCGTTATGCCGGAGGATTCGGAGGTCTTGTAAAAGCTGGAACAGTTGCAGAGATTGGAGCTAAATCATCAATTCTTACAAAAGTAGTTGATCTGACAGGATTACTTTCCCTGGTTAATGCTTTTGTTCCGGTGATCAGTAATGCCAGTGTTAATTCTGTAGAAAAAGGGTTTACCGTTACCGTTACAGGTACTCTTGAAAAAGACAGCACTAACGATCAGGATACCGGAAGTGCCGGAGGCTTTATTGGCTGCGGAACCGGTGTACAGATCAGCAATTCTGATGTAAATAAACTGCAGCATACCCCTGTCAGCGAGCCAAAGAATCTGCAGCAGGAAGATGGCAGCAGTTATTACGGAACTGGAAGTAAGTATGCGGTAAGTGGTTACCGCTATGCAGGCGGCTATATTGGGAAAGCTGCTATGGGAAGTACGGCGGCTATCGGAGGCGCAAGCGTTTTGGATAAGGTGCTTTCTGCCTCAAATCTGTTATCAGCGTTGACCGTAGTTGCATCTATCATAGAAAGTTCAGATGTTTACGGAGCAACAGGCGGATGTAATGTTCTTGCAACAGATGGAGACGGTGATACCGGAAAAGCCGGTGGATATGCAGGAGAACTTCTTGGAGTTCAGATTCAGAATAGTAATTCTTATAATTTTGCACATATCATAGGGCGTGAAAGTGCCGGTGGATATGTTGGAACCATGGAGCCGGGGAGTGCGGCAGATGTGGTAGAGGGATTAAGTGCTCTTGGAGGACTGATCAAGGCAGATAATCTTCTTGGCGTTTTACAGGCATTTGTTCCTGTAATCAAAAACAGCGAAACAACCAGTATTCCATGTGGAGGTGCTGTGAGGGCTCAGGCTGAGAGTGATGACGGCATTTACCGTGGGCTTGCCGGAGGCTATGCAGGTTACAACTACGGTGGTCAGATCTGGGGAAATAATACGGATAAGTGGAAAGGCTCTGAATACACAGGAACCGTAAGGGAATGTGCAGCCTATCGTATCCGATCCGTATATGGAACGGAATATGCCGGAGGCTATACAGGACTGATGCGGTGTGCGAATGTTGCAGATACAGGAAGTCTGAAGGTTTTATTTGGTCTTATCAAACTAGATAATCCGCTGACGCTTCTTCAGGCGGTGTATCCAACAGAAAAGAATACAGCCGTCTATGGACCGCTTCGCGGACTGGATACGGATACCTGGAACAAATGGGTTGGTGCTGTCGGTTCTTATGGAAGTTACGGTAATAAATTACAGGCACTTGGTAAAGTAACGGATCAGGGTCGGTTAAATGAGATCATTTCTCAGTATGCATATGGATACGCAGTCACAGCAGGAAGAAGCATTCTTGCAAGTAAAGCAACACAGGGCGGTTCTGCCGGAGGCTATGTAGGACGGATGGAAGGTGGTACCGTTACAAATGGAACTGCAACAGATCTTCAGTTAGCAGAGGCTTATAGAAGCAGTGGTGGTTTTGCTGGTGAGATGCTTACCGGTTCTGTGGCAAACACAGGTGATGTTTCACTGGCAGGCCTTAAGATTATCGGTGCCGACAGTCTGGCAGCATTAAAAACCTTTGTTCCGGTTGTAAAACAGTCCCATGTGGAAGGCTATCGTTCCGGAGCAAGGATTAAAGCAACTGGTATTGCAGACAAAAACCCGGCAGGATTTGCCGGAGGTTATGTGGGAAGGATGATCGGTGGCCAGATCTGGGGAGATGGAACCAACTCCTGCAGTATCAAAAATTTAAGGCGTGTAGATGGAACTTCCTATGTAGGCGGTTTTGCCGGAAAAGTAGATCCGGGCAGTGTGGCAGCTGTTGATACAGCTACAAAGCAGGGGCTTTTAAACCAGCTGTTGAATGTGCTCATGGTAAATGCCCCGGCAGAGCTGATCAAGGTTTTGAACGCAACTGTTTCCACTATTCGCTGTGCATCTGTTTCAGCCTGGGATGACTGGGGCGTGATCGTAAACGGGACCTATAAAATTGGCAGCAATACCCGGTATGCAAAAGCAGCAGGAGGATTCGCAGGAAGTCTCTGCGGAGCGGTCCTTGGCGAGAAGGATACGCCTGGAAGCGGAATCCATGCAGACAAGATCCGTTCTGTAATAGCCGGTGAATATGCAGGTGGATGCTTCGGTATTGCGGATGTTTCCGGTGCTGCAAATATTAGTGCCAATGGTGAGACCTCTGTCTTACAGTATCTTTTAAAGCTTGGAAAAACCGATGTGTTGGATGCGTTCCGAAGCTATGTATATTACGGAAATGTCACCGGCAGCCCGGATGCAGGGCTTGGTGTCAGTGCAAACACAGCGACAAAATCAGGTCAGAATAATGAAGTAACATATAGCGGAACGGCTGGAGGATTTGGTGGTTCCCTGTTAAATGGATCTGTCAAAAACAGCAGCGTAACAGGATTAAATTATGTAACAGGTCTGAACAGCGTAGGTGGCTTTGTAGGATACTCCGGAAAAAGCGGAGTTGTAAAAATGGAGAAGCTGGATGTGCTGGGAAATAATACCGGACAGCTTTTAGGCGGTGCCCTCGGCGTTCTGGATATTTTCGGTTCCCACATTGATGACAGCAGTGTGACAGGCATACCTGGTGGTTATACGGTTCAGAGTAAAGACGGAAAGGAGCAGAGTAAAGACGGAAAGGAGCAGATCGCCGGAGGATTTATCGGCTATGCAAATCTTGCCAGAATGTCAGGTTGCAATGCCGGAGATGCTAAAAATCAGGAAAATAGCCTGAAACAGGTAGCATCAGGCGGAACAGCAGGAGGCTTCGCCGGAAGAACAAGCTTTGCCTATCTTGCAGATGTAAAACTGGATTCCACAGTAGTCGACGCTTTGCTCGTAGTCCTGAATAACCTTGTAAAGGCGTTGTATCTGGATAAGATTCAGGATTCCAATCTTTTGCATATTAATCTTGGAATTGTGAAGGTTGATGCACTGTACGATGGAAATCTCATCCATGTGAATCTGCTTGGACTGGATATTTCCGTTGGGCTGTCTAAAAAGTCTGATGATAACAATCAGCAGACAGATTTTGCAATCATTAAGATCGGAGATTCCTCTATTAAGCTTCCATGTGACAAAAACGGAATCATAACGAAAGATAATGATGTAAAGTCCAACATCAGTGTCAACCTGATTAAGGCAAACAGGACAAAAATTACAGACAGCAATGTATATGGAATCAGTACGGGATACGATGTCTATGCCGGCGGTGCCGGAAATGATGCAGATGGTACGGCAGAGGATGGACGAGGCGGAGGATTCGTAGGTTATAACGATGAAGGTCTTCTTCGGAATAATAACATGTATTACTGCGACGTGGTCCGTGGAACATCTAAGCTGGTGGGACCATTCAGCGGAAAAAGTGATCTGAACTCTGCATATGACTTTAATACAAAAGCAGGTGTAGAAGGTGAGAATAACAATTACCGTATTTACCGAAAACCGGTGATTACTTTTGATGAGATCAAAAAGAATTCCAAACTCCTGACAGATACGTTCAGTCAGGAAAATGGATGGAGTATCTTTTCCATAAAACATGTGGTACAGGTAGATGAATATGATACCTTGAAGGATGCAGTCATGGCAGCAAAGGGCTCCTCTGAAACAGCAGATCTGAATGCTTATGTATCAGATGCCAAAGCCGTTTTGATGTCAGATGCCAAAACAACAGTAAATACAGGGGATAGCACGTCACCGGAACCATCAGATGCACAGGATCCATGTGATGAATATGTAAATCTGACCATTAATAAGGTATGGAAAGATTTCCGAAATATGGATGGTAGCAGACCTAAGTCCATTACGGTCACGATTTCCAGAAGCTGGACGGATGCAGATGGAACAAAACATACAGAAGTTGTGCCGGGATATAAAGACCATGTGATAGATGGCGATATCTCAAAATCTACATGGCAGGAGATTATTAAGTCAGAAAAACCGGATAAGCGGCTCCCGGCCTATATAAAAGATGCTAACGAAATTCCGCATTATTATAAATATTTTATTACCGAAAAGGAAATAGAAGGATATACAACTACAATCGAAACCTCTAAAGATGGATTTACCTTCACGATTATCAACCGGCATTTTGCACTGCTTCCGGATACCGGCGGCGAGGGCATTATGATGTTTATCATAGCAGGTGGCCTGTTGTTAGCGTTCCTGCTTTATACCGGACGCAGAAGGAAACGGAAACAGACGATGTAGGAAAGGGGGAGCAGGGTCATGAGAGAGATATGGCTGCGTGGGGAACTTCCACCGTAAAGGCTGAAAGAATCCCAAGCAAACCAATAAAAAATCAAAAGAAAGTGAGAAGAGGAACATGAAGAAATTAGTATCAAGATTTATGGCAGTTCTGATGGCAATGACCATGATACTGTCCATGAGCATGACTGCATTTGCAGCAGATGCTCCAAAAGGAACCCTGACAGTCAACAATACAGTGGCAGGAAAGACTCTGGATCTGTATCAGATTTTTACAGCAACAAAAAACGGCGATAATGTAGCATATACACTGAACAGTGCATATGAAGGATTCTTCCAGAGTAAAATTTCTGATGCTTCTACATTAACAGGTGAAGCATTAAGTGAAAAAGCATATGCATATGTTAAAGATCAGGTCGGAACAGATGGAAGTAATGGTGCAGCGTTTGCAAAAGATATCATGGGATGGATTCTTGGAAATACTACAACTGTAGAGGCTACTCATACAACTGCAACTACAGGTGCTGACACTACAGTAATTAGGTCTGGCATATGGATACTATGTAGTTTATCCATTAGGTGCCACAGATACATCTACAGCACCTGGAAATGAAACAGTAAAATCCGTAGCTTCTTTAGTCAGCGTTACAGGTGATGATGCTACAGTTAATATGAAGAGCAATTACCCGACAGTAGACAAGAAAATCATTCCGGCACAGAGTGGAAGCGGAATTACAGTTGGTGCTATTGTAGATGCTTCATGGGATGGCAGCCATCAGATGGAATTGGACGATGAGAATAATCCTGAAGATACCATCGCACCACACAGCGAATCAGATGAAAAGAAAGCTGGAGATTTTGGAATTGGCGATACTGTCACTTATCAGCTGACTTCTAAAGTGCCGGATATGACAGGATATAATTCTTATACTTTTAAATTTAGCGATACTTTGTCCAAAGGACTGGACTTAAAAGAAGTACTATCTGTAAAAGTTGGAAATACAACACTTACTGCTAAGAAATCAGGAACTAATACATACGCACTTGCATATGACCAGGCTAAACGTACTTTAACAGTTACCTTAAATGATTTCTATACTTCCTATAAGAATCGTACAGGCGAGACAATCACAGTTGTTTACACTGCAACCTTAAACAAAGATGCTGTAATCGGTATGAATCCAAATACCAACAAGGCGGTCGTTGAGTACAGTAATGACCCGACAACAGGTGGAACAGGTACATCTGAACCAAGCATCGTAGATGTACATACTTTTGATTTCACAATCTTCAAATATTATTTAAAAAATGAGACTAAGACTGCACTTGCAAATGCAGAATTTGAGCTTTATAAGGCAAATGGTGAAGTAGCTGGAGCCAAGGTAAACATTAAAAAAGTAGAAGAGGGTAAATACCGTGTGGCAACACCTGAGGAGATTGCAACAGAAGGTTTCAAATCCGATGTAATTGTATCTGGTACCAACGGTAAAGTTCTTGTAAAAGGTCTTGATGCTGGAACTTACTACTTAAGAGAGACAAAAGCTCCAGAAGGATACAATAAACTTCTCAGTGACATCAAAGTTGAGATCAAACCGGTATATGATGAAACAACTGGCAAACTGACAAGCTATTCAGTTGATTACACATACAATGGAAAGACTACAAATGGTGCTGCAATCACAAATAAAACTGATTCCCCAGAAGTAGCTGTAGAAAACAAAACAGGTGCACAGCTTCCATCTACTGGTAGCAAGGGTGCCCTCATGGTAACACTGGCTGGTATCGTTCTTTTCGGTGCATTAACAGCAAGCAAAGCTTTTGGCAAAAAGAAAGCAAACAACTAAGACATTCTGAAGTTTAAGAATGGATAAAAAGACAGTTCATCTTCCCGGTATTGTACCGGGAGGATGTCTGCTTTTTCTGAAATGTCCAGTGTGGACTGGGTATTTCAGAAGAAACAGACGAAAAGGTGAAAGGTATTATGAAGAAAGTAGTGAAAATACTAAGAGGAATCGGATATCTGGCGGCATTTTCTTTAATCCTGTATCCGGTAGTGAGCAATTACATCAATCAGATGAACAGCACAACGATTGCTACAGATTATGAACAGGAAGTTTCTCATCTGTCGGAAGAACAGGAAAATGCCATGATCGAGCAGGCACAGGAATATAACGAAAGCCTGATCGGAATTGGTTCCATAGCAGATCCATTTTCAGAAAGCAATGAAAATCAGACAGAAAATGATGTGTATAACAATCTTTTGAAAATTGATGATACCGGAATGATGGGATATATTGATATTCCAAAACTTGATGTTGTCCTTCCGGTTTATCATGGAACATCCGAAAAAGTACTGCAGTCAGGTGTAGGACATCTGAAAAACACCTCGCTTCCGGTAGGCGGTGAGAGCTGTCATGCGGTATTATCCGGACACCGTGGACTTGCAAATGCCAAGATATTCACCGACCTGAACAAGATGGAGGTTGGAGATGTATTTTATATTAAAGTTCTTCATCATACCTTTGCCTATCAGGTGGATCAGATTCTGACAGTATTGCCATCCGATACAGATTCTTTACAGATTGAAAAGGGCAAGGATTATGTAACACTGGTCACATGCACTCCTTATGCAGTTAACACGCACAGACTGCTTGTACGTGGCACTAGAATTCCGTATGAAGAGGCACAGAAGATAGATGAGGAAGTTGGTCTTCAGCGTACAATTCCATTCAATTTGATTCTATTGATTGGTGGAATTATTGCTTTCATCATCATATGGGTGAGCATTAAGTTACATAAACGCAGGAAGGAGAAAAAACATGAGCAGAATAAGTAAACGTAAGCGAATATATATGTGTATGGCCAGTGTGATGTGTATGCTTTTACTCCTCATTCCGTTACCTGTGTCTGCTAATAATCAGGGAAGCATATTATTAAAAGCTACTGTTGAAGATGAAGCAGCAGTATATAATCTAAGCAATACTGAATTTACGATGTATCAGGTTGGCATATATAAAAAGAATTCATGGGTTTTAGAGACTGAGTTTGCAAAGTCCGGAGTCGTATTTGACTTTGAGGATTCTTCCGCCCAGGCAGAAGCTGCAAAAAAACTGGAAAATCCTCATACAGGCGCATTTCTACCTCCAG
>ERZ772878.823-NODE-823-length-21733-cov-5.66727_pt1 | contig 21733 bp, 20 predicted proteins | sample MGYA00580578_ERZ772878 | MGnify/ENA primary metagenome ERZ772878 (study PRJEB29015, sample SAMEA2737686) | human gut metagenome | biome: human gut; feature: human-associated habitat; material: faeces | place: China | collected 2012 ...
TTATGAAAAATAGGAATCATTAAGGAGGCAGGTATAGATGTATATCGGGTTAATCGCACATGATGCGAAGAAAAAACTGATGCAGAACTTCTGTATCGCATATCGCGGCATCCTGAGCAAGCATGAACTCTATGCGACAGGAACGACAGGCCGCCTGATTGAGGAGGTTACGAATCTGACCCTCCATAAATATCTGCCGGGTCATCTGGGAGGTTCCCAGCAGCTCGGCGCACAGATCGAACACAATCAGATCGATCTGCTGATTTTCCTGCGCGATCCGTTGGCGCCGAAGCCGCATGAGCCAGATGTTAATGATGTTGTCCGCCTCTGTGATATTCACAATATCCCGATGGCGACAAACCTGGCGACGGCAGAGCTTCTCGTCAAGGCGCTTGACCGCGGCGATATGGAATGGCGGGAGATGTACAAATGAGAAAACAGACAATCGGACTTGCGGGCGCACTGATGCTTTGCGGTATTAGCATGCTGACCGGCTGTGGTGCCCGCGGTCTGGAACAGGCATATTCATTTCAAGAACGGGAAGCGCAGATGACGCCAGCGGCAGGTGCCGGGCTGGCGCCCTTTTTTGCGTATTCTCTCTGCGTACCGGAATCTGCAGACGGCGATATTGCTCCAGATGATGCGGTGACGGCGCAGGCGGGCGCATTGTTTGATGTGACCGACTCCAGCGTTATATATGGTAAGAACATCTATGACCAGATGTACCCGGCGAGCATCACGAAGGTAATGACGGCGATCATCGCGATCGAGGAAGGCAATCTTTCCGATGCGGTGACGGCAAATGACGATGTCGTGATCCGCGAGGCAGGCGCTTCGATGGCAGGCATCAAGCCGGGCGATACCTTTACGCTGGAGCAGCTCTTATACGGACTGATGATTCCGTCCGGCAACGATGCAGCCAATGCGATTGCGGATCATATCGCCGGAAGCACGGATGCGTTTGTGGAGAAGATGAATGCGAAAGCGAAGGAACTCGGTGCGACCCACACGCATTTTGTCAATGCAAATGGTCTGCACAGCACCGACCACTATACAACGGCATATGATCTCTATCTGATTTTCAACGAGGCGCTTAAACTGCCGCTGTTTTGTGAGATCATTAACGCGCAGTCTTATACAGCTGATTATACCGATGCAAATGGAGCCGCAAAACAGCAGGTCTGGAAGGTTGGCAACTGGTATCTGAAGGGAGACCGCGAGGCACCGGAGGGAGTGACTGTCTTAGGCGGCAAAACCGGCACCACACAGGCGGCTGGCTACTGCCTGATCATGGCGAGCGATGGGGACGATGGCAAGGAATATATATCGGTTGTGCTAAAATCTGCAAATCGTCCGTCACTTTATGACAATATGACGGAAATTTTGACTAAAATTTCAAATAAGTGATTGCAATATTTATAAATTTATACTATAATTATTTATACAATAAAAGATTTTACATACAACTTAAATAAACTCAAGGAGGAGATTGTTATGGTTCAGATCATCGCAGGAGCAAAGGGAAAAGGAAAAACTAAATATTTACTCGATATGGCGAACACGGCTGTCAAAGAAGCCAAGGGTTCCGTTGTCTATCTGGATAAGAGTTCCAAACATATGTATGAGTTGAATAACCAGATTCGCCTTATCAATGTACAGGAATATCCGATTGATACCAGCGATGGATTTATCGGATTTATTTGTGGTATTATCTGCCAGGATCATGATCTGGAGCAGATGTATCTTGACAGCTTCCTGAAACTTGCCTGCCTCGAGGGAGCGGATATTGAAGAGACCTACAAGACGCTGGAGACCATCAGTGAGAAATATCATGTAAAATTTGTTTTAAGCATATCCATGAATGCAGCCGATCTTCCAGAGTGCGCGAAAGAAAGTGTTGTAGTATCTTTATAAGAGATTCAAAATGAACGAAACCGCAGCTGTCAGCGCAGGGCGGAGACAGGAGACTGTCCGATTCATCTGAAAAAGGAGAATTGGATGGTCTCTTTTTTTTCTAATTTTCTAGTTTGGGCTCAAAACCATCTTTCCACATTTTCATTGAAATGCTTCTTTTGCAGGTACCACCTTTGGGAAAAAATAGATATGCTTTTACATTTTTTCAAAACTGAAAGGATTTCCTATCATATATATGAATTTTTTGCATTAAATGAAAAAATTACAAAATACACTGAAAAATAATTGTAAAAATTTGATTTATACGGTATAATGACACATGTCGGGAGACAAAAGATTATGATACATCTATTTGTGAGATAGATACAAAAATATACGGAAATCATTTAAAAGACAGGAAGGAAAATACTATGAATGCAGAATTTTACCAAGGGAACCGACAGCGGCTGTATGACAGCCTTCCGGATCACACCCTGCTTCTCCTGTTTTCCGGTTCTTCCATCCGAAAGACAGCCGATGAAAATTATCCGTTTTATGCCGATCGGAGTTTTCTCTATCTGACCGGCATTGGGCAGGAACACACAGTCCTGATGGCAGAGAAAGACGGAGAAGAGGTACAGGAAACACTTTACATACTTCCGCCGGATATGCTGGCAGAGCGGTGGACCGGGAAGCGGTTCACACCGGAGGAGGCCAGGGCGCGATCCGGGGCCGCGCAGATCGCATCGAGCGGCGAGTGGGAAAACCGTCTGAAACTTCTGATGCGGAGCGGACGGTTTGAGCGGATTGCGATGGATCTGTACCGGCACGATCCGGAGGATGAAGATACCGAGAGTATCCGGATGGCACGGAGACTTAGAAAGTGGTACCCGGCAGCCACACTCACGGATATTTCCCGTCAGATACGCCGCCAGCGCACCATCAAGCAGCCGTGTGAGATCGAGGCGATGCGGGAGGCAGTCAAGATTACGAGGGACGGCATTCTGGCGATGATGAAGGCATCAAAGCCGGGAATGTACGAATACCAGTATAAAGCTGAATTCGACTACGCACTGGCGCAGCACGGATGCCTTGCACCGGCATTTCCGAGTATCATTTCCGCGGGAGCCAATAATTTCTGTATTCACTATTATGAGTACACAGGGCAGGCGAAGGACGGCGATATGATTCTCAACGACGTAGGCGCCCAGTACGACCACCTCTTCAATGATGTATCGCGCGGCTGGCCGTGCAACGGAAAGTTTTCCGAACGGCAGCGACTTCTTTACACATGTGCATACCGGACTTCGCAGCACATGTTCTCCATCATCCGGCCGGGAATGAAGATGGCAGACGTGGATCGGCTGGCGAGGGAATACAATTTCGAACAGCTCAAAGCGATCGGCTTATGTGACCGGTATGAGGATGTCGGCAGATATATCTGGCACGGCGGCGCCCACCATGTTGGCTGGGACACACATGATCTGGTCGATGTCGATATCGTAGAGCCGGGTATGGTTTTCTGCGTGGATATCGGCATCTACTGCGAGGAATGGGGCATCGGCTTCCGCCTCGAGGATAACTGCCTGGTAACGGAGGATAGCTGTGAGAATCTGACAGCATCCATCCCCAGAACGATAGAAGAAATAGAATCAGTGATGGGAGGAGAGTAAGCATGGAACAGTTACTTGCGTATATGCAGAAAGAGCACCTGGATGGCATGTTCATCAGCCGCCCGGTCAATGTAAAGTATGTCAGCCATTATACCGGCGAAGATTCCTGGCTTTTTATCACGGAGCAGGAAAAATTCTTTCTGACAGATCCGCGCTACACCGAGCAGGTTTCCTATGAGTGCCCGGATTACACGATTTTGAACTGGAGAGACACCTACGGTTCCATCGGAAAGGCACTTGCCTACGCGGTGGAAAAGGTTGGGGCAAAGACGATCGGCTATGAAGCATCCCACCTGACCGTTGAACAGTACCAGAATCTCCAGTCGGAGGTAAAAGCAGAGCTGGTACCGGCGGACGGCATCATTGAGGAGTTCCGCTCCATCAAGAGGCCGGAAGAGATTGAGTGCCTGCGTATCTCCTGTGATATTGCTTCAAGGGCATATGAAAAGATCCAGAAGGATATCCGGGTCGGCATTACCGAGAAAGAGCTGGCGGCGCGTTTAAGCCTCTATATGGTTCTGGAGGGTGCGGATACACAGCCATACGGCAATATCCTCATCTCCGGTGCGAGAACATCCCTGCTTCATGGAATTCCGTCCCAGAAAGCGATTGAGTACGGCGATCTGGTCCTGATGGATTATGGATGCCAGTATCACGGCTATTTGTCTGATATGACGCGTACCCTGGTAGTCGGACGCGCAACGCCGAAGCAGAAGGAAGTCTACAAGATTGAGCAGCAGATGGTCGCTGCGGTGGAAGGATTCTTAAAAGACGGTGTTTCGGCATCGGATGCATATTATGAATCCACGAGGATCATCGAGGGGACCGAGTATTTTCCGTATCACTACACAGGAATCGGACACGGCGTCGGCATGTTTGTCCATGAGATTCCATTTATGAGTCCTGTTTCCAAAAATATCGTGCATGCCAATAACGTCATGACCGTGGAACCGGGTATCTACATTCCGGGATGGGGCGGCATCCGCATCGAGGATCAGCTTCTCATCACGGAGACAGGCAATGAAAATCTGATCAGCGCCACCAAGGAGCTGATTGAGCTTTAATAAAAGAGGACAAGGAGGAATATTATGAGAAAAAACAAACTACTTGCACTGGGATTAGCTGCACTGATGGCAGCGAGTGTAGCGGGCTGTTCCACTCCGAGCGCTTCGGTGGATGATACGAAGGCAGCTGAATCGGGAAGTGACAGTTCCCAGAGCGCAGCAGCGGGCGAAAAGATTTTCCGTTATTCCAACACGGCGGATATCGCGACGATTGACCCTGATAAGACAAACTCCGTAGCAGACGCGACCGTCTCCTATCATATCTATGATGGTCTGTACCGCAACGTACAGGGCGAGCTTCAGCCGGCAACCGCTGAGAGCTATGAAGTCAGCGATGATGGTCTCGTATATACTTTCAAACTCCGTCAGGATACAAAGTGGAGTGATGGACAGACTGTTACGGCTAAGGATTATGAGTACGGTATGAAGCGTCTCTGCGATCCGGCAGCAGCCTGCCCTGCCAGCTATCTGGGTGCTGTTTTAAAGAACGGTGCCAAGGTCAGTGGTGGTGAACTCTCAGTCGATGAGCTGGGCGTTAAGGCACTGGATGACTTCACACTGGAGATAACCCTTGAGAATCCGGCTGATTATTTCGTCAGCATGACGAGTATGAGTGCATTCATGCCGGTGCGTGAAGATCTGGTTGAGAAATATGGCAACGAGTTCGGCGGAAGCGCAGACAAACAGGTTTACAATGGACCGTTCGTTGTAACGGAGTATGCGAACGGCAAAGTAGAATTGGCAAAGAACCCGGATTATTATGACAATGAAAAGATCAGCCTGGACGGCGTTGAGATTCTGACCGTAGCCGATCAGACTACCGCTGTTTCGATGTTCGATGCAGGCGAGCTGGATCTGGCAGAGGTTCCGACCGAGCTGGCAGCGCAGTATGAAGGCAAGACACAGTCCTACTACAGCGGTGCAGACGATTATGCGGCACTGAACCACCGGAATAAATATCTGGCAAACAAGAACCTGCGTCTGGCGATGAACTACGCAGTCAACCGTGAAGAATACATTCTTCTGACCCACAATGGCTTATATCAGGCTAACCAGAGATATGTGCTTCCGCAGGTTCGCGGCGTGGACGGTGAGTACGGCACCGAGTATCCGTTAGAGGCATTCCCACTTCAGGGTGATATGGATAAGGCAAAAGAGTATCTGGATACGGCATTATCTGAATTAGGTCTTTCCAGTGCTTCTGATATTTCCCTGAAACTGGTTGTATCCGATTCTGACACAGCGAAGAAAGAGGCAGAGGTTGTTGCAAACCAGTGGAAGAACAACCTGGGTATCAACGTAGATATCAACATGGTTCCGTACGCAACGAAAAACGCACTCCTGGTTCCGGACAGTGATGAGTACGATATCATCATGAGCGGCTGGGCACCGGATTACTCTGACCCGTACAGCTACCTGGAGCTCTGGTACAGCACCTCCGGCTACAACTACTTAAATTACCACAGTGATGAATACGATAAGTACATCGACGCTTCCAAGACAACTTCCGGTAAAGAGCGTATGGACAATCTGTTCAATGCAGAGAAGACACTCCTGGAAGACGGCGCACTGGTAGCGCTTCAGTTAAGAGAGGTTCCGTATATGGTATCTGACCGTGTACAGAATCTGGGCGCATACTTTGTTGGACTGAACTATGACTATATGTATGTGGACATCACAAACTAATCCATCATCTATCCAAAACATATTGAAAAACCTTAGAAGATGATTGAAGCACCTGCGCTTCAGGATCCGGCAAAGCGGCTGGATTTCTGAAGCGCAGTACATATCCGGTGGCTACCTGGCGGATGAATGAGCCGTAACCGGCGGCCGGAACAACCGGATTTGGGATGTTCCCGTAGTTAAAGGAGCGTGAACCTATGAAAAAATATATACTGAAGCGGGTGGGAATATCCATTGTGACTGTGTTTGTTCTCGTATCCGTTGTATTTTTCCTGGCAAGGCTGATGCCGGGCGGACCGTTCAATGATCCGAAAATGTCAGCAACCGCAAAGGCCAATTTAAGTGCCTACTACGGATTCGATAAACCTTTACTCCAGCAGTATCTGACATATCTGAATAATCTGATTCATGGAAATTTCGGTTTTTCTACCAAATATCCGAGCCGTACCGTCAATGACCTGTTAGCAGGCGCATTTCCGTATTCGGCAGACCTTGGTATCCGCGCATTATGTTTTGCGATTTCCTTTGGTCTTGTATTTGGTATTATTTCTGCATTAAACCGTGGCAATAAAATTGATTTAATCTTTGTGATTGTAGCTGTATTTGGTACAAGTGTCCCGGATTTTATCATGGGCGCACTGCTGCAGCATTTCTTTGCAGTCAAATGGGGACTGTTCCCGATCGCGCAGTACAAGGGCTTTTCGTACACGATCCTGCCGTCGATCGGACTGGGATTCTACACGATGGCATCCGTCTCGCGTATCATGCGTGCGAGTATGCTGGAGGTAGTCCAGCAGGATTATATCAAGACAGCGCGCTCGAAGGGTATTTCCAAGTTCCGTGTGACCTGGAAGCATCAGATCCGGAACGCGATCATGCCGGTTGTCACAATCCTTGGTCCGACGGTAGCAGCCGTTCTGACCGGTACATTTGTTATTGAGTCCCTGTTTGCTATCCCCGGCATGGGTAAATATTATGTTGAGAGTGTGCAGAACAACGATTACTCCCTGATCCTTGGCATGACGGCGTTTTACGGCACATTCCTGGTATTCTGCAACATGGTAGTTGATATTCTGTATGGCGTGATCGATCCGAGAGTGCGGATCGGTGGAAAGTAGGTGGCAGTATGGGTGAGATGAAAATGAAAGATGGAAATGTGCTGCCTTCTGAGAATTCCGGCGCAGCAGCAGGCACATCCGAAAACCTGACAGATGGACGCAGGATTACCCGCGACAAGTTTGAGATGGTAGGTAAAAATATTGAAAAAATGGAATCGATCTCCCGACCAAGCCTGACCTTCTGGCAGGAGGCGTGGAGACGAATCCGGACAAATAAGGCGGCATATTTCAGTCTGATTCTGTTGATTGCATATGGACTGTTAGCGATCTTTGCACCGATGTTCAGCCACTACGGATTTGACCAGCAGGATGCCTACTCGATGAGCAAGGGGATTTCAGCAGCTCATTGGCTGGGAACCGACTCTCTGGGGCGTGACCTCTGGGTACGTGTCTGGATGGGCGCGCGTGTTTCTTTGACGATCGGTCTTCTGGCAGCCCTTTTAAATACTGTAATTGGTACAGTGCTGGGCGGTTTCTGCGGCTATTATGGCGGCAAGTTTGATATGATCGTCATGCGTATCATTGATGTTATTTATGGTATTCCATCCCTGATCGTCTGTATTTTGGTTATGGTAGTATTAGGTTCCGGCGTTAAAAGCTTAATCATTGCAATGGTTATTGTTGGATGGACGGGAACCTGCCGTTTTACCAGAGGCGAAGTATACCGCTTGAAAGAGCAGGATTTTGTACTGGCAGCCCGCGTCATGGGCGAGTCGGCGTTCACAATCATCGTGCGTGAGATCATCCCGAATATCATGGGTCTTCTGATCACAAACCTGACAATGGCAATCCCGAGCGCCATCTTCCAGGAGGCGTTCTTGAGTTATATCGGTCTCGGCATTTCCCCGCCGCAGGCAAGCTGGGGCGTTCTGGCAAAAGAGGGAACCCGTATGATGACGGCAGCGCCGCATATGCTGTACGTGCCGGCATTCTTTATCTGTACAACTGTACTGGCGCTCAACCAGCTCGGAAATGGTCTGCGGGATGCATTTGATCCGAGACTGAGAGGAACGGAATAGGAGGTAGGAGACAATGGCTAAAAATATATTGGAAATCAAAAATCTGACCTTTTCGTTCCATACATACGGCGGCGTGGTAAAATCCGTCCGGGATGTTAGTTTTAATGTACGCGAAGGCGAGATTCTTGGAATCGTAGGCGAGAGCGGATGTGGCAAGAGTGTTACCTCCCAGTGCATTTTAAAGCTCAATCCGGAGCCGCCGGGATTTTTTGAGGGCGGTTCGATCAAATATAAAGGTGAGGAGATCATCACCAAGACAGACCGCGAGATGCGGAAAATCCGCGGTGTGGAGATTGGATTTATCTTTCAGGATCCGATGACCTCGTTAAACCCGACCATGACGGTTGGAAAACAGATCGAGGAGGTCTTTGTCGGACGGAAGGGGATGACCCGGGCAGAAGTCAGGGAACGGGCGCTGGAGATCCTGCGTCTGGTCGGCATTAATGAGCCGGAGCGCCGTTATAAACAGTATCCGCATGAGCTGTCCGGCGGTATGAAACAGCGTGTCATGATCGCAATCGCGCTGGTTGGCAAGCCAAGCATCATCATCGCGGATGAGCCGACGACCTCGCTGGATGTAACAATCGAGGCACAGATCCTGGATCTTCTGAAGGAACTGCGCGATAAGATGAACACCTCGATTATCTTGATTACCCACGATCTCGGAGTTATCGCCAAGATGTGCGATCGCGTGCTTGTTATGTACGGCGGCAAGGTGGCTGAAAAAGGAACGGTTGATGAGATCTTCTATGAGACGGCACATCCGTACACGGCAGGTCTTATCAAATCAATCGCTACGCTGGATACCTCCAAGAATCAGAAGCTGGTGCCCATCGACGGAACACCGCCGGATCTGTTCGCACCGCCGAAGGGATGTCCGTTTGCAGCGCGCTGTGAGTTTGCGATGAAGGTCTGTTATGAAGAACAGCCGGAATTTCACAGGCTTTCAGACGAACATACCTGTGCATGCTGGCTGCAGCATGAGTATGCGCCGAAGGTGGATATCATGAAGGGACTGACTGAGGCACAGAAACAGGAAGAAGAGAAAAATGTTGCGGCTCTGCCGGAAGAGAAACGGAGGGGACACCATGGCAAAACGAATTGATAGGAGCACACCCCTGTTCCAGGTCACGGATCTCTGCCAGTATTTCAACGTCGGCAGGGGAAAAGTGCTGAAAGCAGTTGATCACGTGCATTTTACGATTTATAAAGGGGAAACGTTGGGACTGGTAGGTGAGAGCGGATGCGGCAAGTCCACGACGGGACGGTGCCTGGTAAAGCTCTATGAGCCGGCAGCAGGCACGATCACCTATAAAGGAAAAGATATTTTTAAATACACCCGTGAAGAGGAAAAAGCATTCCGCAAGAATGTGCAGATGATCTTCCAGAATCCACATTCTTCCCTGAACCCGCGTATGACGGTCAAGGATATCATCGGTTCCGGCATGAAACTGCATGGACTGGCGACGGACAAGGATGTGGATCAGAAGGTAGAGGCGATCCTGAAGCGTGTCGGTCTGAACCGCGACCATATGTCCCGTTTCCCGCATGAGTTTTCCGGCGGTCAGAAACAGAGAATTGGTATTGCCAGGGCATTAGCGGTCGAACCGGAGTTTGTAATCTGCGACGAGCCGATCTCCGCACTGGATGTTTCGATCCAGGCGCAGGTTTTAAATATGTTAAAAGAACTGCAGGAAGAAATGGGACTGACCTATCTCTTCATCGCACATGACTTGAGCGTCGTTAAATACATTTCTGACCGTGTCATCGTTATGTATCTGGGAACGATGGTTGAATTTGCCGATTCTGAAGAGCTGTATGCACACCCGCTGCATCCGTACACGCAGGTGCTTCTGTCCTCAATTCCGGTTGCGGATCCGAAGCTGGTGCGTGAGAAGAAGCGTATCATGGTCAAGGGCGAGATTCCAAGTCCGATCAACCCGAAGGACTGCTGCCGTTTTGCCGAGAGATGTCCGTATGCGACGGAGGAGTGCCGGGCGAAGCTGCCGGAACTCCGGGAAGTGACGCCGGGGCATTTTGTGGCTTGTCATATGGTAAAGTAAATTAAATAGATTCGTGAAGGCGTCGAAGCTGACGGGGACAGGACAGCCTGGCTTCTCAGACTTATCATTGTTCGCTTGCTTTCGCTACAGATGCTCGCCTGATGCGGACTTACATCCGCCTCATTCGGACATCTGTGCTCAAAATGCGTACAATTTGATAAGCTGAAAGCCAGACCGCCCTGTCCTCGTCAGCTTCTTAGTTTTTTGGCTAATTGAGGGAGTAATTGTAGACATTGATCGCCGACTGGTGTAAAATATTAGTTAGAATTTTTTTAAAATTATGGCTGAATTTGGAAAATTTTAACGATATATAACAGAAAGGTGGATTTTCTATGCAGTACGATTTTGATACACCGATCGATCGGACCCATACTTGGTCGATCAAGCATGATTTTAAGAAAGAAAATGGGAAAGCGGATGATATTCTGCCGCTCTGGGTGGCGGATATGGATTTTCGATCGCCGGACAGCGTGGTTGAAGCGCTGAAAAAGGCAGTAGATCACGGGATTTTCGGTTACAGCCGGGCAGATGAGTCGTACTTTGATGCGGTGGCAGCGTGGTATCAGAAACGCCATCATCTGACTCTGCAGCCGGAGTGGATGACCTGCACGCCAGGTATCGTGTTTGCACTCTCGATCGCAGTGCGGGCTTTTACCCAGGAGGGCGATGCGGTGTTGATCCAGCCGCCGGTCTACCATCCATTCAGCCGGGCGATCCTCCGCAATAAGCGGACGCTGGTGGAGAATCCGCTGGTTTTAAAAGATGGACATTATGAGATGGATCTGGAAGAGTTGGAGCAGAAGGTGCTGGATGAGCATGTCAAACTGATGATTTTATGCAATCCGCACAATCCGGTTGGCCGTGTCTGGACGAGGGAAGAGCTGACCGCACTGGCTGACATCTGCCTGCGCCACCATGTATACGTGATCAGCGACGAGATCCATGGCGATTTTGTATGGCAGGGGCATGAGCAGACTCCGTATGCGTCGATTTCAGAGGAAGCATGCCTTCATTCGATGATGTGTACAGCGCCGAGCAAGACCTTCAATCTGGCTGGCATGGCGACATCAAACCTCTTTATCCCGGATCCGGAGATGCGGCGTAAATTCCGGTCAGAGCTACTGGATGTTGGCCAGGAAAATATGAACCGTCTGGGATTGTTCGCCTGCCGTGCAGCGTATGAAGGAGGCGGGGAATGGCTGGATCAGCTTATCGGCTATCTGGCTGGCAATCTGGCACTGGTGCGCGATTTCTGTAAAAACCGTGTGCCACAGATTCAGCTGGTAGAACCGGAGGGAACGTATCTGGCGTGGCTGGATTGCCGTGAACTGGGGATGACGGATGATGAATTGATGGCATTCTTCTCGGATGAAGCGAAGGTATGGCTGGATCCGGGCACGCATTCGGGTGAACAGGGATCTGGATTTATGCGCTTTAATCTGGGCAGTTCGCGCAGTGTGATTGCACAGGCGCTCGATCAGATCGAGGCGGCATGGAAAAAACGGAACGCATAATGAATAATAGCAGAACCGTAAAAATAAAACGTTCGGAGGGATTGCATGGAATTTGAAGAAGTGGAGAATATTGGACAGCGGATCAAGGAGATTCGCAAGAGTAAATCTATCACGATCCAGAAGCTGTCCCAGTTTACCGATCTGTCAGTGGGATATCTGAGCAATCTGGAGCGGAACCAGGCAAGCCCGACGCTGAACAATTTGCAGCGCATCTGCGTGGCGCTTGGTATTTCGATCCGGGATCTGCTCAGTCCTTCCGGCGAGGAGAGAACCCTGATTCGCCAAGAGGAGCAGCAGTTATATGAATATGATGAGTACAAGCTTCAAATCCGCCGTCTGGATTTTGGAAAGAAACGCGGTATTTATGAGTTTTCAACCTATGATCCAGAGACAAAAGATACACCGCCGTCCTGGGGGCTGCATCCATACGCGGAGGTCGGAGTCATTCTGGAAGGCAAGATGGAGGTCAATCTGGATGGAACGGTTTATCTCTTAGGACCGGGCGATTCGATCTATATCAAGCCGAATCTCTATCACACGATGCGGAATGCGGGCGATACTCCCTGCCGCTCCTTCTGGCATCTGCAGATTATGGATGATTCTGTATAATTGACGGGATGAATTGATCTTGAAATTTGGACAATTCACTCGTATAATAAAGGCTGTACGTTGGGCTATACAGAATATTGCAAAAGTCCATGGCCGGAGACAAATTTGCGTGGATTTTTGTCTGGTAACTGTGAAACTGCAGAAACAGCTGCCAGAGAAGTACATCGGGAAAAGGGAGGATAGAGCTGCATGGCCAAAAACAAGAAAATTGTACGCTACAGAAAGCCATTGAATATCAATGTAGGCATGATCATTTTTGCCATGATTTTCGTCTATCTTTCTTTCAGTGTCTATACATATCTCAGGCGGGATCACGTCCAGTTTTATGAGGTCGTCGAGGGAAGTATTGTAAATAATAAAGAATACAACGGAATCCTGTTTCGGGATGAGACAGTGGAAAATGCACCGCAGACCGGGTACGTCAACTATTATGTGCGCGAGGGAAAGCGGGCAGGCGCTGGGGCGCGCGTCTATTCGCTAGATGAGACCGGCGAGCTGGGGAAATTTTTGGAAGAAAATCAGTCCTCTGGGGTGTCCCTGTCAGCAGAAAATCTGGCTGATTTGAAGAAACAACTCAGTTCGTTCTGTTTATCCTACAACGATCAGCACTTTGAAAGCGTTTACGACGCCAAATATTCTTTGCAAGCTTCGGTTGCAGAGTATATGAATTTCAATGCGCTGGGCGATATGGATGCACAGCTTCAGGCACAGGGTATCAATTACAAACAGATATCGGCGCCCCAGCCGGGTATTATTTCCTATGTGACCGATTCTTTTGAGGGGGTCGCGCCGGAGGAGGTGACGGCGGATTCGTTTGACCGGAGTCAATATACGCGGCAGGTGGGACGAGCTGGGGAACTGATCGAGGCGGGCACGCCGGTGTACAAGATCATCACATCGGAGAACTGGAGTATCGTGTTTCAGATGGATGACAAGGATAAAGAGCAGTTTGCCGATCAAGATACACTGACGATCGAGCCGTTGGGAAGTGATATGAAATTCCGGGGAAATTATTCGATGTTTACCGGTTCCGATGGCAATCTGTATGGACGCCTGGATCTGGACCGTTACATGATCCAGTTTGAATCCGAGCGTTTTATGAACTTCGAGATCTCCAGCGAGGAAACGCAGGGACTTAAAATTCCGGTATCATCGGTGATGGAGAAGGAATTTTATACCATTCCAGTTGATTATATGACAACGGGCGGTAACGCTACTGAAGATGAGGCTGGCTTCAATAAAGAAGTTTACGGCGAAGGCGGAAAGGCGTCGATTGAATTTGTCACGCCGGAGATTTACAGCTCGACCGATGAGTATTATTATGTCGAGAAGAGCGACGATGGGCTGTTAAAGAGCGGCGATTATCTGGTGAAGCCGGATTCAAACGAGCGCTTCCAGGTAGGACCGACGGCAAAGCTGACAGGTGCTTACAATATTAATAAGGGATACGCGGTGTTCAAGCAGGTGAAAGAACTTGCAAATAGCGGTGAATATTACATTGTAGAAAAAGGAACCAAATATGGATTATCGGTTTATGACCATATCGTGTTGGATGCCAGCACCGTATCGGATGGCCAGATCGTATATCAGTAATGATATTTCCAAAATATAGAGATAAGGAAGGTGTATCACATATGGTTCAGGAACAGTTAGAAGAAGTACGTCAGAATATACGGAACGCCTGCGAGCGGAGCGGACGGAAGGTGGAGGATGTCACGCTGATCGCGGTCAGTAAGACAAAGCCGGTGCCGATGCTTCAAGAGGCATATGATGCCGGCGCCAGAGATTTCGGCGAAAACAAGGTGCAGGAGATTCTGGAGAAGGAACCGCAGCTGCCGTCGGATATCCGTTGGCATATGATTGGACATTTACAGAAAAATAAAGTCCGTCAGGTAATTGACAAGGCAGTTCTGATTCACTCTGTCGATACGGTGGGACTGGCAGAGCAGATCGAAAAAGAAGCGGTCAAACGTGATCTGGACGTTTCTATTCTTCTGGAGGTCAATGTCGCCGGAGAAGAGTCCAAATTTGGTTTTGCCCCGGAAGAAGTCGAGGAAGCGGCACGCGAAATTGCAAAGTACCCGCATGTCCACATACAGGGACTTATGACGATTGCACCATTTGTAGAGAATTCGGAAGAAAATCGTGGTGTTTTTAAAAAATTATATGAATTATATGTTGACATGAAACGGAAAAACATTGATAATGTTACTATGAATGTCCTTTCGATGGGAATGACCGGAGACTATCAGACAGCGATTGAAGAAGGTGCAACTATGGTAAGAGTCGGTACGGGCATTTTTGGAACCAGGGCAAAGATAGGAGAGAAATAGGGTTATGAGTATTCTGAACAAATTAATGGATACAATGCGTCTCACAGAGAATGATGACGATTACTTCGATGAGGAAGATTACGAAGAAGAAAAACCGGTGATTAAGAAGCGTTCTTTCGGCAAGAGGGACGAAGAGATGGATGATTACCGCCACGAGGAGGAATCTAAGCCGCGTTTTCTGCCACGTTCCTCTAACAATAAGGTAGTGCAGATGCGCCGCAGCATGGAAGTATCTCTGATCAAACCTACTTCCATGGAGGATACGAGAGAGATTTGCGATTACCTGCTGGCTGGAAAAGCTGTTGTTTTAAATATGGAAGGAATCCACATGGAGGTTGCACAGCGTATCATTGATTTTACCTGTGGCGCGACCTATTCGATGGATGGAAATCTCCAGAAGATTTCCAATTACATTTTTATTGCGACACCGTCATCGGTTGAGCTGTCCGGCGACTTTCCCGAACTCTTAGCAGACGGTTCCATGAATGTTTCCGGGATGAATCTCCACTTCTGATACTGATATACTCCCAGGTTCGCTATATATCTGAACCTGGGAGTATTTATTATACAATCGGAAATTTGTGTGATTTCTGATTGTATACAGGCTCTCTGGGCAGGAGCACACTTTATATAAGCACTTTCGAACAGGAGTAGAAACACGCGATGCTGCAGGAAAAAGAAGAACAGCTTTTAAAAAAGAGAATGATAGAACTGGCCGGACTCTGTTATCAGCGCGATATACAGACAAGTACCGGCTTTTTGTCGTTAAATGAACAGGCGATCTTTCACTCGATCGAGAAGACGCTGCCGCCGGTGCGGACTTGCCTGATGGGTGGCTTTGAGGGCGCAGAGCGCAAACTTCTTTGTTTTCTGGCTTCGTATGATGATGAGGAGTTTGGACTTCCGATTGCCGTGTTGGAGGTCATTCCGGCAAACCTGCGTTACAGTGAGGCGCTGACGCACCGGGATTATCTCGGGGCGCTCATGAACCTGGGGATTGAGCGCAGCTGCATCGGGGATATTCTGATGAAGGAAAATGGCTGCTGCGTCTTCTGCCAGGAAAAGATGGCGGATTATCTCTGCCAGGAACTCACGATGGTGCGCCACACCTCCGTGATCTGCCGCAGGGCGGACGCGACGGAGCCGATCACACCGAAGATGGAGCGTGTGAGTGGAAGCGTTGCATCACCGCGTCTTGACAGTGTGATCGCGATGGTATTTTCATCCTCCCGCACGAAGATACTGCCGCTCATTGAGGGCGAAAAGGTGTTTATTGACGGGAAACAGGTGACTTCCCCGGCGGTGCAGCTTAAAGAGGGCGAGATTGTATCTGTGCGCGGCATGGGAAAATTCCGCTTTGCCGGGAGCGGGGGATTGTCGAAAAAGGGACGTCTGTATGTTTATGCGGATAAATATGTGTAAAAAAGAAAGGACTGAAAACAAATGACAGCAGTAAAGAATGAGAAAATGAATCGCGTAACCGTTCACCTGGACGAGAAGCCGATCTATGATATTGTGATGACCGAAGATTTTTCGGCACTTCCGGGTGAAATCGAAAAACTCTCCATTTCAAACCGCCGTCTCTGCATCGTGACGGATTCGAACGTAGAAAAATTATATCTGAATGAGGTAAAAGAACTTCTGGCGCCGTGCTGCAAGACGGTAATTTCGTTCGTATTTCCGGCGGGCGAGGAGCACAAAAACCTCAACACCGTCCGGGATTTATATGAGACCCTGATTTTGAACCATTTTGACCGCAACGACATGCTGGCAGCACTCGGCGGCGGAGTTGTGGGCGATCTCTGCGGATTCGCGGCGGCGACCTATCTGCGCGGCGTTGCCTTCATGCAGATTCCGACGACGCTTCTTTCCCAGGTGGACAGCAGCATTGGCGGCAAGACGGGCGTTGATTTTGACGCGTACAAAAATATGGTTGGCGCGTTTCATATGCCGAAGCTGGTATTTACCAATATCAATACGCTTCAGACGCTTCCGGACAACCAGTTTTCCGCCGGTATGGGCGAGGTTATCAAACATGGTCTGATCAAGGATGCGGCATATTATGAGTGGCTGCTTGAAAATGCGGCAGACATCTGGGCGAGAAAGCCGGAGGCACTCCGCAAGACAGTGACCTGGAGCAATGAGATCAAGCGTGCTGTGGTAGAGAAGGATCCGACCGAAAAAGGCGACCGTATGCTCTTAAACTTTGGTCATACGCTGGGACACGCGATCGAGAAGCTGAAAAACTTTGAACTTCTGCACGGTGAATGCGTGGCACTCGGCGCGCTGGCAGCGATGAAGCTGTCGGAAAACCGCGGCATGATCAAACCGGAGGAAACAAACCGCTTCAAAGAAGCACTGGGAAAATTCCATATCGGTACGCAGGTATCCGGGCTTGAGAAAGATGCGATTGTGGCAGCGTCCAAGAACGACAAGAAGATGGATTCCGGCATCATCAAATTTATTCTTATTCATTCCATCGGCGATGCCTACGTGGATCGCACGGTAACCGAGGACGAGATGAAACAGGCACTCGATCAGGTGCTGGTATAATAGCAGGAAAGGAATCAGGTGCATGAACACGAAATTACGACAGTTCTTTATCTTTTTTATCGGGCTGGGAGTCAGCATCGGACTGGATCAGTTTACAAAACATCTGGCAGTTGTCCATCTGAAAGGGCAGAAGCCATTTGTGCTCATTAAGGGTGTGTTTGAATTTTATTATTCTGAAAACCGCGGCGCTGCTTTTGGAATGCTGCAGGGACGTCAGGGATTCTTCTTCCTGATTGCAGCGGCAGTCATTCTGGCAGTGTTGTGGGCGGTTTACCGGATGCCGGCAGGGAAACGGTATCTGCCGCTGATGTGTAGCTTGTTTCTGCTCGTATCAGGCGCAGTTGGCAATATGATCGACCGTCTGACACAGAAATATGTGGTGGATTTCCTGTATTTTAAGCTGATTGATTTCCCGATTTTTAATGTGGCAGACTGCTATGTGGTGATCGCGACTTTCTCGCTGATCCTTCTGTTTTTCTTCTTCTATTCGGATGAGGAACTGGAATTTCTTTCTTTTAAAGGTGCGAAAAAGGAGTCGGGACGATGATGCAGGAATATCTGGTTCCAGAAGAGGCGGCTGGAACCCGCATCGATAAATTTCTGGCGGACGCCTGCCCGGATCTGTCCCGTTCCTTTTTGCAGAAACTTCTGAAAGAGAGCAGCGTGACAGCAGATGGAAAAGCAGTTAAAAGCAGTTTCAAGGTAAATGGCGGGGAAACTATCGCCTTTGAAGTTCCAAAACCGCAGGAGGCGGCGATCGAGGCGGAAAATATCCCGTTGGACATTTTGTATGAAGATTCGGATATAATTTTAGTCAATAAGCCGAAGGGGATGGTTGTCCATCCGGCGGCAGGGCATTATACGGGGACTCTGGTCAATGCGCTGATGTACCATTGCAAGGATCAGCTCTCCGGCATCAACGGAGTCATGCGCCCTGGGATCGTCCATCGGATCGATATGAACACGACCGGTGTGCTGGTGGTGTGCAAGAATGATTTCGCCCACAATTCACTTGCAGAACAGCTCAAGGTGCATTCGATTACCCGCGTGTATTATGCCATCGTATTTGGCAATCTGCGCGAGGATGAGGGTACTGTCCATGCACCGATCGGGCGTCATCCGACGGATCGCAAGAAAATGAGCATCCACTCCAAACAGGGGCGCGATGCGATCACGCATTACCGCGTACTGGAACGCTTCGGGGCGTATACATTTATCGAATGCCGCCTGGAGACGGGACGCACACACCAGATCCGCGTCCATATGGCAAGCATCGGTCATCCGCTTCTGGGCGATGAGGTGTACGGTCCGGCGCGGCAGCCATTTTCACTGGAAGGGCAGACCCTGCATGCGGGAGTCTTAGGCTTTATCCATCCGCGGACCGGGGAGTATGTGGAGTTTTCTGCGCCGCTGCCAGCGTATTTTGAAGAACTGCTGGAGAAGCTGCGGAAAAAAGCTGGAAAGTAAAAGTGACATGAATAGTAAGATCGTTCCGATTCGTATACACATTCTTTTCAGATAGTTTATTTCTGTGTCGCTAAGAAATACCTTTTATTCCGAAAAAATGATGACTTTTCAGATAGCTTGTGTTATAATAAAGGCAGAACTTGAAAGGAGTTGAGGGAGACATGAAAAAAAATTTAGTAATTACAATCGGTCGCGAATGCGGCAGCTCCGGAAGAGCGATTGGACGAAAACTGGCGGAATCATTGGGAATCAAGTGCTATGATAAAGAGCTTCTTGCACTGGCAGCGAAGAACAGCGGTCTCTGTGAAGAGCTTTTTAAGACGCATGATGAGAAACCAACCAACAGCTTCTTATATTCACTGGTAATGGACACCTATTCGATGGGTTATAATACATCGGCTTATATGGATATGCCGATCAACCACAAGATTTTCCTGGCACAGTTTGACACGATCAAGAAACTGGCAGATGAAGAATCCTGTGTCATTGTAGGACGGTGTGCGGACTATGCGCTGGCAGATTATCCGAACGTAGTGTCTGTTTTCATCTGTGCAGATGAGGAAGTGAAGATTCAGGAATTGATGAAACGTCACAATATTACCCGCGATAAGGCAAAAGATGTGATGATCAAGACCGATAAGCAGCGTTCTGGTTATTATAACTATTATTCCAGCAAACGCTGGGGCAGCTCCAAGAGCTATAACCTCTGCATCAACAGCAGTGTCGTAGGCATCGACGGTGCCGTAGAAATTATTAAGGAATTCGCCAAAAAGAAACAAGAATTTCTTAAGATAAACGAGAACGCATAAAAGTATAATTAAAACCGGTGTGTTTGAATATCTGGTGAAGAATCAGAAAGGACGCACCGGTTTTTTGCGCCTGGATGCTTTGAAGATGAGATTGCGTTGGGGTATAAAAACAAAATAGTTACTTAAGATTTTGAATGTAGATACATGAAGAAAATGATGATGAAAGAAAAACATTCTTATATAATCCGAACGGCGCTCATGGCGGCATCGGGTATTTTATTGTGCGGGATTGCCGAAGCAGTGCGCCCGGAGGTGGATTTATCAGTCGATGTGCCTGCTGATAAAGTTGTGATTGCAGATGGAATTTTAGACCAGGAGACACAAAATGATACAGACGAATCCTTCTGCGACCGTCTGATGAAGAAAATGGTACACCCGATTCACATGGCATCCCGATTTTTAAATGGTCTGGGGGCAGACTCAGAAGAATATGTTCCGTCGGAAACGGAGTATAACCTGATGGCGCTCCGGACGGAAGAGAGCGCTGTTGATCTGTCTGATCCATTGGCGGCATTTGAGTCTCTTCCATGGTATAAACTTGCAAAACGATTCCGGAGTATGGGGACAGAAGATACCTGGGGCGCGAAGATGTACGAAGCGCTTGGAACGCGGGATGCACAGTGGATATCGGAGATCTACGGGTGGATCCAGACGACACCGCTTACAGCTTCCCAGAAAATGGGACTGCCAGCTGCGCAGGTACTCGGCAGCTATGATCCCTCCAATCCAGAGCATAACGCGCAGGACCCGGCGAGCTGGGTAGTTCCAAATTGGAAAAATATCCGTTTCCAGATATGTGACGGAGACGGAAAGCCGACGTCCCTCGTATCCAATGCGACCGATATTTTGTCCATGGCAAATGTATATACATATAGCCTGGACTGGAAAAATACAGACCTGTTCAATACCTATATCAATCAGCTCTGGACCAGTTCCCACCAGTACCACGTGAGCATTAGCAATGTGTATTACTGTGAGGGCTGTACAGAACTGCCGGACGAGCCGGCGACAGAGGGAACAGCAGATGACGATGTGGAGAGCGGCAGTGCAGCAGGAGAGGCATCCTCGGAGGCTTTAGATGCCCCGGGCGCAGGAGACAATCAGACAGCGGCAGAAGAGCCGTTAACGGAGAGCGAGGCGGCATCCACAGCAAATAATTATGTCAAACCGGCACAGGGACCGGGGGCTTCCACACAGGAGCAGGCAGCCGAATCAAAAGCGGTTGCGTCCCCGTCAGAGGCGACGTTCAGTGCGGAGAGCGCTGCGGCAGTTACATTAAATGAAAACGGAAAATATTGCCCGGGACACGTTGATCTGACTATTACCGTTAAGACAACCGGTCTGAAAGAGAAGCATAATCTGTTTGCACTCGATGGAACGGGAAATCAGGCTGTCGGGAACTGGCAGGGTTGGACGGAAGAAAAACAGACAGCCGCCCAGACACTCGCTGCTCAGGATTGGCAGGGAATGTACGGGCTTGCCAGTTCAGAGTTTGCACTCGGGAATCCGCTGACACCGGCAGAAATTGCGTCTTACCTGGATTTACTTCCAGAGGATTTATCACCGGAGCGGCGTGCCGTTATCACATGCGCGCTCAATTCCGTTGGCAAGATTCCATATTATTATGGAGGAAAACCGAGTACAGCAGGACTTTCCGGCAATCATTTTGCCAGCGTGACAAGCCCGGATTACAAGGGACGGATTTTGTCAGGGCTTGACTGTTCTGGATGGGTCAACTGGGTATACTGGACCGCGCTTGGCAATAGAATGGGTGCCGCCAGCACCTACGAGATTGTGCGGACAGGACGGGCGATCAACAGCGCAGAGCTTCAGCCGGGCGACTTGCTTGTCCAGCTTGGCGGTGATTCGCACGTTGTAATGTTTTTAGGCTGGAACGCAGACGGAACCATACTGGGCGTACATGAATCCGGCAGT
>ERZ772878.828-NODE-828-length-21578-cov-82.6502_pt1 | contig 21578 bp, 16 predicted proteins | sample MGYA00580578_ERZ772878 | MGnify/ENA primary metagenome ERZ772878 (study PRJEB29015, sample SAMEA2737686) | human gut metagenome | biome: human gut; feature: human-associated habitat; material: faeces | place: China | collected 2012 ...
CCCAGTAAACGGCGGCCGTAACTATAACGGTCCTAAGGTAGCGAAATTCCTTGTCGGGTAAGTTCCGACCCGCACGAAAGGCGTAATGATTTGAGCGCTGTCTCGACAATGCATCCGGTGAAATTGAAGTACCAGTGAAGATGCTGGTTACCCGCGCCAGGACGGAAAGACCCCATGGAGCTTTACTCCAGTTTGATACTGGGATTCGGTACTGCACGTACAGGATAGGTGGGAGACTGAGAACTATGGACGCCAGTCTGTAGGGAGTCGCTGTTGGGATACCACCCCTGTAGTACTGGGTTTCTAACCAGCTGCCGTGACCCGGCAGTGGGACAATGTCAGGCGGGGAGTTTGACTGGGGCGGTCGCCTCCGAAAGGGTATCGGAGGCGCTCAAAGGTTCCCTCAGAATGGTCGGAAACCATTCGAAGAGTGCAAAGGCAGAAGGGAGCTTGACTGCGACACCGACGGGTGGAGCAGGTAGGAAACTAGGACTTAGTGATCCGGTGGTATGAAAGTGGGATTGCCATCGCTCAACGGATAAAAGCTACCCTGGGGATAACAGGCTTATCACTCCCAAGAGTTCACATCGACGGAGTGGTTTGGCACCTCGATGTCGGCTCATCGCATCCTGGAGCTGTAGCAGGTTCCAAGGGTTGGGCTGTTCGCCCATTAAAGCGGTACGCGAGCTGGGTTCAGAACGTCGTGAGACAGTTCGGTCCCTATCCGGCGCGGGCGTAAGAGATTTGAGAGGAGCTGTCCTTAGTACGAGAGGACCGGGATGGACGGACCACTGGTGTATCTGTTGGCTATCGGAGCCATGGCAGAGTAGCCAAGTCCGGCAGGGATAAACGCTGAAGGCATCTAAGCGTGAAGCCCCCCTCAAGATGAGATATCCCTCAGAAATGAGTAAGACCCCTTGAAGACTACGAGGTAGATAGGAATGAGGTGTAAGCACAGCAATGTGTTCAGCTGACATTTACTAATCGGTCGAGGGCTTGACCAAAGGTTTTGGATAGGAAAAGGATGTAAGTTAAGGTATAAGAGATAGAGTTTCAGTGTTCGGTTTTGAAGGAATAAATTAAAAACGATAGCTTTCTGCTATCGTTTTTTTTATGCATTAATTTCAGATAATTGTTTCTTTTTTTAAAATATATGTTATAATTAATTGAGAAAGTAGTAAAAGGCTGCATTGCAGGCTTCTTAAAATATATGGCATAAAGAATATGGCATAAAGAACAAAAGCAGCGGGAAGGGCACAGGAGTAAGTATGGATACTAAGATATTACTTGAAAACGGAACAAATGAATTGGAGATTCTGGAGTTTACCCTGGCAGGTAATTCCTACGGAATTAATGTTGCCAAGATCAAAGAGATCATCACCTATCAGCCAGTAACACCGGTTCCGAATTCACATCCCAGTATTGAAGGTATTTTCATGCCGAGAGATACTATGATCACCGCCATTGATCTGAAGAATTGTCTGGGGCGTGGTGAATCTGAGAAAAGAGGATTATTTATCGTTACCAACTTTAATAAGCTGGATATTGCATTCCATGTAGAATCTGTATTAGGTATTCACAGAGTAAGCTGGAGAGATATTATTAAGCCGGATATCACCATTTCTGCAGCAGATGAGAGTGTTGCTACCGGCATTATCAAGAAGAATGACAAGCTGATCATTATTCTGGATTTCGAGAAGATCGTATCTGACATCAATCCGGAGACAGGACTGAAGATGTCCGAGCTGAATGAACTGGGAGAGCGTACAAGAAGCTCTGTTCCTATTCTGATTGCAGAGGATTCCCCTCTGCTTAACAAGCTGATTGTAGATTCCCTGAAGGCAGCCGGCTATGTAAATCTGATCCATACAGAGAACGGTCAGAAAGCATATGATGTTATTACGCAGTGCAAAGAGGATGGTACACTGGATCAGCATGTTCGTTGTATCATCACCGATATTGAGATGCCGGAAATGGATGGTCACAGACTGACCAAGCTTGTGAAGAGCGATGATGCGACCAAGGACATTCCTATTATCATTTTCTCATCACTGGTTAATGATGACATGAAGAGAAAGGGAGAGGCTTTGGGAGCAGATGCACAGCTTTCCAAACCCGAGATCGGTAATCTGGTAAGAATTGTGGACGAACTGGTAGCAGAGAAGCATTTAGACAGATAGTAAGTTTAGAGAAGCAAAAAGGCTGGGATAGTCCCAGCCTTTTGCTATAATATCAGGATACAGTTATGGATAAACAAACAGAAGAAATTCTTCAGAAAATTGAAGAAGCGGAATATGTGCTGGTGGGCCTGGGACAGGAGTTTGACATGGAATTTTTCCTGCAAAGCAGAGAAGATTACCGCAGAATCCGGGAACAGTTACAACAGCAGAATGTACTTTGGCTTTTGCCTTATGTGGAAGAACAATTCCGCAGACAGTATTTGCCGGAGATGGAAGCAGAGATCGAGAAGGGATTGCAGAAGCTGGCAAAAGTATTGGAAAAAAAGAGTTATTTTGTGGTTTCATCTTCGCTGAATCATAAATTGGCAGAGGTTCCCTGGAAAAAAATGTTATTGAAAAAAGAGCGATTCGTGGCACCCTGTGGAGACTGGACGAAAAAACAGTGCCCGGACGGGTGTGAGGAAGGCATCCAGACAGTGACAGAAGCAGATGAGGAACAATTGCAGGAGAGTTTTAAGAAGCTGCAGACTAACGGGTTTTCGGTTCCGGATTTGGGAAAATGTCCAAAGTGCGGGAAAAAGTTGGTACTCAACAATGTCTATGCCGGCCGATACGATGAAAAAGGATATTTGAAAACCTGGACAGAATATCAGAACTGGCTGCAAAATACCCTGAATCATAAAATGGTGTTGTTGGAGATTGGGGAGGGGAACCGTTTTCCTACGATTATACGTTCCCCTTTTGAGAGAATCGCTTTGTTTCAACAAAAAGCAGACCTTTATTGTATAGATGGAGAACAAAATCCCATTGCCTGGCTGCTCAGCCTGTGTTAAACTTAACATGTTAGTAACTTGTGAGAAAGCGGAGGAATGACATATGCCTTCACAGGAGGAATACCTGGATAATTTATTAAAAGGAATTGAAACAGAAAATACGGAAACAGAGGTTACAAAGGAGCCGAAAATGACCGGGACGGAGGAAGAAACTGCCAAAGCACCGGAAACGCCGGAGCCTGTGGAAGAGAGTGGAATTCAGGTCGATATGAGCGATATGGATGATCTGCTGCAGTCGGCGCTGGATGCTCAAAAAGCTGATTCATCAGAGCAGGAAACGGAAGCAAGTCAGCCTGTAGCGGAAAATACAGCCATTCTTCCAGAGGAGACAGCTTCTATGTCTGAGGATGAAATTAACAGGCTATTGCAGCAGAGCCAGGAGCAATCCGGGGATGCTCCGGCACAGGAGAGCAACGATGCTAATGACGATCTGATCAAAATGTTGGAGAATGCGGATGACGAGGGATTGTCAAATATTCTGGATCAGGTGACACCGGAGACTGCACAGCCGGAGGAAACAGCAGAGCGGGAAGAAGACAACGGCAAGCGCGGAAAAAAGAAAAAAGAAAAGAAAAAGAAGGAAAAGAAGCTGGGATTTTTTGAACGGTTTAAGAAGAAATCCAAGGAAGAACCGGAAGCAGCACCGGATGAGACAGAATCAGCACAGCCTGCGGGAGAGGAAGTTACATCGGATATCCCGGAAACTGTGCCGGATGATCTTGCGGATCTGTCTTCCCTGAAGGATGGCATGGATGATACAGACAAAACACCGATGGAGGCTTCTGACAACACGGAAAGTGTAGAAAGTACGGAAAATGCTGCGGAAAACGGAGATGCAGGAGGCCTGGATGACGATCTGGACGCTTTACTGGCGGGAGCATTTCCGGAGCAGTCGGAGAACAGCACGGATAATGCATCCGGAGAACCGGAATCTGCAGATGTGATGGATATTCTGAAGGCTGCAGGCGCAGACATCATGGATGAGCCGGAACAGAAGAAAGAGAAAAAAGGCTTTTTTGCCAAATTATTAGATCTGTTCACCGAGGAGGACGAGGAAGAAGAGGAAGCGGATCAGTTGCAGCTGTCCGATGAGAACAAGAAGATCCTGGAAGAGATGGACAAGGGCGGCAAGAACAAGAAGGGAAAAAAACAGAAAAAGCCTAAAAAAGAAAAGCAACCCAAGCCCAAGAAACCGGCAAAAGAAAAAAAGAAAAAAGAAAAGCCGGAAAAGGAAGATAAGCCGTCAGTATCGGAGAAAAAGCTTTCTCCGAAGAAAATCCTCCCGATTGTAGTGGTATGTATTTCTCTGGGGGCGGTGATTCTGTTGCTGGGTAACTTCCTGGCGGATTATACCGCGAAGCGCAGCGGTAGAGAAGCTTACTATGCCGGAGATTATCAGACCTGTTACCAGAATCTGATGGGCAAGGAACTGGATGAGACAGAACAGGTGATGTACAGTCAGTCCGAGAGTATTCTGACCATCCGTATGTGGCTGCGGGAGTACGAAGTATTCGTAAACGAAGGCTCTGAATTGGAGGCATTGGACAGCCTGCTTCAGGCAGTCAGGGATTATCCGACATTGTTAAATTATGCGACACAGTGGAATGCGCAGGATGAGGTAAGTCTGGCATTCCAGGATATTTTGAATATCCTTTCCCAGAAATATCAGTTAAGTCAGGAAGAGGCACAACAGATTGCGGATATTTCCGATAATGTAGAATATACGAAGAATGTAATGTTGGTTCTGCAAAGGCTGGGACTGGGATTCTGGGAGTTCCCGCAGGGAACGGTAACGGAGGAAACATCTGCACCTAATACGGAGGAGGCGCCCGCACAGCTGCCGGATCCTCTCCCCGAGGAAGAGGAGATACAGCAATGATCACAGTGCTCGACTATGATGCTGGCAACATAAAGAGTGTAGAAAAGGCATTGAATTTTCTGGGAGAAGAGGTAAAGATTACCAGAGACAGAGAGGAAATCCTGTCCGCAGACGGTGTGATCCTGCCGGGTGTGGGAGCGTTCGGTGATGCCATGGAAAAACTGCACCAGTACGGACTGGTGGATGTCATTCATGAAGTAGTGGACAGGCAGATCCCTTTTCTGGGAATCTGTCTGGGCTTACAGCTGATGTTTGAGAGTAGTGAGGAGACACCGGGAGTAGAGGGACTGCACCTGTTAGACGGTAAGATCCGAAGGATTCCTGCGGCAGAAGAACTGAAGATTCCGCATATTGGCTGGAATGACCTTACTTTTCCCAATGAAGGAAGACTTTTCCGAGGCGTGGAAGAGCATTCCTATGTATATTTTGTACATTCCTATTATCTGGAGGCAGCAGATCCTTCCATTGTTACTGCCACCACAGAATATGGAACTTTGATTCATGCTTCCGTGGAAAAGGGTAATATTTTTGCCTGTCAGTTCCATCCCGAGAAAAGTTCCCGGGTGGGAATGAAAATTCTGCAGAATTTCATAGAGATCACACAAGAGTTTCGGGAAAAAGATAAGCAGGGAGGAAGATAGTGTGAAAATAAGCATGATAGCTTATTTTTCACACGGCTATTTGTGCGGCAGACGTCACAAAGTAGCTCTTATCGCAGAATCAAATTTTAAATTTGATTCGCAATTCCTCCGACGGAAGGAATCGTCTGCGGAATGGAGATTAATATGCATACCAAAAGAGTAATTCCCTGTCTGGATGTGAAGGATGGCAGAGTAGTAAAAGGTGTGAATTTTGTGAATTTCCGGGATGCCGGAGATCCGTCGGAGGTAGCATCTGCTTATGATGCAGCCGGTGCGGACGAAGTGGTATTTTTGGACATTACGGCTTCTGCAGACAGTAGAGCAACGCAGTTAGAGTGGGTGCGGAAGGTAGCCAGCAAGGTATTTATTCCTTTCACTGTAGGCGGAGGAATCCGTACCGTGGATGATTTTAAGGCGATATTGAGAGAAGGAGCAGACAAGATTTCTGTGAATTCCGCAGCCATTATGAATCCGCAGCTGATCAGTGATGCAGCAGAGAAGTTTGGCAGTCAGTGTGTGGTGGTCGCTATCGATGCCAAGAAGCGGGCAGACGGCGGTGGTTGGAATATTTATAAAAACGGTGGTCGTGTGGATATGGGCATGGACGCTGTGGAGTGGGCCAGAACCGCAGAGAAGATGGGAGCCGGAGAGATCCTGCTGACCAGCATGGACGGTGACGGCACGAAGGAAGGCTATGATCTGGAGCTGACCAGGGCTGTGGCAGAGAGTGTAAGCATTCCGGTTATTGCATCCGGCGGTGCTGGACAGCTGTCTCATTTCTATGATGCTCTGACAGAGGGAAAGGCAGAGGCAGTTCTGGCGGCATCTCTGTTCCATTACAAAGAATTAGAGATCAGGCAGGTGAAAGAATACCTACGGGAAAAAGGAATCAGTGTCCGTCTCTAGGGACGACAGGGAGGATTTGACTATGGCAATGATCACGAATGACTGGCTGACGGCTTTGGGCGGAGAATTCCACAAGCCTTATTACAGACAGCTTTTTGAATTTGTCAAAAATGAATACAACACCACCGTGGTCTTCCCACCGGCGGATGATATTTTCAATGCATTTCATCTGACGCCGTTAAGCAAGGTAAAAGTGGTGATTTTAGGACAGGATCCTTATCATAATGTGGGACAGGCTCATGGACTGTGTTTCTCGGTGAAGCCGGATGTAGATATTCCCCCTTCTCTGGTGAATATTTATCAGGAACTTCACGATGATCTGGGATGCTATATCCCTAACAATGGTTATCTTGTAAAATGGGCCGAGCAGGGTGTCCTGATGCTCAATACGGTGCTTACTGTGCGGGCACACATGGCCAATTCCCATCACGGGAAAGGTTGGGAAGAGTTTACAGATGCCGCCATCCGGGCACTGAATGCACAGGATCGTCCCATTGTGTTTATCCTGTGGGGCAGACCTGCCCAGATGAAGAAAGCTATGTTGAACAATCCCAATCATCTGATCTTAGAGGCCCCTCATCCCAGCCCCCTGTCTGCCTACCGCGGTTTCTTCGGCAGCAGACCTTTCAGCAAGACCAACAACTTCTTGAAAGAACACGGCGTGGAGCCCATCGACTGGCAGATTGAAAATGTGTAAATTGTGAGTTACGAGCCATGCAAAAATAGAGTGGAACACCCCGATGGGCGCTTGCGCACAAGCGAGGCTGGTTCACTCAGGGTGCATGGCTCGTAACGTAGTGCTGCCATACCCTCCACGAACGTCCGCCTGTCGCGAACGTCCTGTTCGCACCACCCTGATTTTCAACACTTTTCGAGAAAATGTCACCACCGTCCGACAAACATCCCCGGAAGGATATTCCATCCGCTGCGGACGTTCTGCTTTTTTCATAATATCTGTACACCATAGGCATTTCTGCTGCAGCCATTTCTATTGCTTTGGTGCAAATCGCATTAAAATAGCAAAATCAGTACAAAAAACCTCTAAATCAAACATTTTTTGTACTGATTTTATTATTTTTCCTATTTTAGCGAAAATAAGCTCTTATAAAAGGCCAAAATCTCCTGTTTTTGTATTTTTTTAGAAAAAAAGGGCGTTTTTAATACAAACAGAACTCCCGGAGGAGTGGCATCACTTTCTATTTCTTTACTGACATCTTTTCTCAATAAGTATTTCCCCTATTGACAAAACAAGGAATCCTTACTATAGTGTTCCTGTAAAGAACCACTAAAAGGAGTACCTATGGAAGAAGCGGCAATCATAGAACAACTTATCCTGTTCGGACTGAGCAGGCAGGAGGCTGCCATTTACCTGTGTCTTCTTCAAAATGAAGAACTGACAGGCTATGAGGTGGCGAAGCTGACGGGGATTTCCAGATCCAATGTCTATAATGGACTGGCATCGTTGGTGGAGCATGGAGCTGCTTATGTGATCGAAGGAACCTCCTCAAAATATCTGGCTGTAGCATTATCCGAGTTCTGCGATAACCGGATCCGGTATCTGCGGAAAGCAAAAGAACGTCTGGTGGCGGATGGCCCCAGGAAAAATTTACCTAGAGAAGGCTATATCACCATCGAAGGCTATGACCACATCTGTGACAAGATCCGGCACATGCTTCTGGGTGCCGAGAAGCGTATTTATTTTTCCGCAACAGGTGAATTCCTGGAGCAATGGTCGGAGGAGATCAGGGAGCTGGTCCGGGCACAGAAAAAAGTGGTGCTGATTTCAGAAGACAACAGAGAACCTTTTCCGGAAGATGCGGAATTAAAGGCCGGGATCATAGAATACCTGGTGCCGGAGCATTTCAGAGAGCCTAAGGAAGAGGAACAGCAGATGGATCAGATCCGTCTCATCATAGATTCCGAGTACATTCTCACCGGTACGGTGACGGGAAAGAGCAGTGATACCTGCCTTTACAGTGGCCAGAAGAATTTTGTCAGAGTCTTCAAGGATGCCATGCGCAACGAGATCGCCCTCATTCGGTTGAAGCAGGGTGAGCAATAATTATGTAGAAAACGCTTTTACCGGGTGGAAACGGCCGCAGCGTTCTCATAAATAGGATAAAATAGAAAGGGATAGAAAAATGAGTATCAGAGTCGCAATTTTAGGTTATGGTAACTTAGGAAAAGGAATGGAATGTGCAGTAAAGCAGAATGATGACATGGAGCTGGTAGCCGTATTTACCAGAAGAGATCCTGCTACAGTAAAGACTTTAACAGATGTGAAGGTTTATAATGTAGATCAGTTACTGTCCATGCAGGACAAGATCGATGTCCTGGTGCTGTGCGGAGGCTCCGCAACCGATCTGCCCAAACAGACCGCAGAGTATGCAAAATATTTCAACGTGGTAGACAGCTTTGATACCCATGCGAAGATCCCCGAGCATTTCGCACAGGTAGATGCTGCAGCAAAAGAGGGCGGTAAGGTAGCCATGATTTCCGTAGGCTGGGATCCCGGTATGTTCTCCCTGAACAGACTGTATGCCAATGCCATTTTAAGAGACGGCAGCGATTATACCTTCTGGGGTAAGGGTGTCAGCCAGGGACATTCCGATGCCATCCGTCGTATCCCCGGTGTCAAAGATGCCAAGCAGTATACCATTCCCGTAGAGTCCGCACTGGAAGCTGTCAGAAACTGTGAGAATCCGGTTCTGACCACCAGACAGAAGCATACCAGAGAGTGCTTTGTGGTAGCGGAAGAGGGCGCAGACAAAGCACAGATCGAAGAGCAGATCAAGACCATGCCCAACTATTTTGCAGATTATGATACTACTGTACATTTCATCACTGAGGAAGAACTGCAGAGAGATCACGCAGGTATCCCTCACGGCGGATTTGTACTGCGTACCGGCAAGACCGGCTTAAACGGTGAGCACAACCATGTGATCGAGTACAGCTTAAAGCTGGATTCCAACCCGGAGTTCACTTCCTGCGTACTGACCGCTTATGCAAGAGCTGCTTACCGCATGAATCAGGAAGGCCAGAAGGGCTGCAAGACCGTATTTGATGTGGCACCTGCTTATCTGAGCACTCTGACTCCGGAAGAGATGAGAAGCGCGTTACTGTAAATAAGATAGATGCAGAGGAGATACTTATGGAAAAAAAGGCATTTGTTACCAAAGAAATGATCGAAAAGATCGCAGAAAAATATCCCACACCGTTTCATATCTATGATGAAAAGGGAATCCGGGAGAATGCGAAGGCGCTGAAGGAAGCTTTTGCGTGGAACAAGGGCTACAAGGAGTTCTTTGCGGTAAAGGCGACTCCCAACCCTTTTCTGATCAACATCTTAAGAGATTACGGCTGTGGATGTGACTGCTCCTCTCTGACAGAGCTGATGCTCAGCAATGCTATGGGGGTAAAGGGAGAGGACATTATGTTCTCCTCCAACGATACCCCGGCCCATGAATTCGAATATGCGGCAAAAATCGGTGCCACCATCAATCTGGATGACATCACCCATATCGATTTCCTGGAGAAGACCATCGGTTATCTGCCCAAGACCCTGAGCTGCCGTTACAATCCCGGCGGATATTTTTCCATCAGCAATAACATCATGGACAATCCGGGCGATGCTAAATACGGTTTCACCACGGAGCAGATGTTTGAGGGATATAAGATCCTGAAGGCAAAGGGTGTGGAGAATTTCGGTATCCATTCTTTTCTGGCCAGTAACACGGTAACGAATGACTATTATCCCACTCTGGCAAGAGAACTGTTCGAACTGGCAGTAAAGCTGAAAGAGGAGACCGGCGCACACATTACCTTCATCAATCTGTCCGGTGGTATCGGTATTCCTTACCGTCCGGATCAGGAACCCAACGACATCAGAGTCATCGGCGAAGGCGTGCGTAAGGTATATGAGGAAGTTCTGGTACCGGCAGGCATGGGTGATGTGGCAATCTACACAGAGCTTGGTCGTTATATGATGGCACCTTACGGACATCTGGTGACCCAGGTCATCCATGAGAAGCATACTCATAAGGAATACATCGGTGTGGATGCCTGTGCCGTGAACCTGATGCGTCCTGCCATGTACGGCGCTTACCATCACATCACTGTACTGGGCAAGGAAAACGAGCCCTGCGACCACAAGTACGATGTGACCGGTTCCCTGTGCGAGAACAACGACAAATTCGCCATCGACCGGATGCTGCCGAAGATCGATATCGGTGACTATATTGCCATCCACGATACCGGTGCACACGGTTTTGCCATGGGTTACAATTACAACGGTAAGCTGAAATCCGCAGAGCTTCTGCTGAAGGAGGACGGCAGCGTGGAACTGATCCGCCGTGCCGAGACACCGAAGGATTATTTTGCAACCTTTGACTGTTTCGATATTTATAATAAGATTAATTTTGACGCATAACACTTACCCATAGGAGGTTGGCGTGACTGCTTGCAGGCAAAGCAGACCTCCTATGAGGGAAGTGAACGAACATGGGCAAGAAGGGCGATAGCCCGGAATGCGAATGGGAGTACCCATAGGAGGTTGGCGTGACTGCTTGCAGGCAAAGCAAACCTCCTATGAGGGAAGTGAACGAACATGAGCAAGAAGGGCGATAGCCCGGAATGCGAATGGGCGATATAGGAGGATACGAAGCAATGAAATATCCGAAACATATACAGCGGGGAGGGACCATTGGATTTGTGGCCCCTTCTTTTGGCTGTCAGATAGAACCTTATTACACTGCCTTTGGCAATGCCCAGAAGAAATTCCGGGAAATGGGCTATCAGTTACAATTAGGCCCCAACTGTTATGCCGGAGAGGGCATCGGTATCAGTAACACCCCCGAAAAATGCGGGCAGGAGCTGACGGATTACTATTGCAGCCCGGAAAATGACTGTCTGATCTCCTGCGGTGGCGGAGAACTGATGTGCGAGACCATGAGCCATGTGGATTTTGAGCGTCTGCAGGCAGCAGAGCCCAAGTGGTATCTGGGGTATTCTGACAATACCAACATGACCTATCTGCTGGCAACCATCTGTGATACCGCCTCCGTCTACGGCCCCTGCGCGGCCGCTTTTGGCATGGAGCCCTGGCATGCATCCCTGAAAGATGCCTTCGGAATATTGACCGGAGAGACCAAAGAGGTGCATGGATATGACAAGTGGGAAAAGGAGTCTCTGAAAAATGAAGAACAGCCTCTGTTGTCCTATAACACCACGGAATCCAGAGTGCTGAAAAAGTATCTTGGCAGACAGACAGCAGAAGAGGAACCGGAGATCCGCTTTTCAGGTCGGTTGCTAGGCGGCTGTATGGATTGTCTGGTGAATCTACTGGGAACCCGGTTTGATAAAACACAGGATTTTCTGGAAAAGTATAAAGAGGACGGAATCATCTGGTTCCTGGAAGCCTGTGACCTGAATGTTTTTGCCATCCGCAGAGCCATGTGGCAGATGGAGGAAGCCGGATGGTTTCAGTATGTCAAAGGTTTTCTCATCGGAAGACCGTTGTGTTTCGGACAGGAGATGATGGGACTGGATCAGTACCAGGCAGTTCTGGCCGTGGCGGGAGAGAAGAATGTTCCTGTGATCATGGATGTGGATCTGGGACATCTGGCACCCATGATGCCGATTGTCACCGGAAGCTGTGCGGAAGTACAGGTACAGGGCAATGATGTCACCCTCCGTTATGACTATCGGTAAAAATGTATAAATTCATAGAAAAAGTGTAGAAATAAGAAAAGGCCCATCCCAAACGGGAGAGCCTTTTCGTGCGTCTATGGAACGCTCTATTCGTCGAAAACGATATTAGCAGCCAAAATTGAAGTAGCCGCAGAATGCATTCAACCACTGAGAACAGTTAATGAATTTGAAACACATACTTTCTTCCTCCTTTTCCTGTTGCCTGGTGTTCGGTTACGTCTGTGTTAGCTAAGCACAAATGAATTGTAACAATTTTGTAACAATTAATCCATAGGAGATGATTGGAAAAAAATTAGAAAAAGCAGGAAATGCGATGTGGTGTTATAAAAATACAAAAAGAAAGCGCAGAACCGATTCGATTCTGCACTAACTGCCGGCAATGGGACTTGAACCCATACGGTGTTGCCACCAACAGATTTTGAGTCTGCCTCGTCTGCCATTCCGACACGCCGGCATTCAAACACTCACAACAGAAATTATCTTATCATAGATTAAAAAAGTTGACAAGAGTTTTTTTCTGGAATCTTGCTACTATTTTTCTAGTCTTTTTACACAAGATGTTGTATAGTAGAAGTGTATGAGTATATGGGAACGCAATCTGTAGAACTGTTTTGGAATAGGGTGGAAGCATGAATTGCAAAGAATTTGAAAAGAATATTCCTGATTTCATTGCAGGAAAACTGGATTTTCAGACCTTGCAGGAATTCGGGGAGCATATGCGGGAATGCCCGGGCTGCAAGGAGGAATTGGTGATTCAGTTCCTTGTAACGGAAGGTATGCAGCGTCTGGAAGACGGCGATGCTTTTGACCTGCAGAGAGAACTGGAACTGAGACTTGCGGAAGCAAAGCGCAAGGTAAGATTTCATATGGCTTTTCTGAAGACAGGGGCCGTACTGGAAGTGCTGACGGTGATTTTTCTTATGGGATTTCTGGGATGGATCATCTCTTAGCGACACCTGATAGAATCAAGAGGACAGAATTAAGATAGGATAGACAGAGTATGAGTCAGAAACTGGTATTGATCGACGGACACAGTATATTGAACCGGGCATTCTACGGAGTGCCGGATCTGAGTAATGCAGAGGGACTGCACACAAATGCCATTTATGGTTTTTTGAATATTATGTTTAAAATTCTGGATGAGGAAAAGCCGGAATATCTGGCAGTGGCTTTTGATGTTCATGCACCGACTTTCCGCCACAAAATGTATGAGGCTTACAAGGGAACGAGAAAGCCTATGCCGGAGGAATTGCGGGAGCAGGTGCCCGTCATGAAGGAAATCCTGAAGGCCATGCATATTACCATTATGGAGCAGGCGGGACTGGAAGCAGATGACATTCTTGGAACGCTGGCCAAAAAAGCAGAGCAGGCCGGATTGGAAGTATCACTGGTCTCCGGTGACAGAGATCTGCTGCAGATTGCCACGGATCATATCAAGATCCGGATTCCGAAGACGAAGCAGGGCAGAACGGAGATCGAGGATTATTATGCCGCAGATGTACTGGCTGCCTATCAGGTGACTCCGTTACAGTTTATCGAACTGAAAGCCCTGATGGGAGATACCGCCGATAATATTCCAGGAGTGCCGAAGGTGGGAGAGAAAACCGCACAGGCACTGATGGTGGAGTACGGTTCTCTGGATAATATTTATGCCCATGTGGAAGAAATCTCGAAAAAAAGTATCCGGGAATCCCTGATCGAGCATAAGGATCTGGCAGATCTGAGCAAGACGCTGGCAACGATCAAGACCGACTGCGAATTGCAGTTGGATTACGAACAGGCCAGAGCAGAGGGGTTCTATACCCCGGAAGCCTATACCTTGTGCAAACGTCTGGAATTCAAAAATCTGTTGGGAAGATTTGAAAAAGATGCCGCCGCCAATGACAGCAAGATCGCAGAAAGCTTCCGACAGATTGAAGATAAAAAAGAATTTTTACAATATCTGAAAAAAGCGCAGAAACAGAAGGAGATCGGCCTGTGGCTGATCACGGAACCAGTGGATGCTACTACGAAAAAAGAAGAATTGCTGGGGGTGGCATTGTCTGTGTCCGATGAGGAGACGGTATTTTATGCCCTGATCCATGAAAAGGAACCGGAAGGGCAGTTAAGTCTGTTTGCGGAAGCGGTGGAATCTGTGGATGACACCGCAGAGATCACGGAAGCTCTACAGGAACTTTCCGCAGGTACGGATACACAGATCGCTACCTTTGATGTGAAGCACCAGTATGACTATCTGGACCGCAGCAGTACAGAACAGTATTTTGACGTATTGATCGCGGCGTATCTGCTGAATCCTCTGAAGAATGATTATGACATGGAGGCCATTGCTTCGGAGCATCTGGGAATTCTGATCCCGGGCAGAGCGGAAGTATTCGGCAAGAGAGATTTTCGGACACTGCTTTCCGAGGACGCCGGGAAAGCCATGGAGTATGCGTGCTACGGAGCCTATGTCTCCCGGAAAGGCAAAAAAGTCCTGAAGGACAAGCTGGAGGCAGCAGGCATGAAATGTCTCATGGAGGAGATGGAGATGCCTCTTTCACTGGTACTGTATGACATGCAGAAAGAAGGTGTGGCTGTAAAGCGGGAGGAACTGAAGGCTTATGGGGATGCACTGGTGGCCCGTATTGAGGAACTGGAACAGTCCATTCACACACAGGCAGGAACAGAGTTCAATATCAATTCCCCCAAGCAGCTGGGCGAGGTACTGTTTGAGACCATGCAGATCCCCGGCGGCAAGAAGACCAAGACCGGATATTCCACAGCTGCGGATGTGCTGGAAAAGCTGTCGGCGGATTACCCTATTGTAAGAGATATCCTGGAATACAGAGGTCTGACCAAGTTAAAGTCCACCTATGCAGACGGACTGGCAGCTTTTATTGAAGAGGACGGCAGGATCCATACGAATTTCAATCAGACCATTACTGCCACGGGGCGTATCAGCTCTACAGAGCCGAATCTGCAGAACATTCCCATGCGTATGGAACTGGGCAGACAGATCCGCAAGGTATTTATCCCCAGAGAAGGCTATGAATTCATGGATGCGGACTATTCCCAGATCGAACTGCGTGTGCTGGCTCATATGTCCGGAGACGAACAGCTGATTGATGCTTACAGACAGGAAGAGGATATTCACCGGATCACGGCATCCAAGGTATTCCATACTCCTTTCGAGCAAGTCACGGATCTGCAGCGCCGGAATGCCAAGGCAGTCAATTTCGGTATCGTCTACGGTATCAGTTCCTTTGGACTGAGTCAGGATCTGAGTATCAGCAAAAAGGAAGCGGCACAGTACATTGAACAGTATTTTGCTACTTACCCGAAGGTGAAGGAATTCATCGACAAACTGGTGGCGGATGCAAAGGAAAAGGGCTATACGGAGACCATGTTTGGCAGAAGACGCCCTATCCCGGAACTGTCATCCTCCAATTTCATGCAACGGTCCTTCGGCGAGCGAGTGGCCATGAATGCCCCTATTCAGGGAACGGCGGCGGATATTATCAAGATCGCCATGATCAAGGTATGGAAAGCATTGAAAGAGGAAGGGTTAAAATCCCGTCTGATCCTGCAGGTGCATGATGAACTGTTGGTCGAGACCGCACGGGAGGAAGAGGCAAGAGTCCGTGAGATCCTTACGGAAAATATGAAGTCCGCGGCAGATCTGGCGGTGACGCTGGAAATCGATCTGCACACGGGCAATAACTGGTATGAGGCGAAATAAATGCGTTTTATAGGTATTACCGGCGGTGTGGGTGCCGGGAAAACAGAGATTTTAAAATATATCGGACAGCATTATAAATGTGAGATCTATCTGGCAGATGAGATCGGGCATAAAGTCAAGGAACCGGGAACCGAAGGCTATCATGCGCTGGTAGCGCTGATGGGAGACGGAATCCTTGCGCCGGACGGACAGATCGATAAGCCGGCAATGGCGGCAAAGATTTTTGCAGATCCGACACTGTTGGAACAGGTGAATGCCATCATTCATCCTGCGGTAAAAAAATATCTGGCGGATCGTCTGGCAGAGGCAAAGAATAAGGGCGATGTGGAACTGTTTTTTGTGGAAGCGGCACTTTTGATCGAGAGCGGGTATGAACATATAGTGGATGAAATGTGGTATATCTACGCCAGAGAAGATGTACGCAGAAGAAGACTTTCGGAAAGCCGCGGTTACACACCGGAGAAGATAGAAAAGATCATAGCATCACAGCTTTCGGAGGAAGAATTCCGGCAGCATTGTGATTTTGTCATTGATAACAGTGACAGTCTGGAAGACAGCTACAGACAGATCAGACAGAAACTGGAGGCATATTCATGGAAGGAGTAAAAGAAAAACAGGGACAGTTGGTATTCGGACTGGATATCGGTACGAGAAGCATCGTAGGTACGGTAGGATACTTAAATGGCGGGAAGTTCCATGTGCTGGCACAGCGCTCCAAGGAGCATGAGACCAGAGCCATGCTGGACGGACAGATCCATGACATCGGCAAGGTGGGAGAGACTATTTCCCAGGTAAAGGAACAGCTGGAAGCGGATCTGGGCAGAGAACTTACGGAAGTATGTATCGCAGCTGCAGGCCGTGTGTTGCGTACCGTCACTACCTATGTGGAGCACAGCTTTGAGAGTGACCGGGAGATCACGCAGGAAGATGTGTATTCCTTGTGTACCATGGGCGTGGAGAAGGCTTACGAGGAATTCCAGAACAGCAATACGGATACAGATATGAAATTCTACTGTGTGGGTTATACGGCCATGCGGTATTACATGAATGGCTACCAGATGGGTAATCTGGAGGGACATAAGGCAAAAAGCATTGCAGTGGATCTGATCGCCACGTTTCTGCCGGATGATGTAGTGGACGGTCTGTATAAGGCAGTAGAACTGGCGGGCCTGCATGTGGCGAATCTGACACTGGAGCCTATTGCTGCCATTCAGGTAGCAATTCCGGAGAAGTTCCGTATGTTAAATATGGCATTGGTGGACGTGGGTGCAGGCACCAGTGATATTTCCATTACCAAAGAGGGAACCATCACAGCCTATGGCATGATCCCCGTAGCAGGAGACAGCCTGACGGATATTCTGGTACAGCATTGTCTCGTGGAATTCGAGGTGGCCGAGCAGATCAAGAGAAAATGCAGAACCCAGGAGACTATCGAATACGAAGATATCATGGGACTGCCCCAGACCATCAAAGCCAGCGAAGTGCTGGAACTGCTGGATCCGGAGATCGAACGTATGACCCAGCTGGTATCCGATACCATCAAAGAACTGAACGGGGACAAACCGGTCAGTGCCGTGTTCGTGGTAGGCGGCGGTGGAATGGTGCCCGGTTACACGGAGAAGCTGGCAGAAAAGCTGGGCATCGTGAAGGAACGTGTGGCAATCCGGGGACAGGAAGTCATGCAGACCATTACATTTGAACTGGAAAATGCCAGAAAGGATGCCATGATGGTAACACCTATCGGTATCTGTTTAAGCTATTATGTACAGAGCAATAATTTTATTTTCGTGGAATTTAACGGAGAGCGGGTAAAGCTCTATGATAACGGCAAATTATCCGTGACAGATGCCGCTATGCAGATGCAGTTCCCCAATGACCAGCTGTTCCCCAGAAAAGGGGAAGCCCTTCTGTTTACTGTCAATGGTAAGACCCGTATGGTGCGGGGCGAACAGGGAGAGGCAGCAGTCATCCGGGTCAACGGAGACGAGGCGGATATGTATACCCAGGTACATAATGGGGACCGCATTGTGGTAACACCTTCCACGGAGGGCGAACCGGCGGTGCTGGAGCTGGGAAAACTCTCTGAACTGGGGGATGCACTGCAGGTCTATGTGAACGGTAAACAGATCAGTCTGCCGAAGACAGCGGAAGTCAACGGTCACAGAGAGAATGAATTCTACCGGATCGGCCAGAACGATGATATTCGGATTCGGAATTCTTATACTGTAAAGGAAATCGCAGAATTTCTGGATGTGCCTCTCGGTGCGGATATCAGGGTCAATGATACAGCGGCGCAGCCGGATACCAGAGTTTATGAGCATTTCACCGTAAGCTGGGATATGAAGAACCCGCTGCCGGAAGGGAGTTATGCAGACCTGCCGGATGCGGACACAGAAGAGGATGCCTATAGAGAAGAGCCTGTTTATGGAGAAGGGCCTGTGATGCAGAAGGCAGAGGCTGTGGCAGGAGAAGCGGCGATGACACAGGGGACAGAGACTGCAGCAGAAAACGGGACGGCTTCCGTGACAACGCAGGGGACTTCCGGGAAGCAGGACGAAAAGTACGAAAGCGTGGAACAGACGGCACAGAGCCAAAGCGTGTCACCACAGGGACCGCATCCGTTAACAGTGATCGTGAACCATTCCCCCATCACCATGCAGGGTAAGGCTTCCTATGTATTTGTGGATGTGTTTGATTATATTGATTTTGATCTGGGATCCTCCGCATCCGCAGGCAGATCCATTGTGACGAACTTAAATGGACGCCCGGCACAGTTCATGGAACCTTTGAAAGAGGGAGATGTGATCGAGATCTACTGGAAAAGCATGCACTAGTATGCATTAATGCCGAAGATGGAAAACGGCAAAGAGTAAGACAGAAGTAAGATAGAAAAGAGATTAAGAAGTTATGAGATTATGTAGTATTGCCAGCGGCAGCAGCGGCAACTGTATTTACGTGGGATCAGAGGCCACGCATCTGCTGGTGGACGTGGGAATCAGCGGCAAAAAGGCGGAGGCCGGGCTGAACAGTCTGGGACTCACCGGAAGAGATCTGGATGGCATCCTGGTGACCCACGAACATATGGATCATGTGGCGGGACTGGGTGTCATGGCGAGAAAATATGAAGTGCCGATCTATGCCACAACGGGAACCCTGGAAGAAATCCAGAAGATGGGGAATCTGGGCAAGATCGATCCAGCCCTGTTTCGGGAAGTGAAGGAAGATGTGAAACTGACTATCAAGGATCTGACTGTCAATCCCATGAAAATCTCCCATGATGCGGCACAGCCGGTGGGCTATCGTATTGCTTACGGAGATAAAAAGGTAGGAATCTGTACGGATTTAGGAGTCTATAATGATTACACCGTGGAGTGCCTGAAGGGAATGGATGCCTTGCTGCTGGAAGCGAATCATGATGTGAAGATGTTGCAGGTAGGACCTTATCCCTATTATCTCAAACAGAGAATTCTGGGGGACAGAGGACACCTTTCCAATGAAAATTCCGGCAAGCTGCTCTGTCGAATCCTGCATGACAAGCTGCAGGCTATCGTGCTGGGACATCTCAGCAAGGAGAATAATCTTCCGGAGCTGGCCTATGAAGCAGTCCGGATGGAAATCACCATGGGAGAGAACCCTTACCGGGCGGAAGACTTCCGGATGATGGTGGCAGACAGGAGCAATGTATCTCCGGTGATCAATATTGCGTAGCGGATGCGCAGCGCATCAGCCAGCATTATTCGTTGGAGCCGCATCATAGCACGCTTTTGCGTCATTTCATGACTAGCTTTGCTCCATAGTTTGGCGCTCGGTGCCTGAAACATATTCGCTCACAAAATGATGCAAGTATGATTTCTGTGTCTGAATATGTTCATAGGCTGAACTTGAGGTTGCAAATTGTAGTAAAGTGTAGTTTAATAGATAAAAATAATAGCATGATTTCATGCAGAAAATGAGGGCGATTATGAAAAGAACAATTATTACGGTAGTTGGTAAGGACACAGTAGGCATTATCGCAAAGGTATGTACCTATCTTGCGGAAAACGGCATCAATATCCTGGATATTTCCCAGACCATCGTACAGGGATATTTTAACATGATGATGATCGTTGACACCAATCAGATGCAGAAAACTTTTGGTGATATGGCAGATGAACTGGCTGCTCTCGGAGAAGAGATTGGCGTAGTGATCAAGTGCCAGAAGGAAGAGATCTTTGACAAGATGCACCGCATCTGATAAGCCCCACGATTTCGAAATAAATAAGACCCGAAGGGGCAGATAGGAGCCGTAATGATCAATTTATATGAAGTAACAGAGACCAACAAAATGATCGAGGAAGAGAACCTGGACGTGCGTACCATCACACTGGGTATCAGCCTGTTAGACTGTATCGATTCCGATCTGGACAGATTAAATGAGAAGATTTATAACAAAATCTACGAAGCAGCCAAGGATCTGGTGAAGACCGGAGAGGAGATCTCCAGAGAATTTGGCATCCCCATTGTAAATAAGAGAATTTCCGTAACTCCCATTGCACTGATCGGTGGTGCGGCATGTCATACGATAGAAGACTTTGCAAGTATTGCAAAGACATTGGATAAGGTAGCACATGAGGTTGGTGTGAACTTCCTGGGCGGTTATTCCGCATTGGTCAGCAAGGGAATGACCCCGGCGGACGAACTGCTGATTCGTTCCATTCCTCTGGCGCTGTCTACCACAGAGCGTGTGTGCAGCTCTGTGAACCTGGGCTCCACCAAGACCGGTATCAACATGGATGCCGTAAAGCTGATGGGTGAGATGGTCAGGGAGACTGCAGAGTATACCAAGGAAGATGATTCCCTGGGCTGTGCAAAGCTGGTAGTATTCTGTAATGCACCGGATGATAATCCTTTCATGGCAGGTGCCTTTCATGGTGTGACCGAAGCAGACAAGATCATCAATGTCGGTGTCAGCGGCCCCGGCGTTGTAAAGACCGCACTGGAAAAGGTGCGCGGCGAGAACTTCGAGGTTCTCTGTGAGACTATCAAGAAGACTGCTTTTAAGGTAACCCGTGTAGGTCAGCTGGTAGCACAGGAGGCATCCCGGATGCTAAATGTTCCCTTTGGCATCGTGGATCTGTCTCTGGCACCGACCCCGGCCATCGGCGACAGCGTAGCGGATATCCTGTGTGAGATCGGTCTGGAACATGCCGGAGCTCCCGGAACCACTGCAGCCCTGGCGTTGTTGAATGATCAGGTGAAAAAGGGCGGTGTTATGGCATCTTCCTACGTCGGCGGTTTAAGTGGTGCATTCATTCCTGTCAGTGAAGATCAGGGAATGATCGATGCCGTGAATGCCGGAGCCCTCACCATCGAGAAGCTGGAAGCCATGACTTGTGTCTGCTCCGTAGGTCTGGATATGATCGCCATTCCCGGAGACACCAAGGCAACCACCATTTCCGGTATCATTGCGGATGAAATGGCCATCGGTATGGTGAACCAGAAGACCACCGCAGTCAGAATCATCCCCGTAATCGGAAAAGGCGTGGGAGAGACCGTGGAGTTCGGCGGCCTGTTAGGTTATGCACCCATCATGCCCGTGAATACCTTCTCCTGTGATGCTTTCGTCAACCGCGGCGGCCGCATCCCCGCACCTATTCATAGCTTTAAGAACTAACTGGAAAGTTAGTTTGGTGTAAATAGTCCAAAAACGATGAATTCCGTACAAAAAAAGTT
>ERZ772878.831-NODE-831-length-21520-cov-13.9197_pt1 | contig 21520 bp, 16 predicted proteins | sample MGYA00580578_ERZ772878 | MGnify/ENA primary metagenome ERZ772878 (study PRJEB29015, sample SAMEA2737686) | human gut metagenome | biome: human gut; feature: human-associated habitat; material: faeces | place: China | collected 2012 ...
GACGTTACTCGTGAGCGCATGGCTGCTAAGGCTCGCCGTCTGGCTGCTAAGTAATTTTTGACACTATCCATCTCTCTACTCTTTTTCACAGAGGAGTCTGCGGTATGCAGACTCCTCTATCTTTTTATATAAAATCAAAGGTGGACAATCCCTGTCCACCTCGCTTGCTATAATACACCTGTAAATCACTTCTCAATCGCCAGAACATTCCGCACGATCACGTTGATCCGCTCGATGCTTTCGAGCGGGAGGTCGTGTATCTGGTCGCACACCTGTGCGATGACGGCATCTTTCGCGTTATCCACCGGCTGCGGATCGGCGAACAGCTCCGCCAGTGAAATGTCGAGCGCCCGCACGATCTTTTCCAGTGTTTTTATCGTCGGACTTTTGAGTCCGCGCTCTAAATGCCCGAGAAAAGCCGGGTTGATCTCTGCCTGCAAGGCCAGTGCTTCCTGGCTCCAGCCGCGTAAATTTCGAAAATATCGGATTCGCTCGCCTACATTGACTTCGCAATACATCATCGTCACCTGCCCTTTGATACTAGGTTATCTTGACAATTAGTATTGCGCAAATGGCTATAGGTATTGTATAATAATGTCTATAGATAGCATCGCGCCACACAAATATCACGAAATGAGGGACATTTATGAAGAAGGTTCTTTGCGGCATCATGCTTGGTACAATCATCTTATCTCTGTCAGCCTGCGGAAGCCCAAAACCGCCTGACGAAAATACAATTATGGAAGATTTACTCTCCGACAAGTACGATATTTCTACTCAATGGCTCCAAAGTTACAAAAGTGCCGATGACACCAATCAGTGTTTACCATATGAAATCAACACATTAACAATCGAAAAACGTAATACCAAGGAAGATACAGGCTACGATAGCGTTTGGTTTGATTTTACCGCTTCTAATGGCATCCACAAGTATACTGGCAGCGGCAGTGCAGTGTATAAACTCTATTCGCAGGGCGGTTGGATCATGGAAGACTGCACACTTGACAACTATACCTCAAAACCGGCAGGCAAACCTCGCGTTGCGGAAATGATGTCTGAAATCAATCTGATTAACAATCCACTGGAATTTCCAGTAGACGCATCCGCAGATAAATTCAAATTAGAAGAATACTATCTGAATACTAATGATATACCATCTGAATATAAAGATTATACCTATATACCTCAAGATGTACCGATGGCATTTTACCGCTATGCTGGCGCTGTTGGTCCCGCAGATGGATTAGATACCCAAGCCACCAATACCTTATATATTCTGCAATATGTTCCTGATACGTTTGATGGAGAATCCACAGATGAAGAAATGATGTATCGTGACTACGTTGGTTGGTCTTATTACGGAATGTGCTTCGATGATAATACGACAATGCCGGAAGGTAAAAACGAATGGCGTTTGTATTCCGCCGAACGGCTAAATGCCTATTCAGACGCTGATGAACATCCTGGACTCTTTTCCGTCACCATTACGGGTGGTCAAATTACCAACGTCGATATTTTACGTACTGAATATAACAAATACTTTGTATTTTCTACTGGTGTGAATTGTGATGACAGCAATTTTCAAACCAGTTGGGCCGATGATTATGGAGCCGCAATCCAGGTAACCGGTATTGCGCGAACAGATTTTCCCAATTACTCTTACGACGATCCAGGTGAGCAATCTTTGAACGGAAAACATCTGACATGCACCATTGATGGCAGCACATTGACTACGGACATGTTCTGGTGGGAACGTACTTTTTCTAATGTCGCAACGCTGGTTGATACAAGAGATCTGTCCGAGGCATTAACGCCCGAACAGATTATCGCCCGATATGAATAACTGTCATCTTAGGAGGCTTCATAAAATGAAACGACTTTTATGCGGAACATTAGCTGCATGCAGTATGTTGGCCACTGCGCAGGCAGCAGATTGTGCTTTTGCCAACCGACAGACTCGCACGATGGCAGGATGCCTGATGTATATCAATCAGGATGACACCGTTCGGATTCCAAACTACATTTCTCCGTTTGATACTGTAGATGATATCTCGGGAGCTATGTCAATCGCAGCGACTGATGAACCAAGTTATATGGCGGCTTATGCTGTTATTCTTAAGGATGGTTCACTTTTAACCTGGGGCAATAATGAATATTATCAGCTTGGACGCAGCGATTCTACTGCATATCCCCAGAAAATCCTATCAGATATCGTATCTGTCAGCTGTGGTACAGTACATATGCTGGCAGTGAAAACAGATAATACCCTTTGGGGTTGGGGAGATAACAGCAGCAACCAGCTCTCAAATCTATACAATACCCAAACACCAACGCTTTTAATGACCGATGTTCAAGATGCCGTCGCGTGTTCCATTAGTTCTATGGCAATTAAAACCGATGGTTCATTATGGATATGGGGAAATGGAAACAAAAATTATGGCGAAGCTCCCGATGGCGTTTGCTATGGCAGTACACCGACCAAGGTAATGGATCATGTTATTGCAGCCTCTGGCGGCGACACCTTCTTTGTTGCAGTCAAGGATGACTACACCTTATGGAGCTGGGGTGATAATAACCTTGGTCAGTTAGGCAACGGAACTTACAACAGCTCCGTCACTCCTGTTCAGATCATGTCAAATGTGAAATCTGTCTGTGCCGGTAAAGATTTTGCTCTAGCGTTAACGAACAACGGCGATGTTTACAGATGGGGTGCCGTCAACGGACACGAAGTAGAAGGAGGCAATCTGCCTCGTAAAATCGCTGATCATGTAGTTTCCATATCAGCTGAATATTTACGCTGCAGCGCCTTGAAAAGCGATGGCACCGTACTCAGATGGGACGGCGATGAACTGATAGATAATGTAGAAAATATTAAGCTGCCTGAACGCATTTACGGCAAGCCTTCCACCTGGGCACAGGCCGAAGTAAACGAAGCCCTCAATTTACAGCTTGTTCCTGATAACTTGGCAGATAAATATCAGCAGTCCATCACACGACAGGAATTCTGTCATCTGGCCGTAAATATGCTGGAACAAAAAACCGGAAAAAATATTTTGGCTCTAACACAGGAACAGAATGTATCCGTAAATTATAACGCATTTTCCGATTGTGATGATGCCGATGTTGCTGTTATCAATGCACTAGGTATTGTCAATGGTTATGGAAACGGTAAATTCGGTCCTAATAATCGAATCACCCGAGAACAGGCTGCTACTATGCTGATGAAAACAGCTAAGGTACTTGGACTAATCGTGCCCAACAGCACCAGTATCACCTTTAACGATATGTCACATGTATCGAATTGGGCAAAAGAAGGCGTGCAGTTCATCACTGCATGCCAGACCGGAAATGCACGTGTTATGAACGGTACCTCAAGTGGTGTCTTTACTCCTAAAGGCAATTACTCTCGAGAACAAGCCATTATCACGTTCAAGCGTCTGTATCAGGTATGCTAACTGGCATTCCATCGTTTCATATTCATTAAGATAGCAACTCAGATATTCTGCTCAAAAAACTCCATAATCCCCGCTTTGAGCACTCTCCACTCCCGGCCAACCTTTACGGCCGGGAGTTCTTCGTTGGCGATCATCTTGCGGACCTGCTGGCGCGTTGTTTTGAGCAGGGCAGCCGTTTCCTTGACGGTCAGAATTTCGTCATTTTTCATGCCCACGGGTCCTTCCTCGAATCGGACTGCGGCAAAGTGCGAGGCTGATTATACTGCTCCTTGTAGATGAAATTGTGCAGCTTTCGCACCAGAACCTTGCGGAATCCCCAGTTGCCGTACTGATCCTCCTGCGGCTGAATGCTGTACTTGTCCGCGTAGTGTTTGAGCTCCTGCTTGCTGATTTCGAACAGTCGGCAGACCTCGTCGATGGTATAAAACTCTTTCATTCCGCGATAATCCAGATACTTCATAAAAATCATCCTTTTACATATAAGATTTGACAGCACAGATCACAGTTCACCGCAATTCATGCCATCTTATATTTATGTTAGTGATTTCGTTTCAAAAAAGATAATCAAAACCCATGCCAATTCCATTGAAAAGGCATGGGTTTCGCAATTTACAGAACAAATTTCAATTCTTCAATCTCTGATTTATCCTTCAATGTAATCGGCTGAATGCCAAGCTCCTTGAACTGCTTGCGCACAGTGCGCAGCTGATTTTCGGTGAGTTTACTGTTATACACAGCCTATGCATAACATTTGCAGTCGGACAGCTTTTTGACAAGCAGACGCATATTTTTGCGAGTTGAAGCATGTTTCACGGTCTCAACCTTTGCCATGCAGTCCGAATACCGCACAAACGGCAGGTCTGCGTGCAGCATTTCCATATAAGAACGGATGGTGTCCTCGGACTCGTCCATGACAGTTTTCAGGATTTTCTTGTTGATGCCCTTAACCTGCTCAGACAGTCCGCGCTTGAACTTCGCGCCCGAGCGGGAGACCTCGAATCGCAGCATTGGTGCATCGTAGTTCTCGAGCAACTCCTCCTCCATCAGCTGAAATGTCTTGTCATAGACCGTCAATGCGGTCGTTTTGCAGCAAATCCGCCACGAATGTGCATTCTTTTTCTTATGATTGGAGAAAGTTTTATCGAATGTACACAGCTCGTATTTCTTCATATATGGACTGCGGCGAACGACACGCAGCGCCTCGTCAACCCAGTCCTGCGAATCGGGAAAGTAGTCCAGACAGCAGTCAATGCGTGAAAGCGTCAGCTGCTCAAAATTGCAGTTCAGACCGATTTTATGCAGCAGCTTGGTCATTTCCTTGTCGAGCGAGTTGAGCTGTTTTTCTTCCGCGTGGAATACCTTCTTGGGCGAATATTCTCCGTGCAGCAAAGTGTGCGGATTGAGACGGAAATGAATAAAAGATGCGAGATTTTTCGTTGTTTTATTCTTGCGGCGTACCTGCTGGTACAGATAAAGCACCACGCCCTGACCGCAGTAAGAGGTGCAGATATGCTTCGTCATGCCCTTGTCTGAATGATATGTCGTGTCCGGATAAAAACTGCCGGAATTCACACTTTTTAGATGCTGAAACACCTTGTTGAAGTCCTTCTTAGACACTCTGTGAAATAATTCGATCGTGTGGATGCCATAGCGAAAGTCCATTTCACTCACCATCCTTCGCAAAGCACTCGATGACTGCATCGTGCAAATCGTCCGACGACTCGCAGATTGCATACAGCTCATTTACGGCATCAATCGCGCGCTCATCCGTATTTGAGATGATGTCAAGGTTCATCTGAAAATCAGCGTCATTCCAGAGCAGCAGCGCCTTTGCGCGTTTGCCGTCGCGCCCGGCTCTGCCTGCCATCTGGTAGAACGACGCTGCGCTGAACGGAAGCTGAGAGACGATAATCAAACGAATATCCGGGATATTCACGCCCATACCGAACGCAGAAGTTGCAATCATGATGTGCGCCTTGCCGGAACGAAAGCGCTGCTCCTGCTTCGCTCGGTTGGATAATTTGCTGTGGCAGATGGCAATCTCGTCAGCCTCGATATCACAATCTTCAATTAAGTAATCGCGCATCTCTTCCACATCACAGACACGGGTGCAGTAGATAACGATTTTGCCCTTGTTAGCATATTTTAGAATCGCTTTTTTGGCTTTCTCATAACGAATTGCCTCCGTTTTCACGAACACTTTCCTCAGAGAAAGGTTAGAACGCTTGAGCTTGCCGATATGTACCGTCGGATTTTTCATACGCAGACTTTTCGTGATATATGGAATATCCTCCTGCATAACGGTTGCACTGAACGCAGCAACAACAGGGGATGAGGGTAAATCCTTAATAAATTTACCAATATTGCGATACATTGGACGGAATTCGCTGCCCCATTCCGTCAGACAATGCACCTCATCCACAACGACCGTGTGCACCTTGTTCTTCTGAATTGCCTTCCACAGATGCGGATCATTCAAACGTTCCGGTGCAACAAAGAGAGCCTGGAGTTTACCATGTTTCAATCTTTCGATAATATTGGTATTCTCCGCATTGCCGCTGTACAGGCAGCCCGCTCGGATTTCGCTGTCCTCGCAGCGCTGCACTAAGTCCCGCATCAATGCAACCGACGGGAGAATACCAATCAGCAGATCGCTTGGGTGCATAGCAATCATCGAGAGAAAGCAAATTGACTTTCCTTCCGAAGTCCGTGCTAAACCAATCACATCTTTACCTTTGAGTAGGTCTGTGATTACATCCTTTTGAAACGCTTTCAGCTTCGTTATACCAAAGCTATTGCATATCATCTTTTCCTGTTTGTTTGTCATAATTTTCACTCCTAAACATAGAATTCTCGTTCAAAACTGAAATTTAGAAATTTCATCTGAACTGCCTTTATTCCATTGTTGAGAGCGTAATCAAATTATAATTTAACAGGAATAACATGATATATAATAATAGCGAAAGGCTTATCCCGGTACATGAGACAAGCCTTGGCTAATATTATAATTGCGATTTAGCGAACAACCTGCATTTTGCGGTCCTCAAGCAGCGAGCAGCGGTCTGCGATGCCGTCCGTCACATACACCGTCCCGTTTTCGTCCATCAAAATCGCATCAAACTCGTCCGAATGCGCGCGCCAGTAATCCAGCGCATCGTCCACACCCATGATGAACAGCGAGGTCGAGAGACCGTCCGCGAGCGTGCCGTCATGGCTGATGATGGTCGAGGAGATGATGCCGCTGTCGGCCGGTGTGCCGGTACGCGGGTCAATGATGTGATGATACGTCCGGCCGTTATCCTCAAAATACCGCTGATAGCCGCCCGATGTGATCACCGCTTCATCCGCAATCTCCACCACCGCAAAGTTTTCACCTTCGTCGTTCGGGTCCTGCACAGCAACACGCCATTTGCTGCCGTCCGGCTTGCAGCCGAGCGCCTGCACGTTGCCGCCGAGAGAAACTATGCCGCTCGTTACTCCGTCATCCGCGAGCACCTGCATGATGCGGTCCGAGGTATAGCCCTTGGCAATACCGCCCAGATCCACCTGCACATCCGCCGGAATGGAAACGTCACTGCCGTTCTGCTGCACCTGCTTGTAATCCACATGAGTGAGCATCTGCTGCAGCTCATCCGCCGAAGGCACGCGATAGTTTTGTGTGGTAAATCCCCAGGCATCCATGACCGGCTCGATCGTGCAGTCAAAAATGCCGTCGGTCGAGTCAGAAACCTCTAGCGCCCGCTTGAGCAGCGCCTGCGTGTCTTCGTGCAGCGTCACCGCGTGATCTCGGTTGAGTGCGTAAATGTCACCGCTCTCGCTGCTGATGGAAAAGAGCGCGTCGAGCCGTTCGATCTCGCTCTTCGCCGCCTCCAGCGCCTCTCCGGCATGGTCTCCGTAGGCGGTCAGCGTCATGGCCGTGTCCATCGCGAACAGGTCGATCGACTGGGAGTCTGTGCCAGCGGACGAGACCGAGGGGGCGGAAGCCTGTCCGCAGCCGCCCAGAAAAACAAGCCCGAGCAGCAGCAGCGCCTTGATTTTTTTCTTCATCAACAAATATCCTCCGAAAGTTAGCGTTTGCTTACTATAAAATAGCATATCACGGCAAAAAAGACTTGTCAAGCTGCGAAATCTTGATAAACCGTGGTTCATCTCGCGAAAAAGTGCGGTTGACAAATAAAAAGCGCTGGTGTAGACTAAGGTCAGCTTATAATGTTAGCAAAAGCTAACCATAGCATTTTTCCTCGGGTTGCAAAAACGCGCGAGGAAAAATGCTATTTTTCGACATGATGGTTAGCTTTGTCTAACAAAAGGAGGAACCGAAAAGTGAAGTGTAAAAACACCATTGCAATGGTGCTGGCAGGCGCGATGCTCCTGCCGAGCAATGCCTTTGCTGCCGACCTGAGCCAGTACAGGGATTTCCCGAACGACTGGTCCGCGAAGTCGCTCGAGCAGGCGATCGACGATGGCCTGCTGAATGGCTCGAACGGTATGATCGACGCGAAGGGTCTGCTGACCCGCGCACAGATGGCGGCGATCGTCTCCCGTGCCTTCGGCGCGGCTAAGACGGCGTCTTTGGACGACTACAGAGATGTACTGCCGAGCGCATGGTATTACAGCGATATGGGCAAGGCAGTCAAGATGGGCGCGTTCCAGGGCGCGAATGGCCTGCTGAACCCGGATGCACCGATCACCCGCGAGGAGGCGTTCACCGTTCTGGCGCGCGCCTTTGCGCTCGAGGGCGGCAGCGCCACGCTGAAGGACTTTGTTGACGGCGGCACGGTATCCTCGTGGGCGTCCGAGAGCGTTGCGGCGCTGGTCGCAGGCGGCTATGTCAACGGTGCGAACGGAATGCTGAACCTGAAGAACAACATCACCCGTGCGGAATTCGCCAAGGTCATCACCGGCATGGCGGCATCCTATGTCGGCGCAGAGGGCGTCTCCAGCAAGACAGTCGAGGGCAACGTGATCGTCCGCGAGAGTGGCGCGTCGCTCTCCGGCATGACCATCAACGGCGACCTCATCATCGCGGACAGCGCGGACAAGGTATCGCTCGACGGCGTTAAGGTCACCGGCCGCATCGTCATCCGCGGCGGTGCGGACGCGGTCAGCATCAAGGATACCACGGCCGGAAAGGGCGTGCTGGTCAGCAGCCCGAACGGCGCGGCGGCGATCTCGGTATCGGGCGGCAGCGTCGGCACTGTGACCGCGAAGTCCGATTTGTCCCTGTCCGGCTCGGTAAGCAATGTTGCTGTTACCGATAAGGCTACCCTGACCGTCGAAAAGAACGCATCCGTCGGCACTGTCACCGTATCTGCGGCAGGCTCCAAGGTAACGGGCGACGGCAAGGTAACGAACGTACAGGCCAACGCGAACAATGTTACAGTCACCAGCAAGGGTGCCAAGGTAACAGCCGGCAGCGGCGTTTCTGGTGTCAAGGCAGGCGATAAGGCCGTAGAATCCGGCAAGAGTGAAACCGTCGGCAGCACTTCGACTTCGAGCGGCGGCTCGTCGGGCGGAAGTCATTCGTCGGGCGGCGGCTCGTCCAACAGTGTTATCCGTGTCAGCAGCTGGTCTGAATTGCGAGCTGCTGTTCAGCGCGTAGAGGATGGCGGTACCATTCAGCTGGCAACGGATATTTCCGACGCAGGTAATACCAATACAGCTGCTATCGATGGCGTTTCTTCGGCAACTCTGCCGATGGAAAGCGCTACCGCAGGTAAGGCATTTACTTTGGACGGCAACGGTCATATCATTACTGCTGCATCGAACAGCACTTATTGCTTCCTGATCAATACCGGTGACAGCACCGGTACTACCACAGTTAAGAATCTGACGGTAGACGGCGGCAAGTTCAGCAAAAAGGTTGGCGGTGCATTCTTTGTAGAATCCGGCAATGTGGTATTTGACGGTGTGACTTTCAAAAACTGCAACGCTGGCAACATCGGTGCTTTCAATGGCGGTGGTGCAATCTGCCTGAACAAGCACGGCAGCGGTATGCCTAATGTTACCGTAACCGGTTGTACCTTTGAGGACAACTACGTCGGTGCAGCAGGCGCAACCGGTCGCGGCGGTGCAATCTATGCAAACCACGGCAATCGCAATCCTGTTACCGAAGATACCGCTGTTATGAAGCTGACCGTGAAGGACTCTACCTTCAAGAATAACAAGGCCGCTTACGGCGGTGCGATTGCCGCAGACGGAAACGTTGACCTTTCTGTAACCGGTTGTACTTTTGAAGGCAATGAAGCGGCTACCGGTGCTGACGATATTTACATTTTCGATGGCGTTTCTGCCGGTAAGAAAGGCAAGCAGATTTACTCCAATGTAGACGCTGTTCTTGCCGACAATACCTACTCCAACAAAACCGACAGCGAGAATGATATGACTGCTATGAATGTCATCCTGGGCCGTTACTATCCGGCAGGCTATGTTGGTACTCCGATTGAATCGGTTGATGGTGCTATCGACTTGACTTTCAGTGACATTGCGCGTACTACACTGGTGCAGGCTGTACCTGAAAGCATCGCTATGACTTCCATCGAAATTGCTGGTAACACTTACTGGTACGGTACTGCTGTTTATAATCCGACTACCAAGAAGTTTGTTGTAAACTTTACTGCAAATGGCACTGCGGTAGAAGCTACTCAGATTGATGATACCAACGTATATTACTATACAGCATCTAATCTGCCAGAAAGTCTGTATGGTACTACGGCTCTGTCTTACACTGATTTTTACAAGGCTGATACCGGTGCTGCTAAGGTAGATGCCGTTTCCTCTGCTACTACCGGCAAATACAAAATGTTTGAGAACACTGACAAATCTGAGCTGGTTTCCGAGGGTGACAATCAGGGTTACAAGATTAACGGTGTCACGAATGTGTCCGTTCAGGTTGTGGGCGAGCAGTATGTAAAGGCATTCATCCTGAAAACGGCTGGTGCTTCTGTTTCCGGCGCTTATGCGACCGCTGCTAATCTGAAGCTGAACGAAAACGCTACTACCGCTCCCGGCTGGTACAAAACTCTGAATGCTGACGGCACTTATGGCACTATCACGGCTTCCAAGCCGGTACAGGTTTCCGATGCTACCGCAGCGCTCCAGACCAATGCACATTGGGGTGATTATATGGTGCTCGTAACTGACCCTAATGGTTACCTCCGAAACGGCAGACAAGGTACTTGGCCGGTTAGTGCAAACATTCAGGGCATCGTAGTAGAGGCAACTAAGGATGGTCAAACTATTCAGGTTGGTCTGCGCCATATGAAGAACATTTGGGTTCAGGTTTACGAATTCGCCTTTGATGCAGATGAAATCCCTGAACTGGTTGGTGCAACCATCAATAAGATTTCTTATATCGTTCCGAAAAATGTATATGAATACACCTTTGCGGATGGTATTTATATCAAGCCTGCCTACACAGATGCCGTGACCGGCTCTTTTGACGCAGACCACACTACCTTTACTTTGAACAAGGCACCGGAAGGTCTGGAAAATGCGCAGATGACGGTTGCATTTTCGGTTCCGAAATCGCATGGTCACGGTTCGGATGTTTACCAGCTGTATAGCGGTAATGTATCGGAAGTAGGCACTGCGGTTAATTTGACCAAGCCGGCAAATTGGCCGGCGGATACCTCCAACGGTACTTACAGCGTGACTATTTCCAGCAGCAATTATGCCGATATTACAGTAACATTCCCCATGACTGACGCTCAGAGAACGCAGCTGACGCAGCTGAAAGAGCAAGCCGGTGCATTGCTGACCGATTACAACGAGGATACCGCTTCCTCTGCTCTGAAACTTTTGAAATTGCATTATGATGAAGCCGTTGCACTACTGGAAAATGAAGCTGCAACCTCGGATCATGCAACCGAACTGATTAGCGAGCTGCCGGGCATGATTCAGACCGTTCGGGATGAATTAACGGGCAATGTGACAACTAAAACCGGTTCTGCTAAAGTAAACACTTACAATTATACCGCACAGGTCATTGTTACTTATGATCCTACTACCGGTAGAATCACCAATGTGCAGGACAATAGCACTGATCCCGGCAGCAACTCTTCGTTCTGGAACAGCGCAACTGCTATGTTCGCCAAATTCTTTAATAAGACGAAGGACGAGGTTTCGGCTATGAATACCACCGATCCTAAAGGCGAAAAGTTCGATGCCGTTTCCGGTGCAACCTATTCTTCGGATGCGATTCGTCGTGCCGTTGTCGATGCCCTCTCCAACAACTAGGAAAGCGAGCAGTCGCCCTCTGCGCCAGCCCTGAAAGCGGCAGACGCTCGGACGTAGCTGCTGTATGCAGCAACATCCCCGGCGGAACTTAACGTTTCGGCCGGGGATGGCTGTATCGTCCGGTATACCACCGACGGCAGCACCCCGAGCGTAGACGGGAACACTGCAAAACCCTTGAAGGCACAACGCTGACTATCCGGCCGAACAGCAACGCAGACAGCTCCGTTACCGTCAAGGCCATCGCCGTCAAGGACGGCAAGGCTTCCAATGTCACCGAAAAGACCGTGCAGTTTGTCGCGATCCCCAGTCTGACCTCCGGCACGCGTACCTACATCGGCACAGTAACGGACGGCGGTGTGTTCGGCGGCCCGTACCGGGTCGGCGTGCGCGTGACTACTACCAACGGCAAGATCACCCGCGTGCAGGACAACGGCACGGAGGCCGGTCTGGATTTGTCGGACGATAACGTTTCTATGGACTATTCGTTCTGGGGCGGCGTAATGGACAGCGACGGTATGCCTGCCAAGCTGTACGGCAAAACGCTCTACGACCTGCTGAATATGAATACCGTACCGGATGACGATGACCACAATGACGATGCCGTTTCCGGCGCAACCGTCTGGTCGGATGCCATCCGTCATGCCACCATCGCGGCACTGCGCTCCGCGCCGGTCAGCAAAAGCGAATCCACCGTGCTCGCCCCGACCCTGACGGCGCAGACCTGCGTTCCGAACGCAAGCTATAAGTATATCGATGTTGCCATGTCGGCCGACAAGGACTGTACCATCCGCTACACACTCAACGGTATCAACCCGGACAAAAACAGCCCGGAAGCGGCGGAAATCGGCTGGTCTGGAGACGTCGGCGTGAAGCTGACACCGGATTTGACGAACCATCCGGAGGGTCAGGTCATCGAAGTCCGCGCCGCCGCCTTTGCCAAGGACGGCACTCGCTCGGATGTGGTTCGGCAGTTCTATGTATTCGCTAATCCGCTCGGCAACGCGGCCTATACCGCGCAGTACAGCGGCATTTCTGCAACTGTTGGCGGCATTACTGCAACCGCTGTAACACAAAGTCCCAACTACGATGATAAGTATTATATCACCTCGCTGACGCTCGATAAGGAACACAGCGAAACGTACGCAGACTTTCTCCCCGAGCTGTTCAGCCGCATTTATTTCGCGCAGACCACAGAGGGCGTTCAGCCCATCTCCGGCCACGAGGATGAAAGCCGCGCCGTGCTCGCCGCCGTGCAGGCGGCACTGAATCAGGCGCTGACGGCTTCCAAGCCGACGCTCACCGTCTCGCCGGAGAAAACCACCTACGCGAATGCGGATGAGGTAACGGTAACGCTCGACTGCCCGACCGACGGCGCTGAAATCTACTACACGGTAGACAACAGCAACACCCTGACCGGTTCCACCGTCTCCGACCCGACCAGAACCGGCACCAAGTACACCGGCCCGTTCGAGGTTTCCATCGACAATATCGCAGGCGGCAAGCTGTACATCCGCGCGGCGGCGAAAAAGGACGGCAAATGGTCCGGCATCGTTCGCAAGGATCTGACGTTCGCCAAGGGCGTCAAGGAAAACGCCTTCGTGGTGGACGGGACGAATTATCAGAGCTGGTCTGCGGCATCTGCCGCCGTCAAGAAAGGCGGCACGATCGTGCTCAATGATGATGTGCAGCTGACCGAGGAGGACAAGCTCCCGGATGTCGCGTGCACCATCCGTTCGGCGGACGGTGAGACCAAATACAGGCTGAGCGGCTCTCCGATGACGATGAACGCCGATCTTACCCTGTCGAACATCACCTATGCGCTCGGAAATCTGTACGCGAACGGGCATGATCTCACGGTCGCGAACGATGTGGCGACCGCGTGGAGCTGGACAGGTTACAACCTGTATGCAGGCAGTACCGCAGAAAGCACCGCAGCGGGCACGCAGCACATCAGCGTGCAGGCCGGTAATTTTGCTGTTATCGCCAGCGGCAGAGGCAGCACGACGCATAAGGCTGACGTGGACGTTTCCGTAGGCGGCAGCGCGGAGGTCGAGCTTGCGGGCGCGTACATGAGCGCGATACTGGACGGCAATATAACGTTCCATGTTGCAGACGGCGTCAAGCTGAATCAGTTCCTCGGCGAACAAAGCGGCGGCTCCATCACCGGAAACCTGACCCTCCAAATCAATGGCACACCAACGCTGAAAAGCTACAGTCCCACATACAAGGCCAGCGTCAACCGCGCTTCGTTCGGCACACTTGACCTGACCGGCGCAGATACAGATTTCATCACCGCAAACCGTGATAAATTCACCGGTTTTGCCACAGTTTTGCCAACTGCATAATTTCTCACAAGTCCAAGGGTGCTCCAGCAGGAGCGCCCTTTACTTTTGCGCATTGTTCGCACGACGAGCAAGTCTGATAACAATTTATGTGCCCGCTATAAAGAAGCATACTGAGCAGGATTGCCGTATTAAACATTGAAACCTCTTTTCAACCGCGGGCACCTTGCACAACAGCAGCAGATTGGATATAACAAAAGCAGCTATTCGGCACCCTGACGTCGGAAGATGTTCACGCACGCATGACGACACTTCTGGACGAATATAATGCCGCAGACAAGCATGATCTGCACGGATTGGCAAAGTTTCATGCAGATTATGAGGCCATTCACCCATTCCAAGACGGAAATGGACGAACCGGACGGCTGATTCTGTTTAAGGAATGTCTGAAAAACGATATTATCCCCTTTGTGGTAAATGACAGCCGCAAGGCTGAGTATTATCATGCACTGAATACCGCGCAGACAAAGCAGGATTACAGCCTGTTGGAGCGCTTCTTCCGCGAAGAGCAGGCCGAATACCGCCAGCAGCTCGAAGGCTTTCTGCCGCCGGTCGAAAAATAGCCGAAACTACTGCGGCTACTGTCAGGCTACTGCCGGTGAATACAGGTGGTTGCAACAGGCAGAGAAAACGTATAAAAACGGCGAAAAATGTCTAATATTTGCGCTGTTTTAGCGGGAAATGCAGGATAAATACCTCATACAGCACCGCTCCGACTCTAAAGGCCATGCGTTCGAATCGCACCGGGCGTACCATGTTAAACCGCTTGTTGCTTTAAAATGGGCGGTTTTTCTTTGCTTTTGAGTGATAATTTGACAAAATTTCCATAAAAATAACCGGAATCATTGGCTTAACAGTGATAAGGAACTAATTCAAACTTACTACTGTCAGCCGACAATTCTGGTGTGCAAGGATCACAAACGCTAAGGCAACCGCCCGTTTCCGAAAGGAACGGGCGGTTGATCCTTATTCTGCTATTTATCGGAAGAAAAATTAAAATTATGTAGAATCAGCTTATGCTCGTCAAAGAAAGGAATCAGCAACAATTTCATCCTCCGCCAGCATCCGGTATCCGACGCCAAGCTCATTGATGATATAGCGCTTTTCGCCGGGCGTCACACCCATTTTCTTGCGGATGTTCTTCATGTTGACTTGCAGCTTCTTGACGCTGCCATAGTCTGAATACCCCCAGACCGAGCGAATGATGGCGGCATACGTCAGCACCTTTCCGGCGTGAACGGAGAGAAACGCCATGATGTTGTACTCCGTCTGAGTCAGGTCGATCTCCTCTTTGCCAACAAAGACCTGCCGCGTATCATAGTCGATCAGCAGATCCTGAAGGTGGAATTTTCCGCCGGGGGAGCTTTCTTCCTCTTCGCTGTGCCGATGACTGCGGAGAACGGCGCGGATACGGGCCAGCAATTCCTCCGTGCCAAAGGGCTTGGTGATATAATCATTCGCCCCCAGATCCAGGGCTTCCACCTTATCCCGCTCGTTGGAACGGGCGGAGAGCACAATGATGGGCACGGTGTCCGATTCCCGGACTTTCTGAATCAAGTCCAAACCATCCCGATCCGGCAGGCCGAGATCCAGAACGATGAGATCCGGACGATGGGAGGCGTACATCATTATGCCGAGCGCACAGGTCTCCGCGCAGAGCACCTGATAGTCACTGGTTTCCAGATTGGCTTTGATAAAACTTCGGATGTTGGCCTCGTCTTCTACGATCAGGATCTTGTACTTGTTATTGCCCATCGTCCTCACCCCCTCTTTCCAGCGCAAAGCGGAATACCGCACCGCCGCCCTTTCTGTTTTCTGCGGTAATGTCACTGCCGTGCGCTTTGACGATGGCAACGCACACAGATAGCCCGATCCCCATATTGCTGCGTGTCCCGTCCACCGGCGCGGCGGACTTTTCATAGCTCCCGCTGAAAATCTTTTGGAGCGCATCCTCCGGAATGCCGCAGCCGTTGTCGGCGACCTCAAATACCGCCTTGTCTCCCACGAGAGAAACGGAAAGCATCAGCTCCGTCATGCCTTTTGCATGGAATACAGCGTTTTCCAGAAGATTCAGCAGCACTTGCTCGATGAGAAGCGAGTCCATGGGAATATCCACAAACTCGTCCGGTATCTGCGTGATGACCTTCTGGTTCGGATGTTTTTTGGAAAACTTCATGAGAACCGAGTCGATCAGCTCATCCAGAACAGTCGGCGTCTTCACGACCTCGACCTTTGCACCGTCGATCCTTGTGACGGACAGGAGATTTTCGACCATGCGGATGAGCCATTCGCTGTCCTCCTGGATCTCTCCCAGCAGCTTGAGCTGCTGTTCCTTCGGCAGCTCATCATACTTGGAGAGCAGCGTGGAGGATGACCCGTATATGGAGGTGAGGGGCGTGCGCAGGTCATGGGAGATCGCCCGCAGCAGATTGCCGCGCATTCTTTCCTTTTCGTTTTCTGAGCGCAGCTTTTCCTGATCGCGGATGCGAATGTTCAGCGTACTGGTGGAAACGGCGACGACCAGCATGATGACGGCGGACAGGATACTTTCCTCCACAAAAAAGTCGAAGGCATAATAGGGATAGGTGAAGGCAAAATTCACCGCAAACACACTGACGATCGCCGAAGTGATGCCATAGCAATACCCATGCGTTTTCAGCGAGATCAAAAATACGCCGAACACAAAGATCATGGGCACCAGCGTCTGCGTGGTAAATAGCTTCTGAATCAGCAAATTGACGGTAAAGGCGCTGAAAAAGACGATGAGCGAAAATAAAATATCCTTTTGTCGTTGGCGGCTTTTCATGGCAATCTCTCCAAAGGTGCTTTTTAACATCTTTATTATACTCCATGAGAAGAAGCGCATCAAGATTTCAAGCAGGAGGATATGGTCCCGCACTCGTTTCTTTACCGAATCTACACCGGAGAAATGCTATGATATAAGCACACAGCAAAAAGGAGGAAGAAATTCGTGGAAAACGACAGTAGCAACGATAACGGTAATCGCTCTTATATGGTCTGTTCGTATGTGGCATATCTACGCCCTTTGCTGCGGTATCGGGTATAGATGTGTCTTTTTTTGCATGAAATGATCGTATGAACAGAACATAAAGGAGTTTGAAATGAATTATTTTGGAAGCATTTTCGCAATGGTGGCCTGCATCGTCATGTCCGCCTATTTCAGTGCCACAGAAACGGCATTCTCGTCTCTGAATAAGACCCGCCTCAAGGTGTTGGCGGACAACGGAAACAAGCGGGCAGCGCTGGCGCTCAAGCTGTCCGAAGATTATGACAAGCTGATCTCCACCATCCTGATCGGCAACAATATCGTCAATATCATGGTGGCGTCCATCGGCACACTTCTGTTCGTCGGACTTTACGGCGACATCGGCGCGACCGTTTCCACCATTGTGGTCACGGTCGTTGTCCTGATCTTTGGCGAGATCACCCCCAAAAGCGTTGCAAAGGACACGCCGGAGCGCTTTGCCATGTTCAGTGCGCCCTTTATCCGGCTCTGGATCTGGGTGCTGACCCCGCTGAATTTTCTCTTTTTCCAGTGGAAAAAACTGGTTTCTCGCTTCTTCAAGACAAATGACGACGCAAAAATGTCCCACGAGGAACTGCTCCTTTTCATGGAGGACGTGGAGCAGGACGGCGGCATTGACGAAAATGAGGGTGAGCTGCTGCGCAACGCCCTTGAGTTCCGCGACCTGACGGCGGCGGAAATTCTGACGCATCGCATCGAATTGGAGGCCGTGGACATCGACGAGAGCCACGAGGAAATTGCCAGAGCCTTTACACAGTCCCGCTTCTCCCGTCTGCTGGTCTACCGGGATACCATCGATCAGATCGTCGGTGTTCTTCATCAGAAGGACTTCTATATCAACGGCAAGATGACGGATCAGCCCATTACGGCAATCATGACGGAACCGTTGTTCGTCTATCAGTACACGAAGATCCGCGACATTCTAAAAATGCTCCAGCATCAGAAGTCCCATGTCGCCGTCGTTGTAGACGATTTTGGCGGCACGCTCGGTATTGTTACGATGGAGGATATTCTGGAAGAACTGGTTGGTGAAATTTGGGACGAACACGACGAAGTGGAAGAAGATTTTGAAAAGCTGGACGAGAATACCTACCGTGTGGACTGCTCCGTCAGTTTGGAAGATTTTATGGAATTCTTTGATGTCAAGCTGGAATCGGACAGTGTTTCTGTCGGCGGCTGGGTCATGGAGCAGCTGAATAGAGTCCCCGTCAAGGGCGATTCCTTCGCTGTGCAGAATTTGGAGATCACGGTCTCCGGGCTGAGCGTGTATCGGGTATCCTCTGTCACAGTCAGGCAATGCGGCGTGTGTTTGGCCTGCGCACAATAAATCTATCCCGCAATTCACAAGGAGTGAGGATGATGTCGGAAGAAATGGTTTGTAGAAAGCGCCGCCTTTCGTCTTTTCAAATTATCATATTGGACTTTGCAGGGGTGATCCTGCTGGGCGCGCTGCTGCTGATGCTGCCGCTCTCCACAACAGCCGGGTGCGTAACGCCATTTCATGAAGCACTCTTCACCGCGACCTCCGCTGTTTGTGTAACGGGTCTTGTGGTGCAGGATACCGGCAGCTATTGGTCGGTCTTTGGGCAGGCTGTGATCCTGACGCTGATTCAGATAGGCGGGCTTGGTGTTGTCACCGTGGCGGCATCGTTTGCGCTGCTGTCTGGGCGAAGGATCTCTCTGATGCAGCGCAGCACCATGCAGGACGCCATCTCAGCGCCGAAAGTGGGGGGAATCGTCCGGCTGACACGGTTCATCCTGCGGGGAACATTTCTGATCGAACTGATCGGTGCGCTTGCCATGCTGCCGGTGTTTTGCCGCGACTACGGATGGCATGGGATATGGATGGCGGTATTTCACTCGATCTCTGCCTTTTGCAACGCGGGGTTTGACATTCTGGGAACGAACCATAACCTGTATCCCTCTCTCACCGGTTATGTCCAAAATCCGGTGATCAATATCACAATTATGCTCCTGATCATAACCGGCGGCATTGGTTTTCTGACATGGGATGACATTTGCGAAAACAAGCTGCATTTCCACCGTTATCGAATGCAAAGTAAGGTCATTCTCGTTACGACACTCACGCTGATCGTCTTTCCGGCGCTGTTTTTCTTCTTTGTGGACTTTGATGCCCTTCCCCTCAGAGAGCGGATTCAGGCAGCCCTGTTCCAATCGGTCACGCCGAGAACGGCGGGCTTCAACACAGTCGATCTACCCGCCATGTCCGGCGCATCGCTGGGCGTGATGATCCTTCTGATGCTCATCGGCGGTTCTCCCGGCTCCACGGCAGGCGGCATGAAAACCACAACGCTGGCTGTTCTGCTTGCCAATGCTGCCGCGAGCTTCCGGCAGCGGGACAGCGCTCAATTCTTTGGGCGCAGAGTCGATTGCAGTGCCGTCAAAACCGCCGCGACCATTCTGACGATGTACCTTGCGCTGTTCTTTGGGGGAGCCGTCTTTATCAGCGTATATGAGAATCTTCCGCTGTCCCCCTGCCTATATGAAACCGCGTCGGCGGTGGGCACCGTGGGACTGACTCTGGGTATTACGCCGCAGCTGCACATTCCCTCGCAGGCGGTATTGATCGCGCTGATGTATCTGGGCAGGGTCGGCGGGCTGACGCTCATTTATGCGGCGGTGTCCAGCAAAAAAAGCGGCAATGCAAAGCTGCCGCAGGAAAGAATCACGATTGGATAAGCAAAGGAGTTGTCTATCCCATGAAAAATGTTTTATTGATTGGAGCAGGCCACTTGGGGCGGCATATCGCCATGCAGCTTTCTCAACTGGGGCATCAGGTCATGGCAGTTGATACCAACGAGGAGCGAATCAACGATGTGCTTCCGTTTGTCACCAACGCGCAGATCGGCGACAGCACCAGTGCGGAGTTTCTGCGTTCGCTCGGTATCGGAAATTTTGACGTTTGCTTTGTGACCATCAGCGGCAACTTCCAGAACTCGCTGGAAACCACCTCGCTGCTGAAAGAGCTGGGCGCAAAATGCGTGGTATCCCGCGCCGAACGCGACGTGCAGGCGAAGTTTCTGCTCCGCAACGGCGCAGATAACGTGGTCTATCCCGAAAAGCAGATGGCAAAATGGGCAGCGATTCGATTCACTGCCGACCATATTTTTGACTATATAGAGATCGACAAGCAGCACGCCATCTTTGAAGTTCAGGTGCCAGAGGCGTGGGTCGGGAAAAGCGTTGGAGAACTGGATGTTCGCCGAAAGTTCGGCATCAATATCCTCGGCATCAAGCGTGCAGGAAAAACGGATGTTTCCGTTACGCCGGACACTGTATTGTCCGATGACATAACGATTCTGGCAATGGGTGAGTATAAAGCGCTGCAAAAGTGCTTTCGGATTTGAATGGGCCTGTGCACAATAGTGGAAAGGAAGAAACATGGCGAAGAAACCGCAAAACACAGCCGGTAACAGAAACGAGAATTCTACACCACAGGGAATCAAATGGCCGGACAAAGCGATCATTCGCTATATCCTCCGTGCACTGGTACTGTTTGTTGTATTCGTGTGGGCGATGGCTAATCTCGACGCTGTTTTGCGTTTTCTCGGCAAGGTGCTTGCGCTGTTCACGCCATTTCTGATCGGTGGCGCAATTGCGTTTTTGATTAACATAGTCCTTCGACCGTTGGAATGCTGCTGGAACAAGGTGTGCCGAAGGGCTCCTGAAAAGCTGACCCGCCCTGTGTGCCTGAGCGCAAGCACCGTGCTCGTTCTTGGGATTCTGTTTGCCGTGGTGTTTATGATGATCCCCAGCCTGCGGGAGTCCGGCGACGAGTTTATTCAAAACATTCCGGCCTATGTGGAGGAAATCGGGCGGTGGTGGACAGGCGTTGTCCGGTTTGCTGCAAAATATAACATTGTCCTGCCCGAATACGCCATAGACTCCGACCTGTTGATCGAGAAGGTCACCACCTTGATCAGCGATGAGGGAAGCGGCATCCTCACCGTGACGTGGGGCGCGGCAACCTCTGTCCTGTCGGCTTTGGTGGATGCTCTCTTGGGACTTGTCTTTGCGCTGTATCTGCTTGCAAAGAAGGAAGTCGTCGCGGCACATTTGAAAAAACTCATTGTAACAGTCCTTCCGCAAAAGAAGGCACAGCGGCTTCTGAGTATTGCCTCTCTGACCAACCAGACCTTCACAAATTTTGTAAGCGGACAGCTTACCGAAGCGGTCATCATCGGCGTTCTGTGCTTCTTTGGAATGCTGATTCTTGGGATCCCGTATGCCGGTGCGGTCTCCGCGTTTGTGGCCGTTACTGCACTGGTACCGATTTTCGGCGCATGGATCGGCGGCGGTCTTGGCGCGTTTTTGATCCTGCTGGCAGAACCCGGCAAGGCTCTGTGGTTCGTTCTCTTTCTGCTCGTTTTGCAGCAGGTGGAGGGCAATCTGATTTATCCCAAGGTGGTCGGCAAGTC
>ERZ772878.832-NODE-832-length-21503-cov-6.05497_pt1 | contig 21503 bp, 19 predicted proteins | sample MGYA00580578_ERZ772878 | MGnify/ENA primary metagenome ERZ772878 (study PRJEB29015, sample SAMEA2737686) | human gut metagenome | biome: human gut; feature: human-associated habitat; material: faeces | place: China | collected 2012 ...
TATATTTTTTTGGTCTTGCCATCTAAAATCACCGCCGTTTCTTTTTAGTATATCATGAAACGGTTTGTCAGACCATAAAATTAATTAAATATCAATGATACAGTATACTAGTTACCCGACCTATATGGTCCTAAAAAAAACAAGATTGGTTTTGTAGAATGTATACATAGTCAACAACGGAAGAAGAGCACTTAGACATGACTAATAAGATTAATGGACAAGTGATTTAAAGAGAGTGTTGGCTTGAACATTGATAAATTGAATAGGACACGCATATATCTGATTTTATTTTCGCCTTTATCCGTAATGTCTTTAGCAGACGGATAGGGGTGGCAGAAACCCATTTCGTGCGACGAAGCTCCTCAATGCAGATTGCCTTACAGATTCATTTTGTGGTTCTGTTGGTTTTGTATTGTGCCTGTGAAGGTTCTAAGCAGAGGTTTGTGCCTACCGGAGATAATGAGGTAAAACAGCACCGGAATTTCAGCGAAATGCATTTTCCGGGAGTGGCTCCCTGTAGCTTCCGTCTGGATGGGCATGATGGAAATGCAGTGTGGGATGAAGCCGTCCCAATGTATGTTACCCGGCTGGGGGACCTGATTGAGAAATCAGCTCAAAGAAATCTTTTTTGATTTTTACGGATAATGTGGCATTCGTGCCATGTTGTCCTTTGAGATAAGGAAGCTGACACAGACATTGTTATATGAAGGGCAGCTTTCTTATTTCAGAGGATAACTGCCGGCGTAATCTCTGTAAAAATCTATGAAAGAGCAGGTACAAGAAATATGTGCAATATAGGAATTGTATTAGGAGACGCCGGGGTTAAAATGCCTACGGCTATTTTATTTATGAACTCCAACAAGTCGGAGCGTAATATCCGTAAGAAGGTTGCAAAGACCAGAGAGAAATGTATGTCACACGGAATTGTCTTAGGGCATGATGTGGTAATCAACAAAGGTCCTGACAGAGACATTGACCGTGGTGCAGTCAATATGCTTATCACATTTCTTCTTGACGGAGAATATCAGATGATTGTGGTGGACAAGCTCACAGACCTTACATCTGATTTATCCGACTTGGAGGAGTTCTTAAATGATGCGGCTGCAATTGGTGTGAGTGTGTTTGAACTTTCTACCATGCAGGTCAGACATCATGTGTATATGGAAGGCTGCCCGGATTGTTCCGCTATCGGTAAAATCATAAATCTGAGGTCTTGATATGAAGATCAGACGAGGAGACATATTATATGTTGATTTAGGTGTGCAGTATCAGGGAAGCATTCAGGGCAGTATGCGTCCTGTGGTGGTAGTAAGTAATAATATGGCGAACAAGCACAGCACCGTCATAACGGTTGTTCCCTTATCCACCAAAATCAACAAAAAGAGAAATCTTCCCACTCATGTATTTGTCTCAGCCTATAAGTCTGAGGGATTGGAACAGCACAGTATCGCACTCTGCGAACAGGTGACAGCCCTTGATTATGGCAGAATCATTGAGAACATGGGTAAGGTTGATAAAGATACCCTTGCCAGAATCACCGAAGCTGTGCAGGTGCAGGTCGGGGTATTTGATAAGTATAACTAACTAATTATCAGGAAGATTTAGCAGAGCCGGGCGGGAGCGTCCGGCTTTTACATATCTGCCGTAGGGCAGGAATGTCATTTATATAGAAGTAATATGAATGAATTATAAGCAGATTTGAAGTCATAGGACAATCTGTGGTGGAAATAAAATAGGAAAGAGCAGGTGTATTGAGGTTTGGATATGGATTTAACATTAGAGGAGTTAAAGAGTATGCAGTCTATGAATATCATGAATTTAAAGCGGGAAGAACTTGCCAATGCAGAAGATATTGAGATTGATACAACAAAGTGTGTGGAGAGTCGGATTAAATCCTATGTGGAACAGACGGGAAATCCTTTTGCTCAGAATGTTGGAGGATATATTTTACAGATTGGTTTTATGGAAGGAACTACAGATTTGATTGATGACCGTATGATTTTGCTGACTAAGCGTAAAACACTAATTACGGTTTAAAAGGAAATGTCTCTTTACAAGGAAAGAAAGTTATGTTAACCTGAAAACAGGATTATTTCAGTGGGAATCCTGATTGCAGGTTACAATGCCTCGTAGGACGGGTTTTGCTAACAATATTTAATCAGGAGGAACGCAGATGAAAGCAAAAGAGTTTTATAATGTAGCCATTTATCTCCGTTTAAGTCGTGATGATGAAGATATTGATGGCAACAAAGCAGAAAGCAACAGTATCAGTTCACAAAGAGACATGATTCGCAGTTTTATCAGAAAGCAGGACAACATGGAAATCTACGATATATATGTAGACGATGGTTGGTCTGGTGCAAATTTCGACAGACCAGAGTTTAAGCGAATGATGAAAGACATTGAAGCTGGTAATGTTGACTGTGTAATTGTAAAAGACTTATCCAGATTAGGACGAGATTATATTGAAGCCGGGCGGTTGATTCAAAAGACTTTCCCGGCTTTTTCTGTGCGTTTTATCGCATTGACAGACCAGTTTGATTCCCTGACAGCAGATTATAATGAGACTTCATTGGTAGTACCTGTAAAAAACTTTGTCAATGATTCATATTCCAGAGATATATCCGGCAAAGTCAGAAGTCATCAGAAAGTTAAGAGGGAAAATGGAGATTTCATTGGTGCTTTTGCAGTTTATGGGTATAAGAAAAGTGAGGATAACCGGAATTTGCTTGTGCCGGATGATTATGCAGCCGATATTGTCCGTAAAATATTTGCATGGAAAATAGAGGGGTACAGCAATTTTGCAATCGCTGAATTGTTGGATGATTTAGGGATACTTTCTCCGATGGAATATAAAAAGATGCAGGGTGAGAAGTTCCAGACGGGGTTTGTGACCGGAGTGAAAACAAAATGGTCGGCAGTTGCAGTAAAGAGGATTCTGACAAATGAGAATTACACCGGAATCTTAGTACAGGGAAAAGAAGAAAAGGTAAATTATAAGGTTAAGAAATCAGTAATGAAGCCGGAAGAAGAATGGACGAAGGTGCAGGAAGCACACGAAGCTATTATTTCCATGGAAGATTTTGAGATTGTGCAGGATTTATTAAAGATAGATACTCGTGCCGGAGCAGGAGAGAAGAAATCCCATATCTATGCGGGCATTTTGTTCTGTGGGGATTGTATGGAGCCAATGATACGCAGGGTAAACCGATACAAAGGAAAAGAAACCGTTTCCTTTATCTGTTCCACAAAAAATAAGAGTGGAGAATGTAGCAGGCATACTATTTCCGAATCGGATTTGAATCATCTGGTATTAACCGGACTTAGACAGCAGGTATCATTGTTTCTGAATAAAAGTAAAGTTCTGAATGCCATTGAACAGATGGAGATAAATTTTGAAGAAGTTGCAGCTTTTGATAAGGAAATCGAAAGGCTGCATAGCGAGCAGGACAAATATTTAACGCTCAGAGCAGGTCTGTATGAGGATTTGAAAAAGCAGATTATTTCAGAGGAAGATTTTAAGAATTTCAGAGAAATATATGAGCAGCGTTATCAGGAACTTCAGCAGGCTATCCATAATCAGGAGGAAACCATAAAGAAGCTCTTTAAGTCGGGAGTTACTGCCGGTATCAATCTGGAGCGGATGAAAAATGTCATGCAGATAACGGAACTTGACAGAGTTACTTTGATTTCCTTTGTGAAGCGTATCCTTGTATATGAGGATAAAAGAGTATATTTAGAACTTCGGTATAAGGAATTGTTTTCAAAGGTGGTTATGCTTGCCGATTATGTGGAAGTAGGTCATAGACTTAGAGGGGAGGCGGTGTAAATGGCTAGAACCTCTAAGAAAAATAAGGAAAGAGCAGGTTTGAGCGTAAATGTAAAGCCTTCAAAAATGTATTCTGTTGGCATATATGCCCGTTTATCGGTGGATGCAAATGAAAGAAAAAATGAGTCTATTGAAACGCAGATAGAAATAGCAAAGGCATTTATCAGCAGGCAGAAGGATATGGTGATATTTGACTGTTATACAGATGTTGGAAAAACCGGAACCAATTTTGAGAGGGAAGGTTTTGAACGCATGATGCGTGATGTAAGAACGCGAAAAATAGACTGCATCATTGTAAAAGATTTATCCAGATTTGGCAGAAATCATATTGAAACAGGAAACTATATCGAAAAGATATTTCCGTTTATGGGTGTGCGTTTCATTGCTGTTACAGATAACTTTGACAGCATGAATGTATCCGGACAGAATGAAACTTTGGGTGTAAATCTGAAAAACCTTGTAAATGAAATGTATGCAAAGGACATTGCGGTAAAGGTAAAATCCAGCAGGCAGGCAAAGTGGGAGCAGGGCAGTTATACCGGTGGTGTAGCACCCTATGGATACAGAGCTGAATGGATTGGAGATAAAAAGTGTCTTTTCATTGAGGAGACAACATCGGATATTGTGAAAAAGATATTTGATTTATTTCTTTCCGGTAAGAATATGAAAGAAATTGTTATATGGCTTTACGAAGAACGCATTGTCAGACCTATGGAATATCATAAGACGGGGCAGATTTATTGTCCGGCTGGAGGAAAGCTTCAGCAGTGGTCAAGAGGAACGGTTAAAATGATTTTAACAAATCCGGTATATATAGGCTGTCTCGTACAAGGGAGAACCTGTGGGAAAGACTATATGATGCGGGACAGACACGATATTGATTCCGAAGATTGGTCAGTAAAAGAACATACACATGAGGCGATCATCAGTGAGGATATGTTTTTCGAGGCTGCCGGAAAGTTTGAGAAATCTTCCGTATACTGCAACAAGAATGGATATTCCAAAAGGATTCCGGTAGATGAGGACATATTTGCAGATGTTCTTTATTGTGGTGACTGTGGTTCGAAAATGAAAAGAATAAGTGCTGTAAAAGTATTTAGTACGAATGATCGTGTTCGGACATACAGCTATAATTGTTCTAAAACGGACCGTATTGATGAGGATAAGTGTGTTTCCAAAAGCATAACCCTAAATGCTTTAACGAGTATTGTAAAGCAGGCAATTAGACAGGAGTTTTCATTGTCAGCAATGCGTCCAAAAGATATAGTGGAAAGCAATGTCAGGGAAGCGGAAAGTCTAAAAAAAGAATGGGAAACAGAACTTCTTGAGTTGGAGCGAAGAATTGATAATATCACAAAGCTTGGAAGCGAGCAATATTTAAAGTATCGCTTGGGAGAAATAAATGCAGATAATTTTAAACGCATGAAAGAGGAGAACAGCAAAAAGATTGCAGCATATCAAAAGAAGCGGACTGATATTACGGAAAGACTTAGGACAATAGATTATGAAACTGTTCAGAAAAACCATTTTCTGCGTACTTTGGTAAAAGGAAATGAAAAAACAGAGCTGACAGCAGAAGTAATCAGAACTTTGATTAATAGAATAGAGATTTATCAGGATCATCGGGTAAAGGTTATATTTGCTTTTAAGAGAAACGAGATTCAGTTAGCAGGAAAGGAGGTCATTTAGGATGGAAAGGTATCAGATTGCGATTTATATTCGATTGTCAAAAGAAGATGATAAATTTAAGGAAGAAAGCAATAGTATTACAATGCAGAGAATCCTTTTGCAAAGGTATGTGGCAGAGAACTTTTCGGACTATGATCTTCTTGAATTTTGTGATGATGGATATACCGGAACAAATTTTGAACGTCCGGGAATGCAGGAAATGTTGGAATTGGTAAGAGATTCTAAAATTAACTGCATTGTTGTAAAGGATTTTTCAAGATTTGCAAGAGATTATATCGAGTTAGGCTCTTATCTGGAGCAGATATTTCCGTTTATGGGTGTCCGGTTTATTTCTGTCAATGACAATTATGACAGCAAGAATTATCAGGGAAGTATTGCAGATATTGATGTGAATTTCAAAAACCTGCTCTATGATTTATATAGTAAGGATTTGTCACAGAAGGTTCGTTCTTCTCTTGCAGTCAGAAAAGAGAAAGGACAGTATGTAAGTGGAAATTGTCCTTTGGGTTACGAAAAAGCCCCAGAGGACAGACACGCTTTGTTGATTGCAGAGGATGAGGCAGAGGTGGTCAGACGCATTTTCTCTTTAACTGTGGAAGGGTACACATCCGTAGAAATAGCAAGATTATTCAACAAAACACAGGTGAAAACACCGATTGAATTTAAAATTGCGAAGGGCAAGACCAGCAGAGAGCCAAAGGGCGACAGATTTATGTGGAGCAGCAGTACGATATGCCAGATATTAAGAAACGAAATTTATATTGGAAATATCGTACAGAAGAAATACACAAAGGATTTTGTTGGAGGTAAAAATCACTTAAATCCCCGTGAGGATTGGCTGGTTACTTATAACCACCATGAGCCTATCATAGAAAAGCATATATTTGAACAGGTGCAGGAAGGTCGTGGATTAAAGAGAAATCCACAGTATCATTCGACACATCCGCTTGTTGGTAAGCTGATCTGTGGGTGCTGTAAAAAGAATTTGCGTTATCGGAGAGGGCTCAATCCATATTTCACTTGTCATAACCGTTACTCTAATATGTTGGAAAATTGCGTGGAAAATGTCAATGCAATGTTTTTGGAGCAGTATGTCTTGTTTATGATACAGGATAAATTACAGGCAGATGGGGAACTTGAAAAGTTACGAACAGAAGAAATACAACGGTTAGACGGAGAAATTAAGGAACTAAAGGAGAGACGACAGCTATTAAATGGCAGGATACAAAGATTGAAACAGCAGAACTTTGAAGCATACCAGAATTACGCTTTAGGAAAGACTGACGGTTTTCAGGCAGATAATATAATGGTAAAATCAGTAGAGAAAGAATTGGAAGACTTAAATGAGACTGTTCGGCAGATGGAAGCAGCTTATGTTAAGATGGAATGTGACAGAGACGCTTTAAGTGTTGGAAATGAATTTGCGGTATTGTCAAAAGAGATGCTAGACCATTATATCGAAAAGATTATTGTTTATGATGAACAGAATATTGAGATATGCTGGAAAGAAAAAATAAGAGTGGCATAGTTATTTGTTTTGATTTTGCACTTATTCAACATTCAATGAATGATATTCTGACATTGGTTTAACAGCAGGTATCGGTTTTGAGGAAAAAAGCGGTAAAAACCTTGAAAAAAGGTCAAAAAAATTGTTTGCAACTACTTGACAGGAGAGGGTATTGTTGCACATCCGGATTTTGAGGACAGAATCATATATTTTCATGATTTTTGTAATGGAAGAAAGGAAATGTATGATGATAATGGTCACGGCACCCATGTTTCGGGGATTATTGCGGGAAACGGAAAAATGTCTGAGCAGTATCTGAAAGATACTGCACATAAGGTTCGGATATACAGTGGAGTTGCACCAAAATGCAGGATTATCATGTTAAAGGTTTTAGATGAAAATGGAAATGGAAATACGAAAAAAGTACTTGATGCAGTGATGTGGGTCAAAGAGAACAGGGAACGTTATCATATTAAGATATTAAATATATCGGTAGGAATGTTACCGGGCGCAGGTGTGGAGGAGCAGAGAAAGCTTTTATATGCGATCGATGAATTGTGGGATGCAGGGATCATGGTCGTTGCCGCTGCAGGAAATAACGGACCAAAAGAAAATACGGTGACGATTCCGGGTATTTCAAGAAAAGTACTGACGGTCGGAAGCAGTGATGATGATACCTATGACCGTGGGAGAAAAGTTTTAAAAACCGGATACAGCGGCAGGGGGCCGACTGCATGCTGCATCGTAAAGCCGGAAATCCTCGCACCCGGAACCGGTATTACAAGCTGCAGCAAGGATAAAAGCGGATATCAGGTAAAAAGCGGAACTTCCATGGCAGCACCGGTTGTCTCAGGGGCGCTTGCCCTTGCATTTGAGAAGTATCCATCATTTACTCCGGCAGAAATGAAGCTGCGCCTTTATGAGAGAGCATATCCGAGAAGTGCGCAGCTTGGCAGGATCGGATGGGGGATGATACATGTGGATCATCTCGTGCGTTGACTTTTGAGAGGAAAATTATTACAATAAGCACATGTTTGTACTGTGGCACAAACTTGTGATGCAGATGAAAACGTTGCTTTCATTGAAAAGCGTGCAGGGAGAATGGAGATTTGTATGAAGAAAATATTACATCTCATATTTGGAAGATTTTTTGTGGTTGCCATGGCAATCATTTTACAGGTGTTATGGCTGTGTGTCGTATTGTGGCAGCTCAGTTACAAGTTTACGTATGTCAATTTGCTTGTGCGTGTGATAGCAATCATTGTTGTGCTTGTAATCGTCAATAAATGGACAAATCCGGCGAATAAACTCTCGTGGACGTTTTTGATCTTATTGTCGCCGATTTTTGGACTTATGGTATATTTCTTATTTGGAAGATCCGGTCTGACCAAACATACAAGAGAGAGAATGGATGCTGTCAACCGTCAGGTGGAAGCATTGTTTCAGAGAGATAGCGCAGTGGAGAAAGGCTTAGAAAAAGAAAGCCGGTCAGCATATCTGCAGTCATCTTATATTGATAAATGGGCGGGATTTCCATTATATCAGAACACGCAGACAAAATATTACAGCTGCGGGGAAGAAATGTTCCCGGATATGTTAGAGGCACTGCGCGGTGCAAAACATTTTATATTCCTCGAGTATTTTATCATTGAAGAAGGATATATGTTCAATACGATCCTTGATATTCTTGAGGAAAAGGCAAAGGCCGGAGTGGATGTGCGCTTTATCTATGATGATGTCGGCAGCATCAATTCTATTTCTTTTGGATATTATAAAAAGCTGCAGGAGAGAGGGATTCCCTGTGTGACATTCAATCCGTTTAAACCACTGATCTCTGTGGTGATGAACAACCGCGATCACCGTAAAATTTTTGTGGTGGATGGGTATATTGGATTTACAGGCGGTATCAATCTTGCCGATGAATATATCAATAAAGTCAAAAGGTTTGGATACTGGAAAGATACCGGAGTGCGGATTGAGGGAGAGGCAGTCTGGAGTCTTACGGCAATGTTTCTGGAAATGTGGAATTATATCAACCGTTCCACAGAAGATTACAGCAGATTCCTGCCGTCTGTTTACAGGGAGAAAGAATTTACCTCCGATGGCTTTGTACAGCCGTATGGTGACAGTCCGCTCGATAATGAAAACGTCGGAGAAAATATTTATCTGAATATCATAAACCGTGCGAAAAACTATGTGTATATTTTTACACCATATCTGATCATCGATCACGAAATGCTGATCTGTCTCTCAAATGCAGCAAAGAGCGGTGTGGATGTAAGGATCGTGACACCGGGTGTGCCGGATAAAAAGGCAGTATATCTTTTAACACAGTCTTATTATGAACCGCTTTTAAAGAATGGTGTGAAGATTTTTCAGTATACACCGGGATTTATCCATGCAAAATGCTTTGTCTGTGACGATGAGATCGCGACGGTCGGCAGTGTAAACCTTGACTACCGGAGTCTGTTTTTACACTTTGAATGTGGTGTATTTATGTACCGGTCTAAGGCAGTCATGCAGGTAAAGGAAGACTGCCTCAGGACATTTGAAGAGTCGGAGGAGATGGATGTTTCATTCTGCCGCAGACGAAGACTTCCGGTACGTATGGTTCAGAGCCTGATGCGTCTGTTTGCACCGTTGTTATAATATGAGAACAAATGTTCCGCACCATCAGATCAGTGATATGTAATAACAGAATGTTTCATGACATCAAATCAGTGATACACCGGACTCTGTATTTTTAAGGAACAAAATATAACAGGGTGCGGCAAAAATAATCTTTATAATCTGCAGCATCGACTGTATCCGCATATACAATATTGACACTGCCGATCGGCGTTCCATTTAGAGAATAGACCGCCTTCCCGGCAGTGTTTCCTTTTTTTACTGGTGCTGTCACATTTTCCGGCAGTTCGATGCTTTTGGTAATGCCGGTAAGATCACTTCCGTCTGTTGTCATGTATTGAAAAGGTCTTTGGTAAATGATGCCTACAGAATCCGCAAGGCCTTTTTTAACCGGGAGATCGTCTAACTTATCTTCGTGGCTGTCACAGTAAATCCTGCATTTCCCAAACCCATAATTCAAAAGAGTCGTGGCATCCGCAGAGCGTGACTTGATATCAGGAGCCCCCATGATGACGGCGATCAGTTCCATATCATCTTTTTTGGCGGTTGCGGAAATACAGTACATGGCAGTGTTGGTAAATCCGGTTTTTAAGCCGGTGGCATACTGGTAATGTTTGATCAGCTTATTGGTGTTCGTCAGACCGAACTCCGAGGAACCTTTTGCGGTAGTGTGGGTGATATTTTCCATCCAGATCGTGCAGTAATCATGGATTTTCGGGTATTTTGTGATCAGTTCGCGCGACATCAGTGCAATGTCATTGGCGCTGGTCATATGTCCGTCGGCATCTAAACCACAGCAGTTGACGAAATTGGTGTCATTCATGCCGAGTCCTTTTGCGCGTTCATTCATCATGCGGACAAATTCTGATTCAGAACCGGCAACATGTTCTGCCATGGCAACACAGGCGTCATTGGCGCTCGCAACACTGATACATTTGATCATCGTTTCGACTGTCTGGGTTTCACCCGGTTCTAAAAACACCTGGGAACCGCCCATGCTTGCTGCATATTCGGAGACGGTCACCGTGTCATCTAAGGAAATCTGTTTGGATGAGAGTGCATCAAAGATCAGAAGCAGCGTCATAATCTTGGTGACACTTGCCGGATGCCTTGCCTCGTGGGGATTTTTTTCGTAGACGACGGCACCGGTGAAAGCCTCCATCAAAATGGCGCTTGGTGCGGAGATATTTAAGTCTGCAGCAGGTGCAGTATCTGTCTGGGCAGCAGGAGACAGGGGGATGGTTACATTCGGAATGAAACAGGAAGATGCAGGAAGTACCGTGCCCTGCACAAGGAGATTGAGACCGAGCAGAATGGAAACCATGAATTTCAAGAATATGCCCTCCGTAGGGTTCTGTTATAATTTATTTTAGATGCGAAGGATGTACATTATGCATAAAAATCTTGAATTTTGCGGGAATCCACGGTAAAATCAATATTTGTGGAATGAGAGGGTATGACATAGATGGAATTAACTGTAAAACTTCAGGTGTTTGAGGGGCCGTTAGATCTGCTTTTACATCTGTTAGAAAAAAATAAAGTCAATATATATGATATTCCAATCGTGGAGATCACAAACCAGTATATGGAATATATTGCCGAAATGCGCAGACAGGACTTAAATGTGATGAGCGAATTTCTCGTGATGGCGGCGACACTGCTTGATATCAAATCAAAAATGCTGCTCCCTGCAAAAGAAAGCGAGGATGATGAAGAAGAAGATCCGAGAGCGGAACTTGTGCAGCAGCTGTTGGAATATAAAATGTATAAATGTATGGCATATGAACTCAGGGACCGTCAGATTGATGCGGAAAAAGTATGGTTTAAAGCACCGACAATCCCGCCCGAAGTTCTTGCATATGAAGAACCGGTTAATGTGAATGAACTGATGTCCGGGGTAACACTTGCGAGGCTGAATGATATTTTTCAGTCCATCATAAAGAAACAGGCGGATAAGATCGATCCGGTCCGTTCGAAGTTTGGAAGAATCGAGAAAGAGGAAGTGTCACTTTCTGATAAGATGACATATGTGGAAGAATACAGTCTGCATCACGGACATTTTTCGTTTCGGAGTCTTTTAGAAGCACAGTCCGGGAAAATGGAAGTGGTTGTGACATTTCTGGCAATATTAGAGCTGATGAAGATGGGAAAGATCGTTGTTTCCCAGGAATACACGTTTGATGATATAAAAATTGAATCAAAAATTGCGGCCTAGCTGTGTGACAGCAGAAATGAAATGGGATCTGTGTGGAATTTTTACACACCGGAATAGAGGGTTGGTATGGAAGAAAAAAAATATGAGGCAATCGTTGAGGCGATCCTGTTTACAATGGGAGAGTCTGTGGAATTAGAGCGTATAGCAAAAACACTGGAACTTGATACAGAACGGACAAAAAAGATCATAGAACATCTGATGCAGCGCTATGAGGATGACGGCGTCGGCGTTAAGATCATGGAACTGGACGGTTCTTATCAGATGTGTACGAAGGGCGAAATGTATGAATATCTGATGAAAATCGCAAAGCAGCCGAAAAAGCATGTGCTTACCGACGTTCTGCTTGAAACCCTTTCGATCATTGCCTACAAGCAGCCGATTACAAAGGCGGAAATTGAAAAGATCAGAGGTGTTTCCTGCGATCATGCGGTAAATAAGCTGGTGGAGTACAATCTGGTATGTGAACTTGGAAGGCTGGATGCGCCGGGACGCCCGCTGCTTTTTGGCACAACGGAGGAATTCTTAAGGAGTTTTGGCGTTCAGTCAATCGATGAACTTCCCGTGTTAAGTCCGGTCCAGGTAGAAGAATTCAAACAGGAAGCGGAAGCGGAAATGCATATGAAACTGGATATCTGATCTGGTTTCGTATGCTTTTTTTCACAAAAAATGAGCATTTTTTGCGTATTATATACATAAGGATTGATGAAATGCTTTTTTGGAGTCTGGTGTATGTGGAAAAAACTGCTGGCATGGATCCTTGTCACTGTGATCTTAACAGGATATGGGATACAGATCGTGGAGGCTTTTGATCAAAAAGAAAATGTGCGGATGGAGGAAGTGACAGAAAAGCCGGATCAAAATTCCCTGTATGCAAAAGCAGCTGTGCTTATGGATGCGGATTCCGGGAGTATCCTGTATGAAAAAAACGGGCACCAGGCGATGGCGAATGCCAGTACGACCAAAATACTGACATGTATCATTGCACTGGAAAACTGCGACCTGGACAGCGAAGTGACCGTGAGTACGCTTGCAGCGTCACAGCCGAAAGTTCATCTGGGTATGCGGGAGGGGCAGAAGTTTTATCTGAAAGATCTGCTGTACGGACTGATGTTGGAATCTTATAATGACTGCGCTGTGGCGATTGCAGAACACATTGCAGGCACGACGGGTGATTTTGCAAAACTTATGAACGATAAAGCAGAGGAGATCGGCTGTGAGGACAGTTATTTTATCACACCGAACGGACTGGATGCCAAAAATGAAAATGGCTTTCATCACACAACAGCGGCAGATCTTTCTTTGATCATGCGGTACTGCATCAAAACATCAGAAATGGCAGAGCAATTTCTTACAATCACAAGGGAAGGACAGTATCAGTTTTCTGATATAGATGGTAAAAACAGTTACACCTGCTGTAATCATAATGCATTTTTGCAGATGATGGACGGGGCATTGTCAGGCAAGACCGGTTTTACCGGTAATGCGGGATATTGTTATGTCGGGGCATTAAAACGTGATGACAGAACTTTTATCGTTGCACTGCTTGCCTGCGGGTGGCCGAATAATAAAACATATAAGTGGGCAGATACAAAAAAACTTATGCAGTATGGAATTTCCCGGTTCCGGAAAATAAGTCTGGATGAGATTGAACTGGACGCAGGGGAATATGCTCCGGTACAGGTGGTGGACGGACAGGGCACAAAGATCGGTGAAGAGGTAACAACAGAACTTGAAGTTGCGCCGGTGAAAGAAAATGTGGAACTATTGATTGAAAAAGACCAGGAAGTACACATAGAGTATCAATTATCCCGGAAACTTTATGCACCGGTAACGGAAGGAGATTTTATCGGTGAGATAACATACCTTCTGGGAGATGAGGTTCTGGCAAAACGTGTGGTCACAGTGAAGAATACGGTAAAAAGAATCGATTTTTGCTGGTGTGTAAAAAAAACAGCAGAATTATTTCCAATGTAAAAGCCCTAAATTCCTTGTATGCAAAAAAAAACTGTCAAAAAATTAACAATTCTCTTGAAAATTTGTCACTGACCATCTATAATTTATCCTAGCGGAATTTGTTATATTTTTACATTATTCACTATGTACCATGTCAAAAGATGTGGTAACAAACTTTATAGATGGAGGGCAAAAAGGATGAATAGTAGTAATGATAGCTTGGCAATGCAGCGTATTACCAAGTTAGTCGATGAGAACAGTTTTATGGAAATCGGTTCTCTCGTAACCGCAAGAAATACAGACTTTAATCTTGCAGACACAGATACACCGTCCGATGGTGTAATTACCGGACACGGTCTGGTGGATGGCAATCTGGTATTTGTATACAGCCAGAATGCAGCTGTATTAAACGGTACTATCGGAGAGATGCATGCAAAGAAGATTGCAGCCGTATATGACATGGCAATGAAAATGGGAGCACCGGTGATCGGATTTATCGATTGCGCCGGAATGCGTTTACAGGAATCTGTGGATGCGTTAAACGGATTTGGTGAGATCTACGCAAAGGAGGTTGCAGCATCCGGCGTTGTTCCGCAGATTTCCGCTATTTTCGGAAGCTGTGGCGGTGGACTTGCAGTAGTTCCTGCATTATCTGATTTCGCATTTATGGAGAGCAAAGGAAAAATGTTCATCAATTCCCCGAATGCGATCGAGGGTAACCGTATTGAAAAATGCGATACTTCTTCCGCAGAGTTCCAGAGTGAGAAAAACGGTTGTATCGATGCTGTTGGAACAGAGGATGAGATCATTGCAGAGATCCGCGAGTTAGTAAGCATCCTTCCTTTAAATAATGAAGGAGATGTATACACATCTGAGTGTCAGGATGATTTAAACCGTGCATGTGAGAACATGGCAGCCATGAAAGGCGATCCAAGATATTTATTAAGTGAGATCTCAGACGGACATGTATTCTTTGAAACAAAGAAAAACTATGCAAAAGATATGGTAACCGGATTTATCCAGTTAAACGGAATGACAGTCGGCGCTGTTGCAAACTGCTCAGAAGTTTACGATGAAGAGGGCAAAAAAGCAGAGGAGTTCTCCGGAGCTCTGACAGCAAGAGGATGCAACAAGGCAGCAGAGTTCGTTAATTTCTGTGATGCGTTCGAGATCCCGGTATTGTCTTTAACAAACGTAAAAGGTTATGCAGCTACTGTCTGTGCAGAAAAAGGACTTGCAAAAGCACTTGCACGCATGACAATGGCATTCGCTGATGCAACCTGCCCGAAAGTAAACCTGATCACCGGAAATGCAATCGGAAGCGCTTATGTGACAATGAACTCTAAAGCAATCGGAGCAGACTTTACATATGCATGGGAAGATGCAAAGATCGGTATGATGGATGGCGAGCTTGCAGCAAAGATCATGTACGCAGATGCATCTGCAGATGAACTTGCAGCAAAAGCAAAAGAATATGATGCATTACAGTCAAGTGTTATGACTGCAGCAAGACGTGGTTATGTAGATCTTATTTTAGATCCGGCAGACACCAGAAAGTACCTTGTAGATGCATTTGAATTATTATACACAAAATGTGCAGGTGTACCGGACAAGAAACATGGAACAAAATAGAAAGGTGAAGTTATGAAGAAAAAATTATCTCTTATGCTTTGTCTTTGCTTTATGGTTCTGGCAATGACAGCATGTGGAACGGATCCTAAGAGCGTTGATTATTTTGGTATGAGTTATTCTGATATCCAGGATAACATGGAGCAGACAGTATCTGCGCTTGTTTCGTTTTCAGATGAAGATATACAGAGTGGTGCAGAATATTATGACTCAAACGGAATGGATGCATTTGCCCACTTACTGACATCCTGGGGTGAAACAGTTTCAGATCTGGGTTCCTATCAGGGACTTGGAGATCTTACTGTGACAAAAGCACAGAAGACTGTGACTGCAGACCAGGTTTTACATTTCTCAGACAGAGATGTAGTTGTTTCTTATGTATATGAATACAATTACGAGACAGAAGCACCGGAACTTACAGATGCAAGTGCAGATCTTGTGTATTCACTTGGCGAGAAAATGGAAAAAGCCGGTATGAATACATTGATGGGAATGGGAACCGTATTTGTAGTTCTTATCCTGATAAGTCTGATCATCAGCTGCTTTAAAGTGATTCCGTATTTACAGAACAAAAAAGCAAATGCTGGTGCGAAGAAAGATGTGGCAGATCCGGTTGTAGAACAGATCGAGCAGCGTGAGGAGACATCCCAGCTTACTGATGATTTAGAACTGGTTGCAGTTATTTCTGCAGCAATCGCAGCGGCAGAAGGAACATCAGCAGATGGATTCGTAGTACGTTCTATCCATAGAAGATAGGCGAAGCAGACAAGTTATAATAAATATATGTCGTAAAAAAGTAATGATCACAGGAGGATGATTCAATGAAAAGCTATACAATTACCGTAAATGGAAATGTTTATGATGTTACTGTAGAAGAGAATGGTGCTGTAAGTGCACCGGCAGCAGCACCGAGACGTGCAGCAGCTCCGGCTCCGGCAGCAGCTCCGAAGGCAGCAGCACCGGCAGGTGGCGCAGGCAATGTTAAGATCGAAGCAGGTGCAGCAGGAAAAGTATTTAAGATCGAGTCTTCTGTTGGCGCATCTGTAAAGAAAGGTGACACAATCTTAGTTCTTGAAATCATGAAAATGGAGACACCGGTTGTTGCTACCGAAGATGGTACAGTAGCAAGCATCAACGTAAGCGTTGGTGACATGGTAGAAGCAGGTGCATTACTGGCAACTTTAAACAACTAATTTTAGGAGGATAACAATGAGTTATTTTACTGAGACAATGGGCAACCTCCTTCATCAGACTGCCTTTTTTAACCTGACATGGGGAAATTTCGTAATGATCTTAGTTGCATGTATTTTCCTGTATCTGGCAATTGCAAAAGGGTTTGAACCGTTGTTACTCGTTCCGATCGCATTTGGTATGCTTCTGGTAAACATTTATCCGGATATCTTTGCAGCTCCGGAACAGATGAGTAACGGTGTCGGTGGTTTATTCCATTATTTTTATACCTTAGATGAATGGTCAATCCTGCCATCCCTTATTTTCCTTGGCGTTGGTGCGATGACCGATTTTGGACCTCTGATCGCAAACCCGATCAGCTTCCTTTTAGGAGCAGCAGCACAGTTTGGTATTTTCGGCGCATATTTCCTTGCAATCCTGATGGGATTCAATGATAAAGCAGCAGCAGCCGTTTCTATCATCGGTGGTGCAGATGGTCCTACTTCCATTTTCCTTGCTGGAAAACTTGGACAGTCCGGTCTTATGGGTCCAATCGCTGTAGCAGCATACTCTTACATGGCATTGGTGCCGATCATTCAGCCGCCAATTATGAAGTTATTTACAACGAAAAAAGAACGTGCGATCAAGATGCAGAACTTACGTCCGGTATCCAAACTTGAGAAAATCTTATTCCCAATCGTGGTAACCGTTGTTGTATGTCTGATCCTTCCGACAACAGCCCCGCTCGTTGGTATGTTAATGCTTGGTAACCTGTTCCGTGAGTGTGGTGTGGTTCGTCAGTTATCTGAGACAGCATCTAATGCATTGATGTATATCGTAGTTATCTTACTTGGTACATCTGTTGGTGCATCCACAAGTGCAGAGGCTTTCTTAAATGCAACAACTTTAAAGATCGTTGCACTTGGACTGATTGCATTTATGTTTGGTACAGCAGCCGGAGTATTGTTCGGTAAATTACTTTGCTTCATTACAAAAGGCAAGATCAACCCACTCATCGGTTCTGCCGGTGTATCCGCAGTTCCTATGGCTGCGCGTGTATCACAGAAAGTTGGTGCAGAGGAAGATCCTACGAACTTTTTACTTATGCATGCAATGGGACCAAACGTTGCCGGTGTTATCGGTACAGCAGTAGCAGCCGGTGTATTCATGGCAATCTTTGGAATTTAATCAGACGGCAGAACAAAAACAGGTTCGCTGTATAAGGAGGAAAAAATGGCTGAAGTTGTTAAAAAACCTTTAAAAATAACAGAGACAGTACTGCGTGATGCACATCAGTCTCTGATCGCAACAAGAATGACAACAGAGCAGATGCTTCCAATCGTAGATAAGATGGACAAGGTTGGATACTATGCTGTTGAGTGCTGGGGAGGCGCTACTTTCGATGCATCCCTTCGTTTCTTAAAAGAGGATCCATGGGATCGTCTTCGTAAATTAAGAGATGGCTTTAAAAATACAAAATTACAGATGTTATTCCGTGGACAGAATATCTTAGGATACCGTCCATATGCTGATGATGTAGTAGAGTATTTCGTACAGAAATCCATCGCAAACGGAATTGATATCATCCGTATTTTTGACTGTCTGAATGATCTTCGCAATCTTCAGACAGCAGTAAGCGCATGTAACAAAGAAAAAGGACATGCACAGGTGGCTTTATCTTATACACTCGGTGATGCTTATACCTTAGATTACTGGACAGATATGGCAAAAAGAGTAGAGGATATGGGAGCTGACTCTGTATGTATCAAAGATATGGCAGGACTTTTAGTTCCTCAGAAAGCAGACGAACTGGTTCGTGCGATCAAAGATGTGATCGATATCCCGTTAGAGTTACATACACACTATACATCCGGTGTTGCTTCCATGACATACATGAAAGCAGTAGAGGCAGGATGCGATATCATTGATACAGCAATGTCTCCATTTGCACTTGGAACATCCCAGCCGGCTACTGAAGTTATGGTAGAGGCATTCAAGGGAACCGAGTTTGATACAGGTTTAGACCAGAACAAACTTGCTGAGATCGCTGATTACTTCCGTCCGATGAGAGAGGAAGCATTAGAGAGTGGTCTGATGAACCCGAAAGTATTAGGTGTAAACATCAAGACTTTATTATACCAGGTACCGGGTGGTATGTTATCCAACCTGATCTCCCAGTTAAAAGAGCAGGGGAAAGAGGACAAATACGAGGAAGTACTTGCAGAAGTACCGCGTGTTCGTAAAGATCTTGGTGAGCCGCCGCTTGTTACACCTTCCTCACAGATCGTTGGTACACAGGCTGTATTCAACGTATTAATGGGTGAGCGTTACAAAGTAGCGACCAAAGAGACGAAAGATGTTCTCCTTGGAAAATACGGTCAGACTGTAAAACCGTTCAATCCGGAAGTTGTTGACAAAGTATTAGGCGATGAGAAGAAGAATGCAATTACCTGTCGTCCGGCAGATCTGTTAGAGCCAGAGCTTGACAAGATTGAAGCTGAGATGAAACAGTGGAAACAGCAGGATGAAGATGTATTATCTTACGCATTGTTCCCACAGGTTGCAACTGAGTTCTTCAAATACCGTGAAGCACAGCAGAAAAAAGTAGATGCAACAATTGCAGATACAAAGAATGGTGCATATCCGGTATAATTAGAATATGATTGATGAAATGCCACGGCAGTATTTTAGGATGCTGCTGTGGCATTTTTTGTTTTGCTGAAATATTGCTTTTTACAAAGAAAAGAATTAGAATCATCCTATAAATGATAAAGGATATAAGAAAATGGAAAATTTTGAACGGAAAACGTCGCCGAAAAATGGCATAGATACAGAAAACTGGTTTATAGAAAGTTATCGCAGATATAAAGGTCATCCGATACGGATTCTGATAGCACTGTACAAAGGAAATTATCATAAATTTGTTATGGCAGTTATCTGTTTTTTTATAAAGCATGCATGTGTGTGGGTACTTCCAATCATAACTGCAAATATCATCAATGATGTGACACAGAAGAATCCTGATACTGTGAGAAATATCTGGATCAGTGCAGCCCTTGAGATTGGTTTGATCGCACTTAATATACCAATGAATTATCTGTATACATCATATAAAAGCCTTGCAACACGTTACGCAGAAACAGGACTTCGTAAGGCATTGATCCGGAAACTTCAGCAGTTGTCGATCGCCTACCATGTGGAGACACAGTCTGGAAGGCTGCAGTCTAAGATTATGCGTGATGTGGAGGCGGTGGAGACACTTTCCACACAGATGTTCTTAAGCATTTTAAATATTGCACTGAATATCGGGGTTGCGCTGGTGGTCACAGCATCAAAAAGTAAGATCGTTTTTGTATTTTTTCTGTTGACAACTCCGGTTGCGGCAATCACGATGGTTTCGTTCCGCTCGGTCATGAAAAAAAGAAATACGGAATTTCGAAAAGAAATGGAAGAAACATCTGCGCGTGTGATGGAAATGGTGGAACTTGTCCCGGTGACAAGGGCACACGCATTGGAGGACGAAGAAGTACATAAGATGAGCGGACAGCTTTTTACAGTGGCGGAAAAGGGATATAAACTGGATCTGGTACAGGCATTATTTGGTTCAGTCGGATGGGCGGTATTCCAGGTGTTTCAGGTCGTCTGTCTGGCATTTACCGGCTATCTTGCGTTGCGTGGACGCATTATGGCGGGAGATATCACACTTTACCAGAGTTATTTTGCAACGGTGGTCAATCAGGTGTCTGCAATCGTTACATTGCTTCCGACAATCGCGAAAGGCATTGAATCTGTCAATTCCATTGGTGAGGTGCTCCTCTCAGAGGATGTGGAGCAGAATGAGGGGAAAAAGCAGTTAGAGGACGTAACTGGCATATTTGATTTTGAAGATGTTTCCTTTCATTATAAAAACAGTGACAAACCGGTGTTAAATCACCTGAACCTGCATGTAAAACAGGGGGAGACGATCGCATTAGTCGGGGAGTCAGGTGCAGGAAAATCGACTGTGTTAAATCTTGTGATCGGCTTTCATTTGGCGGACGGAGGGAAGGTCCTTTTAGATGGTAATGATATGAGGAAAATAGATCTGCGTACATACAGAAAACATCTTGCCGTTGTACCACAGACATCCATATTATTTTCAGGGACTATACGTGAAAACATTACTTACGGAAACGAACATGTTTCGGACGAAGAATTAGAACGTGTCATAAAGGCGGCAAATCTTACGGATCTGATGGAGAGTCTTCCAAATGGGGTTGATACCATGGTAGGAGAACATGGAGGAAAACTTTCCGGTGGACAAAGACAGCGCATTGCGATTGCGCGAGCACTGATCCGTGATCCGGAGGTGATCGTACTCGATGAGGCTACGTCTGCTTTAGACAGTATTTCTGAAAAACTGATACAGGAAGCTTTGGAAAATCTGACGAAGGGGAGGACGACATTTATTGTGGCACACCGGCTGTCAACAATTCGTGATGCAGATAAGATTGCCGTTCTTGCGGACGGACATTGTGTGGAATATGGTACGTTTGAGGAACTGATGGCACGAAAAGGTGAATTTTACAGAATGAAAATGATTCAAAGCTGACAAAAAGGAAAAGTTTTGATATAATAGAAATGTTGGTGTGCAAAGGCACATCATAAATTGCAGACGGTGTCATAAAATGACAGGAACGAGGGGTTATGGGCAGTAAGAATGATTTGAGTAATCGGATCAACGAGTCATACAGTAAATTGAGCAAGGGACAGAAACTGCTTGCCACCTATATCACAGATAACTATGATAAGGCAGTATTTTTGACGGCGGCAAAATTAGGTGAGGTGGTCGGAGTCAGCGAATCCACGGTTGTGCGCTTTGCCATGCATCTTGGATACCGGGG
>ERZ772878.851-NODE-851-length-20899-cov-46.6563_pt1 | contig 20899 bp, 19 predicted proteins | sample MGYA00580578_ERZ772878 | MGnify/ENA primary metagenome ERZ772878 (study PRJEB29015, sample SAMEA2737686) | human gut metagenome | biome: human gut; feature: human-associated habitat; material: faeces | place: China | collected 2012 ...
TGGAGCACCTCAAAAACACCATCATACACTAAATCAGTAAGTTGGCAGCATCACCCCCTCATCATTGATAAGATTGGACATCTCTTTCAACATGAGAGTCATTGAAGCTTTCGACCAATTTAGCGGAATGATAGGGCTTGGCGCTTCATGCAAAGTTCCCGACTTGTGGATATAGTTATAGCTTTCGGGAAGTGCCATTTCTGGTACGCTCCTGCCATTTGCACCAATCATATTCTCGCCTGTTATTTGGGCCAATGATCTATTCATAAATTGCACTGAGTCATTCAAATACTCTTCTTTTCTTGATTCTTTATAAACAATTGCTGCTGATTTTGCATACCATGAGTCAAAAAACCATTCTGCTTCTGTTGATGGAATGAAGCTCTTTTCTCTTTTCACATGTGAATTTTGATCGGTATCGGTTTTAATATCATTGAACCAAAAATTTGCCGACTGATAATTATCCTTCTCGTATCTTTTTATACCATACGGACCTGCTAGTTTTTTAACTATTTTTAGAACCTGCTCTTTTCTTCTGGTGTTTATCTTTGCAAGATTTGCAGGATAAATAACATTAAGTAAAGCCGCATCGGCTTCTCTGTAATGTTTATCTTTTTCCAGATAACCTGGGGATTCTCCCCCTAAATCAAGCTGTAACGTTATTCTTTCATAACCTTTATCTATGAGGTGGTTCAACCTCGTTGTTGAAAGAGGTTCATCCAGTTCATTGGCTTTAGCTTCGCGTAGTAAATCAGAGACAAAAACAGAGTCTTTCTTCGAGAGTAAGTTCGACAAACGTTCCAGTCCAGAGGTCACCAGTGCAACGGAAGATGTGTTTAATCGGGCATCTTCTTCCCATGCTCCGGAATCTTCCATAACATAGAAATTGGCTTTATCCAGATAAGCAATCAGCAGCGCAACCGATTTTAATCGGTCACCTTTTTGCCAATCTTCAGCGTTAATTGTACCAGTGTCGATTGCTTGTATAAGGAGATCAAGATAAAGACCTAACGCATCATTTTGTTTATGGTTCCACAGCTGCGGCTTGCCTTCTTCCTGCACATCTGCCATCACGGGGGAGTTGCTGTCAAATCGGATATGCACAGCATTCATTTGCCCGGGAACTCCATCCAGTCGTTTGGGGTTGCTAATGACGTCCTGCATCCGCTTAATCTGGTCGGGCGTAGACATATAATCCCACAGGGTGAGCAGAACCTTTTTTGCGGCTACACTATTTCCCTGATCTGATACTAATGCCATATAGCCCCATAAACTATCCCTCAGCCAGACAGCATCATAGTGGGTTTCTGCCGCTGTTTTGTCATCTTCGAAAGTAGAAGCAAGAATAAATGTTCCCCAGGGTTTCTCCGTCAACGTTAACTTTCGTGTGTTTTCTGTTAATGTTAACAACCCTTGAATTTCGTCTTTGGTATAGTGGCTCTTTATTTCATTTTTTAATTTGGCTGAGTGAATCAGAAGACGATAATTAGGGTACTTATCTGGATTTAACGATAAATAACTTTTATCTGTTGCTGCCCCCGTGGAATTAAGAATGTTAAATACAGATTCACTCGTCACTTCTGCCCCTGTCGCCTGGCATGTGCCGCACGAAAATATACCAGCGAGCAGAAGAGTTAATGCAGATTTCCCTTTCATAAAATATTCCATCAATCGTTTGTTAAAAGCGTAGATAACCACTTATTTAACAACTTGAAAATAAGGTGTTTTACCTGGGTTGTTACAAAAGGATTGCATTGCGTAAACGCTTTTTATTTACAACAAAATGGGGAAATATTACGGCGATTGCGAAAAGTCTGAAGCGATTGAATTAAGATAATATAGAAAATCAGATACAGCAAAAATGGCAGATTGATGAGGTGAAGATAAATTGGAGCGGGCGAAGGGAATCGAGGAAACCCATAATAACCTGCTGTAAAATAAAGATTTTGTGATCAATCATAGGTAACTGATTACGTGATAATAGAGGATCATTATCGTGTCGATCAAGAGCCAAGCATACTTATTTAAGAGAAAAGATGGGATCTGGATGTTTCAGATTTTTGTTCCTAAATACTTACGCCATCTTTACCCTTACAAGTTGTGGAGAAAAAGCACATCTACACGAGATCTAAATGAGGCGAGAAGATTCAGAAACCATCTGTTATTAGAATGGGAGGAACTAAAGCGGAAACATAATCCTGATAACCCCGAAAGGAGGTTACAAAAAGCTATTGAATCCTTACATTCAGAGGCAAGGGCCAATAAAAACACGCAAAGAGCCGTAAAACGCGGTTATGCATCGCCTTCCCTATGCTTAATACGTGACGAATACGCCGAATGCTACAGAGAGCGTCGTTCATACTCAACACTACAGAAATCAGCAAGGGCCGTTGAGCTATTTTTACAAAGCATTCAGAAAGATGATATTCATATTGAGAAAATAGGCAGACGGCTTGTAACAGTATTCTTAGATGACCAGAAGCAACGAGGAGCAGCCGATCAATCTCGTCAAAACTGGCTTACATGCTTAGGATCGCTCTATGAATTTGCTAAACGCCGTTATGACGGAATACCAGACAGTAACCCTTTTCACGGTCATAACCTCGAAGCACGTCGCACAATCGAGAGTTATCAACCGTTTACACCTGAACAAATGCAAAAGCTACTTGATGCAGCGGAGCCGGAGATCAGAAATATTATTTTAATGGGCTTGTTTTCAGGATGCAGATTAGACGAACTGGCAAGCCTGAAAAAGTCAGAGGTTGTAACTGTGGAAGGAATACGCTGTTTTTATATCAGCAAGAGTAAGACTAAAGCAGGGATCAGACACGTTCCGATACATTCGAGACTATCGATTATTGTCGATGAATATTTAAATCATAATTATGGTGAATATTTGTTCCCTCACTCGAACAAAGTAAAAAGAATCGACGGCAAGAAAGGCCCGTTCTATTCTCAAGCATTCTCACGTTTACGTCGTAGCGTCTTGCCAATCGCTACAGATAGACAATGCTTTCACAGCTTGCGCGGGATGTTTATCACTTGTCTTGATCGTGCCGGAGTTAGCGAGACCAGGATCGGCAGTATTACGGGCCACACTGAGCAAAAAGCCAAAACAGAAGCCTTTCGCACCTACTCACAAGGGGCAAGCATTCCAGAATTAGCTGAATATGTAGAATTAGTAAGATATGAATTAAATATTGATTTTAAGGCGTAAAACAACGCCATAGACGTAATAAAGAGGCTTCAATATAGATTGATGCCTCTTTTATGATTATCTCGTTATAGAGCGTTTCATAGGTGTTTAAGGCTATTGTTTAAATACTGGCGTTACAACGTCTTGCCCTGGGCTTTTTTGATTTTTCTGTTCTGTTGTATTTACCTGCATTTTAACCTGACCTCCTACAGATTTATTTGGTGCTGTTTTTACCGCAATTGCGCTTGTAGTTGCTTTAGAGACAAGACGGATTTGCTCAAAATCAAGAGTAAACAATAGGCTTTCGCTTGCTTCTTCTTCGTAAGACATGCCAACTAACACAACGTTGTCATAATTTTTTAACTCAGTGACAAGTAGGAAAGGTTGGCGACTGTCCATCAACTGATTTAGGTATTCAAGCATAAGCATACGTCGATTGCCGTTAATTCCCGCATTCTTAATCATATCGGGATTGAGCTTCAATACGGTTTCAGAGATACGCCCTTGTAATGTGAACTTGTTATTCCGTATTTGAACATGATCACTAACTTCTGATCCTGATTCGACGGCATAGCTTGTAACGTCCGCATTTCTGCTAACTTTCGTCGATTCCACGCTATCAAATGATAATGCCTGGTAGTCATTGTAAGCAGCATTTGCACCACTGCCGAGATTAGAGGTAATGATCGCAAAGCCGTTACCCCCTTTGGTTGTTCTACCGTTGCTATCGTTGCTTGTGCTGTTGATTTTCGCCTCAGTCGGGCGACCAATGGTTAACGGACCCATTGCCATAATTTGTAATCCTTATTTAAGGGGGCTAAACCGCCCCACAGTGATGATTAATAGGTTGACCCGCCTGACATAACACCCAGCGTTAATAGCTTGCTAAACTCAGCGGAAGATGCCTTTGATTTGAAGTCGATAAATTCGCTCAATCGTCCGGTGTCTGATTCGATAGTTAGCGGCACTTCTGCATTTACTTGTAATTCTGGATTGAAGTTAATAACAGGTGCAAAGGTGTAAGAAGGAGCCTTGAAAGCTTGTTGTGCTGCACTCTGTTTCAGATTTGCAATGTTTTGTCCTTCGAGACTGTATTGATTTACAGCCTGCGCCCCACCTGCCGTTTCTTCTGGCATAAACCAGCTTTTAATAGTGTTAACCAGGGAATTGCTGTTATCTGGCTTAGTTGTTCCGGTGCCAGCGCCTTTATATTGATCAGGAGTGAGATTAGAAAGATTCTGCTTCATTCCTTCGTTAGATAGTGGCGGTGCATCACCTAAATTCTTCTGAATAGCTGCCGTCTTCTCGTCGTTTTTCATCAGCCAGTTGATTGCTTTCATTACAGCGTTAACCAATCCGCCGATAGCCTCGCCTAATTTGGTAAACATTGGCAGCATTGCAACCATGCTCTTTTTAAACTCTTCAATCACTTTCGGATCAAGAGATTTCATAAAGCCATCAACAAAGGCGATCCCTTGTGAGTCAGAAAGCCCACTAAGTGCATTATTCAGTTCACGGAATTTAATAACGCTTTCCTGTTGTGCCTGCGTTACCCAGCGCCCTGATTCTCGTTGTTCTCGTGCTGATTGTTCCACTTCTTTAGCGGAGCGTGTCCAGTATTTAGAGGTGAGCATCAAATCATCAGCCAGATCTTCCAGACGACTACCGATTTGTGCATCTGAATAGCCTTTAGCTACCATTCCCTGAACTGCTTTACTAACCAGACCAGCCGGATTATCAGCAAAGTCTTTTAGATCCTTTTTAGTTAGGAATCCTTCATTCATTAAAGTATTGATGCCGCTATCGCCGCCCTTCCATTCGCCTTTCCCTGTTTTCTTATCGACTACATATTCAGCCTCGTCATAAGATTTGGTTGCACGTTCACGCACATCTTTACCGATGGCATCTAGTATTTTTCTGCGTCCCTGATCACCCTGGAGGCTATCGATCCCGTTGTCATATGCCCAACGCTCAAGATTATTAAGTAAGTTGTAATCAACTCCACCAAGCCTTGCACGTTGGATTAATTCCCCTTCTGTTTCAGCATTCGCAAAGCTATTAGCCATAAATTCAGAGGCTTTGCTCATAGCCATATACGTAGCGCCAGCGCCTAAGCCACCCAGCATAACAGCCGCAGCACCGCCGCCAATACTCCCGCTACCCTTAACAGGTGCATAGGCTTTAGCGTGAGCGTTACGATTGCCATTAATCTTACGTTGTTGCTGTTGTAGGCGTTTCATTTGGCTATTCATACGTGCCAGACTAATAGCGCCTCTTTCATATTGGAGGGCAATTTCTCTAGCCTGTGCAATAGCTTTATATTGTTCCGCTACAGAAAGACGGTGCATTGCACTAATGCTTGATCCAACGTCTAAAAGCTTTAATTCTGCCTTCTCTTTGCGTGCTGCCAGGGCTTTTTGTTCTCTTGCAACTACACGTTGAGCGGCTAATTGTGCTTTAGCATTAGCTTTATCAGCCTGTGCTTGCTTTTTAGCAATATCGTCTACGTCTTTTTTTGCTCTAGCGGTTGATTGTTTATGTGTCTTAACACGCAATTCTATATCTTTCACCGCCGCCATTTGTTTACGAAGTTTTTCTACTTCTGCTTTTGCTTTCTCTAATGATGGTCGGTTAACTTCGAAGGTGACAACGTTTGACAAGCGGCTGATGTTTAGCTCTAACATGTTAATTGTTTCCCTGTATTATGATTGTTGTTTATTATTGTTTTTTAGAACAGTAGTATGTAATTGCTTCAAAAGTGCTGCATCCAGTCTGAAACACACGCTGCCGCACATTATTTGCATCAATTGAAAGCATTCTGCATAAGGCACTGACATTGATTATTGAGTCATCGCTAATAGCTGCCAGTTCTTTTACAGATTTAAGAATTAATGCCTATGAATTTTCTGTATTCATTGGTTTTCTCTCACATATATATATTTTTATTTGGGTTTGTAGACAGTAGAAAAACAAAAAGGGCAAGAGACAGCGCATATTTTGCTTATATGATTATCCCTTACCCTTATTGCCCCGATTATTTCCAGACGTAGGGGAACGTCTTTAACACTTTTTACGCTACTGTGATCTGCACAGAGAAGCCAACACCGTGGTTAACCACAAGCGAGCTATTCTCGGTCACTACGTGCACTGCGTCGCCGCGATTCGATTCGAAAGCATAGCTGTAATACTCTTTAGCGCCTTGAGACAGCAGATCGAATGAACTGGAAGGCGCACCAAAAATAGCTTGGTAAACACCTGCCCCCTTAGCAAGTTTAGGAATAGCTACAGCGTCAGCGGTCATATGTGCCAGCAGCAGCGGATCAGTCACTTTGATCAGGTCAATGTTAGTTCCTGGAATGGTGAAAGTAGTTACACCAGGCAGCAGAGAACGCACATTAAACACCACGTTTGCATCGTCTACAGGGCTTGCATACTGGAACGCATTAACCATGCCAACGCTGTAACGAATAGCGTTGAATGCCGCAGGTTTACAGAACACAACAACACGCTCAATGGTTGCAGCCTGGCTTTGTGCCTTAGCAATCATATCCGTATGCATCTGATCAAATTGCTTGAATACGGTCATTGTGTTGGTGCTGGATGCGTCAACGGTTGCAGTCATTGGAGACACACCGAACAGAGTGCTGTAGTCGATCAGAACATCGTCAGTTTTCGGGGTATGTGTCTTGCCAGAGAACAGAGAAGCCGCGAGGATGCTTTCTTTAGTGCGCTGGAATGCAACATTGTGTTTAGCGATATATTCCGCATACAGATCCGGCAGTGTTTCTTCAATAGAGCTTCCGGCTTTGCGTTTGCCTTGCACGTCCTGCGGTTTGATCAGGTCTTCACGCAGGAAGTAAGGGATTTCAATCAGCCATTCTTCCCCGTTCTCACGCTTAGTAACGTTATGCTCAGAGCTAAAACGGCTTGTAGGATGGTTGAACAGAGATTCATTGCTCTCGATAAGCTGGGAAACAGCCACTTTGTGACTTTCTACAGGCACAGGATCAGTAAAATCCAGAGTAGACAGTAGGTAATTGCGTGAGTCGTTTAATTCGAACAGTGGAGCAAGATCAACCACTTCATTTCCGATAATCATTATTATTTATTCCTTCTTAAGATGTGAAAACAGAGTGGAAGCCTTCAAGCTGGAAGCCTTTAGCAGCGAGAGCTGCAATAGCAGCTTCTTTTACAGCGCCTTCGGCATTCAGGGCATCAGCTTTGATGCAAACGAGTCCGGCATTAGCACGAAGCACGTTAACTGTTTTATTTGAATCAGCAGTTACGAAGTCAGACACAACGACAAGAACATCAGCGCCGCTAACATATTTAGCGCCGGATGAATCAATGAGGTCGCCGCACGTTACATCTTGTGCAAGTGCTGCAAATTTTTTGCTTTCTACAGCCGCGTAAGGGTCGGTTGCATAGCTCACTACGTCAGTGATGCTTTTACGATGTGGGAAAACATCGCTTAATTTTAAAATAGCCATTATTTTTCCTTAGATTGTTTGATTTGTTGAGCTTTAGCATTAATCAAATCTTGGTGAGATGGTTTATTGCTTTCAGCCTTATAAAGACGTTCACACTGTTTCTTTAATTCTGTGGGAGTGATGCCAAGCGCGTAGGCTGTAGCATTCAACACATCTTCAGTTAGTGTTAACTTTTCATTGCCATATTTCAGGATAATTTCTTGTTTCATTTATATAACGATTCCATTATGTTGGAATTTAATAAATCTCCCAGGCTATAAGAGGTTCAATCTGACAATAGCGAGGGGGATTTATTAACGTGTCGGGCAATACACAGCGATAAGTAAAACCTTGAGGAGGTTTTAAACGTATCTCTAAGAATGCTTATTAAACATGCTTAAAGATAGGTTTAAAGGGTGAACAGATATTCCTGAAAACATGCTCTTAGGAAAACATGCGGAATCAATCAGGAATATCTATTCGGGGCGCGGTGGCCAACCGCTATCTTTCATGGTGTGGATGCACCAGTCAGATTTTAAGGAATCACTATTCCAATCTACTCACAGATTAAATTTTTAATAAGGATTAACTACACCAACAGTAATCTACCGTTTCAGAAAATCGTTTTTACAACCAAAGATTATAGATCCGCATTCTATAAAACTAGTTTTGCTATCAATATTTCCAAAGTTTATTGCACCATTCTTAACTAAACTCTCTCTACTTGCGGCTAACGCTATGCAGATGATAGTTTTTTGACAACAACTTAATAGATTATTCTGTTACTAACTTCTGTCATTAAATAAGAGTTTAATGATGTTAGTAAATAGTTATAAAATATAACTATCAGTGTAAGGCTCTTTAATGTTTTCGGACAAAATAAGGAGCTTTAGGATAAGCATAGATGAAAAATAAGAGCGGGAAGGGCAAGGAGATAACACCTACCCGCTTTTATCAAAATTAAGCACAATGCCTAACAACATTCATCAACACAACGTAGAAACAATCAACAATCAAAGAGGGAGTTATGATTATTCTAAAACTTCTTGAGAGATGGAAGGTAATATTTGTTAGAGGTTAATGCCACTCAACCCTTGAGGCTATCACCTTCCATATGCAGGGATTTATGACAGTAGAAGGATTAACACCAGTCAAAACCTTTTTATCTACCCCTAATATCATTATATAATGAAATCGTTATAAATGCAAATGATTTTCATTGTCATTTAGAGAAAATAGCACTTTTTGCTAAATCATCTACTAATTGCTGAATCTCTTCACTTGCAGCCTTTAACGTGCTGGCGGTGTCTGTGATGGTTTGAGTACACAGCCTGACATCGTCCTTAGATAGCTCTAAATCGCTCACCAGAGAGATGAAATCGTCAAGGCTTACATTCACCTTCATTAAGCTACTAACGCATTGAGAGAGCGTGTAATCGCATAAATCTGAATAGGCTTGATTGATACGTGTCTGTAGGGCGATCATCCGATCCGAAAGAGTGTCCATAACTTCCAGAATGTTGTCTGTCATTGTGCAATCTCTCCTTGATCTGCTGATTCCATCTCTTGCTGAATCTGTTTAGCCTTGTTTAGTGCAATCTGTAGCGGTATACGATAGGTTGCAATGTCATCCAGCACATCATCAAGCAAGGCAAAATCATTTTCTTCTTTTGCTCGTTCAGCCAGTGAAATAAACACTTCTGCAAGTTGTTTTGCTTCTTTAAAAAATGTTGTTTCTAATAGTTGATAGTTAATCATTATTTTTCCTTTTTCGATTATTTTCATTGGGCGCTTATACATACTCCCATCATTTTATTAGTTAGAACGTTTGTTAGAAGCTAATGTATCTTCTAAATGAGCCATCAGATCGACTTCCGATGCACCACCTACACAATTATTGAAAGCGTTAAATCCCAAAAAATGATGATAGGAGCTAAACCCTAAAAGCTGCCAACGTTTCAGAGTGCCATCAGAAATGATAGTTTGTTTTCTTGTTCTTGGGCGAAAGTAAACGCCTGGCATTGACTGGATTATTTCTAATTCTTCATCGCTTAATTCAGGGGATTCTGTTTCAAGAATAAAGATTATCTCTTCCCCTGGAATTTTGTTGGTGTGTTGGTGACGTTGTCTTTTTGAATTGAAGTTACTGTTTTTTTCAATACGTTTTAAGTTGTTCTTTTTCTTTCTTCCCATTTTCCCTCTTTTTATGTGGATTATAAAAAACTTAATGCCATTGTTACGATGAATATCGCCATAAATGCACTTGCCATATGTATTGCCCGATCTGTTGTTACTGATTGTTTGTGATGTTATAAATCATTTATTCTCCTTAGAATGGTATTGAATCGTATATTTCACTTTTTTCTCTTAGATATATTATCAGATCGTGAAAAGCCTGTTTCTCAAGATAGATATTCTTTGAATCTAATGCACGTTTTACAAAATCTTCTGTTTCTTCGTGCGGTGGTTTCTTCTTATCAAGGGAAAGAAGCCAAGTAAAAATTTCGGGCCGCTCAGGGAACGCTGATTCCTGTGTTTCTTCTTCAATGATGATTTCTGAAACGTTCAATATTTCATTAGATTCGTTTTCTTTCTCAGAAGGATCAGGTAGTGATGATTCTCCTTTTGGAATATCAAGCACTCGATAAAGGTTAGAGCTTCCTGGTCGTGCATCTTTTATAATTAATCCCATTTCGAGCAATTTCTTAACCCTTTCTTCTGCTGCTCTTGGTGTTATGCCAAAAACATCGCCTATCTTAGCGTAAGAGGGAAATGCACGATCAAACCCTCTCAAATAGCAGTAAAGGTTTTTAGCACTATCTGTAAATTTATGCCCGTTTACTTGGCTTATTTTTAGAATCCACATAGGAACTTTTACAAATTGTTCTTCATTAATCATTAAAAATCTCCTTGATGTAATCACGCTCTACGGCGCTACTATGGTGATAAAAATCACTTGCTTTTGTTTGAGAGTGTTTCAGCCTCTCTTTTCAACATATCAAGAATGTAATCTGTAACAGTGATACGTTTACTTCTGGCTTCTTTAAACAACACCTGAAATACTTCATCAGGAATATGAAAGCAAGTGCGTGGTTGTCTTTTCTTTTCTGTAGTTTCGCTCATAGTTTTCTCCTTCTCCTGTTATTATTCTTTCTCTGCCTTACGCAGTTCATCAATAATTTTTAGTGCATCGTCAAAGCATTTTTCACGCTCTGGATAACCACAGCGTCGCGCTGTGTTCCTGTTCATCCTTACTTTAAAACGATTAATCTCACCACGTTTCCAGGCTTCAACTACATCCTGTGGAGTAAAATATTTCATTAATTAGCCTCCTTATTCTATTTGGTTAAAAGAAAAAACACCTTGCAAGCCTTGTTGGGCTTCAAAGTGCGGTGCATTGGTTTAATTACTTAGAGGATAAGAATGTTTTCTGTCCCTAATATTACTTTACCACGACTAAAAGCTTTTGTCAACCCCTAGCCATAAAAATATTGATCATTTTCAGTGTGTTATAATTTTTCTTAGCAATTCGTGCTCTTACGAGTGCTCCTATTCTTCCTTATTCTCTAAAACGCTCTAAAACGCCCTCTGACGAGGTTTTGATAAATACAATACATTCCCTTATGTAGAGGCTGTTTAGCTCGCCAGAGGCTTATTTAAGGGGCTTATTTTGTATTTGTTAGGTATATGAAAAGGAGATGATAGATAAACTCTAATTTCAGACACCTTATAAAATACCTGTAAAGCTCCTCAGAAGCTCTATAACGAGATAATCTATTACCGCTAAGTGTTTCCCTGCCTTATATACGTTTAGCTCGCCTACGGCTTGATTTAAGCGGTAGAATCTCATCTACTACCTAACATCTTTAAACCATATTTTTCTTTTTTGTCTGTTTGATGGTTGATCTATAGTTATGCGTTAGCATCCCCAAAGGGGTAACGCTACTCTAATTGCATTCGCCAGAACATTGCACAAGAAATTTATTTTAGATGATTGATGATCGTTAGATTGGCGTAAGCCTCATCAATGGAACTATTGAAGCGCACAGCGCATAGACACTAACAACCATTCGCTTACGCTCAGGTTATTGCACAAGTAAATTTCAATCGTTAGATGGTAGTTAGTTAATTATCGTTCTGCGCACAGCGCAAGACTATTTAGCCTTACGCAAGCCGTAGGCTATTTGCACATAGTAGATTACATATTCGTTGTGAGCGGCATTAGCGAACATAGATCTACTAACTAACATCAACAAACAAAAACTATGTGTTATGACAAGCAGTCTAACGACTAACACTCTAACTTGTGCAAGGTTCTGGCGAATGCCAATAGATTAAGGGATAGTCAAGGACTCCCCTAACGGGTATCCCTATAATTATTCTTTAAAGATAAAAGAATTTATAAAAGATAATTTAATTGTATTTGATAATTGATCTAATAGGTAACAAAATTCTGTAGGGGTGGCTAACAGTTTTCTGTGGGGGTGTCTAACATAATTCTGTTAGGGTTGGGGTAACAGTTTTCTGTTAGGGTGCATATTTCTTTAAAAGTTAAGGATAACAGAATTCTGTGGGGGTAGTTCACAGTGACCTACCGTTACATCCATTTATCACATAACATCTGTGCAATGATCTTCTAAAAGTGTTTCTTGCTACCAAAATTAAACATCTAAAACAGGCTTAAATTCAATGTAATTGATGATTAATCCCTGTGTAATTCCATACTAAAAATTCAATGAAAAGTGGCTTAAAAGTGCAATGTTAGCTTTCTTCACTTTTACATCACTTTCGCAAAGCCTTGTGTAATGCGGCTTACAGAGCACTATAGAAATTGTTGATTAAAAATCAATCTATTATTTGTCGAACAAGTTCTTTCACGTGTTGAAAAAATTAATTTTTTCAAAATAAACACGCTATTTAATAGCTTGCTAATTTTAGCAAAACGTAACTACATGATTCTCATGCAAGACGTGTAGTGATAAAGCAGGCTAAATCACCACACTAAAAACCTTCGAATTTCGTAGTGAAAAAAGTCCTTTACACACCTAATCAACACGATCAATAATCACTACACACAAATCAACACAGAAGGAAAATGAAAATGGCTAATATTGGATACATTAGGGTATCGACTGTCCAACAAAACACAGACCGTCAATTAGCTGGAGTAACTCTTGATAAAGTCTTTGAAGATAAAGCGTCAGGCAAGAATACCCAGCGCCCACAGTTTGAGGCAATGATGAACTATGTGCGTGAAGGTGATGTTTTGCATGTTCACAGCATTGATCGACTTTGCCGTAATACAGCCGACCTACTGGCAACGGTTGAGCAATTAACAGAGCGCGGCGTGTCTGTGCATTTCCATAAAGAAGACTTTAAGACAGGGAAGAACTCTCCCGCAGGGAATATGATGCTCACAGTGCTTGCAGCAGTGGCACAAATGGAACGTGAAATGATGCTTGATCGGCAACGTGAAGGGATCGCCGCAGCTAAGGCCGCTGGACGTATAGCAAAACGTGGTAATGGAAAAGCAATTGATCGAGCGGGAATTGTTGCCGCTCTCGCGAATGGTGGATCAATTCGGAGCGTAGCAAAAGATTTCAGTGTCAGCACACAGACGGTGCAACGTATCAAGAAAGAGCAGGAAGCGTAATGCCTCCTGATATTTGAGAATTGTCGCTGCGTGGACCTGACGCCGCTGATCTTCTCGTTAAGCGATGATCACGTATGCGCCGATTTCAGAGAACAAGACAGTAACTAAGCTAGCGGGGAAAGCTGACATTTTTTTACACTTAGCAAAAAACGGTCAATAAACAACCTCAAGACGCACGCTAAAATTTTAATCATTTGTTTTTTAAAGACATTGAATCTACACCATTCTCTTGACGTAGATTCAATTAAGTGAAATAATGAAAATAGGGTAAATCTACATCACGAAAATAAAGAGTATAATCACTCCAAAATAAATGGAGTGTTTAACTGTGCGTAAATTCCTTTACCTCTTATCCAAGACCATCAAACACATTTTTAACATCAACCTACTCAAAATCATCTTCTGGAGCTTATCAGCTTGGTATGCCAACTCCACTCTTCAAGAAATTCATTGCATTTTGGAAGTGATTGCTATCGTGACCAGTATGATAAATCAGTCACTCAATAAAGGTATGCTGAAATAATTGGCGATTGTGAGATTATTGAATGCAATAGGAGCCATAAAGCCCCGTTGGTGATACGGCAACAAGCGGAGCGTAGCGACTTCATCAGATTGTCAGAAAGATCACACCTTATCAGGATAACCGTGTACCCGTTGGGAGCGTGGCTGAAACGCTGATAGAGCTTGCATATGGTTTGCAAGGACCAATATCACCATAAACCTGTTTACGCAGCCACAAGGCCGCACATCGGGCTTAAATGCGTGTGTTCAGTCTGTCGATGACATTACAATGCCAGGATGGGCTTTATCTTCACGTTGTGCTATCGCGGTGTGAGAGGTGCAACTGCCGCCAACGTTAGGTTATACTGTCATCTCACCGTGTAACTTAACGTGACAGTTACTAAGGGCGGATCACAATGGTAGAACTCCTAAGCAAATTAAATAGGTAACTGTTTAAGTTGCTGACAGAGAAGACTTTTTTGGTCTTCTCCACCTGGGGAGATTCTGGAGCGGGCGAAGGGAATCGAACCCTCGTATAGAGCTTGGGAAGCTCTCGTTCTACCATTGAACTACGCCCGCTTCGAGATGCGTAAGGCATTATAAACCTTACGCTCTCCTTAGCAAGTGCCGCGCTGCTGACTGCTGATTAATTCGCCATCAGCATTTTGGCTTGCTGCCCTGCGGCGGCAAGTAACGTAGCGGATCAATTGCCGTTGCACGGTAACGAATCTGGAAATGCAGGCGAACAGATGCCGCATCCGTGCTCCCCATAGTGGCGATTTTTTGCCCAGCCTTCACGCTTTGCCCATTATTTACCAGCATCGTGTCATTATGGGCGTAAGCCGTAATGTAATCTTCACTGTGTTTAATCATGATGAGATTACCGTAGCCACGCAGCTGGTTGCCCACATACACCACCTTTCCTGCACCCGCGGCGTAAATAGGTGTACCCCGTGGAGCTGAGATATCAATCCCTTTATTGCCGCCATCTGCTGTCGAATACGGCATGATAACTTTCCCTGTCGTTGGCCATAACCAACAACGTTGCCCTACTGGCGGCCAGGATGATTTCGGTACCGCTGATGACGGTGTAACTGATGCGGTTTTGGTCGTTGATTTGGCGGTTGATTTACGTGTAATACTGCTACTTTTCGCCCCACCCAGTTTTAGTTTCTGACCAACTTCAATGGTGTAAGGGGGGGAAATGCCGTTCAGTCGCGCCAGTTCTTTTACGCTGGTTCCCGTGGTGCGCGAAATACGATATAGCGTATCCCCCCGTTTCACGGTGTAAACGGAGCCGGAATACGTTCCTGTATCGGATGATTTGCTACCCGAACAGCCCGCCAAAAGCAGTCCAACCGATAACAACATCACGATACCCAGAGATTTTTTATTCAGGCGTCCCGCACTCAAAATCTTTCCTCGCTTAAAAAACAAGACGCCTTATCATAGCAGCCAGCCTCTTGATACCCAATCTCTTGCTTCTGGAAAAACGTGGTAATAGAGAAAGAGGTTAATTTCATTTGGCAAAGGGAAGTATCATCAGCAAAATATTCGCTGTAGAGGTATCGAACTTCCTGACTTTTTACCCTATTTCCCATCCTGATGCGTAATAATCCCAATTTATCACATTGATTTTATCGCCACTCATATTGATACGTATCACTGCCCCTATTCAGAGTCCTGTTTCGTATCATATCTGTGTTTTTTTAACGTCATCACACTTCCTACCTCCCCTAACGCTTATCGTCGTTTCTGGCGTAAATCTTGCCTGCTTAGACTAAATCTTTGCCATAAGAACCAAATGTTCAAATCGAGGGGATTTCTATGGAAGCGCGGGAAGCAACCGCTACGGGTGAATCATGCATGCGCGTCGATGCCATTGCTAAGGTCACCGGGCGGGCACGATATACTGACGATTATGTTATGGCGGGCATGTGTTATGCGAAATATGTACGTAGCCCTATCGCACATGGTTATGCCGTAAGTATTAATGATGAACAAGCCAGAAGTTTGCCGGGCGTACTGGCGATTTTTACCTGGGAAGATGTGCCTGATATTCCATTCGCTACAGCTGGGCATGCCTGGACACTTGACGAAAACAAGCGCGATACCGCCGATCGCGCACTGCTAACTCGCCATGTTCGTCATCATGGTGACGCCGTTGCCATCGTCGTGGCCCGCGATGAACTCACGGCAGAAAAAGCGGCGCAATTGGTCAGCATTGAGTGGCAAGAATTACCCGTTATCACCACGCCAGAAGCGGCGCTGGCAGAAGACGCTGCACCAATCCATAACGGTGGCAATTTACTGAAACAAAGCACGATGTCGACGGGTAATGTCCAACAAACAATCGATGCCGCCGACTACCAGGTACAGGGGCACTATCAGACCCCCGTTATTCAACATTGTCACATGGAAAGCGTAACATCGCTGGCGTGGATGGAGGATGACTCGCAAATTACCATCGTTTCCAGCACCCAGATCCCGCACATTGTTCGCCGCGTGGTTGGTCAGGCGCTGGATATTCCCTGGTCATGCGTACGAGTCATCAAACCATTTGTCGGTGGCGGTTTTGGTAATAAACAGGATGTACTGGAAGAGCCAATGGCGGCATTCCTGACCAGCAAGCTTGGCGGCATTCCGGTGAAAGTTTCCCTTAGCCGTGAAGAGTGTTTCCTCGCAACCCGTACCCGCCACGCTTTTACCATTGACGGGCAAATGGGCGTGAACCGCGACGGAACATTGAAAGGTTATAGTCTGGATGTTCTGTCTAACACCGGCGCTTATGCATCTCACGGGCACTCCATCGCTTCTGCGGGGGGGAATAAAGTCGCTTACCTTTATCCTCGTTGTACCTACGCTTACAGTTCAAAGACCTGCTATACCAACCTCCCCTCGGCTGGTGCGATGCGTGGTTATGGCGCGCCACAAGTCGTATTTGCCGTTGAGTCTATGCTTGATGACGCCGCGACAGCGTTAGGTATTGATCCTGTTGAAATTCGTTTACGCAACGCCGCCCGCGAAGGAGATGCTAATCCGCTCACGGGCAAACGTATTTACAGCGCAGGGTTGCCGGAGTGTCTTGAAAAAGGCCGGAAAATCTTTGAATGGGAAAAACGCCGTGCAGAATGCCAGAACCAGCAAGGCAATTTGCGCCGCGGCGTTGGCGTCGCCTGTTTTAGCTACACCTCTAACACCTGGCCTGTCGGCGTAGAAATAGCAGGCGCGCGCCTTCTGATGAATCAGGATGGAACCATCAACGTGCAAAGCGGCGCGACGGAAATCGGTCAGGGTGCCGACACCGTCTTCTCGCAAATGGTGGCAGAAACCGTGGGGGTTCCGGTCAGCGACGTTCGCGTTATTTCAACTCAAGATACCGACGTTACGCCGTTCGATCCCGGCGCATTTGCCTCACGCCAGAGCTATGTTGCCGCGCCTGCGCTGCGCAGTGCGGCACTATTATTAAAAGAGAAAATCATCGCTCACGCCGCAGTCATGCTACATCAGTCAGCGATGAATCTGACCCTGATAAAAGGCCATATCGTGCTGGTTGAACGACCGGAAGAGCCGTTAATGTCGTTAAAAGATTTGGCGATGGACGCTTTCTACCACCCTGAACGCGGCGGGCAGCTCTCTGCTGAAAGCTCCATCAAAACCACCACTAACCCACCGGCGTTTGGCTGTACCTTTGTTGATCTGACGGTCGATATTGCGCTGTGCAAAGTCACCATCAACCGCATCCTCAACGTTCATGATTCAGGGCATATTCTTAATCCACTGCTGGCAGAAGGTCAGGTACACGGCGGAATGGGAATGGGCATTGGCTGGGCGCTATTTGAAGAGATGATCATCGATGCTAAAAGCGGCGTGGTCCGTAACCCCAATCTGCTGGATTACAAAATGCCGACCATGCCGGATCTGCCACAACTGGAAAGCGCGTTCGTCGAAATCAATGAGCCGCAATCCGCATACGGACATAAGTCACTGGGTGAGCCACCAATAATTCCTGTTGCCGCTGCTATTCGTAACGCGGTGAAGATGGCTACCGGTGTTGCAATCAATACACTGCCGCTGACGCCAAAACGGTTATATGAAGAGTTCCATCTGGCAGGATTGATTTGAGGATAACATCATGTTTGATTTTGCTTCTTACCATCGCGCAGCAACCCTTGCCGATGCCATCAACCTGCTGGCTGACAACCCGCAGGCCAAACTGCTCGCCGGTGGCACTGACGTACTGATTCAGCTCCACCATCACAATGACCGTTATCGCCATATTGTTGATATTCATAATCTGGCGGAGCTGCGGGGAATTACGCTGGCGGAAGATGGCTCGCTACGTATCGGCTCTGCAACGACATTTACCCAGCTAATAGAAGATCCTATAACTCAACGTCATCTCCCGGCGTTATGTGCTGCGGCCACGTCCATTGCTGGACCGCAGATCCGTAACGTCGCTACCTACGGTGGAAATATTTGCAACGGTGCCACCAGCGCAGATTCTGCCACGCCAACGCTAATTTATGACGCGAAACTGGAGATCCACTCCCCGCGCGGTGTTCGTTTCGTCCCGATTAATGGCTTTCACACCGGGCCGGGCAAAGTGTCTCTTGAGCATGACGAAATCCTCGTCGCCTTTCATTTTCCGCCACAGCCGAAAGAACACGCGGGCAGCGCGCATTTTAAATATGCCATGCGCGACGCAATGGATATTTCAACGATTGGCTGCGCCGCACATTGCCGACTGGATAACGGCAATTTCAGCGAATTACGCCTGGCATTTGGTGTTGCCGCGCCAACGCCGATTCGCTGCCAACATGCCGAACAGACTGCACAAAATGCGCCATTAAACCTGCAAACGCTGGAAGCTATCAGCGAATCTGTCCTGCAAGATGTCGCCCCGCGTTCTTCATGGCGGGCCAGTAAAGAGTTTCGTCTGCATCTCATCCAGACGATGACCAAAAAAGTGATTAGCGAAGCCGTCGCCGCGGCGGGGGGAAAATTGCAATGAATCACAGCGAAACAATTACCATCGAATGCACCATTAACGGGATGCCTTTTCAGCTTCACGCCGCACCAGGCACGCCGCTCTCGGAATTACTCCGCGAACAAGGACTGCTAAGTGTCAAACAAGGGTGCTGCGTGGGTGAATGTGGTGCCTGTACGGTGTTGGTCGACGGCACAGCAATAGACAGTTGCTTATACCTTGCCGCCTGGGCTGAAGGAAAAGAGATCCGCACGCTGGAAGGTGAAGCGAAAGGCGGAAAACTTTCTCATGTTCAGCAGGCTTATGCGAAATCCGGCGCAGTGCAGTGCGGGTTTTGTACGCCTGGCCTGATTATGGCTACCACGGCAATGCTGGCGAAACCACGCGAGAAGCCATTAACCATTACGGAAATTCGTCGCGGACTGGCGGGAAATCTTTGTCGCTGCACGGGGTATCAGATGATTGTAAATACAGTTCTGGATTGCGAGAAAACGAAGTAAAAGGATATCCGGCCTGAATTCAGGCCGGATTCACTGAGGTTATGTGTTTAACAACTCATATTTCTTAATCTTGCGATAGAGCGTAGCAATGCCGATGCCCAGTTCATCAGCAACTTGCTTCTTGCTGTTATGACGTGAAAGCGCCTCGCGGATCATTTGCTTTTCCATCTCCTCCAGCGCCGTGCCGCCCGCATCATCGAGTGACAGGTGCGCCTCACTGACCTCTGTTACATCACTTTGCTCCGTTGTGCCATTATTCAGCAGATTTGGCGGCAATAGCGTGCTGTCGATAACTTCACCTGAAGGAACCACGTTAACCAGATATTCCATCAAATTGCTTAACTCGCGCAGGTTTCCGGGCCAACGATGCTTACGCAATATTTCGACGACATCGGGAGCAATGCCAGGATAAACCGATCCCAGACGACGGGTATGCAGATGTAAAAAGTAATGCACCAATAGTTCAATATCTTCCTGACGTTCACGCAGCGGTGGCAGAGTTATCGGGATAACATTAAGTCGGTAGAAGAGATCTTCGCGGAATTTACCTTCGGCAATGAACTGGGCCAAATTCTGATTAGTTGCAGAAATGATGCGAATGTCGACTTGTATTGGGCTACTGGCACCAATCGGCAGAATTTCACGTGCCTCAATAGCGCGCAGTAATTTAGCCTGCAACATTAATGGCATATCACCTATTTCATCGAGAAACAGCGTGCCCGTATTCGCCGCCTGAATCAACCCTGTTTTACCGTTGGCAGAAGCGCCAGTAAATGCACCTTTAACATAACCGAACAGTTCGCTCTCCAGAAGCTGCTCCGGAATCGCGGCACAGTTGATAGCAATAAAGGGTTTATTCCGTCTTCCGCTCAACTTATGGATTGCACGGGCGACGACTTCTTTACCCGTGCCGCTTTCACCAACCACCATAACGCTGGATGGGCTGGGTGCAATACGGCTAATGAGTCGTTTTAATTGCCGCATAACACGGCACTCGCCAACCAATTGTTCAATATGCGGTTCATCAGGTGCATTTGCTACAGAAAAACTGGTATGCGATTGGTGAAACGCCATTAAAAATAATTGTCGGCCCTGAATGTTATGCAATTGACCAATGATTAATTCACTTTTATCGTCCCATGAAACAATATGCTGCATATGTCCATGGGTAAAATTACTCTCAAATGTTAATGGTCTGAAACGGATAGGTTTCCCAATAATATTATTTTGCACAACACCAAGTGTTTTTAAGGCAGTCTGATTAACAAACTGAACCCGATTTTCATCATCTACAACTAATACGCCCTGATCCATATTATCGATCATGGTCGCAAATATTTTACTGATGTTATCTCCTGGCCCCTGATCCTCCAGAAGTTTCGAAACAAAAATGGTGGATATATGGCGAACATAATCAGAAAATTCGCGTAAATTATCACTGATATGCTCTTGTTGCTCGTGGGTGGTAATGACTCCAACTTATTGATAGTGTTTTATGTTCAGATAATGCCCGATGACTTTGTCATGCAGCTCCACCGATTTTGAGAACGACAGCGACTTCCGTCCCAGCCGTGCCAGGTGCTGCCTCAG